>Ga0194052_1001234_pt1 | contig 15065 bp, 13 predicted proteins | sample SepL226m_MetaG_FD_160117 | JGI IMG/M metagenome (GOLD analysis project Ga0194052, IMG submission 160117) | Anoxic zone freshwater microbial communities from boreal shield lake in IISD Experimental Lakes Area, Ontario, Canada - Sep2016-L227-6m | ecosystem: Environmental > Aquatic > Freshwater >... | reverse complement strand
TCACCGAGGACTACATCGTCTCAATGGCCGATCGATATTTCGTTGCGCAGAGCATCGTCATCGGGCATCTCAACCATCTACCGGTCACCCACGTCTTTCCCGCGCTTCTTGATATCGTCCGCGCGCGGAATTTGAGAACCGTCACCCTCAACGATGTGTTCCTGCAACCCGAAATCCCCTATGTCACAACGTTCTAATGCACTGTCGATGCGCGACAGTGCTACCGCGCATACAGGTAGGTAGGCCGTCGCCCACCGCGGAACGTCGAAGCGCACCCGGCAGCCGCCGGGGGCAGCTGTTACCTGGTGTCCAGTGGCAGGCACTCCCGAGACCTTCCAGGTCCAACGGTGGCCGGGTTCGAATTCGGTGATCACGAATGGCAGTCGCACCCCGACTGCAGTCAAGACGTCTCCCCGCGTCCCGAGGCTCAAACCGGTAGCCCCGTCATGCAAGATCGCGCGCCGTACAGAAGGTCCCCAGAGCGGCCACGCCGTCACGTCGACCAGTAGGTCCCATGCCGCACCGGGCGGGGCGGCGATGAAACGATCGATGCCCGCAATGCCGGGCCCCAGAATTACGCCCACGGTGCCGACCTCACACCCGCAGACGTTACAAGCCTAGGATCTTCCACCATGGATGGTTCTGTAACGGTTCACATGAGCGCGCCGGCTGACAAGATCTGGGATCTCATCGCGGATGTCCGAAATACCGGTCGATTCTCCCCTGAGGGCTTCGCGGTGCTGGGTCCGGGCGATGTAGCGGTCAATAACTGGCACTACCGGCTCAGCCCGGCCGGTGACGGTACCGATGTCACAGAGTCGTTCCGGCTCAACAACTCGGCGCTGTCACGGGTGTTCTGGATGTTCGCCGGCTACCTCCGCGGGCGGCGCAATGTGCGGGATATGCGCACCACCCTGGAGCGCATCAAGAAAGTCGTTGAAGAGCAGTCGTAGCAGAGGGCAGGCCTCCCGCGTCTAAATCCCCCTGCCTCTAAAGTGGAGCAGATCACTCGCTACCAAGGACGGGACGGCACCTATGGGCATCGCAAACGGGGGCATCGCAACCCGCGTCAACGGCCAGGCGCCCCCGATGGTCCCACTGGCGGACATCAACCTGGGCACGATGGAGTTCTGGACGTTTGACGACTCGATCCGGGACGGAGCGTTCGCGACTCTGCGCCGGGAGGCGCCGATCACGTTCTTCGAAGAAGTCGGCTACGAGGGATTCGAAGCGGGCGCCGGTCACTGGGCGCTGATGAAATTCGACGATGTCCATTACGCCAGCCGACACCCGGAGATCTTCAGTTCGGTGCCCAACATCACCATCGCCGACCAGTCACCCGAGGTGGCTGAGTACTTCGGTTCGATGATCAATCTCGACGATCCGCGTCACGCGCGGTTACGCAATATCGTGCGCAGTGCCTTCACGCCGAAGGTGGTCGCGCGAACCGAGGAATCGGTTCGCGATCGCGCCCGCCAGTTGGTTTCGGAACTGATCGCCAACCACCCTGACGGCAGGGGCGAACTGGTGGCCGAACTGTCCGGACCGCTGCCCCTCCAGGTGATCTGCGACATGATGGGCATCCCGGATGATGACCATCAAAAGATCTTCCACTGGACCAACATCATCCTCGGCTTCGGAGACCCGGATCTCACGACCGACTACGAAGAATTCATGAAGGTCTCCATCGATATCGGCACCTATGCCACCGCGCTTGCCGAGGATCGCAGGGCCAACCCGCGCGATGATCTGACCACCGCACTGGTAGCCGCTGAGGTCGACGGCGAACAGCTGACGTCTGCTGAGATCGCGTCGTTCTTCATCCTGCTTGCCGTCGCCGGAAACGAAACCACCCGCAACGCGATCAGCCATGGTGTGCTGGCACTATCCCGCTACCCCGAGCAGCGTGAGATCTGGTGGAGCGACTTCGATACCCATACACCGTCCGCGGTTGAGGAGATCGTGCGCTGGGCATCCCCGGTGGTGTACATGCGCCGCACCGCCACCCGCGACGTCGAGCTCAGCGGGGTCAAGATCGCCGCGGGCGACAAAGTGACCATGTGGTACTCCTCAGCCAACCGCGATGAGGACAAGTTCGACAATCCCTGGAAGTTCGACGTGGCTCGGGCACACAACCATCACCTCGGGTTCGGCGGCGGCGGCACGCACTTCTGCCTCGGCGCCAACCTGGCCCGGCGTGAGATCGCGGTGGTGTTCGAGGAGTTGTACAACCGCATGCCCGACATCACCGTCACCGAGGAGCCGGCGATGCTGCTGTCAGCCTTCATCCATGGCATCAAGAGATTACCTGTCAGCTGGACACCGGCTCCCTGAAAAATGGCGACGATCAAGGAGCGACTGCACTGGTTCGCCATGCACGGCGTGGTCCGGTCAGCAGCTGGTTTGTCGGCGAGGCGCGGTGATCTGCAGGCTCGGCTGGTAACCGATCCTGCCGTTCGTGCCGATCCGGTTCCGTTCTACGAGGAGTTGCGCTCGCACGGCCCGATGGTGCGGTCCAGGGTCGGCTACCTCACCGTTGATCACACGATCGCCAACGAGTTACTGCGCTCCGACGACTTTCGGGTGATCACATCGGGCGCCAACCTGCCCGCACCGCTGCGGTGGCTGGAACGCCGCACGCGGGCCGATCTACTGCACCCACTGCTGGCACCGTCGCTACTGGCCGTCGAACCGCCCGAACACACCCGCTATCGCAAGACTGTCTCGTCGGTGTTCACCTCGCGGGCGGTGGCCGGGTTGCGCGGCGGGGTCGAGTCGACTGCGGAAGAATTGCTCGCCGGACTCGCGACCGATACCGGTGTGGTCGATATCATCGACCGGTATTGCGCCCAGCTTCCGGTGTCGGTAATCAGCGAGATCCTCGGCGTGCCGGAAGCCGATCGGTCGAAGATTCTCGAATTCGGTGAATTAGCCGCTCCCAGTCTGGATTTCGGCTTGGGCTGGCAGCAGTATCAGCGCGTTCAGCATGGCATCGCGGGTTTCAACGACTGGCTCGGCACGCATTTACAACACCTGCGTGAACACCCCGGCGATGACCTGATGAGCCAACTCATCGAGGCGTCGGAGGACGGCGTTCGGCTGGATCAGACCGAACTGCGGGCTGTCGCCGGCCTGGTGTTGGCAGCCGGTTTTGAGACCACCGTCAATCTGCTCGGCAACGGGATCCGGTTGCTGCTCAACCACCCTGACCAGTTGGAGATCCTGGCCGGCGATCCGTCGCTGTGGCCGGGAGCGGTCGAGGAGATTCTTCGACTCGAGTCCCCAGTGCAACTCACCGCAAGGGTGGCGAGGAGGGACACCGTCGTCGCCGGCACCGCTGTCAAGCGCGGCGAGGTGGTAGTGATCTACCTCGCCGCTGCCAACCGCGACCCGATAGTCTTCGACAACCCTCAGCATTTCGACGTGCGCCGGCCCAATGCGGGCAAGCATCTCGCGTTCTCTGGTGGCCGGCATTTCTGTCTGGGTGCGGCACTGGCCCGGATCGAGGGCGAAGTCGGCCTGCGCCAGTTCTTCACCCACTTTCCTGACGTGCAACTCGCCGGTGCCGGACTGCGGCGGGATACCCGGGTCTTGCGGGGGTGGGTGCGGCTTCCGGTCCGGCTGAGGTCGGCGGTCCGAAGCCCCGCAGCACCGTCTGATCGTTGACACCGGGCAACCCGAACGGTTGGGTGGGGCGGTGAGCTTCGACACAATCATCCGCAACGGTCGCTGGTTCGACGGAACCGGCGCGCCCCCGGCGGTGCGCAATATAGGGGTGCGCGACGGCCGAATTGCCGCGGTGACGCCGCACGAACTTGACGAGACCGGGTGCCCGCAGGTCGTCGACGCCACCGGCAAGTGGGTGATGCCAGGACTGATCGATATTCACACCCACTATGACGTAGAGGTGCTCGGCGGTCCCGGTCTGCCGGAGTCGGTACGGCACGGCGTGACCACGGTGTTGATCGGCTCCTGCTCCCTGTCGACAATCCATGTCGGCGGGGTCGATGCCGGCGACCTGTTCGGCCGTGTCGAGGCGATTCCCCGTGAGCATGTCATCAACACCATCGACGACATGAAGACCTGGAACACCGCCGAGAGTTACGTCGACGCTCTTGAGTCACGCCCACTGGGACCGAATATCGCCGCGTTCATCGGACACTCCGATATGCGAACCGCCACCATGGGGCTGGATCGGGCTACCCGTAAACAGATGCGGCCCACCTCCTCCGAATTGGCCGAGATGGAGCGCATGCTCGCCGAGGCGCTCGACGCCGGCTTCCTCGGAATGTCATCCATGCAGTTGCTGTTTGACAAGATCGATGGAGAAACCTGCCGCTCCCGCACCCTGCCGTCAACGTATGCCAAGCCGCGCGAATTGCGTCGGCTCAAGTCCGCGCTGCGCCGTCGCGGCCGAGTGCTGCAGTCCGGACCTGATATCCAAAACCCGTTCAACCTGTTCTCCCAAGTAGCACAGTCACTTCCGGTGTTACGCAAGCAACTCAAGACCAGCCTGCTGTCGGCAGCCGATGTCAAATCCAATCCATTCGCGATCGCACTCCTCGGTCCACTGGCCAGGTTTGTCAATCGGTTCGGAGCCGACTTCCGCTGGCAGCATCTGCCGGTGCCGTTCGAGGTGTACGCCGACGGTATCGATCTGGTCGTGTTTGAGGAGTTCGGTTCCGGTGCCGCCGCCCTGCACCTGCGCGATGAGGTCGAGCGCAACGCACTGCTGGGTGATGAGCAGTACCGGCGTCGTTTCCGGAAGGACTACGACCAGAAGTTCGGCATGCGGGTATGGCATCGGGACTTTTTCGACGCTGAGATCGTCTCCTGCCCGGACGAATCCGTGATCGGTAAATCTTTCGGTCAGGTGGGTCTCGACCGAGGCGGATTGCATCCGGTGGACGCATTCCTCGACCTCGTCGTCGAGCACGGCACCAAGGTGCGCTGGCGGACCACCATCTCCAACCATCGCCCGGCGGTGCTCAAAAAACTTGCCCGCGATGATGGGGTTCAGATGGGCTTCTCGGATGCTGGTGCTCATCTGCGCAATATGGCGTTCTACAACTTTGGGCTGCGTCTGTTGCGCCACGTACGCGACGCGGAACTGCACGGTCATCCGTTCATGACCCTCGAGCGTGCCGTTCACCGCCTCACCGGAGAATTGGCTGACTGGTATCAGATCGATGCCGGTCACCTTCGCATCGGTGATCGCGCCGACGTGGTGGTGATCGACCCGGTTCACCTCGATGAGCGACTCGACGCGTACGCGGAGGCTCCCGTCCCGCAGTACGCCGATATGCCGCGCATGGTCAACCGCAATGACGCGACCGTCGACCTGGTCCTGATCAGCGGACAGACCGTCGTGCGGGGTGGCACACCCACCGACCTGCTCGGTGCCAAGCGCACCGGCAGTTTCCTTCGGACCGGCCGACGCACTCCCGCGCCCGTATCAACCCCCGAGAAAGAGGATATGGCTCATGTCGGTTGAGAAGACGGTGCTCGGTATGTGGCACGCCCTATCCGACCGCGACTGGGAAAAATTGAAGACCTTCATTGCCGACGATTGCATCTACGTCGATATGCCGGTCGGTCTTGCCGCCGCCGCTCGCGGTCCCGAGGACATCGTCAAGCGGCTCAAGGTGGGACTGGAGTCGCTGTCCGGCTACGAGAACCACGATGGGGTCTTGGTGAGCAATGGCATCGATGCCATGTACGAGCACTCCGAGACCTGGAACTGGGCCACCGGGGAAAGCACAGTGCTGCAGTTCGTCACGGTGCACAAGGTTCGGGACGCCAAGATCACGCTGTGGAAGGATTATTGGGACTTCGGCGGCCTGCTCAATCACGCGCCGGCAGACTGGATGGAACAGCTTGCAAAAGCGGACACCAGCTGGATGTTTGATGCGACGGGACTCATCTGATCCGGACACGTTTCGGGGCTGAATCCCGACCCCGACTTGGATCGATGCCAGCCGATGAAGGATCGAGCCGCCTTGTATCCGCGCATCGTCAAGACGATGTTGGACGTCGAGGCGCTGCGTTCGACTGATCCGGCCCTCAATGCTGTTGGCCGGATCAAGGCTCGGCCTGTTGGCCGGCATCGGTGGCCGGTTGCTGCAAGCCCGAGCGTGAAGATCCCTCTGCCTGATTGAGCCTGGGCTGGCCGTGCCGGCTATGGGGTGATCACAGCAGGCCGTTTTGGCCGTTGGTTCCGTTGGTGCCGTTGATGCCGTTGGAGATGCCGGGAGTCAGGCTCGTGCCGCCGGTGCCGCCGACACCGCCGACACCGCCGCGTCCGATGAAGCCGCCGCGCCCGCCGTTGCCGCCGTTACCGCCGGCAGTGATAGTGACTTCGGAGATGCTCAAACCGTCGTCGGTGGCTGCGTAGATGGTGTCTCCGGTGGCGTACACCCCGCGCACGATGTTGTTGCCCAGCCCGTTGGCGGTGGTGGCGTTGGTGAAGGTGGTGCCGCCGTCGGTGGAGATGCTCAAGCCGCCGTTGGTGGCCGCGTAAATTGTGTCCCCGACCGCATACACCCCACGCACGGTGTTGTTGCCCAGTCCGTTGGTGGTGGTGTAGTTGGTGAACGTGGTTCCGCCGTCGGTCGAGATACCCACGCCGCCGTAGGTGGCCACGTAGATGGTGTCCCCGACCGAGTACACCCCGCGCACGGTGTCGCTGCCCAGCCCGTTGGCGGTGGTTTTGTTGGTGAAGGTGGTGCCGCCGTTGGTGGAAATGCTCAGGCCGCCGTCGGTGGCCGCGTAGACGATGTCCCCGACGGCGTACACACCCCACACGAGGGCGCTACCCAGCCCGTTGGTGGTGGTGTAGTTGGTGAAGGTGGTGCCGCCGTCGGTGGAGATGCTCAGTCCGCCGTTGGTGGCCACGTAGATGATATCCCTGACCTCGTACACCCCGCGCACGGCGTTGCTACCCAGCCCGGCGGCGGTGGTCTTGTTGGTGAAGGTGGCGCCGCCGTCGGTGGAGATGCCCAATCCGTCGTCGGTGGCCGCGTAGACGGTGTCCCCGACGGCGTACACCCCGGTCACAATGCTGCTGCCCAGCCCGTTGGCGGTGGTTTTGTTGGTGAATGTGGCGCCGCCGTCGGTAGAGATACCCAGACCGCCGAAGTTCGCCGCGTACACGGTATCCCTGATGGCGTACACGCCCCACACGGTGTTGCTGCCCAGCCCGTCGGTGGAGTTGGTGAAGTTAGTGCCGCCGGTGGCGGAGGTGCTCAGGCCGCCGGTGGTGGCCGCGTAGATGGTGTCCGCGGTGGCGTACACGCCCCACACGGTGTTGCTGCCCAGCCCGTTGACGGTCGTGGAGTTGGTGAAGGTAGTGCCGCCGTCGGTGGAGGTGCTCAGGCCGCCGAAGGTGGCCGCGTAGACGGCGTCTCCGACCGCGTACACCCCGACGACGGTGTCGCTGCCTAGCCCGTCGGCGGTGGTGGCGGTGGTGAAGGTGGTGCCGCCGTCGATGGAGGTGGACAGGCCGCCGTCGGTGGCCGCGTAGATGGTGTCCGCGGTGGCGTACACGCCCCACACGGTGTTGCTGCCCAGTCCGTTGGCGGTCGTGGAGTTGGTGAAGGTGGTGCCGCCGTTGGTGGAGATACTCAGGCCGCCGAAGGTGGCCGCGTAAATGGTGTTCCCGACCGCGTACACGCTCCACACGGTGTTGCTGCCCAGCCCGTTGGCGGTCGTGGAGTTGGTGAAGGTGGTACCGCCGTTGTTGGAAATACTCAGGCCGCCGAAGGTGGCCGCGTAAATGGTGTTCCCGACCGCGTACGCCACGTTCACGGTGTTACTGCCCAGCCCGTTGGCGGTCGTGGAGTTGGTGAAGGTGGTACCGCCGTTGGTGGAGATACTCAGGCCGCCGGCGGTGGCCGCGTAGATGGCGTCCCCGACCGCGTACACCCCGTACACGGTGTTACTGCCCAGCCCGTCGGCGATGGTGGAGTCGGTGAATGTGGTGCCGCCGTCGGTGGAGATGCCCACACCACTGCCGCCGCCGGCCGCGTAGACCGTGTCCCCGACGGCGTACACGCCCCACACGAGGGCACTGCCCAGCCCGTCGGTGGAGTTGGTGTACGACGTTCCGGCAGGGGTGTAGGCGCCGTCGGCGCCGTTGCCGGCGTTACCGGCGTTGCCCAAGAGCCATCCGCCTCGGCCGCCGTTGCCGCCGTCGACCACGGTGATGCCGTCACCGCCGTCGCCGCCGCTGCCGAATGCGCCTGCGGCACCGCCGTTGCCGCCGTTGTAGCCGCCGCCACCGTTGCCGATCAGTCCGCCGTTGCCGCCGTCGCAGGATCCGCTGGTGCACGCGCCGGCGTATCCGGTGTAGGTGTAGCCGTTGCCCAGCAGGATGCCGGCGTTGGGGTTGTCGGCGGTGCCGTTGCCGACGAAGATCCGCAGGATGCTGCCGGGCTGCCAGCCCGTCGCGTTGGCACTCGGTGCCGACACCTGGGCGGCACCCAGTTTCGGGGCGGCCGGCTCGCCGCTGCTGATGGTTACCGCCGGGGTGGCTGTGCGCGCTTTCGCGCCGAGCTCGCGGCGGCTGGCGGCCGCCACCGTCCACGCCAACGGCGCCGCTACCGGGGTGTCACCGGTGTTGCGTGACCCCAGCGATGACAGCGGGGTCGCACTCACCGTCTTGATCGTCGCCGATGCCGCGGCGCGGGCAGATGCGGCGCGGGCACCGGAGCGTGCGGCCCCACGGTTCGGCGCTGGACTGGGCTGGGCTGATTCGGCGGCAACCGCACTCGCCGAACCCGATGAGCCTGCCGAGCCGGTGGTGTCGGCGACCGCTAACGGCATTGACGCCACGGCCGAACCCACACCCAACGCTACTGCTAACGCACCCACGCGACCCACGACAACGAAACCAGACATCAACGACTCCTCCACAGCACCGGATACCCCGGCCGCCACGGCCAGCGGCGCTAATCAAAGCACACACCACCGGCCACCGGAAACGGTACTTAGGGGAGGTGCCGGTGGATAGCTGGTGTCAGGGCCGCCGCGGAGATCAGCTGATGGTCGAGAATGGTCCCGGTTCACCCGTGACTACGACGCCGCTTGGCTGATCCGAGCTCACCCGGGTAGCTGGTAGATCCGTTCTGCATTGCCACGACCGATGAGCTCGGCGACGCGGAGGGCATCGCTCGCACTCCACTGCTGCCGATCGACGAAATCCGCCAGGACAGAACAGATTCCGTCACGCCATAGTTTGGCGCCGAGATAGTGCAATTCGGGCGGCCCGAATGCGTCCGAGGAGTACAGGATCTTGCGGAACGGCGCCAGTTCGAATGTGCGGGAGATGAAAGCCTCGGCGCGGGCGCCGAGGTGGTTGATGGTCAGGCCGGTATCCAGATACACGTTGTTGAAAGCCTGGGCGAGATACCCGGCCTCGCGCTCGTACGGATAGCAATGCAGCAGCATTATCGGGGTAGTACCGGACTGCCGTAGGAAGTCCAGCAGGAGCATCGGGTTGGTGCGGTGCAGATCGCAGTCGCGATCACCCAAACCGACGTGAAACTGCAGTGGCTTATCCAGGTTCAGAGCCTCGTGAATTCCGAAGCGCAGCAGCACCCGATCGGTGAGGCGGACGCCCCCGGTATCACGCCACCGAGTTGCGGCCTCGGCCACCTCGCGTGGTGACGGTTGCGATAAGCCACCATCGAAGCCGCCACGATAGGCGAGCACGCTCTTCGTTGCGATCGCGACATCTGTTCTTCGCGTGAGGATCTCCCGAAACGTCTCCGCGTAATCACCCGGCGCGGCCACTGCCTCTTCGGCGACCTGCTCAAGCCGCACGATCTCGTGAGCGACCGACCCCGATACCGCGGCTATCTCTGCCAGCCCGGCGATCTCTGCGGGCAGGCCGGTGTCCACCATCCAGTCGCTAACGCCGGCGTTGGACAGGAACAACCCGGCAAGCTCGGCATCGGTGCGGGAAGTTCGTTGTGCCCAATAGGTATCCGGATCGGCATGTGGAGCCAAACCCAGAAGCGGCGCGCAGTGCGCCCGCACCGCAAAGCCGAGTTGGGAATCGAACCCCGAGTCGAAATCGGCCAGCGGTTCGGTGTTGGCCTCGTTGAGACCGTTCTCGAAACGGCTGCGGTCACCGGTCGACAGCCAGTACCCGTGCACATGATTGTCGATCAGTGGCAGACCGGCGATGTGCTCGGCGAGCACCTGGCGAACCGTCACAGGCTCCAGGCCATTCGGAACTTGTCGGCCAGCGCCCCGGCATCGAGATCGGAGTAGTTCTGCTGTTCGTAGCGACGGACGGCGATGAGTGCGTCGACGACCGGATCGCCAAGGACCGTTCGCAGTCGTTGTGAGCGATCCAGCGCGGCGATGGCATCGGCCTGGTGAGCGGAAAGCTGGACCGCGCCTGCCGCATGGCGTTCGGTTTCGGTGAGCGACTTTGGGTCGACGGTGATCTCTGGCGGCAGACACGCGTTGTCCTCGATCCCATCCAGTGCCAGTCCGAGGATCGCGGCAGTTGCTAGATACGGGTTGGCGGACGGGTCGATGATCTTCACCTCAACGTGCGCACCGCGCGGATTACCGTGCGACGCCGGTATGAACCTGACTGCCGCTTCACGGTTCTCAGTGCCCCAGCAGGTGTAGGCGCCCGCCCAACTGCCAGGTTGCATCCGCAGGCCGGAGACGATCGAACCGCAGAGGGCGAGCTGCGCCTCGGCCAGACCCGAGACGACGCCGCCGATCGCCGCGGCACCGTGCGTGGTGAGGCCATGGGGGCCCTTGCCACCGGAGAAAACCGGTTTCTCATCGCGTCGCAGCGAGAAGTGCTGGTGAGCGCCGGAACCGACGCTGTCAGCGAAGGGCTTCGGGGACAGGCTCACCCGCATGCCATATCTGCGGGCCGCTCGGCTGATCAGGATTCGGGCCAGGACCAACTGATCAGCGGCCGCAACCGGCGAGCGTGGCGACAGCGAAATCTCGAATTGATTCAAACCGTATTCGGGATGGAACTGTTCCACCGCGACCCCGGCAACGTTCATGGCGGCCATGACGTCGCGTACAAAACCCTCATGCTCGAGCACGCCCGCGAGTCCGTACTGCGCCCAGAGTTCGCCCGGTAGTCGGTTACCGGATGGGTCGACGAGGAGGAATTCAATCTCGTGGCCGACCCGCGCGCTCAGGCCGGCTTTCGCCAGCCGGCGTTCGACCCGTCTCAACGTTCCCCGTGTGCACGCCGGCACCGGTTTGCCGTCCTTGTCATAGAAAGATCCCGGCGCCCAGGCAAGCCCGTCGTCGATGACGCGCAGTGCATCGGCATCGATTCGCACTCGCTGGTCGCCGACCACGCTGATGTCATCGGTGAAGGCGATGCCGGCCTGATCGATCACGAAGCCGTGCCAGGTGGGACTGGCTCCCAATCCCGGATCGACGAATCTGGCGGCGCCGCCCGCGGGCACGGTCTTGGCCAGGGTTAAGCCAGCCGGGTTGACGATGGTTCCGATAATGAGGCTGTTGCCGTCGGCAGCACGGACCTTGCTCATTGTTCGGTCAGGCGCGACTGGGCAGCGTCAAGTGGCACGCCTGGCCCATATCCAATGTGCGCAGCATCCGGCCCATCCCCAGCCACATGGCACACGACATCGTCAGATCAGCGATGAGCTCGTCGGAGAACTGCTCTCGACAGCGTTCCCAGAACGCGTCATCCGCACGAAGGTTGGTGTGCCCGGTGGCAAAACGATGCGCAAACTCCGCAGCGAGACGTTCCTGTTCGCTGTACCCCGGCCAGGTCCGCCACTGCAGGGCATGTGCGTAGAGATCCTCGTCCACTCCGGCCGCCGGTCCGTCGGCATCTCGGGTGTTCTGGCACACGACACATTCATTGTCATAGGCCATCACGATCCGGGCGATCTCGCGCACCCGCATCGGCAACCGGTTGCGGTTGTAGACCGCACCACTGAAGGCCGCCATCGCCTTCCCCAGTTCCGGGGAAAGCGCGATCCAGCCGGCTACGTCGTCGTCTGCGAAATCTCCGATTCGGCTCATGAGGTGATGGTAGTTCGGCGGGTTGGATCCTCGCCCGATTCCAGCTCGTTAGGTGCATTTCGAGCCGTATTCATGCCCGGCGCCCTGGCGGGCGCTCGTCTAGCTGGACCGTCCCCTGTTGAACTCGGCGAGCGCATCGGCGTTAGCCTGCGCACCCATCAATTGGGCAAAGTAGGCGTCCTCACGGGCACGAGCGGAGGCGACTTCGGCGCGATTCGGTTCCACCATCGTCTGCTTAACCGCCATGAGACTTGAAATCGGTTTGGCAGCGAGTACTTCGGCGTGCCTGCGGGCCTCCACCAGAAGCTCGTCAGGCTCGCATACCTTCCACACCAGACCCATCCGCAGGGCCTCGGCGGCATCGACCCATTCGGACGACATCAGCAGCCAGGCCGCGTTCTGCCGACCGATCAGTTGGGGTAACAGGTACGACGACGCCGCCTCGGGTGCTACCCCCAGGCTGGTGAACGGACATTTCAGCCGCGCAGTGCTGGACATGAAGGCCAGATCGGCGAAACCCAGGATGGTCGCGCCGATCCCCAAGCCGACACCGTTGACCGCACAGATGAGCGGTTTGGGAAAGCTACCCAGCGCGTCGATCAGTCCGGGGAAGCCGTGCCTGCCCGGGGTGAAGTCGGGGTCGGTGATCCGGGCCTGCATCTCGGCGAGATCCTGTCCGGCGCTGAACGCCCGCCCGGCGCCGGTGATTGTCACGACGGCGATCTCAGGATCCCGGGCCGCAGCAGACAGCGCATCCGCGGTGGCGTCGTAGAGCGCCTCGTTGAACGCATTGAGCGCATCCGGTCGGTTGAGAGTTATGGTGCGGACCCGGTCCTCGTCAGCGATGAGCAACGTCACGCGGGTCAGCCTAGTCAGTCAATGACCAGTCTCAGGGTGTGTTCGGATTGCTGTAGATGCGAGTGGGCGCGATCAGAACCACGGCGCGGCGCTGCTCGACCATCTCCCGGTCATACTCGGCCCAGTTGTCGTGGGTGCCGCCACACGCGGAGAACACCTGGCGCAACAGCAGCCGCAATTGGTCGGGATCGGCCAGCCAGTCCGCCTCATCGTCAAGGCCGATAATCTCGGCTCGCCCCTCGACGGTCGCCCACTGCCATCCGTCGCGGAACGTCACAGCCAGTTGCGGTCGCATCCGCAGATTGCTCAGCTTGACCTGCCCTAGAGTGACGAATCCCAGTACCGGCTGCCCGGTCGCCGGGTGGGCCAGCACCCCAGCATTGACCAGGGATGCCTGGATGGTGTGGTCCGCGCGCAAGGTCGATACGACTGCCAGCCCGTGATCTGCGCGCGCGAGCCCGACGGCGTCGTGAAGGGTGATCATCGGAGGAATGGGCCTGCGAACACGTACCGCCCGGTGGGCACGGTGTCGATGTTGACGTTGGCACCGAAAGCGGCGGTGCTGACGACCATCTTCCCGAGTCGATCCTGGAGGTCGGCATCATCGGCGGCGCCGAAGAACGCGTGCAGGCTCTTGGCTGCTTCAATCGGGAACAGTTCCTCGACGATGGCCGACAATGGCGGCGCGTCTGCGGTTAGCGGTCGTACCACGTAGTTCTGCACGTATCCGAAGGTCGACTGGGTGGCGATTGCGACCGGCGTGTGATCGCGATGCCAGCGGGTGAGCCAGGTCGATTCGTCCATGTCGGCCGGACGGCGCAGTAGCGCGATATTGGCCAGACCCGGTGCCCGCACTCCGGGCGCAGACGACGGCGGCGCCATCGGCACGGACTCGGTGACCAGATAGGCAGCCACCGCGTCGGCCTCCGCGCCGAGTATGGCCAGGGCGGCACTCATCTGCTCGCCATAGTGCTGCTCGACCCAGAGGCTCACGAGCGCCTGAACCGGCGGATCAAGGGTCGTGAGTGTCATGAGCGAGTCGCGCACGGGGGCGTCGCACACGTTGATGATCAACCCGGGCAGATTAAGTTCCATCAGTGCCGCGGCCACTGGGCCACAGAGCCGTTCTGACCACTCGTCGTTGGCGGTCTCGGCCCTCAGCGCCACAATGATTTTTTCCATCGCCGTCAACCTCCTAGCTCGGGTGCGTCACGCAGCCAGCGTGGCGTGATGAAAACACCCTCGGCCTCCACCGTGATGCCCTCGGCATCGGAGATATGACCGGAACAGTAGGTCTTGACGCCATCGGTTCGGGTACGGATCGCTGAGGTGTGCAACGGTCCCAGTTTGGTCGGGCGTAGGTAGCGCATGGTGATACTGCCGGTGAAGCGCGGCTGGCGGTCGACGCTTGCCGCCTCTCCAAGGATATGGTCGAGGATCAGGGCTGCCACCCCGCCGTGTACATGGCCGGGTGGGCCTTCATAGGCGGCACCGAGATGGATGTCCGCCGATACCCGTCCTGACTCATCACGGTGCGTGACCAATGGCGGAGCGCATGCGTTGCGGATCCCGATCACGGCATTGCCCCAACCCAAACTTTCTCCTGATGTGGTCACCCGAACGCCGAACGCGCCGTCGAGTTGACGCTCACGTAGGCGCGCAACTGCGGCATCGATATCTCGCTTCACCTCCGCAACCGTTTGCGCGTCGGCCTCGGTCCGGATGGTGGCGTCGACCAGGGAGCGCACCGACTCGGCGAGAGGTTCGTAAATCCCGCGCAACCGCGCGATATCCTCGCTCGACAGATCCTCGGTGGTGAACTCCAGCATCCTGGCACTAGAACACGTCACCGGTCGCGGTGTCTAATGAGGCCCGACGCTGCGTAGAGTGATTGACCATGCACGATCGTTCGGCCACAGGTGGGCCGGACTGGGTCCGTCACGCGATTTGGTGGCATGTCTACCCGCTGGGATTCGTCGGCGCCTTCCCGGCCGCTACCCCACCCAGCCCGGACGAGCATCGCCTCAATCGGATCGTCGACTGGCTCGATCATGCCGTCGAACTCGGCGCCTCCGGGGTCGCACTGGGGCCGGTGTTCGCCTCGCGCACCCACGGCTACGACACCACCGACCACTACCGGATCGACCCACGCCTGGGCGACGACG
>Ga0194052_1001233_pt1 | contig 15076 bp, 15 predicted proteins | sample SepL226m_MetaG_FD_160117 | JGI IMG/M metagenome (GOLD analysis project Ga0194052, IMG submission 160117) | Anoxic zone freshwater microbial communities from boreal shield lake in IISD Experimental Lakes Area, Ontario, Canada - Sep2016-L227-6m | ecosystem: Environmental > Aquatic > Freshwater >... | reverse complement strand
TAATTTAGTTGATGAAGATGGATTGGCTACAAAAGAAGAAATAATAATTCTGACAAAAACAGATGTAGTCGAAGATCCAAAAATTATAGAAAAAAAGAAAAAAGAATTTGAAAAGCTTGGTGGTAAGGTTTACGTCCTGTCATTATATGACGATAAATCAGTAAAGAAAATAAAAGACGAGCTAGTAAAAATTCTAAAGAAAAAATAAAACCCCATAGGCAAGGCCTCTGTGGTAAAAAATATGGAAACAATAAATTGGAATGATTTTGAAAAAGTTGAGGTACGTGTTGGTACTATCATAAAAGTTGAGGATTTTCCTGAAGCACAAAAACCAGCTTATAAAATAACAGCAGATTTTGGTTCTGAGATTGGTATTAAAAAATCAAGTGCTCGAATTACAGATATATATAAGAAAGAAGATTTAATAAATAAAAAAATTATAGGTGTTGTTAATTTTTTACCAAAACAAATCGGGCCTTTTGTTTCTGAATTTCTTTGTGCTGGTTTTTATAGGGAAGATGGGTCTGTTGTTTTGGCTGTTCCAGATAAAGATATTTCTAATGGTAGTAAGCTAGGATAAATAACAAAGCTCAATCTAAGTATAGATTGAGCTTTTTTTGTATAAATGATTATTTATATTTTTATATTTTCTATATAAATTTTATCAATAAACATATCAAGATATTTTTCAAAATCTTCAATGTCGAATGTGATGCCTATATTATTAGCAATATATTTTTTTGCTCCAAAAATAGAAGTTAGAATATAATTCCATTTTGATCTAATAGGACGAGTTCTTAAGCCGTCTTTTTTGTGTATTATAATAATACATTTTTCGTGTTTGACTGCAAAAGCAAATTCAGAAAGTGTTCCAGTTGATTTAAATAAATCATCACAACAAAAAACAATAATGTCGCAACTGCGAATGTTCATATAATTTCTACCTTCACCCATTCCTGTAGGAATGCATACATCTGCATACTGTGAAGTTTTTTCAACTTCTCCATTATTAGAAAGTATTGCTATTGTTCTAGCATCAGGATCAAAATCTTTTGCACCCTTTAGTGCCGCATTCATTACGCCAGTATTTGAGCCACCAGTTAATGTGTAGTGACCCTTTTTAGCTATAATTCTACCTACTCGTTCAGCAAGTAAAATTTCTGACTCCGTGGCATTTTTACCCGGACCCATTACTCCAATTGTTAAGACTTTTTTCATTTGTATTTAATTTAAACTATTCATAAATTTATTGTGTTATCTTGATTTCCATAAAGAAACCCAGAAAACACAACAAATTCGAATTTAAATTTATTTTCAAAAAACTACCACTTACTGTGATATTAAAATATTTATTAAATGTTGTCAACTATATAAAACTAGTCATATTTTGTATAATAAATTTATGGGGAAAAAATATTATCCGACGGTTGGTTTGGAAATACATGCTGAACTGAAAACACAAACGAAAATGTTTTGTGCTTGTTTGAATAATCCAGATGAAGAAAAACCAAATGTAAATATTTGCCCAGTTTGTATGGCGCACCCTGGTACACTTCCTGTGCCAAATAAAAAAGCTATAGAGAATGTTATAAAAGTTGGCCTAGCTATCAATGGTGATATTGCAGACTTTACTGAATTTGATAGAAAAAATTATTTTTACCCAGATATACCAAAAGGTTATCAGATTTCTCAGTTTAAGTATCCTATAGTTTCTTGGGGTCATTTGGCTGATTTTGATGTGACTCGTATACACTTAGAGGAAGATACAGCAAATAACAAACACAGAGATGAGGTTATCCCCGAAGTCAGACTTAGGGGAGATTCCCCTAAGTCTGACTTCGGGCTAGGTTACTCGCTAATTGATTTCAATCGTGCTGGGGTGCCGTTAATGGAGCTTGTGACTGAACCTCACTCATTTGAAAGTGATGAAGAGGCAGCTAAGGCATCTTCGACTTTTGCTAAAGAACTTCAGTTGATTTTGAAGTATCTAGGAGTATCCGAGGCAAATATGGAAAAAGGTGAAATGCGTGTAGAAGCGAATATTTCTATTTCAGAGAATCCTAAAGTACTTGAATTAAATAAACCAAGAAATGAAGTTAATAGAGAAGAGATAATGAAATTACTAGGTACTAAGGTAGAAGTAAAAAATTTAAATTCATTTAAAAGTGTTGAACGAGCTATCAAATTTGAAGTTGATCGTATGATGGAACTTATCGAAAGTGGTAAGGGTTCTGAGATAGTACAAGAAACTCGTGGTTGGGATGAAAGCAAAATGCAAACATTTTCTCAAAGGAAAAAAGAAGGTAGTGCAGACTATAGATATTTCCCTGATCCTGATTTACCAAAAATGAAATTACACAGCGAATTTGATTTAGAGAAAATGAAAAGCGAATTGCCAGAATTACCAGCAGAAAGGAGAAATAAATATAAAACAGTTTGGAAACATTTTTATGAATTAAAAGAAATGAATAATTTTGAGGATATTGAATATGATAAAAAAATAAATTTCCTTATTGAAAATACTATCGTTTCAAATTACTTAGATTCTATTATTAAAAATATGAATCTTAATATTATAAATAATGATTTTGTTAAAAATTTAATAAATACAATAATAAATGATATCTATCCAATTCAGCAAAAATATCCCGAAATCATTTTTCCAGGGAAATTAACAGCTGAATTTGTTCCAATTATTTTAAGTTTACGCAATGATGGAATGTTAACAAATATCGGATATAAAGAAGTTATTGAAGTTACTTATAAAACAGGAGTTCATCCTTTTGAGTATGCAAAAGAACATAATTTACTGCAAGAAAATAATGAAGGGGTAATTAAGACAATTGTAGAAAAAATAATAAGTGAAAATGCTGATATTGTCGCTATCTACAAATCAGGTAAAGAAAACGTCATTATGTCCTTAGTTGGTAAGGTTATAAAAGAAAGTAAGGGAAGTGCTAATCCACAATTAGTTATTAAAATGTTAAAAGATTTGCTAAAATAAACAGATGAAAACATTACGTGAATATATTAAAGACGCAGATGAAAGAGGTGTAGCTATTGGTCATTTTAATATTTCTAATCTTGAAGCTTTGCATGGTATTTATGATGCAGCCAAGAAATTAAATTTACCGATTATTATCGGGGTGTCAGAAGGTGAAGAAGAATTCGTCGGGCGGGAAGAAGTTGCAGCTCTTGTGAAAGCAATTCGAGAACGTGATAATTATCCGATATTTTTAAATGCCGATCATCATTATACTTTTGAAAGTGTTAAGGCTGCCCTTGATGCTGGTTATGATGCGGCGATCATTGATGCAGTCAAACTACCACTTGATGAAAATATTATTTTAACAAAAAAATGTGTTGACTATGCGCGAGAATTATCTAAAAAAGAAAATCGAGATATTCTGATTGAGGCAGAAATTGGATTTATCGGAACATCATCAAAATTACTTGATGCTATTCCTGATGGTATTTCAGAAAATACAATGACTACACCAGAAGATGCAAAACATTTCGTAGATGCTACTGGAGTGGATTTACTTGCACCATCTGTCGGAAATATTCACGGCATGGTAAAAGGAGGAAATCCAAGACTTCATCCAGAACGAGTAAAAGCAATCAGACAAATGACTGGCGTTCCTTTAGTATTGCATGGTGGTTCAGGCTCAATGAATGAAGATTTTACTGCTTGTATAAAAGAAGGTATTGATATTGTTCATATAAATACTGAAATTCGTGTTGCATATAAGGACGCAGTAAAGAAATTTTTAATAGAAAATCCAGATGAGGTGGCTCCATATAAAATACTAAGACCAGCAGTAAATGCTATCGAGGGAGTTGTTGAAGCTCGTTTGAAACTATTTAATAATATAAATTAGCTCAATAATATCGTTATAATACCTAAAAAGGTTGCAATTTTTTAATTTTCATATATAATCTAGTCCATGTTATCTTTAAATGCAAAAACAAGAGATCTTAATATAGATTTAAAAGATTTAAGAAAGTCTGGAGAAATTCCTGCTGTTTTTTACGGTATGGGAAATGTTTCAACTCCAATTTCAATTTCAATAGTTGAATTCAAAAAAGCTTGGGAAAAAGCTGGTGAATCTTCCACTATTAAAATCACTGGACTAAAAATTGCTGTCGATGTTCTTATTCATGATGTGCAAGTTGATGCTGTAACTAGTGAGCCAATACATGTAGATTTTCTAGTAATTGATATGGCTAAAAAGGTTAAAGTTGAAGTTCCTTTAGAATTCTCTGGTGTATCTGCAGCAGTTAAGAATGGTTTAGGTACTTTGGTTAAAGTTCTTCACGAAGTTGAGATCGAAGCGTTGCCAAAAGATATTCCACATAACTTTATAATTGATATTTCAAAATTAGCAACATTAGATAGTCAGATTTTAGTTTCAGATATAGTATTACCTTCAGATGTTGTTATGGTTTCAAAAGGTACCGAAGTTGTAGCTTCTGTAGCTGTTCAAAAAGAAGAAGTAGAAGTTGCAGAACCAATTGACCTTACAAAGATTGAAGTAGAAAAGAAAGGAAAGAAAGAAGAGGAAGAAACACCTACTGACAGCAAATAATTATCTTAAAATATGCTATAATAAAACTATGACACGAAATTCAGTCATAGTTTTTTTATTTATAATCGTTAGTTTTTTTGTTTACAATTTACGAGATCACGCAGTGTTTGCTGTTGATTGCTCTGTTGCTAGTTCTATTGTCACTCAAGCAGATAAAAATTCTTGTCAAAATGAATTAAACCAAATAGAAGCACAATTACTTAATTTACAAAATCAACTTGCAGACCAACAGAAACAAACTGGTACTTTAAAAGGTGATATAAATTATTTAACTACACAAATCAACTCACTAAAGGCCAAGATTAAATCAAGAGGTCTAGTTATTGCCGAGTTGAAAAATTCAATAAAAGAAAAAGTCGTAGCCATAACTTCATTGTCTAAAAAAATCGAAAGTGAACACCAGTCACTTGCTCAACTACTTCGAAATACAAATGAATTTGATAATGAAAACATTACATATTTGATTTTATCCAATGACACTATCTCTGGTTATTATAGTGATCTAGAATCATATGATTCTATTAAACAAGGAGTCAAAGCTTCTGTTGATAAAATAAATGGAATAAAAACTGAAACAGAAATACAAAAACAAGATTTGGAAGTAAAGAAAAATGCTGAGACAGATGCAAAGGTTCAGTTAGAAACTGCTCAGAAAAAAGTTGCACAATCAGAAGCTGACAAGAAACAACTTTTAGCTATTAGTAAACAGAAAGAAAGCGCTTATCAGAAACTAGCTGCAGAACAAAAAGCTAAAGCAGATAAAATCAGAGCTGCCTTGTTTAATCTTCGTGATAGTAAAGCCATTCCTTTCGGTACTGCGCTTATGTATGCAAATGCTGCTGCAGCAAAAACTGGAGTTCGTCCTGCATTTATTTTGGCAATTATCACACAAGAATCAAACTTAGGTACAGATACAGGCTCATGTTATGTGACTGATTTGCAAACTGGTGAAGGAGTATCTACTAAAGGAAAAGTTTATAAAAATGTTATGAAACCAAGTAGAGACGTTCCTCCATTTTTGACTATTACCGAGGCTCTTGGACGTGACCCAATGAAGACATTAGTGTCTTGCCCTATAGGAGGTTCAGGTTACGGTGGAGCGATGGGTCCTGCACAGTTTATACCTTCGACCTGGGATGGAATGAAAGAAAACATTGCAAAGGCCCTAGGAGTGTCATACGCTGATCCATGGCAAGCAAAAGATGCAATCATGGCTTCAGCCTTATTCTTGGAAGATTTAGGTGCTCATGAGGGTAGCTATACATCTGAGATGAAAGCGGCTTGTAAATATTATGGTACAGGTGGCTCAACTTGTCCTTACGGAAGAAATGTTGCAGCTAAGGCTGTCACAATACAAAACAATATTGATTTTCTTACTAAAAACTAATTATATTAAAATATGAAAAATGCATTGTTAAAAATAATTTTTATAGTCTTTATTTTCTTTGCTGGAGTTATGAATACTTCGGCTTCTGCTCCTGCTACAAAGAAAGCTATAGAATACAAAGTTCCAATTTTGGTTTACCATTCTTTTGGTCCAATGGTAAATTCAAAAGAAAGTAAAATGACGACTCATTACAGAGTTACAGAGAAAAATTTTGAAGAGCAAATGAAATATTTATCTGATAATAATTATCATCCAATAAGTTTTAGTGCGTATGTTGATAGTATAAATAATAAAACAAAATTACCAGATAAAGCTATTGTGCTTACTTTTGATGATGGATGGAAAACTCAATATACTTACGCTGTTCCAATATTGGAAAAATATAAATTTACTGCTACATTTTTTATAGTTACTAGTTATGTAAATGGTAACTATAAAGCATATATGACTTGGGATAATTTAAAGGATTTAGTAAAGAATGGTTTTGATATTGAATCACATACAAATACTCATCAAATGCTTACTAAGGTCAATACTAAAAAATTAAATGATGAGTTGTTTAATAGTAAAAAGATATTAGAAGACAAATTAGGAATAAAAGTAAAAACAATTGCTTATCCAAATTATATGCAAAATGCAACTGTTCGTAATGCTGTAAAAAGTGCTGGATATATTGGTGCTCGCGCTGGTTGGGGTAATTTTAAAAATTCCTTAGATCACATTTACGAAATTACTTCACAAGAAGTTGTCAGTAATCCGAACCCTTTTTCTTCTAAAAGACTGCCAGATTTGCCTTAATTAATAATTTGTGATAAACTTTCGAAGTTATGAAAAAAAATATACACCCAAAATTTAACACTAAAACTACTGCTACCTGTGCTTGCGGGGCTGTTTTTGAAGTTGGCTCAACAATGCCTGAAATCAAAATGGAAATCTGCAGTAAATGTCACCCTTTCTTTACAGGTACTGAAAAGATAATGGATATGGCAGGAAGAGTAGAACGCTTCAACAAGCGCCGAGCTGCATCTGCAAAAGCAAAAAAGTAAACAATAAAAACGAAGTTTCTTAAAATTTTTCGTCCCTTCACCCTTCTTGGAGTACCAAGTGGGACCCCCGGAACAAAAAATATTAAGAACCTTCGTTTTTTTAATTATATGAGCTTAAATATCGAAGAACTTAAAAAAGATCACAAAACCAACTACCTAGCTGGTGTTTTAGAGAATCTAATTAAACAAGAAAAAGAAGTAGAAGAGATGATGGCAAGTGATTCATCTTTGAAAGAAATGGCTGAAGGTGAATTGAAAGAAATTAAAGTACAAAAAGAAACTACTGAAAAGCAGTTACAAGATATTTTAGATAAAGAAAAAGAAGAGGATGAGTCTCCAAATGAAATCGTGCTTGAGGTACGAGCTGGTGCAGGAGGTGATGAAGCAGCACTTTTTGCTTGGGAGCTTGCACATATGTATGAAAGATTTGCTGAAATAAAAAAGTGGCAATGGAAGACAAACTATGAATCAAAGAATGATATCGGAGGATACAAAGAAGCATCTTTTGAAATAAAAGGTCAGGATGTTTATCGATTTATGCGATATGAAACTGGAGTGCATCGAGTACAGAGAATTCCAGCTACTGAAAAAAATGGCCGAGTTCACACATCTACTGCATCTGTCGCGATTTTACCAATTCGCAAGAAAGTAAATTTTGTAATCAATCCTGCTGATTTAGAAATGGAATATTCTCGTTCAGGTGGAAAGGGAGGACAGAATGTGAACAAAGTTGAGACAGCTGTACGTTTGATCCACAAACCAACAGGTCTCGATGTGCGTTCTACGAATGAAAGAAGCCAGCTCGCAAATCGTGAAAAAGCCATGATGATTTTAACTGCCAAAATTCAACAACTTAAAGAGGAAGAAGAAGCTAAAAAATATGCGGGTGTTAGAAAAAATCAAATTGGTTCTGGAGATAGATCTGAAAAAATCCGTACATACAATTTTTCACAAGATCGTATTACCGATCATCGTATAAAAAAATCTTGGCATAATTTGCCAAAAATACTAGAAGGGGAAATGGAAGACATTTTTACCTCACTCGAATCCGGTGAAACTGGCAATGAAGAAGAATAAAAATTTAAAATAAAAAAGCCTGTCTTGTAAAAGACAGGCTTTTGATATTGTATATATCAATATCAATTTGGAAAACGATATATTTCTTCGTTTGCTAATTCTCCGCGCAGAAAAGGAAATAATAATCCATTTTCATAAGCTAAAAGTAATTTATCAGCAAAAGGTTCTAGGCGATTACCGCTGCCATTTGATCCAAGACTATTTCCCTCATCCTTTCCATTATACCAATAAGTATCAGATTGGAAGTTTTTTAGTAAATGTTTGTTGAGTTTCAAGTGATTTGATGTATCTGCGATACAATCAATCAAAAGAGGAAATATTCCTGTCTGACTCCATCTGCCCAATATAAAGAAATGCGTTGGCATGTCTTTAATAAATCCAACTAAAATCGGATCAATGTTTCGTAACCAATTTGAATTTGACCATTCTCTGCTCGACATATCATGATATGGTGTCATGATTGTTACGTAATCAAATAATTCTTTAGCTTTATTCATAACACGTACTATGTTTGGTGGCATTATGTCTTTACCTATAAACTGACTAATTGGTCTAGTTCTTCGATTGTAGATTTGATACAAAGTTCGAAATTCTTTTGATCCAATACAATCACTAAAAAATTTAATTACATGATCAACCTGAGGGTCATCCTCGTTTGTTTTGATTTGAAAACTTTCCTTTGAGTATGTAAAACATACAGGAAATGAATAGAACAATTCAACAAAATTTCTTATTTCAAGAACAGAAGAATAATTTAATAAATTATTTTCATTCATCAAAGTAAAAGCACTTCTTACTGAAAGAAACTGTGCATACTCTTTTTTTAATGAAGCCGCTTGACCCTGTAAACCACTTTCGTTGTAAAGTTTTACATTTTCATCGACTAATCTATTTTCAGCTTCCTGGTCTATTTCACCTTGGGTGATGTTGCATTTAAAACCAAGAGGCGTAAGCATTGAGAAGTTTTTTGCTATAAAATCTTCAGATAATTTTATGATATCTTCAGGTCTATAGTCATTATCTCCTTTGTTTAATAACCAAGCCATTTGCTGAATAAATTCAGCTAAAGGTTTATTTTCTCCTGCTTTCAATAAATCTTCTTCACTAATAATCTTTTTAAGATCATGATATGGTGAAGTAGTTTTAGAAAAATTCATAATGCTTAATTGTTTTTGTCCTTTTTCTAAAGACGAATCAATCAAAGTAATGGATTCAGTCCTAAACTTTCCGACTCTTTTTGTGTCAGTATTTAATTCATGAAACTCAACCAGTTGACCTATTTCAAAAGTTGCATTTTCTGTATTACAAAATACGTCCCCATTTGTGTTGATTGTTTCATATCCTCGCTTTACATTGTCAATAAATACGAATCCAGTATGGATTGATTTTATTGCCCCTACGTAATTACCAGCTTCTACAAGTTCTGGATTTAAGATAATGATTTCATTATCATTTTTATTATTTTCCATTTTTCAGACAGATTTTTTAATTTTTAAATTAATTTATTTACAGAATTTTCAGAATTTAAAACCAGTTATGTTTTATTAGTAAATAACAGGGGACCTCCTTTCTTTTGTTATTTGTTTTCCAATAAATTGTTAAAAAACTGATTTGTAATATTATATACTATTTATATAAAAAGTCAAGAGTGTGTATTATTTTTATTTGACAAATTTTCTAAAAAGGATATTCTGAAATAGAATTGTAAACTTCGAAGTATGTTACTTAACTAGTGGCGGCAGTCTACTGTTAAGATTAAGTCCAAAGCTCTGCTGGAGAAGGTGGAGGAATGATGTTCAGACTGTAATAGTAGAACATCTACTTATTTAAATTTAACAATTCCCGTCAGTAAGGGAGACCGAGTCCGAAAAGGGCGAAAACACTGATGAAGAGGGCGACCATGTATTTATATATGGGGCCCTCTTTTTTATTTACAAAAATATTATATTGTGGTATTTTAAAATTAAATAAGTACATTTTGTACTTTGAAAAAATGTTAAACAAATAAATATTTCGGTATAAGTAATTGGTGGAAATTTTTTTAAAAAGGAGGTTGTTATGTCTAGCAAGAAATATCGTAAAAAATGTAAAAGATTTTGGATAAAACAAAATCTTGAAAAACCCAAAAAAGAACAAAAAAAATCATCTGGATTTGGGAAAATTTTGAAAATGAGGCGTAAAATGGAAAGGTTTCTTTATCAATACGGCGCTCGTATTGGTGGAGAAATTTATGATTAATCATCAGTAGACGCTGTGCCTTGATTAACAGGTATGGAAACATTCAAATAGATGGTCCTGGTCTAATAAGCTATGCAAGTGATTGCATGGCTTTTTTATTACTTTATCCACAAAACATTGCTATTGTGGCAAATTTGTGCCATACTTTAATTCGTAGTTTCTCGTAGGGCTTGTTTTTTGAGCAGTAAGAGTAATCTACATTCTGACCCGAGTCAGGACATTATAAAGTAGTTTTTGCCCGATTTTTGAAAAACGGGAGAAATGTAAAAATGGCTACAAAGCTATACGTAGGGGGATTACCTTACAGTACTCAAGAAGACGCTTTAAAAGAGCACTTCGCACAAGCAGGATCAGTTACATCTGCTGTTATTATCATGGACAAGATGTCCGGTCGTTCAAAGGGTTTTGGATTCGTTGAAATGTCAACTGATGCAGAAGCACAAAATGCTGTATCAATGTTCAACGGTCAAGAATTCGAAGGACGAAAGCTTACAGTTAATGAAGCTCGCCCAATGGAAGCAAGACCACCAAGAACAGGTGGATTCGGAGGAGGAAACGGTGGTTACGGTGGTGGAAACCGCGGTGGACGCCGAGAATACTAATTCTTTAATTAATCTCTAAAAACAAAAAACTACTCGAAAGGGTAGTTTTTTGTTTGCGTATTAGCATTTTTTTTGGTATATTTCTTATGTTCTTTCTAGATTACAAAGTAATACTTTTTTATGACTCGCACTCGAACCTGAATGTGGTTAATGAATTTATAGTAGCGTATGTCATAAAAAGTATTACTTTGTAATAATCGTTCGAGCGTGTAGTTCAGTGGTAGAACGCTGTCCTGATAAGACAGAGGTCGAAGGTCCGATTCCTTCCACGCTCACATAGTTAAACTTTAATAATATAATTCTTGTTGAATTTATGTGGAAGAATTTTCTAGTTAACCTAAAGGATATATTCAGACTTGGTTTTCAACTTGCAAAAGCAGAATTTAAATTAAGAAACGAGGGCAGTTACCTTGGTATTTTTTGGTATTTATTAAATCCAATTTTAATGTTTGCATCATTGTTTTTTATATTTTCTGATCGACTTGGAAATCATATAGAGAAATACCCTTTGTTTTTGCTTTTAGGAATAATAATGTTTAATGTGTTTCAGTCTACGACACTAGAGGCCACTAGCTCTATAATCAAAGGTTATCAGCATCTGATAAAGTCTATAAATTTTCCAAGAGAATCACTTGTTCTTTCTATTGTATTGAAAAATATTTTTTCACATAGTTTTGAACTATTACTTTTTTGTGTTGCTTTAATTTATTTTCATGTAAGTCTTTTGGGGATTTTTTATTATGTTTTAATATTTATTCCTTTTGCTATTTTTATTTTTGGATTTTCTTTGGCTATTTCAGTTTTGACTGTATTTTTTGTAGATATGGATAATATATGGATTTTCGCTGTAAGGATAATTTGGCTTGGAACGCCAATTTTTTATGCCATAGAAAATCAAACAAGATTATTTGTTTTTAATCTTTTTAATCCTCTTTATTATTTTATTACAATGGCTAGAGATTTAGTTATATATAATAGAATTCCAGAAACATATATAATATTCGGAGCACTAGGTTTCAGTTTGTTTTTCTTAATTTTTGGATTGTTTGTATTTAATAAATTAAAGCTAAAGATGGCTGAATTGATATGAGTAGAATTACTGTAAAAAATATTTCAAAAAAATTTAGAATTGGTTTTATGAAAAACCAAAGCATTTTAAATAGACTACTTATAGCTCTATCAAGTAGAGGTCAAAAGAAGGAAATAATAGTTTTAAATGATGTATCTATTGCGATAAATAAAGGCGAGACAGTTGGTATCATTGGTGAGAATGGTTCAGGTAAAAGCACCTTACTTCGTATAATTGCAGGTATATATAAAGCAGACAAAGGAGATGTATTTATTAATGGAAAAATTATTTCATTGATAAATTTGGGTGTAGGTCTAAAGGAAAGATTAACGATGAAAGATAATATTTTTTTGATGGGCTCATTACTTGGAATGAGTAATAAAAATATTATTGAAAAATTTGATGATATAGTTTTGTTTTCCGAATTAGAAGATTTTGTTGATACAAAAGTTTATCAATTCTCCGCTGGTATGATTCAAAGATTAATTTTTTCTATTGCAATAAATGCGAATCCAGACATTCTCTTGCTCGATGAGGTTTTTGAAGTGGGGGATGAGAATTTTAGAGAAAAAAGTGCTAAAAAGATTAAGGATTTAGTAAATACTAAAAACGTAGCAGTAATTTTAGTCAGTCATGAATTGGAAATGATAGAAAAATATTGCGATAGGGCCATTTTAATCAAGAAAGGAAAAATACAAAAAGAGGGTAATTCAAAAGAGGTAGTAGAATTTTACAGATTAAATAGATAATTAATCTTTTTTGTATTTATATAAAAATAATTTTTCAGGACTATTTCCAACAAGATCAAAATTATTGCAAGCAAATTCACTTGAGTAAACATAGTCAATACTGTATTTTTCTGCTAAGTAATTTTTTTCTACGCAGTCGGATGACATGAAAAAACCATATGAAAGAAATTGGTTTGTAATAACAGCAGGCTTAGATTCTAATGGAAAATTGTTTGTTACTACTCCAATAGTAAGCCCTTTCCATGGTATGGATATAAATCTTTTTTGATGAATATTAGAAAATAAATTTATGTCAGATTCTGTAAGGTATTCATTTGCTGGAGGAGCTGGGGAAACTGTTTTGTGATTTGCTTGAGGGTTTAATTTCAAAACCAATTTAGACCATCTGTCGTTGTTTGTGTAAGTTAAAGAAAATATCGCAACTAATAAAAATACAGCTATTTTGATTGTATTTACTATGTTCTTTTGAAGTATCTCTGGATATTTTTCCTTTAATATTTTATATAAATAATCAAAGCCAAAACCTGAAGAAATTATCAAAAGTACTGATGTTATTACGACGACTCTAGGATATTCTATGATTATTGTTTTTAAAATAAATGTATAAATGATCCAAAAAAATACACCAGTTAAAATCGGAGCAAGTATGTAATACAATTTGTCTTTAATTATTTTTACTAAACCAAAGAAAATAATTGGTAAAAATATTATTGGTATGATATTCCAAATACTGAAATCAGGAATACCATTATCTAAAACTGGCCTTATGATGTAATTTGAAAATGTTTTTAAAATTGGAATTATTTGGAAATTGTTTATTGAGATACCTAAAATAAAGAAGAGTATAAATGATAAAGATATGGTAGTAATTATTACATATTTATTTATTTCACTAGAATTGTGATTTTTAATTAAATAGACAATCCAAATAGGTGCAATAAAAATGATTATTGGTGGATAAAAAATAATAGATAGAACAGAAGAAATTCCTGCAAGTTTAGAATCCTTTAGGTAAAGTCCACCTAAGCATATGATCATCATCAAGAGTCCCATTGTATATGGTAGGAAATACCATATACCAGGAAGGTTGGCACTGTTGGTTATATACAATATACTGCTTGCTACAATTACTGATACGTATTTATCGATGTTGTTTATACGTAAGAAAATATAACTCATCAGACAAATCAATAAACCTGCGATAATGGAAAGAATTGGAAAATTTAAAATTGGATTTAAATTAAAGAAAAGAAAAATTTCGGATGTGAATGAGAAAAAAGCTAACAATGGACTAGGTACTCTCACGTTATTGTTTATCGGATTTACTATAGGCAAGGATTGATTTTCAATCGAATATTTAGCAAGTGAAGCACCGATCCATTCATCAGAAAAATATGGATATGTGTATGAATTATTTGTAACTTCTATAGAACCATTTACTGTATTTATCTTTCCAGTATATAAATAATGTACAGACCATAATTGAAAAATAATTATTAAAAAAGTAAAAATGATTAAATAATTTATTTTAATTTTTTCAAAATATTTTTTTCTTTTTATAAAAATTACTAAGCTTATAATAGCCAAAATTGCATTTGCGTATGCAATTGTTTGGTAGTTAAAAATATGCAATAATTGGGTTGTAATGCTGAGAATGAAATGAAAAAGGATGAGTGAAGTAAAGACATACAGAAATCCTAGTGTTTTATTTTTAAAACAAAAAAATAGAAGGAATGGAATTGTCGTAACGGCTATGCTAAATAAGGTTAAAATCATTATCGAATTATATCATGAAACTAAAAAGAGAAGTTAGTATAATTATTCCATGTTTAAATGAAGAAAAGTCTATTGGCTTGTGTATTTCAGAAATAGAAAATGTTATTTCTGCTAGCTTATTAGACGCAGAACTTGTAATCATCGACAATGATTCAAACGATAGTACAAAAGCTATAATATTAGAATATCAAAAAAAGTTTTCAAATATTAATCTAGTTGAAGAAAAGCAAAGAGGATATGGTAGTGCATATTTAGCAGGAATAGATAATTCTGTCGGTGAATATATTTTTATGGCAGATGCTGACAATACTTATGATTTTAAAGATATACCACTTTTTATCAATAAATTAAAATTAGAGAAATTCGATTTAGTTATTGGTAATAGATTTTCTGGAAAGATGGGTGACAAATCAATGACATGGCTTCATAGATATATTGGTAATCCAATACTTTCATTTTTGGTTCGATCTTTCTTTAAAATAAAAATAAAAGATATACATTGTGGCGCAAGGGCAATAAAAAGAGATGCTTTAAATAAAATAG
>Ga0194052_1001232_pt1 | contig 15097 bp, 10 predicted proteins | sample SepL226m_MetaG_FD_160117 | JGI IMG/M metagenome (GOLD analysis project Ga0194052, IMG submission 160117) | Anoxic zone freshwater microbial communities from boreal shield lake in IISD Experimental Lakes Area, Ontario, Canada - Sep2016-L227-6m | ecosystem: Environmental > Aquatic > Freshwater >... | reverse complement strand
TCTGGGGGCTGGGGCTGAACCCACTGCCCGAAGGAGCGGCGATCAAGAAGGAGGGGGATTGGAGGACGCCAGCGGGAGTTTTTAAAATTGGGGGAGCCTGGGGATATGCGGCGGATGTCCCGCGCCGGCCAAACATGTCTTACGGGCAGGTGACCACGCGCGACCTTTGGGTCGAGGATCCGGCATCCCCACTCTACAACCAGCATGTGCGCCTAAAGGCGGAACCCGCCACAGCCTGGGAGAAAAAGCAGCAGATGAGGCAGGATGATCCCGCCCATGCGCTTGAGTTGTTCATCGCCCACAACGCACCGCCTGCCGCGCGTCCGGGGGCCGGAAGCTCGATCTTTTTTCACATCTGGCGGGAGGGCGGAGGCAAACCGACCGCCGGGTGCACCACGATGTCCGAACAAAACCTTCGAAGCCTGATCGCGGCGATCGACCCGGCAAAAACCCGCTATATGTCATCCTGCCGCGTGCGGACTACGAGCGGCTCCACATCGCGTGGAAATTGCCGTGACAAAGCGCCTTCTCTTTGTCTGCACCGGCAACTACTATCGGAGCCGGTTTGCTGAAGCAGTCTTCAACCACATGGCGGGATCAGCCGGTATTCCTTGGAAGGCATCCTCGAAAGGGTTGGCCATCCATATGGTTCCAGAAGGCAGGATCTCGGTCCACACGGTGCGCGGCCTGACCGAACGCGGGATCCCCCTGCACTGCACGGGTGAAGACCGGGAACAACTCGTGGAGGCAGATCTCGAAGCAGCCGACATGGTGGTCGCGTTGAAGGAAGGCGAACACCGCCCGATGATGGAGCAGCAGTTTCCCCGGTGGGCAGATCGCATCCGGTATTGGAACGTGTCGGATATTGATGCCTGCCAGCCAGCGGAAGCTCTTCGGGAAATCGAGCGCCTCGTGCAAGAGTTGATCGAGGAGATGGCGGCGGGACGTCCCTCGTGACGGCCCGCACCGGCCTCATCCTGCAAGCGCGAGTTCCAGGGCGGCATCCGCGCGGAGATGGCGGCCGGCATTCCAAAGGGTGAGGAATTTTTCCCTCTCGATCCGGTTTTTCAGAGTAGCGACGGATGCGTCGCAAACCGCCTGCTCCGACGGAGAGAACCGGATGCCAAATTTCTCACGCAGTTGCTCCGCCGATCCGAACAGCCTTGTGGCCAGGTCTACGCGTTCTTCCAGCCGGGCGGTATCCGCGAGGTGTTGGATGATGTAGGGGATGGCCCACTGGTTGCCGAATCCGCGCGCGATTTCCGCCCATTCTGCGAGGGCTTCGCGGGCGGGAGCGGGACGACCGAGGGCCAGGGAAGCCTGCGCTAGCCCCCAGAGGCTGTAGCCAACGATCCAGCGGTCGCCGACTTTTCGGAATAATTCGAGGGCCCGACTTTTCCGTTCGAAGGCGAGATCGAGATTCCCTTCTTGCGCCGCAATGCTTCCCTCGCCGGCCATGGCAAGAGCCTGGAGCTTCCTGTTTCCGGCACGCTCTCCGATCCCGGCGGCTTTGAGGAAGAGCTGGCGCGCCAGATCTTTGTCTCCCTGAGAGAACGCGAGAAATCCCTCGTATCCGCCTGCGAGAGCAGCCTGCACATTATCACCGAGCTGTTCAAAAATCCCGACGGCCTGGCTGAGGAGCGAGCGGCCGTCATCATACCGGTCCTGCGCCCATGCGATCCTGCCCGCAGACATCATCGCCTGCGCGTGGGGATGCGGAAAGGCTGCGGCATCCGGCCTGGCGAGGACCGCCTCGCAGTGGCGCCGCGCCTCTTCGAGGTTCCCGCAAATTTCCCAATACCGCTCGAGGCCTGCGACGAGTCGCAGGCCGGGCTCGGCTCCGCCTGGCCGTTCCGCCGCCCACTCCAGCGCGTACCGGAGATTGAGAGCATCGGAAGACAGCTTCCGAAGGTTGCTTGCCGGATCGGGACCGTAGAGGTGCGGGCCAGCCTCCAGGACGAGCTGCAGATAGTAATCCAAGTGGCGCTCCTGCATGGCCTCCATCCCGCCGGATTCCTTCAACTTTTCGCGTGCGTATTGCCAGACCGATTCCAAGAGGGTGTAGCGCGGCCCCGAGGACGAATCCCGGTCGATGAACAGAAGGGATTTCTCGGCGAGCTGTTGGAGAAGGTCGAGCACGTCATCCACTTCGTCATCCGCGCAAACCGCTTCGACCGCCTCGATCGTGCGGCCTCCGGCAAAGACAGCGAGGCGGTGGAACAGAAGCTTCTCGGGCCCGGTCAGAAGATCGTAGCTCCAGTCAATCAGCGCTCGCAGGGTTTGTTGGTGGGGCAGAACCGCCGTGCCTTTCAGGAGTTTGAACTGGTCGTTCAGACGTCCGGAGATCTGCGCGGGCGTGAGAACCCGCAGGCGGGCCGCCGCCAGCTCCAAAGCCAGGGGAATACCGTCGAGCCTCCAGCAGATGCGCGCGATGTCCGGCGCGTTTTCATCGGTGAGCCGGAAGTCGGGGACGACCGCCTGCGCGCGGTCCACGAAGAGCTTCACGGCGTCGAAGCCGGCGATGTCGGCCGCGGACAGTGGTCTGTCCTTCGAGCGCTGCCACACATCGAAGGCCTCGAGCGGGCGCACCGGAAAAGTCACTTCACCAGTGACGCGCAACGCCTGACGGCTGGTGGCGAGCACGGTCACGTTTTTGCAGTGGGAGACGAGGGCGCCGACCTCTCGCGAAACCGACTCCATGATGTGTTCGCAGTTGTCCAGAATGAGGAGCAATTTGCGCTCGCAGAGAAAAGTCGCCAGGGTCTCGCGAAGCGTGCGTCCCGGTTCCTCGCGAACGCCCAGCACATCAGCCACGGCATCCGGGAGACTGGAGTCTTTCTCGAGGATGGCCAGTTCGACCAGCCAGACACCGTCCGGATAGTTGTCCAGCACCTCGCGGCCAGCCTCGATGGCCAGGCGGGTTTTTCCCGTGCCGCCGGTGCCGAGGAGCGTGAGTGTCCGCGTCTTGCCGAGCAATTCCTTGACCTGTTCCAGTTCGTCGACTCTACCGACAAAGCTGGTTTGAGGGGCGGGGAGGTTGTGAGGCAGGTTTTGATGCGAGCGGAGCGGCGGGAACGAAGCCGGAAGCCCCCGTGCCTGGATCTGGTAGATCCGCTCGACGCGGTTCAAATTCCGCAGGCGAAAATTCCCGAGAGAAATGAAACCCACCTGCGGCATGGCCTCACGCAGGAGGTCAGTCACAGCCTGCGAACAAAGCATCTGTCCCCCATGGCCGGCAGAGCTGATTCTCGCGGTGCGGTTCAACGTCCCGCCGAAGTAGTCGTTGTCACGGAATTCCGCCGGCCCGGTGTGCATGCCCATCCGGACCCGCAGCGGTCCGACTTTTCCCCAATCCTCCGCAAAAAGCCGTTCCTGAGCGCTCAGCGCGGCCTCCAGGCATTCCTCCGGAGAGGGAAATGCGGCGCAGAAGGCGTCCCCGACGGTTTTGAAGACGAATCCGCCATGGGATTCGATCGCCGTCCTCAACAAGGCGTCGTGCCGGGCCAGCGCAGGCCCCATGTCCACAGGATGCCTCTCCCATAGCCGGGAGCTGCCCTCGATGTCGGTAAATAAAAATGTGACCGTGCCGGTCGGCGGCTGCATGCGTGGCAGTTTCCCCGTGGTCGCCGTGACTAGGGGCGGTCGAGGCCCAGATCGGTGCGGAGCAGACCGTTCCGGGGCTCAAAGAAGTAGCGGACGAAGAGCCCGATCGAACCCTCGTTGTAATCCGCAGTGACCGCATAGCCGACCTGACCACCGATCAGCCATTGGGGTGAGATCATGTAGGCCCCCTGTGCACCGATCAAACCGATAACCGTGTTGGAGTCCTGCGAACTGAAGTTCCGCCCGTCCGGATTGAGCGGAAAATAAGGGCTTGCGGCCTGGGTGTTGCTCTGAACGCCGAGTCCGAGAGTTCCTGCGGCGATCCATTTCCTGCCCTCGGTCGTGAGGAACTGGCCTTGGAGAAGAGCCTGGGCGAGATATTCGGGGCTGAAATAACCGCCGTTCCCGTAGGTGAAATGGTTTTGGTTGTTGTCGTAGGTTTCATACGACGCCGCGACCCCGACGGTGATGTATTCAAAGTTTTTTGGCTTGAACTCGTAGGCGAGAGCCGCAGTGGCGGAGAGGTGGGTGTTTTCTTTGACGTCCGTCCCGTCGAGATACCCGTAGCTGCCGTTCAGGAAGATCGTCCAGTTCGGCGCGACGGACCGGAAGATCGAAAGTTGTCCGCCCGACTCGGTGACTCCACCCCAGATTTTTCCGCTATAGGGATCCTTCATGCCGACATAGGAGAGAATGCTCTCCTTGACCGCCCTCGAGTAGAGTTCGGCTTTCAGGTAGCCTTTTTCGTCGCGCCAGATCATCCCGATATTGCCCACCGGCTTCGAATTGAGCGGGCCTCCGGAAGGCGTGATGCCGAACGTCACATACCAGGTGACCCAGTCCTGGTATTCGAAGTGGACCGAGAAATCCCAGAGGTTGTTTAACGACGCGGTGGGCGTGTAGGTGTATTTTGTGGCGGGGACAGCAAGCGTTGTAGTGCCGTTGACGGTCGTCGCCACGGGGGCCGGATATTTTCCGATAACGGAGAAGTCCGGGAGATCGCCCGATTTCAGGGTGATGTGCGAGATCTGGGCGGTGAGCATCGTCTTGTTTGAGGGGTAGATGCGGCCGGAGAGGATCGGGAGAACCGACGTGTTCAGCTTGCCTTCCCCCTCGGATCCCGACTTGGCCGAGTAAAGGAACCCGAGGGCAACGCTCGGGCTCGTATAGTTTTCGAGGACCCGGTAAAGCTTTTCTCCACCCGATCCCGCAGAGGCAACGAAGAGGTCGGCCTTGAAATACCGTTTGGCTTCCGAGGTGCCATACATCTTCTTCAGCGGACCCTTGACGGCGTCTCCGATCGTGTCCGCCTTTTCGTAATTTCCGGTCTTTGCAAGCGAGGCATAAAGTCCCTGCGCGGTGTTTTCGTTCGGCGACGAGCGATAGAGCTTCTCGAATAGCTCGGAGGATTTCGCGTAATCCTTGGTGTAGTAGTAATCCCACGCGAGCACCGTTTGCTCATTGCGGCTGAGCGGTCGGGCCTGTGATGCCGTCGTCATGAGGTCCCGGCTCCGAGGGTAATTCTTCGCTTCGTAGGCTTCCACGGCGCGGCGGGAAGCGATGTCGCCTTTGAGCACGTGCATCTTCGGGTAGCTGTCCCCGCGGAAGTTCACGATCGCCTCGGCGCTGCTCAGGTCGCCTTCACGGAATTTCGAGAAGGCCAGCCCGTAGGCAGCCTCACCCATGCCGGGGCTCCACTCGAGCGCCTGGTTGAACCACATTCCGGCGGAGGAAAACTCCCCGCGGTTGAAATATGCCCATCCGGCCTTCATCGCCATATTCGCATCCTGCTTCTCGGTCGCCTGGGCAACCCATGCGCTGATCTGCGCCTGGCTGACGGCCGGTTTCGGAGGCTCCGAAGTCACGACTGTCGCGGGTCGGGCAGGGGTTGCTTTTTTTGAGACCGGTGTCGCTGCCTGAAACGGTGTCGGCGTCGGCTGCGCGAGCAAAGCCGAATCCGACGGCATCACATCCGTGGTCGTAGGAGTGGCCTGGATGGCGGGAGGCGGGATATCAGGCGGCAGAAAAACCGGGGACTTCGGGGTGGCGGCACCTCCGGGCCTGCGCATGCCGGGGGCCACCGGCGTGAACAGGGATGGCGTCGGCGAGGGCTTGGCCTCCACGTCCGAGGGCAGGGCGATCGACTCCGGCTGCTCCGAGGACATGATATCCTGGGACCTCAAAGGAACAAGCCCGCAGAACCCCGCGAAGATCATGGTGCAGCCCGCCTTGAGATTCACCTTTTTCCTCCCATGGATTCCCGAATAGCCAGCTTTGTGAGCAGCTTGAGGCTAGCGGAGTAATACGGTTCGTCAGGCATCACGGGCGAAATACTTTGGACAGTTAAGCGGGTTCCAGATTCGCAGGCTAGGACAAAACGCGCAATCGCTTGCATGCCCGGAAGGGCCGGGTCCGCGCCAAAAGCATTCGTCTCCAGATTCACTGTGGCCGGCATCTTGGACAAGTCCGGGAATTGTTTCCAGAAATTTGCGTAAGGTTTTAAAAGCGGAGATTTCGGGTTTTCCCACGCCAAATGCAACGGGACGCGTATCGCATTGTATCCGAAGTCCGGCGGGTTCGAAGCCGGCATGCTGAAGGTTTCTCCGGTCAGCATCACCCAATCCGGCGACAGCGACCATTGGCCGAAGCGGGCTTCGCCCGCCAGCTTGTGGCCACCTTGTGAAAGCGCCTCCCATCCGCCGCCCGGGAACAATTGAGCGAATGAATTCAGGGCAGGAAAAATGTAGTAGGACGGGTTGAGCACCATGCCGTCTGCCTTAAGGAATCCCTCCAGTCCCGGCAACAGGACGGGGCCGGAAGGGGAAGCCTTGACAATCATACGGTTCAAATCGACGAGGATCTCGGCGGCCGCCTGTTGATAGGCGTAATTTTCCCAGCGCTTCGAAGCCCGGATGAGGGCCCAGGCGATCAGGATGTCCCCGTCGCTGGCATCGTTGGCGTCCGCGACGCTTCCGCCGCCGTTCTCTCCCGGCTTCCAAAGCCAGGAAATCAATTTGTCACCCGGGCGGGTTTGGAGGTTTTGTTTTGTCCACTTCCAGATCCGGTCGAAGGTGGCGCGGTCTCCATAGGCCTCGGCGATGAGCATTCCGTATCCCTGCCCCTCGCTGTGGGAGATCCCGCCGTTCCCGGTGTCGATCACCCGCCCCTCCGGAGAGACAAAGCGCTCCTTGTAGAGCGACCAATCACGCCGGGGGAGCCGCCAAGGATCAGACATCACGAACCACCAGTAGAAAAAGCCAAGAAGAACCAGTGCCGCAAAGGCAATCCCCACGATCCGGTTGCTTCCCTCTCTTGCCATTACTCCGGATGCTCACGCTTGCGCAGAGCCGCACGGACGCCCAGCGCGAGCAGGACGATCAGGATGATGACGATCACCGCAAAGAACCAGGGCTGTTGGTCAAAACGGCTTGAAACCCTCGTGACCAGGTTGGTGGCTTTATAGATGAAGTCATTCCCGACTTTTGCGACGGCCAGCGAGTTCGGGCGAGTGCTCCAGACCGCGAGATCCCCGGCGAGATCGTTCCAGAATTCCCGCTCCTGGAGGATGTTGACGCCGGCCAGCAGGTTGTCCGCATCCCATGCCGTCACCACGGTGACCGGATAGCCGGTGTGGAATGGCGACTCGAACTGCTCCGCAACGATGTCGTCGATGAGGTCTGCTGTCATGTTGAGGTTCGCCGTGGACGGTGGCTCGGGCTCATTTTTCTCACCCGACTGGCCGCGGACTTTGAGCAAAAACTCCTCGATCGGCGAGGTGGCATATTTTTCCGGTTTCGGGCTCGTGCTCACGATGTAGCGCATCTTGCCGACCTGGAGAGGTGACACGGGGGCTTTGGCCACGATTTCCGGCGGGATCTCGTCCCGCGGCCCCACCACCAAAAGGCTCTTCCTGCTGTGCGGGAGCTTGGAGGAAATCTCCGTGTTCGAGAGCAGGGCACCGGAAATTTGCGCCATCTTGCCCAGGAGCGTCCATGCGGCGCAGGCTGTCTCCGGAGCGCGGCCGCCGACGAAGACCGCAGTCTCGATTCCATCCGGCGGGGAAGAGTAAGGGAAGGCGGTCTGGGAGAAGAGGCCGAGGTTCGGGAGACGCGCCTTTCTCAGAGCCTTCGGAAACACGAAGTCCGAATCATCGTAAAGCGTGAACTGGAGATTTTCATCCTGCAGGATTTCGCATTGGTTCGACACCAGCGGGACCATCTTCGGCGCGAGCGTGAGCTCGTTGAGCCCCGGTTGGAACGCCTGCATCGGGAGGTAAAGCCGATGGTCGGAATGCATCGAGCCTTCGACGTCTTTCAACCGGATGGCCGTCTGAAACTGGTTGTTGATAAAAACGTTGAAGGCGGAATCTTTGCGGAACCCCGCACCATAGACGAAGTGCAGACGCAGTTCGGCATTGCTCTGGTCCTCGCGCGAAACGTCTCCCGGCATATAGAGTTTCAGCGTGTAGGTGCCTGTGTTCCAGCCTTTGATCGTGGTGGTTTTGAAGCCCAGCTGGCTGAAGCTGTAGAGTCCGGGAAGCCGGAGCGGCGCGTTGCGCACGTAGGCATTCTCCGGCATCGTCATCTGGTCCACGATGGCATATTTTGAGTCGGGCAGCGGGAAGTTGACCATGCCGAGGGCGAGAGCGGTCTGCTTCACCTCCTGTGCGCTGCGTCCGCTGACGATGATCATGCAGTGGGTCGGATCACCGGGGAGCGTCTTGATCGCCAGAAAGCTTCCGTTGATGGTTCCTACTTCCGTGGCCGTGAGAAACGGGGCCAGCTCGTTCATTGTGCCGATGACGATGTTGTCCATGCCGGGCCGCAGGGCTGTGGCGGTCGAGACCCGGAACGGTTGGTTGTTGACCGCAAGCGCGATGCCCTGGGTCACGATCGCTCCGAGCGAGAGATGCTCATCGGTCATCGATCCCGACGAGGGCATGCAGATGTTGAACTGGTAGGGAATCCAGAGCTTTTCATCCACCCACCAGCGCAGGAACGAGAGGCGCTCGGTCACCGGCTTCCACTCTCCGGTGGTGGTGAGGTAGGACTGGTCGGGATCGATTTCTGTATAAAGTTCCGGGGCCGAGGGATCCTCGCACTTGTAGGTGTAGTGCTGGGCCACGATAAACTGGAGGCGGTTGAAACCGGTCTTCACGAGATTCAGCGGCACCTCGATATTCACGTCGTTGAACGGCTTCGTGCGGTCGAGGTAAAATTGCGCGACGATGACATCGTTCATCACCACGCGCAGCACCGAACGCTCGCTCAGCAGGGCGATCGAGTTGGTGAACTTCAACCGCAGGCCATAGGTCTTGGCTTGGAAGCGGGCGCTCTGCGGAACAAACACCGTGTAGATGCTGCTCGCGTTGCGCAGCAGGACTGGCGAGTCCAGGGGTATCAGCCTCCGCAGGGGGAGCCGGAACGATTGGATTCCGGGCTTGGCGGATTCCGCCTGGGTCACCGACGGCGTGATGCCGGTGACCGGCGAAGGCGTGGTCACCGGAACGGCCAGTCCGGTCGGGACGGCGGGAGCCGAGGAGGGGATGACCGGCACGCGCGCCTGCTGGGCGGACATTGGCATCAGACCCGCCAACAGCAGTGCCAGCGAGGCTGTCATGGCACGAAGCGGGAGGGTTCGTGTGGGATGTGTTGTCATGTTCATGGTATGTATCAAACGGATTGCGTCGAAGGTTTAAAGGTTTTTCCAACGCGCTTGCTGTTGGCAACAAGCATGACGTGCCCGAAATGCTGCAGAGAATACCGGATGCCAATGGTGAGGAGGAAGACCGCGCTGCGGATCACTCCGATCCGGCGCTCGCGCGTAGCCTGAAAGTCCATCCAGCGCTGGCTGCTGCCATTGACGAGAAGGACCTTGAGTTTCGTCTCCTCGATCGAAGTGTGCTCGAACTGCCCCCCCACAAAAAGCGCCCCCGGCTCCCGCCGCGCATTCCGGATCACGATGTGGAACGGGGTGTCGGCAAACTTCGGGTTATCCGGGAGCGTCAGCTCCAACTCCAAGCCCTCGATGAAGAGGGATTCGAAGGCCGGGTCGAGCACCAGTCCGCATCCCTGGATCGAGAGGTCCCGGACCTCAGCCGCATAAAACTTTTTTCCCAGCCTGACCCGCCCGGTGATCGCGATCGGCATGCGTGGCGTCGCCCGCCTTTGACGGCGCTCGAACAGCGTGCCCATGGCCGCCAGCAGGATGAACACGTTGAATACGGCCCAAAGCATCGTGACGCCGGTCGGAAAGCTTTCGGCGGGAGTCACAATAAAACGCATCGCTCCAAAAATCAGGGCGATGGTGTTGGCGATCAGAAAGAAGTAAAAGGGCCTCGCCAGCGGACTGATGTAATCCTCCCCCAGGGTCTCGCCCTTGGCGGTCACCTTGAAGGTCGGGGCCCGGGGATTGAAGAAAACCTTCACGATGGCGGGCAGAGTGTAAACCGACTGGATCAGCTCGTAGAGTTCGGAGACAAACGACCACCGGACTTTTCCGAAGAGGAAATCGGAGACCATGAACACCGCAAGAAGGTGCGGTGCGGCGAACGCGGCAAAATCCACAAAGTTGGCATCATAAATCTTCAGGCCGAAAATCAGGAAGCAGACCGGGGCGAGCATGAACACCACCCGCGCGTAGGCGAAGAACCAGAAGAAGCAGCTGCTGAAATAGCACAGGCGCTGCGGCAGGGAGAGCCCGGGAATCAGAAGGGGGTTCTTCAGGATGAAAATCTGCACCATCCCCTGGGCCCAGCGGATCCGCTGACCGATAAAGCTGGTGAGCGTCTCCGGGGACAGCCCGGAGACCATGGGGATGCCGATGTAGGCGCTGTTGTAGCCGCGCGCATGCAGCGTCAGCGCAGTCTCCGCATCTTCCGTGATCGTGTCTCCCGAGATGCCGCCGGTTTCCTCGAGGCACTTCCGGCGCAGGAGGGCCGCCGATCCGCAGAAGAACGCGGAATTCCAATAGTCCAGGCCCTTCTGGATGACTTTGTAGAACATCTCGTTCTCGCCCGGCATCGAGTTAAATGTCTGCAGGTTCTTTTCGATCGGGTCGGGGTTGACAAAGAAGTGCGGGGTTTGGACGAGGAAGAGCTTGGGGTCGTGCCGGAACCAGCCCACAGTATTTTGCAGGAAGTCGCTGGTTGGCGCATGGTCGGCATCGAAGATCGCCACCAGTTCCCCGGTGCTGAACTGCAGGCCATTGTTGATGTTCCCGGCCTTGGACCCGAGATTTTTCTCACGGGTGATGTAGTGGGCGCCCCATCTGTTGCACAGCGATTGGAGTTCGAGCCGCCGGTGCTTTGCGGCGGTGGCGAGTTCGGGATCCTCGGAACGGCAGCGCTGGTCGGTGCCCCCGTCGTCCAGGAGATAGACCTGGAGCTTGCGCTTCGGATACTCCATGTCGAGCGCCGAGAGGAGCGTGATTTCGAGCAGGTCCGGGTCCTCGTTGTAACTCGGGATCAGCACGTCCACAGTCGGCAGAAGATCCTCGTCCTTGGGAAGCGGGAGTGGCTTTCGCTCCAGGGGATCCACATTCACAAAAATGCTCAGCAGGTAGACGATGAAGCCGTAGAGCTCGGCAAAGTAGAGCAGCATCGCGAAGAAGAAGCTGACCGGATCGTGGTAGGTCAGCGTGGTGAACGTCCGCCAGTAAAAGTAGTCCACGGAGAGGAACGCCGCCAGAATCAGGAACACCACGCGGACCGTCTCCTGCTCGTTGAAGTAGCGCAGGGTGAGAAACGCCGCCATCGCCACGATGCCGACCGAGATCTGGGTTCTCGTCGTGATGCTCGAGGCGATGGACATCATCACCACGAGGAAAATTACCGAAAGCCACACCGCAAGCATGCCGCGCAGCCGCTCGTTCTCCGGAAGATGGAGATCCTTCAGAAAATTCATGGCGGAGAGCAGGGACCCGTTCCCCCGGAGGAGCTTTCCGCAGGCCTCTGGGGATTCCTCTTCAATGCAGGATGACGGCCAGGACGTAGCCGATGACGCCGGCCACGAGCATCAGCATCATCACCGCCCCCCGGGTGATCGGCTTGATCTCCGCGCTGGCTTTTTCCAGTTTTAAAATCAGAGCGTCCGACTCCTTTTTTACCACGTCGAGCTTCTTCGTGCAGTAGTCGATATTCTCATGGTAGGCCTCGACCTTTTTCAGCGTCTCCTCGACATCGGTGACCTGGAGTTTCTTTTGAAGTTCCTGAAACTGGATCGTGATCCGGTCGAGCGACGGCAGCAGGGAGATCCGGATCGCATCGGAGAGGACATCCGCGCTGATCGGCGGCGCGACGGCGGACGGAGCTTCCTGAAGTCTTGAGAGCACCTTTTCCAACTCGGGCTGGACGGCCTGCCGGACCGAATTGGCGAGGGCTTCCGCATTCACGGGAGCCGCCTGGCCACCACCTCTGGGAATCTCCTGCACCTGCGAGACCAGCCGGTCAATCGAAGGCTGGAGCGTTGAGCGGACGGCTTCCGAAAGGGCCTCGGGACTGATGAGCGGCTGGGCCGGACGGCCATCTGTGGAAGGGGCCTGGACCACCACAGGCTGACGGTAGTAAACGTCCAGCAGGTCAATCAATGCGAGAGCGGGATCGTTGTCTTGGATGTTGTGGCGACGCTGCCACTCGAGGACTCTGGCGCGGATCTCGGGATTGTCATTCATGGAAGTAGGATGGATTGGACCTCGAACAGCTGGGCGTTCAGCTCGCGACTGTATTCCACAAGCCGCTGGCGGTCGAGAAGGTTCATCGTGTTGGATGCGAGCGCTTGCGAGATCGTCCAGGAATTGAGCTGCAGGATCGTGGTGAGGTGCTCGGAGAGTTTTCGGAGGTCGATCTCTTTTGCGCCGATACGAAGCAGATCCTCCCGGGCCCGGCTGTTCTGGTAGATCCGCAGCGACTGGCTCTGTTTGTAATTTTTCACCACCAGCCACTCGGCCTGGTTGCCGACCCGTCTCGCGACCTCTCCCGCCTGGAAGACCGTGTCCTTGTCCTCCTCGATGATCAGAACCAAAGTCACGGAAAGGCCGAGACTTGCCTTGACTTTCAGCAGATCCGTTTCCTCCATCCAGTCCATGAAGATCCGCTGCTGAGCCCCGACGCCGTCCACTAGAACCACGTCCGTCGAGTCGAGCGCTTCGACGATGAGGTCGAGGTTCTCGCTGTGGCCGATGTTCAGAAACTGGGCTTCGGGATAGAACCTGGTGAGCGTGCTGTTGTTGAAGTCCGGGTCAAAAGCGATGAACGACCTGTGGACTTCGCGCAGCCACTCGATCAGCCGGACACAAAAAAACGATTTTCCCACCCCGCCTTTGTCGATGGCGGTCAGGATCAACCTCTTGTTCTGCAGACCCTGCACCGGCGGAGCTTGAGCGGATGGGTGGGTGATGAAGCTCGTCGTCATACTTCCTCGGGCGCGATGCGCGGGCGGACCGAGCCCTTGGCCGCGCCGGCGTGTGCTCCGGCGCCGGCATGCGGGTTCACGCGCGGCAGCAGCACGGATTCCATGGCGGCAAACTGTTCAAAAAGCCTTTCCTGATAGGACCGGAGGCGATGCCGCTCCAGCAGCGACAGGGACTTGTCCTGCAATAAGCCGGAGAGGGACTTGCTCGTGCGCTGCATGATGCTGAGGAGGTTCCACGGCAGTCGGGCGATCGTGATCTCGCCGGCCCCGAGCCGCAACAGCTCCTGGCGGGTCTTGCTGTTGTCGTAGATTTCTGTGGCGGGGCTGGTCTTGAGGCTCCGCACGATCAGCCAATCCACGCTCGCACCCATCCTGCGGCAAAGTTCTCCGGCCTGGAAAACCGTATCCTTGTCTTCCTCGACGAAGCAGACGAATGTCACTCCCACTTCTCCGAGAGATTTGTCGCCGGCTAGACCGGTTCCGCCGACCCAGTCCACAAGCTCAGGAATCGAAACCGGCGACCCGTCCACCAGAATCAAATCCGCTTCTTCCATCGAGGTCAGGATCTCCTGAAACCCTTCTCCGTCGGTTGTCGTCAGGAACCGCGTCTCCGGCTGGAACCGCGTGAGAGTCCCGCTCGACCAATCGGTGTCGAAGGTTAGCGCGCGCAGGTTTTTCTCCACGAGCCAGTCCGTCAGGTTGATGAGGAAAAACGACTTCCCGACCCCGCCCTTGGGTGTCGCAGCAATGACGATGCGCCGGCTGACCGGGCGCTCGGTGAACGCCGTTCTCGCCGTGGAGGAAGGAAGCACCGGCGGATAATCCCCCTGCTGGGTGCGGACGGATTCCCGGGACGCAAAACGGGGCACCTGGCCGGCAGCACGAAAAGTCCCGCTCCTTACGGGATCGCTTATCGAAAATCTTTTTTCAAAACTCATTGTCTCCGTCTCCCCAGTCCGCGCAGGTCCGCATGGGAAATATAATAGCCCATCCTCATTGATCGTTCCAAAAAAACATCCCGGGGTCCTGAAGCCAACCATCTTCAGGAGCCGCGAGCTTGGAAAAACACCGATTTCTCCTGCTTCTATTACACTATTGCGACCGGTTGCAAGCCCGAATGTGGGAAAAATCGAAAACAAAACGGGCGGGAATATTAAAATTCCCGCCCGGTTCCGTCAGGGGATTTCTCGGGAGAAATCATCTGGACACCAGCCGGCTGGTGTTGACTGGAATATTGGGTTTCAGGAGCGGCGGCTCCCCGAAAGGGTCAGCTCTCTTTCTTATTCGCGTCGGCGGATTTTTCCGCCTTTTCCGCCGAAGGTTTTTTGGGCTGTTTTTTCGCCGGTTTCTTCGGTTCGGGTTCCGGGGCGGCTTCGAGGACAATATTGTCCACCCATTCGATGTAGGCCATGGGAGCCGAGTCGCTTTGGCGCGGCCCGAGCTTGATGATGCGGGTGTATCCGCCTTGGCGGCCTGCGGCGCGCGGGGCGATTTCCGCGAAGAGTTTCTTCACGGCATCCTTCTGTCCGAGCTCGCCGGCGGCGAGGCGCCGGGCATGGAGGTCGCCCCGTTTCCCGAGGGTGACCATCTTTTCTGCAAGCGGGCGGACAGCCTTGGCTTTGGCGAGGGTGGTTTTGATGCGTTGGTGCTCGATCAGGCTGCACACCTGGTTCGCGAGGAGCGAATTGCGGTGGGCGCTGGTGCGGCCGAGTTTGACGGTTTTTTTGCGGTGGCGCATGGCAGTTCCTTATTTGGCGGGGGGTTCGGGCGGCAGTTCCACCATGCCGGGCTCGAATTTCATTCCGAGGCCCAGGCCGAGCTGCTGGAGCTTGTCCTTGATTTCGTTGAGCGACTTCTTGCCGAAGTTCCGGTATTTGAGCATCTCGGACTCCGTCTTCATGGCGAGCTGACCGACGCTGGTGATATTCGCGTTGTTGAGGCAGTTGGCCGCGCGGACGGAGAGCTCGATTTCGTTCACGCTCATATTGAGGAGCTTCTTCATGCGCGTGTTTTCCTGGCTCACTTCCTGCGGAGTCTCGTCGAACTCGACCTGGTCGTCGTTGAATCCGACAAACACGTCGAGG
>Ga0194052_1001231_pt1 | contig 15102 bp, 12 predicted proteins | sample SepL226m_MetaG_FD_160117 | JGI IMG/M metagenome (GOLD analysis project Ga0194052, IMG submission 160117) | Anoxic zone freshwater microbial communities from boreal shield lake in IISD Experimental Lakes Area, Ontario, Canada - Sep2016-L227-6m | ecosystem: Environmental > Aquatic > Freshwater >... | reverse complement strand
ATTATGTACCTATTAGAGACCTTTCAGGTGCTATAATGCAAATAGAGAAATATATTTTCTATCTGAACAAATGGGGCAAGAGCGGTGAAGATATATTAACAAAAAAACATAAAGACCAGTTACCTAATGGTGTTTCCATTAAATTTACTAATCCTAATGGTATTGTAATTATGGGACGAGATACAGGTATGAATAATGAGCAGAAAGCAGATTTTGAAATAATTAAACGAAAATATCACAATATCGTTGATATCCTTTCATATGATGACTTAATTCATCGATTAGAAATAATCTTAGCAAAGTTTCGTAAAAAGTTATAATAATCAAAAAAACAGAGGGTCTAATATAGAAGTTCCGTTAATTTATTGTAATGAAAAAATATAGAACAATTGTAATTGAAAGACATAAAATCTTAAATATCTACCAATTACATTGGTGCACCTGTTAGGGAGTATTATAAAAACAAATCAAATTTAAAGAGATATAAAATTGTAATAAATCAAAACGTATATAAGTCATCAATTTTATTATCTTCAATCATATATCCCATATTTTTGTTTCTCAATTTATAAGCCTTTTCTATTAATTCATCATCTGATTCTGGTTCTTCTAATAATGATAATTGCCCTTTGTTGGGAAAATACATGTTTAGCAGTTTTTTTTCTATATCATTTTGATTCTGTAAACTTCCATCTGACAGGATATTTTCTATGTTAAAACCATGTTTGGTTAATCCATGTGCCACCATTATTGAACGGTGACAATTTATAGGATCTTTTTCTGCACACATTAAAACTATTATATATTTTTTCTCGATACCATTTCTTATTTTTCGAACACCGTCTGAAAACTCTTTGGAATTAATGAAAAGTTGGAAATCTAAGTAACCTTCATTGGAAAAGAAATCAATATTATTTTGTTTTGCTCCAAACTCTCTGGCGTAATTTAAGTATAAGATATTGTTCTCTTTTAAAATAGGCTCAAGTATATTTCTACTAAAATCTTTATGATATTCAGAAGCAAATGGATTACTTCTTACATCTATAATACAAGAAATATTATATTTCTTTATAGTATCTAAGAATTCATTAATATTAAAACCTGAATATCCGATTGTAAATACAGTATCCAATATTTATAATTCCTTTTGTTCTTTATTTGACTTTTTCTATGATTATTAGTGGATTAAACCACCAATAAGTTTTACTTTATTGCAATTTTTAGTGAACTTATTATAGGATACCTTTTATATATTGTAAATACAAAAGGTGTAATATTTCAATTGTTTATAAGCCTATACTTGATATTTTAGGTAAATTTTATATTTACCACCATATTCCAATTCAGTAATATGTATGTTATAATTAACCAGAGGATAAAATGATGGCTGATAAACAGAAGATGACTGATGAGGCGCTTGAAATGGTGGCGCGTCGATTTAAGATACTTTCCGAACCGATACGTTTGCGTTTGTTGCAGGAGTTAATGGAAGAGGAACGGAATGTTACCGAGTTGATAGCCATTACCGGTTTTACCCAATCCAACATTAGCAAACATCTGGGAATTCTCCTTACCGCCGGTATGGTATCCCGCCGCCGCAACGGCCCCTGTGCGGTATATGCCATCACCGATCCATCGATTTACGATATGTGTACCATAGTATGCCGCAGCCTGTCTCAGCATTTTGAAGATGTCAGGATATCATTTAATGTGGAGAAGAAGTAATTTTTTACAGGATTAACATGATTGACATGATGATTCTGGCAGTTAAATTAAATCAGAAAATATAAACAAAACGCTGCAATTTATAAAAAAGTTGCAGCGTTTTGTCTGATTTACAGTTTAATCTACCTCTACCAGAAAAAAGCCACCGCCGACATTATTAAACCTAACACTGCTAATCCCCACATATATGGTATCGTGCGTTTCAGAATATCCTGGACGTCGGTGTTGGTGTAGTTTGCTACCCAAACGTTGTGGGTGTTGGTAGGGTCGCATACACCTTGTATCATACCGACAGACATGAAGGCGCCCATTATGGCGCCGGGGGGCAGCAGCGGTTTCAGTATTCCCATCAACGGCGCACCCATCCCGTACAGGTTCATAGGACCGCGGTACAGCGCGAGTGGTGCAAGCAGCGTAAACAGGATAACATAGTGCATTTTGTCGCCAAATCCTACTCCGGTGGGCAGAACAGATTGGACATACGGGGTGATATATTGAGTTACATCCGGGTTCATGGTTGCTTTCAGCACCATGCCGATGCCAATCATTAGTATTATTGCGGGACCGACGGCGGTGACGCCGTCAAATGCGCATTTAGTTAATAACTGTACCGAGTTTTTGCGCCATGGCACCGCGGTTATCGCGCCATATACGATGCCCATCAACAATGCGGCAATTACCGGGAAGTCATACGGCTGTTCACCGCGTATTTTAGGGATGATGTAAGAAAGAATAATTGGAATCAGTGGTATTACCGGTGTGAGCAATGCTATGGCTGGTGGTTTCGGGTGGTCATCGTCAATATCTATTTCCGCTTTAAATTTGGCTTTGCCCATTCGTTTCCCTTCGATTATCAGGAAAATTAAGATAAAAATAAACATCATACCGGCGAATGGGGCAGCGAAGTTGAATATTAATTTCTGCGTCATCCCTAATTCCGTCATGTAAAATTGCCAGTTGGTAAGGTTGAATGCGCCACCCAGCGACATTGCCAGCAGGAAAACGCATCCGACATATAGCGGGCGCAAACCGAGTGAAAGCAGGATGGGAATGACGATGCTGGCAACCATTATAACCGCGCCTAACCCGCCGATGGTAGTGAACAGCACCGCGATTACCAAGGTAAGAACTACTGTTAAAATAAATGGCTTGTCGCCGCCTAACTCCGCGGCATTTTTGATGGCGGTTTGTGCTATCCCTGTTTTCTCCACAATTTGTCCCAACGTTGCGCCAAGTATCGCCGCCATAATCCATTTTGCCAACCGAACAGAACCGTCCTGAATGACGTCAGAACAAATTACTTCCCATTTGACTCCGGCCATCGCTGCCAATGCAACCGCCATAATCGGCAACACTACCAGCGCAGGCAGCAATCGCATATACATTGCCAGCACCATGGCAGCAAAAAACAGCAGCATCCATATCGATATTATCCAGTGCGGCAAGGCATTAGACAGTGAATATTGTCCTAACATATAGAACAGTATCAGAGAAACAATTAAGACTATTCGCGCCATTTGTATTACCTCTGGTGCTTATTTTATTAACATCGATTCCGAGAACAGGTAATTACTACACTATATACTACACTTTTATGATGTGTGTTAATTCGCCAAAATACCAGTAATTTCCTTTACAACTTGCGATATGATTTATTCTCCCAATCATTATAATGCTGTTGTCCTCAATTACATTATATTTTTATGTTCTTCGCTTCTTTTGTCTGAACCACGGATTTAGAGAAATGAAATGATTTAGAGGATTTTTTGCGTTACTCTGCAATTTTAATAATTCTCAATTTTCCATTCTCAATTCTCAATTGAAATTACGGGTTTTCTTTTGTTATCTCTTCTTCCGCTTTCAGTTCTACCGCGCCGGATAAAGCACCGAAGTTGCGGAGTACCGGGAAGATGTATGCCCAGATGGCGATTATTACCAGGGTGCCGATACCGCCGCTTACTACTGATGCTACCGGGGAGAATCTTTGCGCTACTAATCCGGATTCGTAACCGCCAATTTCGTTGGATGAGCCAATGAAGATGTTGTTTACCGCGGATACCCGACCGCGCATTTCGTCGGGGGTAAGGATGAGCACCAGCGAGTGGCGCACGATGACGCTGATATTATCGAATACGCCGGTGAGGAAAAGCATTAGCATGGACAGCCAGAAGATATGGGACATGCCGAATATGATGGTGGCGATGCCAAAACCAACTACTGCCCACAACATGGTGCTGCCGGCGCGTTTCATCGGTGGCAGGTGAGCTAACAACGTACCCATTGCCAGTGCGCCGACTGCCGGGGCAGCACGCAACAAGCCTAATCCAAATTCACCGACGTGGAGAATATCCTTGGCGTAAATTGGCAGCAGATAAACCGCGCCGCCCAGCAGTACCGCGAACATATCAAGCGAAATGGTGGACAGCAGTATTTTATTATCCCAGACAAACCTGACGCCGGCAAAGACGGATTGCAGCGTCATCGGTTCTTTCTTTTCCTGTTGAACAGGCAGGTGAAGTGTGAACAATATGATTAAAAATAGAAATGCGAATATCGCGTTGGTAAGGTATGTCGCGGGAATGCTCCACTGCAATATCAGGCCGCCCAGCGCCGGACCTATCATAGATGACATCTGGAAGGTGTTTGACCGCCATTTCATCGAGTTTTCCAGCATGTCGTGTGGAACCAGCATTGGCATTATCGCCGCACCGGCCGACGACCCCAGGGTCATAAAGGTGGCATCTAAAAATAACAGTCCATATAATAAAAGGGTGTCGCCATGATAATACGATATATATGCCAACCCCAGCGAGCACAGAATAACTCCCAAACGGCTGATAAAGAGTATCATTCTGCGGGAATACCTGTCCGCCAGCCAACCGGCAGGGAGATTGAAGAGCAGCATGGGAATTGCCTGGGCAGCACCGACATAACCCAATGAAATCGCCTGTCCGGTGCGCAGATAAACTTCCCAGCCGATTGCGACAGACTGCGCTGCCATGCCAATCTGCATCAACAAGGAGCTAATCAGAAAATTCCGAAAACCTACAACCTGCAGCGCCGCATAAGGATTATGTTTTATTTCACCATCAGAAGAATTCATCGTTTAATAATTCGCTAATTTTTTTGAATATACCTGCAAGGCAATCAAATATGGGAATTTAAAGTTTCTGAAGGATTAAAGAATCTTTTGTTGAAAATTAAGTCATTCGATAATATCGAAGGAGACTTAATTATGACGCCGCGAGAACGATTTATTACCGCATTGGAACGCAAACCGCTTACCGGACGGGTTCCACATTTTGAATTGGTATTCTATCTAACCATGGAAGCATTTGGGAAATTGCATCCATCGCATCGTAGTTACGGCCAGTGGGATCAAATGGAAGAGAAAGAGCGGCAACTGCATCGCAATGATATGGCTGATTTATATATCGCCACCGCCGAAAGATTTGAGCATAGCGCGATATTTTTGCATCCAAATCCCGGCAAATTTGAAGAAGTAGTGCGCCTGATTGATTTAATCCGCGAAAAAAGCGGCGATAAATATTTCCTGATGCTCCATGGCGATGCGACTTATGGCATTCCAGACGGCAACAATATGGAGGAATTCTCTTACCAGTTAGTCGATGAACCGGAAAAGTTGAAACAGCAATCTGAAAATTGGGTAAACGGTGCGCTGGCAAATGCCGAACGTTATAAAGCCATTACCAGTCTGGATGGATTTGCCCTTTGTTCCGACTATTGCCTTAACGTCGGCCCTTTCCTCAGTCCCAACCAATTCAGCGAATTTGTAACCCCATATCTGACGAAGTTAATTAAGGGATATCGCGATATGGGCTACTACACCATCAAACACACCGACGGAAACATTATGCCGATTATTGACCAGTTAGTATCGGCAAATCCCCATGCGCTCCACTCCATCGACCCGCAAGCCGGCGTAGATATCGCTGAAGTAAAACGGCTGCATGGCGATAAAGTATGTATAATCGGCAACGTTAATTGCGGAAAACTGGACACCGGCACCGACGAAGAATGCGCAGAGTCGGTAAGATACGCTTTACTCAGCGGAATGCCCGGCGGCGGCTACATATTCTCCACCAGCAACTGTGTATACACCGGCATGAAATTAAAACGATACGAAGATATGCTGGATATCTGGCGGGCTGAAGGGAATTATTAAGTAATTAAAAATTGCAAATTGCAAATTACGAATTTTTCACATCGATTAGTAGGATTTAATACGTGACGTCACCGTCTCGGTGACGTTTTAATTGTTATATTGCAAGTTCTAATTGTGGACTTAACGAATTAGTTAATGATGTAAATGTTTCTGATATTTTTGGCAGTGGTGAATATTCTGCAACATATTCAAGTTTATCTGAAGTTTTTGTTATATTGTTAATAGTATAAAATAATATTTCAGTTTCCTGTTTAGTCATCACTGGAAATCCATAGTTTGAACTTCTGTGTTTCAGTTCACCTTTTTCTGCATTATATTCACTGACAAATTGTTTGTGAGCGTTTATGCGTTCTAATGTTTTCTGGTTTGCACTATCTTTACATGTTGAAATTGCATCTTCGATTAGTGGAGTAAGTGTATTATCTATTTCAATACCGATACTGTTTCTTACTGATGAAAGTGCGGCTACTGATGTAGTTCCTGTCCCAATAAACGGATCAAGAATAGTTTCACCTTCCAGCGAATACATATTTATCAACCTATAAGCTAAATCTAATGGATATGCTGCACTTCGGTCTCTTGATTGCCCATTAGTGATTTTTTGCGCAACTCCTTTTAAATCCCAGGTGTCAGAAAACCATTTGTTTCTTTCTTCCCAAAAAAAAGCACTTTCATTACGTGATTTTTTCTCATCATTTGTAGAAAATACTCTTTTTCCGTTCTTACGAAAAATCAAGATATATTCATGTTCCAAGGTTATATATGCACCTGCAGGCAGCATGCCGGAACCCATGAATTTATTTGGTGCATTACTTGTTTTTTTCCAAATAATAACAGGTAAAATATCAAATCCAATTTTTTTACATGCCTGGGTAATTCTTGAATGATTTGAATACAGTTGAAATCTACCGTCAAGACTTCTGGTAGCATCTCCAATATTAATACATGCAAAACAACCATCAGCTAAAACGCGATACATTTCATGCCAAACTTTATCCAGTTCAAGATGCATTAATTCAAATGCTGAATCACCATCGAATTTTTCAAGATATGATTTTATTGCTGGTGAATCAGACATGAATAACTCATCCCACATTTCAATCATAGGATAAGGGGGAGATGTTACTACTAACTGCACCGATCCAGAGGCTATCGGTGACAAGTCTCGCGCATCAGTATTTAGAATTTGATGTGATGTATTCATTCTGAAAGCCTTCTAATTTCTTCACGGATTTCGTCAATGACTTCATAATTATGAATCTTTTTAACAGTCCCATCTTTAATTGAGTAAATGTAAAAGACTTTCCCGCCGAATTCTTTTGTAAATTTCTTGTGTGATTCAAGTTGAAATGCATGCTCATTATATATTTGTGGTATATGAGAAACATTGCTTACAGGTTTAATTTGAATTCCAATAAACTTTTCTTTTATTTCAATAAAGAAATCAACACTATATAATCTATCCCACTTATCTGAAGCAGGAGAAATTTTACATTCTAAAATTTGTTCAAGCTGACCGTAGATAGTTTTTACTTCAGTCATATAACCATCAAAAGTTCTATTAATCACTACATCTTGAAGATATAAAATGCAATCATTTTCTGTTATATCATCAATTTCTGCTGCAATAACTTCTGTAATTTTTACATATAATCTTTTTCCGAGTTCTACTAAATGATCTTGAGTTTTAACATTAGCAAAATAATAATTCTTCCAATCTTCAAGATTTTTAGGTGTGCATTTGCGAATTTCCTCAGAAACTTTTCCTACATTACGGGAAAAATTAAATTGAAACCTGTTCATAGCACTATTTAATATCCATTCTTTTGCCATATTTTGATAATTCCTTGTATTTTTCTGTATGCAATTATACCATTCAAAAATAGTATAAGTTAATATTATTAAATTTCTACATCATATTTATCTTCTAAATCCTATTAATCGATGTAAAAATTCTCAACTGTCAACTGTCAACTCGTCACCTATTCTACACTGACCAGCACTGCGTTTTTTGTGGCGTAATATATTTTATCATTGCGGGTGGCGGTTATGGCGTAGGGGTTTACGCTGGTGTTTTCAAAGCCGGTGAATTTTACCTCGGTTGAGTTTACAAAATCGAGATTGTCGTCATATTCGTCAATTTTATCTTCATCGGATTTCCACAGGTAGCAATTGTGACCGCAGAAAGGGATTACTTTTGAGTTGATGCTGGTGCGGACTACTCTTTTCCAGCCCATCGATTTTCCCTGCGGACTGAATTTTGTAATTAATACGCCGTCTTTGTCTTTATTTATTAATCCCATGGTTCCATTAATGGTGACCACACTGACCCCGGTTACTTCTGGCGGCAGTGTTTGCATTAATGACCCGGATGGCGAGTAGGTGTATACTCGCGATCCTTTATCGGTGTCGCGGGTAATATACAGCCTGCCATTTGCGCCGGTGAATAACGGTATGCCGCCGGTTGGTTTGCTTTTTACAACCACGGCATCGCGCCATAACGCCGGACCGGGAGAGCCGTCGGCAAACCAGCAATCTACATAACTTACTCCCGCACACCCAATTATTTGCCAGCCTACGTACACTATATCCGCAGATGTGCAGGCAATTATTGGCACAGCATTAGTTAATGTTTTAGGTGCCTTTATCTGCCGGCTCCAGCGCCATTTGCCGTTGTTATCGAATTGATGCAGACAGTAATCGCCACTGCATGATGTAACTATATACACATTATTTTCATCGCTTGCTATGCTGACCGGATTATATAAATTATATGCAGGGGGAATATTCCAGGTGCGGACTTGTTTCATGTCCATGGTAAATTCCCGCACTGCTCCGCTGTTTGCACCGTTTACAGTGATGATTTTCTTATTGTCCGCGCCGTTAATTATTGCCGTCGCCTGCCCGCCGGCATTTGATGCGGGATATGCCAATACCGACTTATCTGCGGTATTATAAATCCGCACAAACGGGTCTTTGTTACACCCGCCGGTGATGATATTGCCGTCGCTTGTTTGAGATATTGAGGTAAAAAGTGGTACGGAAACTTGTGGCGGGTAGCCGTTTTTCCCGGCGGTTAATGCCAGCAATCGCGCGCGTTCCGTTGGCATATTTTTGCTGTCAAACAGGGATTGTTTGTTTATCACGGTGATATCTTTGGTGATTTTTCTGTTGATAATGGTGAGTTGCAACAGCCAGGAGCGGACGAAAGAATATGGGTTGTCGCCAGCTTGTGCGACGCCTACTAAAACCTGACCGGCTTTATTTATGCTTATTCCGGTGATAACTAATTTTGTGTATTGTCCGTCAAATAGATTGTTTAACGTTGTTAGCGAAGTGAAATCCCCCTCGCTGTCTTCGATAGTCAGAGCGAACTCAGCGGTTTTGTTTTTCACCCGGATAAATGCAATGATTGCGTGCTTGTCGGGTAGCAAAGTTGCCGCGCCATTCTCGGTACCTTCAGGCAACATGATGTCCGGGCGGTCATCGCCGGCTTCGTCCAGGCAGGTTACTTCAATAGCAATGCCATTGGCATCTTTCCTTTTGCATAGTATGTAGCTGTTTTCTCCCGCGACTGCCAATTGCGGGTTGGCAATTAACGGGTCAGTCGGAAAGTTGTCGGGGGATAATGCAAGGTTAATATCGCGAAGCTGTTTGGCGTCATAATTAAAGAAAATCACCCGGCTCCCGTTGTCCTGGTCAAAATCAACAACGGCAATTTGCCGGGTGGTTTCATTATTTACTATTGCCCGCGGACAATTAAGGACACCAATATCACGGGATGTTTTGCTGACTAATGGGTGAAATGTCACCGCATTTACACAAAAAGAGATGATGATGCCCATTATAAATAACATTAAATAACGCATGTATCTTCTCCTTTTATTTATTATAGTCACTTCGACAGTCTCAGTGACCATAATTAAACTGCATAATACTATTCTGCGACAATCTGGCTGCCGATTACTTCACCCATAATTGCGCGCAGCAAGTTACCGGATTTACGCATATCCAGTACCAACAGCGGGATTTTATTTTCCATGGATAGCGAAATAGCGGTGGCATCCATTACTTTCAACCCCATTTTCAAGGCGTCCATATATGAAATTGTGTTCAGCAATTTGGCATCAGGGTTAGTTTTGGGGTCGCAGTCATATACGCCGTCTACGTTTGTTGCTTTTATAATAGCCTGGGCATTAATCTCTGCTGCCCGCAGTGCTGCCGCAGTGTCGGTGGTGAAATACGGGTTGCCGGTTCCGCAGGCAAAGATTATGATACGGCCTTTTTCCAGATGGCGCACGGCCCGTCGGCGGATGTATGGTTCGGCTACCTGCTGCATGGTGATGGCGGATAAAACCCGCGTCTGTACCCCGGCTTTCTCCAGCGCGTCCTGCAATGCAAGTCCGTTCAATGCGCTTGCCAGCATCCCCATGTAGTCTGCTGTGGTGCGCTCGATACCAGCGGTTTTGGTGCCGGTGCGGGCGCGGAAAATATTGCCGCCACCCACCACTATACCTATCTCAACATTATGGTCATGAATCTCTTTCAACTGTTCGGCCATATCTGCCACAATATCCGGGTCAATGCCGAAACCACGCTCGCCAGCCAACGCCTCACCGGATAATTTCAACATAACACGCTTGTATTTAGGGGATGACATTATATATCCTTCTCTCAAATAATATGGGGATATTATACAGTTTTTAGCTTATTTTGGAAAGAGCGGAAGAAGAGAGAAGAGATAAGAACGTGGCGTCACCGTCTCGGTGACGCTAACTCAAAATCAATCACGTTTTATCTCTTCACTCTTCTCTCTTCTTCTCAGTCCATAAATTCCATCAGCTTGCCGCAGCAAGGAGGGATGGAATCGCCTTTTTTTACATCCTGAATTCGGTTGCAGATATCGCAATATACTTTGCAGTCAAAATCAACTACAACACTTGGAATATTCGGCAGATTATCCGCCCCTGGGCCTTCAATGGCAAATTGGGCAGGATGATGTTTAACCGGGGAAAACTCGCCAATCGGTACAAGTTGACGCGCTTCACCATTACAATCTATCAACAACCGCCAAACCGCCTGCAGCATTACGCGCTCTTCCGGAGTATCCGGTGTCAGGGTAACCAGCTTTTTTTGAAGATTAATCTTCATAGGTATATCTCCTTCAAATCTCGTTTTAATTGAGTATACCCATATTATTTAATTTTACATCGATTGATAGGATCTTTTTTTATAAGGGGATTAAGTTTTCAGTTTTCAGTTCTGTAGTTTAAAATAATAGATTTTCCATAAGCCAATTAAATTTTCAGGTCACTTCGAAAATCAAAGTGACCTGAAATCATGTTAATCATGTCTGAAAACTAAACACAAAAAACTGAACACTTGTTAATATTATCCTGGTAAAACTTCAGCAATGAGAATATTGTCTACATAGGTGGTTTCAAAGTCGGCTGAGCCGTAGTTCTTAACATCAAAGTTAAAACCGTAGGCGGTTCCAGCATCAGCAACAAAGGCGCCAGGGGTGATGGTATAGCGCATATCGTTCTGAAGCAACACCGTATAGTTGGGGACCGGAAGGTGATACTGAAGGATTTCGTTGTGCTTCTAACATTCCAAGAAATTAAATGTTTTAAGAATTACGTTAATTTCTTATTGACAATGACTGAGTTTTATTCTATATTTTCATTATAAGTTTTGATGATTTTTCAAGTTTCAGGATAAATTATCAAAAACATAAAAAGGAGTCCCTTTATTCTACCATCTCTTCCTTTTTACACCATAAATGTAAAATTAAGAGAGTTCTTTTATTTAATATTTTAAAAACTGACGAGTCTGAATAGTTACGTAGAAGCGGTAAATCCGCTTGCGCGTTTGGGAATCACCCCGATAGTCGGCTTAACATTGCGTGGCGACTTTGGCGTAACTTATGACAATGGCACCGGATCAGACGTGGTAGCGCACAAATACTGATCAAACCAGAACACCGCCATCGTAAAGACGAAGTTTTCGAGCTGCGCATAGAACCGCGCAACAGGGGTATCTTGAAATTCGAGTTTTGGCAATATCTTTTATTTAGAACGTGAACAGTGAACTGATATTATATATCGGTTCACTGTTATTACTAACTATTTTTTCTGATTGCTTTATCAAAAAACACCACTCAAAAGTTCTGGATTCGTAGCATACGCCCTGCCACACTTTACGAAACTAAGAACTTTGTTCCTCGCGCCAGTTAAAGCAGGTGCGGGGAATTTGTATTTTAAGCTCCCCTGCCAATTATTGCCATCCCGTTTAATAATTATTCTTTCAATAAATATCTGCAATTCGGTAAGCACCTGTTTAAATATTCAAGATATGCCCGTAAGTAAATACGATATGTTGGGTGTATCTAATCCATCAACGAGTAATAAAAATGCAGTTTCAACACGCGGTTATTCAATGCTTTTGATAATTCGGAGATAGCGGCGCGACCAAATGTGGTATTGGTAATCTTCTTGTATGTTAACGCTATCTCCCACATGTAAAATCCATCATGATGCTTGGTGGTTATCAAGAGGAATTTCTGTCTGGATTCCAACATTAAATCAGCTCATTCACCCACATTAAAAAGGTTGAATTAAACTTTTTAATTATTTCAAAATATTTGTCATGATGGATATATTCCAAGTGCAATGCCTGTTCGCAACGTCCAATCAGTGAATAAATCCCCAATGCAAGGATAATGCAAAATCAGGATTTGTAAACTCTAATAGCCTATCATTAATCGCATGTAATTTAGTCACATAGGTATCTTCAATTACAATATTATCTTCTCCTCATTTAAATTCAATTTTACTTTCAAATACGACAAACCCTTCTGCCTGCAATACTGGCAATGTGACATGCCATGTGCCTCTTTGAACAACCAGTTCTAACTTAACACCCTCATTTTCCATATTATAAAAAGTTAAATCAGCCGCATCGCCTTTCCCCAGCAGTCTTACACCGTTAATCGCGTTTTTATCGTAATTCAATAATCCAAGCATGTATCTGCCGTCTGTCAATAAACGCCATGTCACACCCAATGACGGTAGTGGAGAAATTACTTCCGGCATATCCACAGCATCACGAACAGCACGGGCAATACGGTCGCTGGTAAGCTGGCAATTTGCTGATAATCCCCATTCACCAGGGATAAACACAGAACCGTTAACAGGGTTTACAACAATTGAGTTTCCATATTCTAATTCAAACTTCTGACTAAATGACTGACCGAAAATCAACGACAATGAATAGTCATGTCGTTGTCGCATCTTTTCATCATACATTGATGTTCTGCCAGTTGCTAATACCCGTCCGCCATTTGCAACATAGTTGCTAATTACAGCAATCTGTTCATCGCTCATCGGCAATACATGCGGTAAAATCAGTAGAGAAACGTCATTAAGTTGTTCAAGACGGTCGCTGAGGATATAACGGAATGGAATCTGCTGCTGCATTAACAATTGAACCATGGAATCAAATACAATTCTGCTGTTCTTTTCATCACCGCTCATTGCTTCTTTACTGTATAACAATGCCACCGGTGCCGCATTCACACTGCCGGAGAACAGTTCAGCATGTTCCGCGTACCAGTCAACCATACTCCTATGCGCATTGCGGTATTCAGCGTCCCTCAGCAAAATTGGTACTGCACCTCCATCCTCTCCGCGCAATCCCCATGGCCCGCCAAATGCATGACCACCATTAATCGCGCTCTCCGCAAAAAGTTGCCGGAGTTGTGATTTGTCAGGTACACGGCCACCCGGGTTACCGGCCCCCGGAACAATACTTATGCCAATTGATTCCGCTATCCCCATTGGCCAACTTTGTGTGATAATTTTTCCGTCTTTCCAATTTGGAAAAAATCCATTTTCCGCGTAAGTATAATCCACGCAGTCAAGATTGCCAAACCAGTTGCCGTTTTCTATCAAAGCCCGTTGATGATTGCCTATCCCGACATTAACAGCCACCAAAACATCCGGCTTAAGTTGCTGTGCCCGTTCCGCCATCATGCGCAAACTGGTCTTTGTTTCTTCACACCGGAAAGCCATCCATGCCTGATAAACCGGATCTCGTGGACGTTCCGCCCGGGGAATTGCCACCCATGTTAAATCCTTTACTCCCAACTGGCGCCAGGGGTCGGCAATATTTTTCCGCAGATATTCCTGAAAAGCATTCTGGCAGCACGGACAATAGCATCCGTCTGCCTGCAGATTGTCAATCCAGATGCCGTCCGCGCCGATTTCTATGGCTTTATCGACACATTTCAACATATATTCACGGAATCCCGGTTGGTTAGCGCATGGTTTGGCACGCCAATACTGGTCGCCATATTCATAAGGATGGCCGTCATGCCTGCCATTCCAATCTATTCTTCCCCAACTTTTCGATTCTTCGTTTTCCACCTGTATCGTCTCCGGCATCACAGTACCGTATTGTATATAGGTAAATACTTTAACGCCATGACGGTGGTAATTTTCTATCATCTTAGCTGTTGCGGCGATTTCCTCATTTTCCGACTCTAAACCGAATCCCTTATAAAAATGCGTGGTTACCCAGTTTATCCCGGCTTCCACCAATTTACCTGCGCACTCTTCTGAATCAAGCAATGCCCGCCAGTCATCCGCCCACACGGCATTCCCTTCCTGTGCCTCATGAAAACCACCCAATCGACGGTAAAACTGCAGCGGTTCCCAACCGCACCATGTCCAAACCATATTCTCTTTCTTCATATTACTTTTCATTGAATTACATCCAATAGCAATGCAGAACGCCCTTCCAAACGCTTGCTGATAAAATCACCGTCAAGTAATTCACGTTCCCCCGTCCAAAAATTTTCAGCTTCCACAGGATGAATTTGACCAATATTTTCACGATAAACAGAAATTATCTTTGGTTCGTCAGTCCAATTAAAAAATGCCAGAGACTGGGTAACTCCAGCTTTTGCAGTAGAACTATCAGACGGATAATCAACATACAGCACTTCCGGCAATGGTATACCGGTAAATGCGCGTTCATCTGGACAGCGAACGCGATAACCCCGGTCACAACGATCAGTCAATTTCCGCATCGCTTTTACCCATTTTTCTGGCCATGTTTCCATGCGACCACCAGTTTCAATCATACCCATATTGATATAACTCCAGGCAAGACGGAAATAATTCTCGTTA
>Ga0194052_1001226_pt1 | contig 15122 bp, 9 predicted proteins | sample SepL226m_MetaG_FD_160117 | JGI IMG/M metagenome (GOLD analysis project Ga0194052, IMG submission 160117) | Anoxic zone freshwater microbial communities from boreal shield lake in IISD Experimental Lakes Area, Ontario, Canada - Sep2016-L227-6m | ecosystem: Environmental > Aquatic > Freshwater >... | reverse complement strand
TTTCTGGATCAGCTGATTGGCTGCCAGGGGCCGGCCAAACTGCTTGCGGTCCAGCACATACTGGCGAGCACGGAACCAGCAGTCTTCGGCCGCACCCAGAGCACCCCAAGCAATGCCGTAGCGTGCTGAGTTCAGGCAGGTGAAGGGACCCTTGAGACCCTGTACTTCGGGGAAGGCATTTTCTTCCGCGCAGAAGACACCATCCATCACGATTTCACCCGTGATGCTGGCACGCAAACCCACCTTGCCATGGATCGTTGGCGCGCTCAAGCCGACAGCGCCCTTGTCCAGCACAAAGCCGCGGATCGGGCCCACCTTGCCGGATTCCGAAACTTCTTTGGCCCAGACCACAAAAACGTCAGCGATCGGGCTGTTGGAGATCCACATCTTGGAGCCAGAGAGCTTGTAGCCGCCAGCCACCTTGTGGGCGCGCGTTGCCATGGAGCCCGGATCGGAGCCATGGTCCGGTTCGGTCAGGCCAAAGCAGCCAATCCATTCGCCCGTTGCCAGTTTGGGCAGGTATTTCTGCCGCTGCGCTTCGGTGCCGAACTCGAAAATGGGCAACATGACGAGCGAGCTCTGCACACTCATCATGGAGCGGTAACCCGAGTCAACCCGTTCCACCTCGCGAGCAATCAGGCCATAGGCGACGTAGCTCAGGCCGGGGCCACCATAGGTTTCGGGAATCGTGGGCCCGAGCAGACCCAGCTCACCCATTTCGCGAAAGATCGCGGCATCGGTGGTGCCGGCGCGAAAGGCCTCCGTGACGCGCGGTTGCAGCTTGTCCTGGCAGTAAGCAGCAGCAGCGTCACGCACCATGCGTTCATCGTCGCTGAGTTGCGCGTCAAGCAGGAAAGGATCTTGCCAATTGAAGGATGCGTGGGCCATACGATATATCTCCGTTCTTAAATTCAAATGTCAAAGCGGCAGCGCTTGGCGCATGGTAATCGGCCCGACGTGACAAAAGCAAGTGACTTATCTTCACCAAGATATGCATTCATGGAATACTTTCAAATGGTTCCAGCCGGCTGGAACCGGGATATTTCCCCGACCTCACCAGTGAATAGCGACTGATGCAAAGCAAGTGAATATTGTTCCAGTCCACCTGTTGTGTATATTTGGCACATCATGCGTAGAAAAATTCCATCCCTCCAGGCCCTGGCCTGCTTTGACGCCGCAGCCCGCCACGAGAGCTACACGCGCGCTTCGCAAGAGTTGGCGCTGACCCAAAGCGCCGTGTCTCGACAGATCACGGCTTTGGAAGAATTTTTGGGAGTTGCCCTTTTTCGGCGCACTCGCCACGGCGTGGCGCTGACCGAGCGGGGAGCCGAATACGCGGCGCAGGTGGCCGGGCGCCTGCAGGCGCTGGAACAGGACACACTCGACGTGATGTCGACACAAGGCCGGGGCGGCAGCATTCATCTGGCAGCGGTACCAACATTTGCCACGCGCTGGCTGCTGCCGCGCCTTCCCGAACTGGCGGCACTGCACCCGGAAATCACCGTCCACATCGAAACGCGCACTCGCCCCTTCATGTTTGCCGATACACCGTTTGATGCGGCGCTGTACGCCGGGTCTGCTGATCAGATGGCTAATTGGGCCGGTACCCAGGCGATCCGTTTGCTATCTGAAGACATGGTGCCGGTTTGCAAGCCAAGCTTGCTCGGCGCGCAAACGACCCTGCCGGCTCAAGCGCTGGCGGATCTGCCACTGCTGCAGCAAAGCACCCGACCAACGGCCTGGCGCCAATGGTTTGATGCCTTGGGTGTCGCTGCGCCACTGGCCCTGTCGGGACCACGCTACGAACTATTCTCCATGACCGCAGCAGCAGCAGTTCATGGTCTGGGCCTGGCGCTGGTGCCGCGCCTGTTGGTTCAAGCCGAACTGCAGCGCGGTGAGTTGGTCGTGGCCTGCCAGCAACTGGTTCCAAGTGATCGCTCCTACTATCTGGTCATGCCAGAGCGCACCGATGAGCGGCCCGTGATGAAGACCTTTCTGGACTGGCTGCAGCGCAGCGCGACTGAAACAGACTAGCGCCAGCGCCAAAATGGGCAGGGTCTACAATTTCCACCCTGGACAAGAGCTGACAGGCTGACTTTTCAGCCATGCGGACCATAGCAGGAGACAAGCATGCCCCAGATCCCCGTCACCGCCGAAGAAAAGCGCGCCATCCTGCGCCGTGCTGCTCTTGAGTATCACGAATTTCCAACCCCAGGAAAGATCCGCATCGCCGCGACCAAGCAATTGGTCAACCAGCATGACCTGGGCTTGGCTTATTCACCTGGCGTGGCAGCACCCTGCGAAGAAATCGTCAAGGACCCGAACAACGCCTTCAAATACACCAGCCGCGGCAATCTGGTTGCCGTCATCACCAATGGCACGGCCGTGCTCGGCCTGGGCGACATTGGCCCGCTGGCAGCCAAGCCGGTGATGGAAGGCAAGGGCGTGCTGTTCAAGAAGTTTGCCGGTATCGATGTGTTTGACATTGAAATCAATGAAAAACACGACCTCGACAAACTGGTCGACATCATTGCCTCGCTGGAACCCACGTTTGGCGGCATCAACCTGGAAGACATCAAGGCGCCCGACTGCTTCTACGTTGAACGCAAACTGCGCGAACGCATGAAAATTCCGGTTTTCCATGATGACCAGCATGGCACGGCGATCTGCGTTGGTGCGGCGATCCTGAATGGCCTGAAAGTGGTTGGCAAGGACCCCAAGACCATCAAACTGGTCACTTCGGGCGCTGGCGCGGCGGCACTGGCCTGCCTGGGACTGCTGGTCAAGCTGGGCATTCCGCGCAAGAACATTTATGTGACCGATCTGGCGGGTGTGGTCTACGAGGGTCGCACCGAATTGATGGACGAAGACAAGATTGTCTTTGCCCAGAAGACTTCAGCCCGCACGTTGGGTGAAATCATTGAAGGCGCCGATGTCTTTCTGGGTTTGTCGGCTGGCGGCGTGCTCAAAGCCGACATGGTTCGCAAGATGGCAGCCAAACCACTGATTTTTGCGCTGGCCAATCCGACACCGGAAATCCTGCCTGAAGAAGTCAAGGCGGTACGCGACGACGCGATCATCGCCACCGGTCGCTCCGACTACCCCAACCAGGTCAACAATGTTCTGTGTTTCCCCTACATCTTTCGGGGAGCGCTCGATGCCGGTGCATCGACGATCACGATGGAGATGGAGATCGCGGCGGTACACGCCATCGCTGAACTGGCCCAAGCGGAGCAAAGTGAGGTGGTGGCCGCCGCCTACGCCGGCGAGCAGCTGGCTTTCGGCCCGGAGTACCTGATCCCCAAGCCTTTCGATCCGCGCTTGATGATGAAGATTGCGCCAGCAGTGGCGCAGGCGGCAGCCGACAGCGGGGTGGCGCAGCGACCGGTGAAGGACATGAACGCCTACCGCGAGAGGCTGCAAAGCTTCGTCTATGCCTCCGGCACGGTCATGAAGCCCATCTTCACCGCCGCAAAGATGGGTCTCAAGAAACGCGTCGCTTACGCCGAGGGTGAAGAAGAGCGCGTCCTGCGTGCCGCCCAGATTGTGGTGGACGAAGGTCTGGCACGGCCGACACTGATCGGGCGCCCGCATGTGATCGCCGAGCGGATCGAGAAATTCGGCCTGCGCCTGCAACAGGACGAAGACTATGACGTGGTCAATGTTGAAAAGGATGATCGCTACCGGGATTTTTGGCAGACCTATCACCGCATGACGGAACGCAAGGGTATGACGGCACAAGTCGCCAAAATTGAAATGCGCCGCCGCCTGACCCTCATCGGCACCATGCTGCTGCACAAGGGCGACGTCGACGGCATGATTTGTGGCACCTGGGGTACCACTTCGATGCACCTGCAGTACATCGACCAGGTGATTGGCAAGCGCGCCCATGTCGGCACCTACGCCTGCATGAACTGCGTTTTGTTGCCCGAGCGCCAGCTGTTTATTGTCGACACGCACGTCAATTACGACCCCAGCGCCGAGCAGCTGGCTGAAATCACGACCATGGCAGCCGAGGAAATGATGCGCTTTGGCATCCGCCCCAAAGCCGCCCTGCTGTCCCACTCGAATTTTGGCAGCAGCAGTCAGCCCAGCGCACTGAAGATGCGCCAGGCACTGGAAATGCTGCGCACCCAGGCACCCTGGCTTGAAGTAGACGGTGAAATGCACGGCGACGTGGCACTCGACGGCAACGCACGCGCCGCGCTGATGCCCAACAGCACCCTCAACGGTGACGCCAACCTGCTGGTGCTGCCCAATATTGATGCTGCCAATATTGCCTACAACCTGCTCAAGACCGCCGCCGGCGGCAATATTGCCATTGGCCCGGTGCTGCTCGGTGCCGCCAAGCCGGTGCACATTTTGACGGCCAGCGCCACAGTCCGGCGAATCGTTAATATGACAGCGCTTACCGTTGCGGACGCAAACGCCATTCGATAAGCAATTCAAGACAAGTTAGTGCAAACTTCTTGCTATTTTCTGGAGTTTTTTCTGCCTACTTATTAGGCAGCTACTTGCTTTTTTCGGCCAGATGCGCGACACTACGACCTTGAATTTCCGGGGTTAACCCGGAGTGTTGCGAAAAGTGTAATTCCCATGTACGGATCAAAAAGCTTCAAGTTAGTGCTTACTGGCTTTTTGCTTTTTGCCTGCCTTGTCGGTGGTGGGGTGCGGGCTCAGGAGTCTGGCGTTGCAAATTTTGCAGCCACGGTTTCGGGATCCGCTTTGCCGGAGCCGGCGTTGCAAACTTACAGGCTGATCCATCAGGGCGGCCCGTTTGCACATGAGAAGGACGGTATGGTGTTTGGAAACCGTGAGCGTTTGCTGCCTGGGCAGAAGCGCGGCTACTACCGTGAGTACACCGTTGCAACGCCGGGTTCACGCGACCGGGGTGCCCGGCGCATTGTGTGCGGGGGAGCAGCCAGCAGACCCGAGGCCTGTTATTACACGGACGATCACTATGCGAGCTTCCGCAGGATCGTTCCCTAGGTTTCTTTTTTATTTTGCAGAGTGAAGCAGGAATGAATATGTCACTTACCTTAGAAATACCGAAGGCACAGGGTGCAGCAGCAGATGTGCCACTGCGCAGCATTCGGCCCAATATCGTCCAGTCGATTCGCGCCTTCAGGGTGCAGGAATTACAGGATGCGGCCCAGGCCCTGAATCAGCATTTCCTGTATGCCAATCTGGCTAACGCCCAGACCAAACAGGACGTGCTGGACTTGATCGGTCAGCAATTCATGCTTTCGGTTCATGTTGGAAAGAATTTTGACGCGCTCTACGACAGCATGACCGACCCGGTACACAAGTCGGGTCCTCAGCCCGGCTTTATCGTGGTTCTGGAACACATTCCAGCCAACGCCAAGTTCGACAAAGAGGCGCGTGAGCAGTTGCTTGATATCTTCCGTGACGCCGCCGATTATTGGGGAGACCGGAAAATTCCGTTCCGATGTTTCTATTCTTTTCTGTAGCCCGTTCTGCACACACCAGCCAAGCAGAACGGGCGAACGAGGCAAAAGAAACTGACGCAGGCGGCCACACCGTCTCAGGCATTGAACTCACAGCCGATTCTGGCGAAAGAATGCCGACCGACAAATTGTTGGACATATCGCCCCTGGCGCTGCGCATGAGCAGCCCCTTTAATGCGGGTTACTGGTTGACTGCAGCCTGATCCTGAGAGTTTGCGGGACAGACCGCAGCTACGCGCAGCGAGCCAGCTCTGTCCCCAACTGATCAGGCCCCGAGGGGGCTAATTTTTCTGGGGGCGGCCCGTCGAAAAATTGACCCTGCCCTTAGATGCTCGCGGCCAAGGCCAGATATTCAGCCACGGGCACTTCTTCGGCGCGGCGCTGCACGTCAAACTCGCCGGCATAGGCCTTCTCCTGCAGCCACTTGCCCAGGGTATGGCGCAACAGCTTGCGGCGCTGGCTGAAGGCAACCCGTACGATTTCACTCAAGAGCTTGCCATTGATGGCTGCCGCATGCGTGTGCGGCACCATGCGCACCACCGCACTGTCCACTCTGGGCGGCGGGTTGAAACTTTCAGGTGGTACAAAAAGCACCATTTCCATGGCGTAACGCCACTGCAGCATGACACTCAAGCGACCATAGTCGGCGCACGCCGGGCGCGCCACCATGCGGTCAACCACTTCTTTTTGCAGCATAAAGTGCTGGTCTTGAATGACATCAACGAAGTCAAGCAAATGAAACAGAATCGGGGTTGAGATGTTGTACGGCAGGTTGCCTACCACTCGAAGTTTTGATGCCCCCACGCTTGTCGCTTCGCGTACTGCGCTGCCCCCCGAGGGGGCTGTTTCGCCTTGGGGCGGCCCGGCGGCGAAACCTTCCGTTGCCAACGAGCTTGCCAGTTCAGCAAAATTGACTTTCAGCACATCCGATTCAATGACGGTCAGCTTGGGGTGTGAGCGCAAGCGCACTGCCAGATCGCGGTCCAGCTCGATCACGGTCAGATGCGACAGACGCTGCACCAGCGGCTGGGTCAAGGCCGCCAGACCGGGCCCGATTTCGACCATCACCTGCCCGGGCTGCGGATCAATCGCGTCAACAATCGCATCAACAATACCCGCATCGGCCAGAAAGTGCTGGCCAAAGCGCTTGCGCGGAATGTGCTTCATTCGCTATGCATGATGAACGCCGCCGCGCCGGGGGGTATCACTGCGGTGGCTCGCGCATTTCCACGTAGGCTCGACCGCGCAAATCCTGCGCCCAATTGACATAACCTTCATCGAGCTTCTTTTCACGCAGCACAGCGCGCACCGCCTCGCGCTGCTCGCGCAGGCTCAGCACCGTATCGCGGCGCTCCATCAACTGGATCAAGTGCACGCCAAAGCGCGATACCAGCGGGTCGCTGATCTGCCCCGGCGCCAGGCGACCCATAACCTCCTCAAACTCGGGCACATACATGCCCGGATTGGCCCAGCCCAGATCGCCGCCCTGGGCCGCACTGCCATCCTGTGAATTGTCACGCGCCAGCGCCGCAAAATCAGCCTGACCAGCTTCAAGTCGCTTCTTGAATTCGACCAGCTTGACCCGCGCAGCCGCCTCGCTGAGTTGCGGGCTGATACGCAGCAATATATGACGCGCCCGACTTTGTGTGACCGCCATCGGCGGTAAGCCGGCATTCCTTTTCTCAAGCAGCTTGAGAATATGAAAACCGGCCCCTGAACGCACTACAGCGGAGACGGCGCCGACCTCCAGGTTTTGCGTGGCCTCCAGAAACAGGGGTGGGTAGCGGTCGGCCGTGCGCAAGCCCAGTTGGCCGCCATTGGCTCGATCCGTCGCGTCGGAAAACTCGCGCGCCAGAGCAGCAAAGTCGGCACCGGCGCGCGCCCGCTCCAGCGCCTGTTGCGCCTTGCCCTGCAGAGCAGCAATCTGCTGCGCAGTGGCGCTATCCGGAACCGACACCAGAATCTGCGCCAGATTGATCTCCGTGCTGGCCGGATCGGTATTGGTTTGCTGATCGCGCAGGTACTGATCGACTTCAAGATCGGAAACCCGCACCCGCGGTTCGACTTCCCGCTCCCGCAAGCGCGTCAGTATCAGTTGCTCGCGCAATTGAGCGCGAAACTGACTAAACACCAGACCATCCTGCGCAATACGGCGCTGCAGCTCAGCCACGTCCATCTGGTTTTGGCGGGCGATGTTTTGCACCGCCTGGTCTACCGCCGCATCATCGACCCGAATGCCGGTTTCGCTGGCCGATTGCAGCTGGACTTTTTGATTGATCAGATTCTCCAGGACCTGGCGCGCCATCTCCTTGCGATCAGGTAGCGGTCTGCGCTGTTGCGTCATCTGCTGCACCAAGCGCTGCAATTCACGTTGCACCTCGCTGTTGGTGACAGGCTCCGAATTGACCACCGCCACAATGTAGTCGGCTGCCTGCTGGACCTCGGCTTGCGGCCGGGTCGCAGCCGGAACCGAACTCAATCCAAGCGACGGCCGCAAACCCTGCGCCGATGCTGGCAAACTTGCAAGGAGGGAAAAGCTGGCCACAATCAGGGCGACAAGGCGATGGGTCATGATGGATTATTCGTAATTGCTGAAACGACTGGGAGAGCCACCCTGCTCGCGCAGGTACTGGTAACTTGGAATATTGTCTTTCAATGTTTTCAAAGGGCTCGCGCCCAAACGCGCCAAGCCGACAAACTCGAGCTGAAACATGACACGCTGACTGGCCGTTGAAGTGCTGGTCTGCAGCTTTTCCAACACTGCCCGGCCAAGCCAGCACCCCGCATCGTACTCAAATCCGATAACGGCGTTCACCAGCTTGCCTTCATCGAGGCTGTAATTGAGACGTCCCACGCTGTACCAGCGTCCATCGCCCTGACCACGCCCGGGTCCCAGGTCCTGCCCCCGGTCACCCCACAAATCGTTCAGTGGCCACTGCCAGCCAAGGTCGATTTGCTCGCTCACATCCCTCTGATAGCGGTAGGTTCCGCTCACCACCCGATAGTTGCCAGGGCTGTAGCGAGCACCGATCGTTGCCAGCGTCGACTGCTCTGTCTTTGGGTTGAACTGGACTGTCGAATCAAACGACCACTTGGGATCCCAATTGATCGACGCACCCAGCAGGACGTCGCTGATTCGGTCCAGCACCGGCGGATCGGTCGGCAACAGCGTCACGTTCTGGTCCTTGAAGCGCAGGCGTTGTGCAATGCCAAAACGAGCCGCTTCAGCGCCGCTGTCGGGATGCAGCAGGCGGGTCGAAACGCCGAGCGTCAGCAGGTTGCTGTCGGAAATGCGGTCGTTGCCGACGAAAGCATTGTCTGTGTAGATGGTCGCAAAATTGAAATCCTTGGCACCCGAGTCGTAATTGGGCAGCAGGCTCTGCTCGCGGTAAGGCGTGTTCACATAGAAAGCGCGCGGCTCCAGGGTCTGGCGAAAACGCGTGCCGAAATAGCTGATGTCGCGCTCGAACACCAGGCCACTGTCCAGACTGAAAGTCGGCACCACCACACTGGCCGAGGTGGCCGCATTGGACAACGGTGCGTCAAAAAGATAATTCGCGGTATGCAGTTGCAGCTTGGGCGTGATGAAGCCGGCCCCGCCGATCCAGGGCCGACTGATCTGGAGCAAAGAAAAAATCCGCTGGGCGTTGGGCTGCAAGGTAGAAGCGCTGTCGGACTGAAACCGGGTGTAATCGGCTTCGAGCGAATAATCGAAGCCGGCCACGTCATTTCTCGCAAAACGCGTCGCCAGTTGCGGCAAGCGATCATAAGGCGGCGTGATGGGCGCCGTCAGGTCCTGCAGCGTCTGCCACTTGAGCACTCGCAAACTGTTGGAAAAATAACCATTGCTCCAAGAGAAAGCAGCATCGTTGGCCAGCAGTCGTTGTGTCAATGAAGCCGAAGTGCCCGCAAAATCGCGCCAGTAATTGTCGTCACTGACCCGGTTCAAACCGAGATTGAAGGCCAGTCCACCGTCTGTGATGACTCTGGTCAGGCTGTTCCTGAGGGTGCCCTGGTGCCCGAGTGCGATACCCCAGCGATTGCTGTCGCGCAGCAGGTCCGAGGGCATCAGATCGAACCGCACCTGACCCGAATAGTCAGGCTCCAGGTAACGAAACTCACTGGCCAGATTCACGCCGCGCTTGCTCATCAGCGTTGGCGTCAGCGTGGCATCCAGGTTGGGCGCAATGTTCCAGTAATACGGAACGGCGATCACCGCGCCATTGACGTTGTCCAGGCCCAGCGTGGGTGGCATCAAACCCGATTTGCGTTTGTCGCTCAAGGGAAAACTGAGGTAGGGAACCGGCAGCAGGGGCACGCCCTTGAAAGTCAGCAAGGCGCCTTCTGCCGTGCCAACATCCGATTCATTGTCGATGTGGATCGTTGCCGCCCGCAAAATCCAGTCCGGCAGCCAGTCCGGACCCGGCAGGCGACGGCAGCTGGTCAGACTGGCATTATGAATAACCGATCGCTGCTCATCGATGAAATCGACGCGATCGGCCTGGCCGTTGGCGTCATTCTTGGGAAAGTAGTAACTTGGCTGACTAAAAAAACCCTTGAAAGCGTCGAGCTGGAGCTCCAGCAAAGGGCCTTCATAAACATTGCCAGCGCGATTGATGCGAACTTCGCCGCTGGCTCGGGCCAGGTCCGTGGGTCGGTCATACTCGAGCCGAGCGGCCTTGATCAGCAGGTCGCCCCGGCGCAACGTGGCCCGGCCTTCCACCACCGTTTCCAGATCGGGGTGGCCAAACAGGCGCTCACCGGAAACAAAGGTCGGCAGGGCGCTGCGCGGCACTGCGATCTCCTCCTGCAACAGGGGACTGGGGCTGAGTGTCAATGGCGCCTGATCCGTCTGCCCGTGAGCGCATAGCGATGTCCCCTGCAACACGGCGCAGGCAAACAGGGCAGTCGGGCTGCATTTCAGGTTGAGCAGCAAGTTGCGCATGAACTCAGGGGTAATGTCACTCTGGCAGCGGGTTGGAAACGAAGCGGAACCGTTCGGCTTTGTAGAATGGATTATCCATGAGCCATGCCCCGTCCACCGAACCCACACCAAGCACCGCACTGGACTGGCCTGACTTGCAGCGCAAGGCGGACTTCACAGCCTGGCTGACGGCACTGGCACCGAGCCAGGGCTTGCAGATCAACTCACTGCGCAGTGCCTCCGCTGACGCCAGCTTTCGACGCTATTTTCGGATCGACACGCCACACGGCAGCCGCATCATCATGGATGCGCCGCCCGAGCAGGAAGATTGCCAACCGTTTGCCACCGTGGCCGAACTGATGCATGCAGCGCAGGTCAAAGTGCCGCAGGTTCTGGCCTGGGACCAGAGCAAAGGCTTCATGCTGCTGACTGACATGGGCGTGCAAACGATGCTGCAAGGTATCCATCGCGATGACCCGCGCGCCAATCAATCTAACTACCTGCAGGCCATTGAAGCCCTGATTGCATGGCAGCTTGCGTCCCGACCGGGCGTCCTGCCACCCTACGATGAGGCTTTGCTGCGCCAGGAAATGGAGTTGTTCCCTGCCTGGTACCTGCAACAGCACCGCGGCGTCGCCGTCGAGGGCGACTTGCGGCGCACACTGGACACTGCTTTTTCTCACATCATCCGGGAGAACCTGAGTTGGCCCAGCGTTTACGTGCACCGCGACTTCATGCCCAGGAACTTGATGGTCGGCAATGCCCCCACGCTTGCCACTTCGTGTGCTGCGCTGCCCCCCGAGGGGGCTGTTTCGCCTTGGGGCGGCCCTGCGGCGAAACCCTACGATACTCGGATTGGGGTATTGGATTTTCAGGATGCGGTCTACGGTCCGATCACCTATGACATTGCCAGTTTGATGCGCGATGCCTTCCTGAGCTGGGAAGAAGACTTCTGTCTGGACATCACCATCCGGTACTGGGAAAAGGCGCGCAAGGCCGGGTTGCCGGTCGGCAATGACTTTGGCGAGTTTTACCGTGGCGTCGAGTGGATGGGCCTGCAGCGCCACCTGAAAGTGGCCGGCATCTTTGCCCGCCTCACACTGCGCGATGGCAAGCCGCAGTACCTGGCAGATACTCCGCGCTTCATCAGCTACATCCGTTCCACCTGTGCTCGCTATCGCGAGCTCAAGCCGCTGCTGCGCCTGATCGAGCGGGTCGAGGGTATCGAAGTCGTGAATGGCTATTCCTTTGGTCCGCTGCAGACACCGTCCTGATTTCCATGCCCCGCTTCTATTGCCCCGCGCCCCTTGTCATCGGCGAGTTGTTGACCCTGCCGGCGGGCGCTGCGCGTCACGTGCAGGTGCTGCGTCTGCAGCCGGGCGACAGCATCACCCTGTTCAACGGTAACCCGGTCTTTGCAGGTAGCGCTGGGGAATTCAGTGCGGCGATCACGCAGATGGGACGCAGCGAGGTTCAGGTACGAATTGGAGCGCACCAAGCCGTCGAGCGCGAAGCGATTCGCGCCGTGCATCTGGCACTGAGCATGCCGGCCAACGAACGCATGGACTGGCTGGTCGAAAAAGCCACCGAGCTCGGCGTGGCCAGCATCCAGCCACTGATGAGCGAGCGCAGCGTGCTGCGGCTTAGCGCCGAGCGCGCTGCAAAGAAGGTCGCTCACTGGCAAAGCATCGCCGTATCGGCCTGCGAGCAGTGTGGTGGCAACCGGGTGCCGTTGGTCCATGAAGTGACCGGATTTTCTGCCTGGGTTGAAAGAGGCAATCAGACCGCCGACAAAGCTGCAGGCGGCTCCTTTTTGTTGACACTGCGCCCGGGCGCGCGCGGTCTGCGGCAGGCAGCGCAGGCCTTGGACGCCTCACACGCCATCACGTTTTTGTCAGGCCCCGAGGGTGGATTGAGCGGTGCCGAAGAAGACAGAGCCCTGGCCTGCGGCTTTTCGCCAGTGACGCTGGGGCCGCGCGTGCTGCGCGCCGAGACCGCCGCCTTGTGCGCCCTCGCAGCACTGCTGGTTTAAGCGCCGAGGCGCACCAGTCGACTGGCCAAGCGCTAAAAAACAGAATCGCCCGAGGCCGCGCCGCTGGCGGGCAGCCAGATCGTTACCGTGGTACCCAAACCGGCGGTGCTAGCGACATTGACTTTACCGCCGTGCAGGCTAACTATTTCCTGCACGATGCTCATGCCCAGACCTGTTCCGGGAATCCTGCCGGAAGTATCCGCGCGATAAAAGCGTTCGAAGACCCGCGCCAGTTGCTCCGGCGTCATCCCCATGCCGTGGTCAGCGACGCGAATTCCCAGCGCTGCCGCACCGCTATCGAGAGGCGACTCAGCACCGGGCGCGACCTGAACCATATCGAGTTCAACCGCCCCACCACCGGGTGAATATTTGTAGGCGTTGGAGAGCACATTGAGCACCGCCTGGATCAGCTTCTTGCGGTCTGCCTTCACCCATGCCGGCTGCTCGAAAAGGCGCGCGGGCGTCACGGCCCTGCCCTCAGGCGGCTTGAAGCCTGCCACAATTTCATGCAGCAATTCAGCCACATCAACCTTGACGATCTGGAAGTCCGTGCCATGACGCGCTTCAATGCGCGCCAGATCAAGCAGTTCGTTGATGATGGACATCATCAGTTCCGTGTGCCGAAAGATGATGCCCAGGTAGCCTCGCCAATCGGCTTCGTCAAACTCTTGCGTCAGCAGGAGTTCCGTGAAACCGTAAATACTGGTCATCGGCGTGCGCAATTCGTGCGCCGCGGTAGACAAAAACTCGCTCTTCAGACGATCCACTTCGGTCTCATGCGTGATGTCACGCAGGTACAGAATCGTCTTCACGCTTTCCGTGTTCTTTTCGCGCAGCCTGACTTCCAGCACCCGTTTGCCAGCGCCAGCTATTTCGATCTTCAGTTGCTGCCCACCCGCGTCCGGAGACTCCTGACGATGGCTGGCCGTCTTTTTGCTGCGAAGGGCTGCCAACCCTGGAAAGCCTGCCTCGGGTACACAAAGTTGCGCCAGGCGTTCCGAGAATTCACTCTCATCGAGACCAACCAGTTCGGGCTGCGCCAGACCGGTCAGACGGGCAAAGGCGGGGCTGAGGTACTTGACCCGGCCTGCGCCATCGAACGAAACAAAACCGTCCGGACTGAGCTCAAAGATGGCTCCGAGCTGTTCTGCATACTCGCGTTCACGCGCCGCCAAAGCCCGGCGCTCGCTAATGTCGCTGTGCGATCCCAGCATGCGCACGGCCTGCCCCTGCTCATCAATCAGAGCGCGGCCACGATCCAGGATCCACCTGTACTCGCCATTCTTGCAACGCATCCTGTGCTCATTCTGGTAATACTCGGTTTCGCCGCGCAGATGGCGCTGCACTTCGCTCATCGTCAATTCCAGGTCATCCGGGTGCACACGCGAAACCCACTCGTCCACCGAATTGCCGATTTCATCGCTGCGGTAACCCAACATGGTCTTCCAGCGTTCTGAAAAATAGACCTCGCCGCTTTGCGGATTCCAGTCCCAGATACCATCGTTGGAGCCCGTCACCGCCATCTCCCAGCGCTGTTCATTGTCCAGCAGCGTCTGCTCGAGTTGCTTGCGCTCGGTGATGTCAATCCGGTTGCCAACGATGTAGCCTCTGGGCGTGCGGTACTCCACAATCAGCAACCAGCGACCATCGGCCAAGCGCTGTTCCAGCATCTCGCCGCTGGCCTGTTGATGTTGCTCCACACGTTGCCTCACCCAGGCATCCACATTGCCAAGGGCGGCGCTGTATTGGCCCCGCTCAGCGCCCTTGCGCACAATCTCTTCAAAGGTCTGACCCGGCACGATCAGGTCACGACTGGATTCATAAAAGCGCAGATAGGCTTCGTTGCAAAGCACCAGGCGATCCTGTTCGTCGTAGATGGTGAAGCCCTGCGGGATGCTGCTGACCGCCTCGCGCAACAGGTTTTCGGCATTTTCAGCCGCCTCCATCGCGTCGCGCCACTTGCGGTTCTCTACCTGCAGCTGTGCGCGGTTCTCGCTGAGTTGCTGCGCCATGGCATTGAAAGCGTTCGCCGTTTGCGCCAACTCGTCGTCACCCTTGACCGCAACCCGATAGCCAAAATCACCAGCTGCAAAGTGCTCACTGGCCTGCCGCAAGGCCCCCAACTGGCGCACCAGATAGGTACCGAGCAGCCAGGAAAAAAGGGCGACCAACAGAATTTCGAGTGCTGCCACACTGCCGGCCCAGCGCTGCGCAGAAGCCAGTAGCACCTGCAAGCTGTTGACCGAGACGCCGATCTGCACTTCGCCATGGCGGATCCCGCCTGCCAGCACCGCTTGTGACTGTTCGAAGATACCGTCTCGAGCCTGATCCACAGTCTCTTCCTGATGGAACGGACGCCCCAGAATTTTCGCGTCACCCCTTTGCGCCAGCACGCTGCCATGGGCATCAAGAATGCGTACATACTCAACCTGCCTGGAGCTCATGGTCTCGGCCACCAGACTGTCCAGCGTTGCCAGGTCCTGCGAGATCACGGCGTCTTTCGCAGCCACCACCAACAAGCGGGCACCCAATTGCACGCGACGCACCAGTTCGGCCTCATTCGACTCGCGCAGGATCGACAGCGCGCTACCCACCAATACCGCCAGCAGCGCGATTTCAATCAGGGCAACGCCGACGATGGTTTTGGTGCGAAAGCGCATGGTGGACCGCTCTACAGGGAAGCGCAGCAGCTCATTGC
>Ga0194052_1001224_pt1 | contig 15126 bp, 11 predicted proteins | sample SepL226m_MetaG_FD_160117 | JGI IMG/M metagenome (GOLD analysis project Ga0194052, IMG submission 160117) | Anoxic zone freshwater microbial communities from boreal shield lake in IISD Experimental Lakes Area, Ontario, Canada - Sep2016-L227-6m | ecosystem: Environmental > Aquatic > Freshwater >... | reverse complement strand
AATTGTTGAAGGCGACATCGCCATTGCCGGCGGGTGGATCGTCGGTATCGGGGATTATAAAGCTGCGGAAATCAGGGATTTATCAGGACGATTTGTCGCCCCTGGCTTTATTGATCCCCATGTTCATATTGAAAGTTCCATGGCCTGCATGTCTCAGTTCGCCAGAGCTGTTGTTCCGCACGGCACGACCACCGTCGTGGCAGATCCTCATGAGATCGCCAATGTTTTTGGAATACTGGGCATTGAATACATGCTTCAATCCAGCGAGAATCAGCCCATGAACGCCTATTTCGCTCTGTCTTCCTGCGTTCCCGCCACCAGCATGGAGACATCAGGTGCCAGGCTGGACGCAGTTGATCTTCTTCCCCTGATGAGCCACAACAGAATTGTGGCGCTGGCCGAAATGATGAATTATCCCGGCGTGATTCATGGTGACCCTGACGTTCTTTCCAAAATCAGGCTGGCCAGACAATATCGCAAACCTGTCGATGGTCATAGCCCCGGCCTTACGGGAAAAGAGCTGAATGCCTACGTTGCATCTGGTATATCCAGCGATCATGAATGCACCACTGCGGTTGAAGCCCGTGAAAAACTGATGGCTGGCATGCACATCTTCATCCGCCAGGGAACAGGCGCTCGGAACCTTCAGGACCTCTTGCAGATCGTCACTCCGATGACCTTTCATCGGTTGATGTGGTGTACGGATGACAGCGACCCCCACGATCTGCTGAGCGTAGGCCATATTGATTCTGTGGTTCGGGAATCCATCGCCTCCGGCGTTGATCCGATTCAGGCCATTCGAATGGCGACCCTCAACCCGGCTGAATATTACAGGCTCCATCACCTCGGCGCCATTGCTCCGGGCAGACAGGCGGATATGGTGGTGTTTTCCGATCTTAACGCCCCGGTGATTGAGCAGGTGTATTGCAAAGGCGTAAAGGTTGCCGAAAATGGCATCATGTCGCCTGATATCCCTGTTCCGGAGACACTGGCGCTTCCACGTTCCATGAGAGTCACCCTCAAAACGCTTGATTTTTCGATTCCCTTGATCGGAGATCGCATTCGGGTTATCGAAATCGTTCCGAATCAGTTGATCACAGGATCAATAGTCGCCGCGCCAACTGTCTTCCAGAATGCCGCGATCTCCGACTCCGACCGGGATATTCTGAAGATCGCCGTTGTGGACCGACATAGCGGTTCAGGAAACGTCGGAAAAGGGTTTGTCAAGGGCTTTGGGCTAAAGCAGGGAGCCATTGCTTCCAGCGTTGCCCATGATTCTCACAACATCATAGTGGTGGGAACAACCGATGAAGATATGAAGGCTGCGGTAAAAGCGGTTGTCCTTATGGGAGGCGGTCTATCTGTCGTATCCGGTGGCAGGCCCATTGCCAAGCTTTCCCTGCCCCTAGCTGGTCTGATGTCCCCCGAACCGGTTCAAGTCATACGGGATCACCTCGATCGCCTGCTGATATGCGCCAGGGAAATCGGTTCAACACTTCAAAACCCGTTCATGGCGCTCTCTTTTTTGTCTCTGCCGGTAATCCCCGAGCTGAAGATCACCGACAAGGGACTGGTGGATGTCAGACGGTTTCAAATAGTGCCTTTGTTTGTGTGACGTGATATGGTAAGAAGGAAAAATATTTGAATCAAATCAGTATTAATGAAGTCAATTTCACCCAATAAAAACAATGGTGCGACCCAAAGGAGAAAGTAGATGTTAATCGTTATGAGTAAACAGGCAACCCCGGAACAGACTGAAGCCGTTGTGGCTGAAATTGAAAGGCGCGGCTATGTGGCCCGTCCCATTCCCGGCGGCGAACGGATCACCATCGGCATACTGCATAACAAGGGGCCTGTTGATGCATCTCCGTTCCTATGCATGTCCGGTGTCTCGGACACCATTCCCGTCACCAAGCCATATAAACTCGTCAGCAGGGAATGCAAGCCGGAGAATACCATCGTTAAAGTTGGCGATATCGCTATCGGCGATGGAAATCTGGTCATAATGGCCGGTCCCTGCGCCATAGAAAGCGAATTACAGGCATTAACCATTGCCAAACATGTCAAAGCAGCCGGGGCTCATATTTTTCGAGGCGGGGCGTTTAAACCCCGCACATCCCCATATTCTTTTCAGGGACTTGGCAAAGAAGGGCTGGAAATCCTGGCGAAAGTCCGTGAAACCACCGGTATGCCTGTGGTCACCGAAGTCATGGATGAAGACACATTTGATCTGGTTGAATCCTATACTGATATCATTCAGATTGGTACCCGGAACATGCAGAATTTCAGCCTGCTCAAACGGGCAGGAAGGGCATCAAAGCCGGTTCTGCTGAAACGGGGAATGGCGGCAACCATCGAAGAATGGCTGATGGCGGCCGAATACATTCTGGAAGGCGGCAATTCTCAGGTGATTTTATGCGAAAGAGGGGTTCGCACTTTTGCCGACCACAGCCGCAATACACTGGACTTGTCTTCCATACCGGTTGTTCAAAAGCAAAGCCATCTGCCCATCATTGTTGATCCCAGTCATGCCGCCGGCAGAAGAGACCAGGTCATTCCTCTCAGTCGTGCTGCAGTGGCTGCTGAAGCTCACGGCCTGATGGTTGAAGTCCACCACGAACCCGAAAAAGCCATGAGCGATGGCGCACAGTCGCTGTATCCCGATCAATTCGCGCTGCTTTGCAGACAAGTGAATGCAATTTTTGATATTTTTCATTCCAAATCGGTTTGAGCCTGGAGTCAGCTTCATGCATTAATCCATCATCTATGTATACTTTGAGCAATCAATTACTTAGTTTTTATTCACCGCAAAGGCGCAAAGATCGCAAAGAAAATATTCAATGAAATTAACCGCCACAAGAGCGTTGTCTTCTTTGCGTCCTTTGCGCCTTTGCGGTGAATTGAAAAGTGCAGTTTATAGCCCGCGTACAGTATAGCTGTGGAAGATTAAGAGGCGCAGATTATGGCAATTCAAAGCATAATAAGTAAACGTCTTGTTTTTAACTTGATTTTTTTCAGTCAACCATATAGAAATTTTAAGTGAAATGCTCATGAAAGAACTGGCACGATGGACAATTCTATAAAGAGGAGCTTTGTTTAAATGACTGAACTAGTTGATACAATTAGAAATATTGCGCTTGTAGGCCATGGAAACTCCGGAAAAACTTCTTTGGCTGAAGTCATGCTGTACCAGACAGGCGTAACCAGTCGTCTTGGACGAGTCGAAGACGGCAATACGGCAATGGATTTCGAGCCTGAAGAACTCAAGCGAAATATCAGTATAAGCAGCGGCTTCCATCATTTTAATTGGAAAAAGCATTCAGTTACCCTGGTTGACACGCCTGGAGATCAGAACTTTTTTACAGACACCAAATTTTGCATGCAGGCCGTTGATGGTGCAGTTGTCCTGATTGATGCTGTTGACGGGGTCAAAGTTCAGACTGACCAGGCATGGAACTTTGCTCAAAGCTTAAAACTGCCATGTGTGATTCTTATCAACAAGCTTGACAGAGAACGGGCGGATTTTTTCAGAGCATTTCAGGATGCCGTAAAATCCTTTGAACCAAAGCCCATCATACTGCATTTGCCCATAGGCGCTGAATCAAATTTCAAGGGTATTGTTGATTTGGTTGCCATGAAAGCATACACTTACGATGCCAACGGCAAGGCGACTGCCATTGACATTCCATCGGATATGCAATCCCTTGTTGAGGAAGAACGCGAAAAATTGGTTGAAAATATCGCTGAAGCCGATGATACGCTTCTTGAGCGGTATCTTGAAGGGGATCCGATTTCAGACGACGAACTCAAAGCGGCCCTGAAGAAAGGAACAATATCGCGTATATTCTCCCCTGTGCTGTGCGCCTCCGCCATTAAAGCCGTTGGCATTGATTTGTTGATGGATTTTATTGTCAACAGCATGCCTTCGCCATTGGATCGCATGCCCAAAGTCGGGAAAGATCCGGTGATTGGAAATGAAATCGAACGGGCGCCTGATCCAGATGCACCGTTTTCAGCTTTTGTTTTCAAGACCGTGGCCGACCCCTATGCTGGCAGGCTCTCAATATTCCGGGTGATATCCGGCAAACTTGGAGCTGACGGCAATTTTTTCAATGTCAACAAGGATGTTAAAGAACGTTTTAATCAGCTCTTGACGATTGCCGGAAAAGAACAAAAACAGGTCAAAAGCGCCGGCCCTGGTTCTATCGTTGCTGTCGCCAAACTCAAGGAAACCTTTACTGGCAACACCCTTTGTGATGAAGCCAATAAGATCAAATTTCCCTTCCCTGAACCCCTTCCCACTCTGATTACGTTTGCAATAACCACCAAGGGCTCCGGGGATGAAGACAAAATCTTCATCTCGCTGACCAAGATGCTGGAAGAAGACTCTGCTCTCAAGCTGGAGAGAACCACCGAGACCAAGGAAATTCTCTTGTCCGGAAGGGGCCAAGTCCATATTGAGGCAGCCATTGAAAAACTAAAACGCAAATACGGTGTGGAAGTAAACCTTAAAACCCCAAAAGTCCCCTACCGGGAAACCATCAAGAAAAAAGTCCGCGTTCAGGGCAGGCACAAAAAGCAATCCGGTGGTCACGGCCAGTTTGGAGATTGCTGGATTCAAATGGAGCCTCTGCCCAGGGGATCAGGATTTGAATTCGTGGATGCCGTCGTTGGCGGCTCCGTACCCAGGTCATACATTCCGGCAGTTGAAAAAGGGATTGTTGAGGCCTGTCAGAAAGGAGTTTTGGCGGGATATCCCTGTGTGGATTTCAGGGCGACTCTGGATGACGGATCTTATCACGCCGTGGATTCATCGGAAATGGCTTTCAAGATTGCGGGCTCTCTGGCTTTCAAGAAGGCCGTGGCGGAAGCCAAGCCAGTTCTTCTGGAACCGATTCTGAGCGTTGAAATCACAACACCGGAAGAATTCATGGGTGATATCATGGGGGATTTAAACAGCCGCCGCGGTAGAGTTCTGGGTATGGATTCCGAGGGCAAATACCAGGTGATCAAGGCCAATGTGCCGATGTCTGAATTTTTGTCCTATGCTCCGGACTTAACGTCCATGACCGGCGGCAGAGGAGTTTACAGCATGGTGTTTTCTCATTACGATGAAGTTCCCGCCCTGATTTCCGAAAAACTGCTGGTTGAGCTTAATAAAGACAAGGAATAAGACTGAGTTTTTAGCAGCCACAAAAGCATTCACCGCAAAGGCGCAAAGATCGCAAAGAAAATATTCGATTGAATTATTTGTCTTCTTTGCGTCCTCTGCGCCTTTGCGGTGAGCAGTTGATGCCGCTTACAGTTGCCTTCATTGGCCCAGTCACTCTTCGATCGCACCCTGTCCCATACATTTTTTGCACGGCGCGTATCCTTCCCAGAACGCATCCCATTTCCGACCAAACTGAATCTGGTTTTGCTTCGATGTCCGCTGCCCCAAAGCGCAGGTTCTCAAATGAAACCGCCGGGATTTTTTGTTCCCGATGTAATCGGACGGTTTTTCTTTCCAGTTCGCCCACATCCCCTTTCCGGCTTTCATGGCCTCCTGCTGGGATTTTAGCAATACGGCGGTATATGTGATGTTGGGAGATTTATACAGAACATGGGCCAGTCCGTTTCGGACAATTTCCTGATTCACGAATGTATCGTCCTGCAGAAATATATATGCCAGCCGCCGGTTATACTGATCCGATGATTCCTGATCCACCTGTAACCGGATCGGTTTTGATAACACGATTTTTTCATTGAATGCCAGTGCTTCAGGACCAAAAGGTTCTCCGGGCTTATCCTGATGGGAAATTTCCGGTGCATTTATTCCAATATAACGGACATGCGTTCCATTTTCCAACTCAATTGTATCGCCGTCATAAACCCTTCGAACTGAAAAAAACTCATCTGCTGAAGACTGAGCCACACACGCCAATGTCATGCCAATAAACAGCAAAATCTCAAAGATATATTTAATCTTTCTCATAAATTGCCACCTTTCATTTTACACGAACAGTCCGCAATGTTCTTCTGCGCTCAAATCCAGCATTCTGGATAAGCCGCCGTATTTTTCCGGCGAGAAACCCATGGTTTTTTTCCAGATCTCGTCATCTTCCATGCAAAAATAGACCAGTACATTCGGAGCCAGTTCCCTGATCCATGAAACCAGTTTTTGATAGAAATTGAGGCGAAGCGGTTTAAAATACCGCATTTTGCCATCTATACCGGTGATAAACTCGCCATAAACAATGGTGGAATCGCAGAAGCGACTCTGGATGATGCTCTTTAATTCCGGGATAAACCGGAATGTACCGATGCTAATCCAAACAATGTTATCTGCGGATACTTGAGCGAATAGTTTTTGAATAACCGCGCGGTATTCTTCCTCACACCCCTCGTAAAGAACTACCGGATCAAAGTGAAATGCCAGAGGATATCCCCAGGACTGGCAGGTTTCGGCTGCCCGAAGCCTTGCATTCAGTGATGCCGTATTCCGCTCCTGTTCCCGAATGATCCTTTCAGTATTCAAGGACCAGGCGCAGATGGTCTTGCGGTTGTGGGAAAGGTGTTTTAATCGCTGAATGTCGGTCGTTTTGGTTTTCAGCTCCAGTACCGCCCGGGTCTGTTCGCCGAAAAGGGGGACCAGAAGCGCAGAAAGACTTGTGCCGTATTCCCAGATCATGCTGTCCGTAAATTCACCGGTACCGATTCTGCTGATAACGGGTTTGGAAAACTCCATCTCAAGCTCTCGAACCATGTCCTCATGGTTGACAAAAAACTGAAGCAACGGCGGATGAAAATATGCCTGTAAAATACAATAGGAACAATCCATGGTGCAGAAAGTGCCGATATGCAGAATTTTATAGCCGCAGCAGATATATGAACGGGTTCCCGGACACTCCCGAATAAAAGCGCCCTTGTTCCGGGTCAGATAAAGGACTTCTTTCCCCTTCTGTATCGGATCAATTGCATGGGAGACCACTTGAAATACTTGGCCAGGATCACTGATTACCCTGCCCGTAATTCCAAGCCGGGACTGAATATCCGCCACAACAGGGGAATCCTTCACCTGCTCATCAATAAAAATATCTGAGATTTTCAACAAATGCCCTTTAGATCATGAAAATCGTTAAACGTTATATGTTATCGTATGGATATACAGCATCACCATGGCGTTGTAATTGGTGTACTGTTTTTCCTCCAGGGTATTGATTGCGCTGAGATAAGGGATTACGGCATCGGTGTCGAGTGCAACTTTCAGCACATCTATGGAAACCTCTGACCGGACGGCTTCACGCAACTGATCCAGATTCAAGGTTTGAAGAATCAATTCCCTGCCCTGATGGTCTGCTTTTGTCTGCTCATATATAGCTTCCAGGTATTTTAGGTTCATAACAAGATGGTGTTTCATATCTTCGAACAGAACAATTTTCAGTTGGTCATAATCCTTACTGGAACGTCTTCCAAGCCGGGAAAAATATGGAATCAGATGATTGAGATAAATGAGGATACCTTTTTTTAGCATGACTGCATCTTTTAAGAGGCTTTCCAGCAGTCTGCCTGTCGACTCAAATTCAGACAAATCTACATTCACTGAGCTTGTATCTATGTGAATATAAATTGGATATATGATATTTTCGGGATGTTCCATTTGAATGCCGTAAAGCTGCCCCTGCACACCCTCATCCCATGTATTCCACATGATTTTTCCTCGGGTGTAGGTTCGACCGGAAAAGTAAAACGGTAAATGCAAATGAACCCATTCCGTATTTTTCAGGAGTTCCCGGCTGACCACCCAGTTGGGAATCACGATCTTCAGTCCCTTAAACGTAATATCCATCGGAATGTATTCAAAACAGGAGTGATCGCTCATTCGGGAACCCATAAAGGGAAGCAGAAGCGATTTGAACTCCAAACGTTTTTCCAGCCGTTCATCAGAGGGGCGGGTTTCATTGAGCATGTCAGAATTATATAGCAATGGGATAGAAAGTCAATTACTATACTCTATTTCAAGGCATTAGCACTGCGTCATATCAGGATAAATTGGTTCTCCACGCAAGTGCTTGATTTTACTTGAGTGTCCAGAATAGTAAACCCCCTGTTTTCTCTACTTCTATTGAGCAGAACAAAATTATCGTAGCGTCATATTTCAATGTGTTGACACCTGTGAAACTCGCGTGTATAAATTGGAGACTTCAAATATCTCTCGGCGGAAAAAGAAAGCTGAAAATGAATCTCTCTGATACTGATGTTTTATGCAGATGAACGCACAAAAGAATATCCTGACCAAAAGAAATCTTGGCAGCACCGCCATTGAAATCGCGGAAGGGATTTATTGGGTGGGATTTTACGATAAACTGTCCGGACTTCACTGCAATCCTTATCTGATTGTGGATGGAGATGAAGCAGTGGTCATCGACAGCGGCAGCCGTCCGGATTTCCCCATTATCATGATGAAAATTCTGCAGACAGGAATTGCGCCCGCTGCCATAAATGCCCTGATCTACCAGCACTATGATCCTGATCTTTGTGGCAATGTCGCCAATTTTGAAGATATTATAGATCGAAAAGACCTGATCATCATTTCAGACGGTAGAAACAATATGTTTATCCGTCATTATTCGATATCCTCCGATTTAGTTTCTCTTGACGCCATAAACCATTGTTTTATGTTTTCCTCCGGCCGTGAACTGAGGTTCTTCAATACCCCATACGCTCATTCTGCAGGAAGTTTCGTAACCTTCGACGCCAAAACCGGAGTTCTGTTTACCAGTGATCTGTTTGGCAGCTTCGGCGCAACATGGGATGTGTTTCAGAATTTAAGTCCCGAATGCCGAAAATGTGTTACTTATACCCAGTGTCCGGAAGGTAGAACCTATTGTCCGCTTTCGGATATTCTGCGGTTTCACGAAGAAATCATGCCTTCAGGGTTAGCTCTGCAGTATGCTATTGAGCAAATTGAAAAAATTCCGGCGATCATGCTCGCCCCGCAGCACGGCAGCGTCTTTTCAAATCAGGACGACATCGCCTTCCTTTGCAGCATGCTGAAGTCTTTGAAAAACGTGGGAATAGATGGTGTTATTGCCCTGCCTCAGGATTATCAGACACATGTTTCCAATCCCAAAATGCCGAGACCAGTAATGTGAGCCAACACTGCATTCTGGAATGCCAGGCAAGCATGGGCGCTCATCCGGATGTGACCATCAGACTTCTGGAGTACATGGCTGCCGAGAATGACAGCGAAGGCAGAAACAGTCTGCTTAAAGAACTGATCCAGAAGTATGCCCTGGCAGAGCGGAAACTTGCCGAACTTAATAATAATCTCATGGAAAAGCAGCGGCAGTTGGATGAAGACCTGCAGGCTGCTGCCAAAATTCAGGCTGCACTGCTGCCGCAGCATCAGCCCTTAACAAGCAATGCAAAAATCGCATGGAAATTTTATCCCTGCGACCGTATTGGCGGGGACATCTTCAACGTCGTGGCTTTGGGAGATGACTATATAGCAATATATATGCTGGATGTCAGTGGTCATGGGGTTCCTGCGGCGATGGTAACGGTATCGGTGTCTCAATTCCTTCAGCAGAACAGCGCGCTGCTGACCCGAAAATCTGCCAATCCGCTTCAAATACCAGCGCCGCCCCAGCAAGTCCTTAGCGCCATTGATGATGAGTTTCCCATTGAGCGATTTAATAAATTCTTCACAATGGTTTACATGGTGCTGAATATCCACACAGGACAACTTATTTACAGCAGTGCAGGGCATCCGCATCCGATTCTGATTCGCGCTGAGGGTCAGGTGGAGTTCCTTGACAAAGGCGGCACCATTATTGGAGTGGGAAACAGTATTCCTTTCGAAGAGGGAGAAAAACAACTATGCCCGGGAGACAAATTGATTTGTTTCACCGACGGCATTGTGGAATACATGAACCAAAACGGTGATTATTATGGCGAGGAGCGATTCTTTGCTCGGCTTCTGATGTTTCGAGACAGACCTGTTGACGATATGCTTGAGGAAACGATTAGAGATGTCATGGAATTTGGCGACCAGCAAAAAGCCAATGATGACATCAGTCTGCTGGCCATAGAGTTTATCTCTTCAGCGCCCTGACGTTTAGAAAGGAATGTAATAAATGCAGCTTAAAGATAAAATGGTTGGTGACATTCTGGTTCTTTGTCCCATATCCTCTTCCATTGACGCGTCGGTATCCATTTTGTTCAAAGGACAGATCGTCGATTGGATACAAAAAGGATATCAGCGAATTGTACTGGATCTGTCAGAAGTGGAATTTATGGACAGCAGTGGTTTGGGCGTTGTGATTTCCTTGACGAAAACCGCAAGTCGGAAAGATTCTCTGGTGTTGTGCAACCTGCATAAGGCTGTGAGAACCCTGTTTCGGATAACCCGGTTTGATCTGGTGATTTCGATCTATGATTCTCTGGACGATGCTTGCCGGAATATGAACCATTGACAGTTAAAACAAAACAATACCTGGCATTCACTGTTATCATGGTATTGACCATGGTATTGACCACGGCGGCTTATCGACTGACCGGCCGCAAATGGATTCTTTACCGGAATGGGGAGAGCCTGTTTTTTGCGGAACAGTTTTCCGAGGCCATTCCCCTGTTGAGTCAGGCTATTCAGAGCGGCGTAAAGCGACCCGAAGCCGCGCTATATCTTGCAGATGCCTTTATGGCAACCCGGAAATTTGAAGATGCCATGTCCGTGTATCAGGCGTTGATTTGCCAGGTACCGGACCATGAAGCTGCATTGTGGCGACTATCCGGTTTGTATGAACAATTCGGGCAGTTTCAGGATGCCTTGACTATGGCCGACCGGTTGCTGAAAAAAAATCCCCAGGATACGTCAGTGATGCTTCGCATGGCCAGGCTGTATCAAAATATCCAGTCTTATGCTCAGGCTGAAAATCTGTATCGGACACTTGTTAGCCGGGTACCCAATTTTGTTCATCTTCAAATGGAGCTGGCTGAAACTTTAACCTTGCAGAAAAAATATACCGAAGCGGCTTTACTCTATCAGGATATTCTGACAAATCATCCCCAAGATCGCAGCGCCCGTATCCAACTGGCCCGGATGCTTTTCTGGAGCGGCAGGCCTGATGATGCAATTTCCGAATACAGCATGGCATTGGGAGAAAACTTATGAATCGAAAAGGGTATTGGATCGGTTTTATCCTGTTTATACTAATGGCCTCCATTCTCTGCGCCCAGGACAAACCGTCTCCGCCGCTTCTGAATGTTATGGACCCGGATTATCTCAATCGGCCTTATGATTCAGAAAAAGCGACTATACCGGATTGGCAGGCCAGGTGGGAACTTGCCCGGATTTTAAGTTATGTTAAAAAATATCAGGAATCAATCGTAGAATACGAGCGAGTGCTGTCTGAGCGACCTGATCTTTCGGAAGCCAGACTTGAAATGGCCAATGTCTTAAATTGGATGGGCTCTCATGAGAAAGCAATCCGAATTTATGAAGAATTTCCTTCTGATAAACTGGATGATCGCACCCGGATTGCAATGGCGGATATTTATCTGGAAAAAAAACAATACGACAAGGCAATTGCGTTGTATCAAAACTATCTGGATACCCATCCCCAGGATCATCAGATACGGGCAAAACTTGCAGATGCCTTGAGCTGGACCGGAAAGTACGCCGAGGCAATCGCTATCTACAAAAAAATCCTGACCCAGGTCCCCAATGACATTCAGATACGTCGCAAGTATGCATTTGTGCTGATCTGGAACAATCAGCATGACTCTGCAATCACTGAATTGCGTAAAACTCTGGATCCATGATTGCCCTAATTAGACTATCCAACCTGGATTTTTGAATGCAGATTACCTTTCGGATATCAATCATGAACCGATATATTCGCCTGCCAAAATATCTCTTGGTCTCTTTTCTTGTCGGAATGAGTCTAATCTTGATTACCGGCGGTGGTTATGGGCAGGAGAACCTTTTTTCTGTTGATGGTGTAATTTCAGACACTGATGCACGCCTGGCGCTTGCGCGACTGCTTTCCTATAACCCAAAAACACTTGATACGGCTGGGGTTGAATATCTTAGAGTCATTGGCGAAGCGCCAGACAGGTACGACATCCGTATCGAACTTGCCGATGTATGGATTCGCCAGGAACAATACGATAAAGCCGCTGCTGAACTCAGTCAGGTTCTGACTATGTCTCCGGCACATACCGGGGCTATGGTCAAACTGGCGCAGATTGAGGCTGCACAAGGCCATGCCAGGGCTTGCCGGAGACTGTTTGAAAAAGCCTTGACCATTAGTCCCACCACAGATAGTCCCACCACATATCCAATTTTGTTGTCATATACCGAAGCCATGAATCTGTGGGGCGATTTCTACCGGATTGAAACTATTTATCGCAATCATCTGAATCAGTATCCAAATGATGACGATATCCGCCTAAAACTTGCCAATCTCCTGGTTAGCGCCCAGCAGTATGAGTCTGCAGAAGGACTTTACGCAAGCCTTCGCTATCGCGGATATTCAGAACCAGACATTGTTCTGGCTTTGGCCAAACTACATGTTGAAAAAAAAGATTTTGTCGTGGCACTGGCTGAAATCGAAAAATTGCTAAAACCGATATCTGCAATCCAAGCTGCCCCGATCAAGGTTTCGAATACGGCAGAATGCCGTATCAGTATGCTCCCGATGACACTGGTACCTGCAGCAGCTCCGGTTGAGGTTTTGAACACGGCAGGAGTTCATGTTTCCAGAGCACTTGCGCTGAAGGCCGATATTTTCTACCGGCAACGTCGATATGCTGACGCCATTCCGGTCTTTAAAGCTTTGACTCGACTACCGGATTTTGCCGCGGCAGGCTGGACCGGACTGGGCAGATGCCACCGTCAACTGGCTGAATCGGATTCCGCCCATCAGGCGCTGGCTCGCGATGCCTTCGCTCAAGCCCTGGCGCTGGCACCGGATTCGGCGCAGGTAAAGTACGAACAGTTCGAAAATGTTCTAAACGATTCTTATGTCGATGCGCTGATGACGATTGCAACAGCTTCCCCAATGAAGGGAGTTGTATGGGCCGGGTTATACACGGAAAACGGACATCCGGAGATTGCCATCCGTTTATATCGGAAAATATTGAGTGTAGATACGGAGTGTTTTCCAGCCCGACTGGGTCTGGCGGAAAACCTGGCTTTTTCCGGCCAGTATTCGGAATCACTGAATCTGTTCGAATCGCTTTCAAACGATTTTCCCGGTAATTCAAAGATAATGGTTTCATGGGCGCGGGTTCAGTCCTGGAATAAAAACTACGACGCAGCCATTGAAACTTACGATAACATTCGCGCCGCCAGTATATCTCTTGGTTTCAATGATCCACTGCCAGTTCGGGAAAGCGCCAGGGTGGCAGTCTGGGCAAAACGAATGGATTCGGCCATGCAGCGGTATCGCTCCCTGCTCATTCCCAGGCTGGATGTTTGTCTTGCCGGCGCGCTTAAATCTCTGACAGTAAGGGACCCGGCCCTGGAGCCATTATGGAGACATGTTCAGGATCAGGCGGATAATGGATCGGTCTATACCGGCTATGAATATGTCATCGATCAGATTTCAGAGTTTCGATCAACCGCAGATGTTGCGGCGCTTGAGGCGCTAAGAATCGAATTGCTGCCAGTCTATCGCATTCAGAAATGGGCTGTTCTTGAGAGCACGGCCAAATGGCTGGCCTGGAACAAGCGATTTGTTCCGGCCATGGAAGCATACAAATCCCTTCTATCTTTTGAACCTGGAAACCAGGAAGCCTTGTTTGACGATGCACAGGTCAAATGCGCCATTGGGCTTTGCGACAAAGAGGCTGAGCTGTATCAGACTCTGATGACCCATGATCCGACCAATGTCATGGCAAGGCGGGCGCTTGAACGGCAGCAGATTCGCCAAAATCCCATAGCAGGTATTAAGGCAAGGCTATGGGATGAAGCAGGCTACGGGGTTCTGTCGCAGATATCCCGCCGGCAAATGGATGCTTTTGCCGATTTACCGATACGGGGTCGGTATCATCTGAGGGCTGAATTGAATCACTGGCTGGAATCTCCGAAATCGGATGCGCCGTCCCAGAACGCTTATGGTCATACGCTGGAAGCCGGAGGCGTGATCAACTCATGGCTGGAAGGCCAATTGCGCTGGACCCATAAAACCTACACGGAAAATGATTTGGGTCAGACTGACACAGGGCTGGCTTCAATCAGCCTGAATTTCAGGAACCTGGCCAAAGTCAGGCTGAGTTTTGAGCGAACAGATGAAATAGCTAACGAATTTGCACTTAATCAGGCAACCCAGGCGGATCACTGGAAAATAGATGTCGCCTCTAACCTGACCCGAAAGCTGGAGGCAGGGGCAAAAGCTGAATATCTGAATTATTCGGATGATAATACTGGGCAAATGGTTTCCGCCTTTGCCGGATATGCATTTACCGATCATCCCCGAATATTTAAAACCATTCTGACCCAAACTTATCGCAATACTGCAAACAACAATATTTTTAGCTATGATAATGGCGTTCTGTTAAATATCATTCATCCATACTGGGCGCCCAAAGATATTTGGGAAAGCGCCGTTACTTTGGAATGGTATCACGACTTGTCTTATGAACTCTTCTGCGGTGCGCCGCTGCATTACTACGATATTCGGACTTCTTGTGGAACCGATAGTCAGAATAACAATATGGCAAGGCTGGAGGCGGACTGGCATAACGAGTTCAGCGACCATTGGGCATTTGCCCTCAAGGCCATGATTCATTGGTCCAGAGAGTGGAATGCTAACGGGTTTTGGGGAGAATTGCAGTATCAGTTTTAGCAAAGAAGAAATTATGAATATTAAATTATTGCGAATTCATGGGGCGGGATGGATTGGGGTTCTGAGCGTTGCAACCATGCTCATGATTTTTACATATCTCATTGGTAGAACCGCGCTGTTTTTCATTGCGCCTTATGCCTGGTATGAAAAAATTGTAGCGGCCCTGTTGCTGCTTGCCGAATTTTTTATTCTGATTCACGGATTCGGTTATTTTCTGAACATTCTCCATGTGTCCACGCACTCGGCAACGGAAAAAGATGTGCAAGGACGCGAGCTGCCCATGCCCCAAACT
>Ga0194052_1001222_pt1 | contig 15151 bp, 13 predicted proteins | sample SepL226m_MetaG_FD_160117 | JGI IMG/M metagenome (GOLD analysis project Ga0194052, IMG submission 160117) | Anoxic zone freshwater microbial communities from boreal shield lake in IISD Experimental Lakes Area, Ontario, Canada - Sep2016-L227-6m | ecosystem: Environmental > Aquatic > Freshwater >... | reverse complement strand
CGCTGGCCGTCGCCGAGGCCGACGCTTTCGCCACGCTACCGGCAACCACCTGAGCCCCAAATTAACCTTCTCGGTCCGCGACCTCGCCGAGTTCCGCGCCAAGGCCTCCGATTTCGCTGCCCATCTCAGTTTCCTGTTCGATGTCTTCCCGGCCCAAAGCATCAGCGCCCGACCGCCCCGACGCGAAGACGAAAGCGCTCCGGTTCACGGCCTCTTCCAGGACTTTACCGTCACCTACATCGAGGAAGCCGACGTCGTCGCCTGGCACCGCCGCCCCCGTCACGGCACCGCCGCTCCCATCCCCGATGCCGAGGAGTTCCCCAAGCTGCTCGCTCGCCTGGCCGAGACTATCTCCACCGCTGCCGCCAATATTGCGACGGGGCAAGCCGGCCTCATTCTCCGGCCCGTGTCCACCTTGGTTCTCGAAGCTGACCAGAAGGCGCTGCTTCACCAGGTCCACGAGGTCAGCGATTGGGTGTTCACCATAGACAAGAGCCTGGGCATCGAGTTCTTCGACCATCACCCGGCCAGTCGCCGCCCGGAATACCTCATTGACCACAGCCCCGACCTCACCGGCAACAGTGGGCGCCGGGTCGTCATCACCTCCCGCTCCCAAACTGAAATTCGCCGCTTCTTCGAGCTGGTCCTCCAGGATTACGACCTCGGCCGGTACCTGAACCGTTCCCACGCCCTGCTGGGCGAACTGCGCGCCCTCTCCGGCCGCCTCGCCCTCAAGCTCGCCTCCTCGCCCACCCACCGCGCGGAGGCGCTCGGCCTGGCCCTCTCCAAACTCTATCTAGAATACCACGACGTCTTCCGCGACCAGGCCGTGGTCCCGCTCGACGCTCACCTTGATCTGTTCCGCGCCCTCGAGAAGAACGCCGATGATCTGGAGGACGAAATCACCCTCCGCCGCACCGACCTCGCCCTGTTCGATTTCGACGCTTCCGGCCCTGTGCCTGTCCTCACCTGCAGCCTGGTCGAAGTCAAATGTTACCGGGCCGCTGGCAGCCTTGGCGGCTTGGGCCAGCTAACCCAATCCATCGCCGAACAAATCCACCAGAGCGAACGCGCTCTCCAGCACCATTTCGACCCCGACCGCTCGGGCCTCTTCGACCGGCCCGACCGCATCATTAAGACCCAGGAGATCATCACCCTGCTCGAAGCCCTGCCGGCTGTCGCTCCCGACCAGGAAACCCGGCCGCTGCCGCCGCCCGAACCTCCTGGCGCCCCGGCCCTCACGGAAACTTCCACGATGCAGATCCTGGCTCGCGAGATGCCCAAACTGCCGCGCGCCGCCTTCATCCGCGAAAAGCGCACCCGCACCGTTGCCTGGGACAAACTCAGTTCATCGTCAGACGAACTCGGCACCGCCGACACCACGGCCCCGGACCGGACCCCGGTCTTCCCGCTGCATCCTCGTATGCAGCCCACGGCTCCAGCCCCCGTTTCGCCGCCTGCACCCGCTCCCAAACCGCCTGCTCCAGCACCGGTCCAACCACCGGCCTCAGCCCCCGCGCCTGTGGCCATCGCGCCGCCGCCGTCACCCACACCACCGGCTCCGGCGCCAACCGGTCCAGCGCCGGCCCCCGTTGCGCCAACGGTCACACCGCCCGCCGTGCCCAGCCACGACGTCCTTCTAGGCGTCACTGGCGACTCGCCCCAGTTCGGCATCCTCGGCAAGGTCATGGGACGCACCGTCGCGCTCGACCTCAACCAGACGCACACCATCAGCCTCTTCGGTGTCCAGGGGGGCGGCAAGAGCTACACGCTCGGCAGCATCATCGAAATGGCATCGCTCCCCCTCCCGGGCATCAACCTCCTGCCACAGCCCCTGGCCACCGTGGTTTTCCACTACAGCCAGACCCAGGACTACAAGCCGGAGTTCACCTCGATGATCCGGCCCAACAACGACCCCCAGGCCGTTGCGGCATTGGCCGCTGACTACCAGGCTCGCCCCGCCGCCTTAAAGGACATCGTCCTGCTCGCCCCTTCGGCCAAACTCGAAGCCCGCCGCGCCGAGTACCCTGGCATCGAAGTCCTGCCCCTCAAGTTCGCTTCTGCCGAGTTGCAGGCTAGCCACTGGCGTTTCCTCATGGGTGCCGTCGGCAACCAGGCCACTTACATTCGCCGCCTCAACCAAGTCATGCGCTCCCTGCGCGACAACCTGACGTTGGCCGGTCTCCGCGACGCCATCGCAAACGCTGGCCTGCCCGACAACCTCACGGAACTTGCCAACCTTCGCCTCGACCTTGCCGCTGAATATATTGACGACTCGACTTGCCTCAGCAGTCTCATCCGCCCCGGCCGCCTGCTCATCGTGGACTTGCGCGACGAATTCATCGAGAAGGACGAAGCCCTCGGCCTGTTCGTGGTCCTTCTGCAACTCTTTGGCGACGCCACCTTCAACGGCAAGTTCTTCAATAAGCTGGTGGTATTCGACGAGGCCCATAAATACATTAGCAATCCGGACCTCGTCGAGGGCCTGGTCAGTGTCGTGCGCGAAATGCGGCACAAAGGCACCAGCATCCTGGTCGCCAGCCAGGACCCGCCCTCCGTCCCGGTGGCCCTGATTGAACTTTCCTCGCAGATCATTCTGCACCGTTTCAACTCGCCCGCCTGGCTCAAGCACATCCAGAAGGCCAATGCCGCCCTGCTTAACCTCACCCCCGAGCAACTGACCCGCCTGAACCCGGGCGAAGCCTTCGTCTGGTCCAGCAAAGCCACCGACGCCCTCTTTTTCCGCGAGGCCGTGAAACTCAAACTCCGCCCCCGCGCAACCCTCCACGGCGGCGCAACCAAGACCGCTGTGGAATGACATATCCTTAAACCAGCCCCCGCTATGCGACAAAGCTACAAAATCACCAACCTCGCCATACAACACCAGAACACGCACACCGCTTCGTGGAAAGCCTTCGGACGCAGAGCCATAAAGGGAACAGAACACATTTACGGCGTTAAAGACGCCAACTACCTGGCGGTGGTATTTCCTGGCCGAGGTGATTTCATCCGAAAAAACACGGACTTCAATCCGCTCCCGATTGGGCAGCAGGCGGGTTTAACGGTGTTCCCAGCGCTGAATAGAGGCTAGAATCGTCCCCGACGGTACTTGAGTGGTGGCTGGCCAAAATGACGACGGAAGACTCTCGAAAAATAGAACTGGTTCGTAAAACCGCATGTGTTTGCGATTTCTGCGACGCTTTTATGTGTGCTCGACAAATACTGGGAAGCCATTTGAAGTCGGCGTTCGTTAAGCCATTCCATCGGACGTTGACCCGTCTCGCGCTTGAATACGCGGCCGAAATAAACCGGGTTCAGCCCAATTGCTTTGGCCCATTCTGTTAAAGTGACTACTTCTTTCAACCGATTGTTGACCCAAGCTTCCGCTCTTAGAATTCTATCCACCACGCTTCGCTCGTGAAGGAGAGAATGCTCCAAGGGCGCGCGGATTTCCGACATGACATAACCGAGCCATTGGAATATTGCGCCGGCGATTGTCAGGTCACGATGAATAGAAGTGGTCGCCAGCGCGGCCAAAACCCTTTCAAATTCGATAGTGTATTGCGACACATTGCGCAAAGTATATTGGCGCTCAAATGTCCGCTGTAACAAGGTGTTCGACACATTGCCTTGCTGCAGAGCCAGGCAGGCGCTCAAACTGCAAAGCGGCTTTGCCGGATTATGGGTGAAGCTAAATTCGTCGGCGCCAGAAACCACCAGCAAATCCCCGCGCTTTAGGTTTATCTTCCGCCCATTGACGATCGCTGCGCAATTGTGCTTCTCGACAAAGAAGAACATCACCATGTCAGCCGCCAACCGGGACGGGGGAACCGACCACTCGGCGGAATTGCCATACCGGCCAAACCAATGGACCCGGAGGCCCATCTCGGTCTGATACACCAATTTCCAATCGTGGTGATAGGGAAGCCAGGACATGGTTGAGAAAAGATATATTATTGCTGAACGGCGTCCATTCTCTTTTTGCTTCACTTGGATAAAATCGCGCAATGCAACCGACTGAGCTATTCTCTTGGAGCCGCCCTCTATGGGGCCAGAAGCGCACTAATGTCAGCCGACGCTCCGTCGGTTTTACCTTGATAGAGCTTCTGGTTGTCATCGCCATCATTGCCATCCTGGCTGCAATGCTTTTGCCCGCTTTGGCCACGGCCAAAGAGAAAGCCAAACGCACACAATGTGTCTCCAATTTGAGACAGCAGGCAGTCGCCATTGTGCTATATCAAAGCGATTATCAGGACACATTTCCATCGACCAACGACTGCGTCGCAACTTACTACGCGTACGGAGGCAAGAAAGGCACCGAGTACATTAATGATGCTCGTCTGATCAATCCTTACATTGCCATTAACGGAGCTGTGGGGACAAACTCCGGAGGAGCGGCTTTGGCATTTAACTGTCCGAGCGACAACGGGGCTCTGAAGGCGAGCTGGACGGCGGATCGAAAGCCGAGCTTATTTGATACTTTTGGCAGCAGCTATTTCTACAACAGCAGCGCCAATAATAATGATGGAGTATTGGGCCTGTTTGGGAAAAAGACTATACAAATCAAGTATCCATTTCACGTCGTTTTAGTCAACGATTATCCGTTCAATGTTTATCTGATAAACTCTCCTGTTTTTCAATACGCATACTGGCACAATAAGAAGACCGTGGGCTACGGCAATGTCGCCTTCGTGGATTCACACGTTGAATATTTGCAGGCGACAAGGTCTGCGCCCAATTTCCAGGAAGGAAGCAAGTGGACGTTCAGATGCGATAAATGACTGGCTGGAGTTATCTCAGTCAATGAAGTTGTCGGGTGGTCACAAGGCAGCGCGGCGGCTATAGCGGACAATGTCCTCCGCAGTCTGCACCGAATCTACAGATGCCCAGATGAACAGGCGCGTTGGATCCAGTGCGCTGCAGAGGACATCAAGCTCGTGTTTCAGGTCGGCGCTGTCGCCGTGCCCTTTGCCATAGTAAAGCTGGACGGATTTCCCGCCCGCCTGAATGCGCCGCAGAAGGTCCACCCACTGTGATGGCGGAGGGCTGCACGCGCCCTGAATCCACTGGATGCAATTGAGTCGCTCCAATCGCAACAGCAACGGCAGATGTCGGACGGCTCCGGGACCGTCAAGGTGATACAGCGTATAATCCACATGGGCACATGATTCCAGATTATCCTGCCAGCAAAACGTCTCGAACATCGCCGGGCTGATCATGCAGCTAAAGTCATTTTGACCGATGCACAAAAAACGATCGTCGCTCCAGCCCATGGTCCAGTTTGATGTGCCTTGTCCGGCGGGCAGGATGATCTCTGAAGCCGTATCGACAACACACTTCCACAAATCGCTTGTCTGCCGCATGGCGCGGTGGATGGCATCGGGATCGGTTACCAAGTCCACAGCCAGGTTTTCGGGACCGCGGATGGCGCTCAGCGCGTCAATGCCGGTGTGCAGATCGGGAAAGCCGGTGACCCATTTGTCTTCACCGGCGCGAACCGACTCCCGCAGCAATTGCAGATAGAGCCGCCACCACCGGTTGTCCGAATCAATCCGCAGTTCCGGATGGTCGGCCCAATCCTGCACGAAAGGTTTGCACCACGAAGTGTTCTGGCGCGGCTGGAGTTCGAGGTCTGCGCCGAGCCACGCGGCGAACTGATCCGGTCCCAGCCACGGACAGAAAACCGGGAGCGCGTCGCCAGCGTAGTGAGTGCTGCTGAGGGCGCGCTCGGTCGCCGCCATCACGTAGTCCACGTTCGTCCACATTTCATCTTCCGAAGCTGGGTCCGGAACAGGCCGCGAAGGCTTCGCGCCAGGCGCAGTTATCCACATCAACGGGCCTTCCTCGAGTGCGCCGCTCCAGAACGCCTCATTCCGCTGGAGCGCCCGGGACAGTTGCTTCTCCTCAATCCAAAGTGTCTTCATACATGTAAATATTGAATCCTGATGTTCAATCGTCCGGTTCCCCGTTACAATGGACAAGGCGTGCCAAAGACATGGATTATTTCAACCATCCGTTAACCACGAATGAAGCGTGCCTTTCAAGACGATGTTGAAGGGCAACTGCATTGCTTCGGACGCTGCCGACATATATCTTCAGGTCCAGGAGGACCAGCCGGCTCATTGATCAGCGCAATTCAATGGGATTCGCATAAACCCAGGGAACCCATTCATCCAGAATCTTCAGTTCCGCCTCCACCCGGTACTTGCCGGGGCCGGGAGGGCTCCAGTCCAAGCCGCGGCCCTCCTGCCGGCAGACGGGAGTGCCATCTCTTAAGATCGTAAAGCGGCATGGCAAAGGCGACTTTGCGTGCAGGTGCAGTTCTTTGGAGTTTGCGACTGTCTCCCCCATCACCGCGCGGGCCGCGCCGTCGGCGGCAAACCAGCGGAAGCTGGAACTGTCGGCGATCATATCGAACCCGATAAATACCCGGCCCGCCCGCAGGGAGTCCAGGATGGCGGGCTCAGTCAGCTCCCGGGCTAAAACGTGTGTGTTCACAAAACGCGCGCTTCGCTCGTAGGGATCGAGTTGCAGATGAAAGAGCTTACGGCCGGGCTCGAGCGGGCCAAAGAACAGGCGCGCCAGAGGTCGGGTAAACCAGTTGAGCTTGAACTCTTTTAGTGTCCTGGGACTGGTGTCTTCGACCCGGATGCTGTCCGAAGGGGTGTAGAAGGCCCGGACACCGACATTTTGATGGCAGTCATTGGCCGCAATGCCGGTGATATGCCGTGACCGGTTCAACTCGTCCCAGCGACACAGGAAATCCACCGGCCGGAAGAACACCGTTCGGAAGACATGCTCTGGGTAGCGGCCCTGGTTGACGAGCAGATCGGGCACCATGCCGCGGAGCCGGGTGCTGCTGCGTTTGAAGTCCGTGTGGATGTTGTAGATTTCCATTCCCACCAACTCGGGGCGGTCCCAGTCGCGCGGCTCCTCAGAGTGGGCATAAAATAACAAGCCGCCGTTCTCAGCAATCTGTCGGGCGAGGATGACGGAATCGGTGCGGTTGCTCAGCACGACGCCGGGGGCGACGCCGAAAGGCATGAACCCGTCCTTCATCTCGAAGCCAGGGATGAAGAGTTTTCCATCATGAAGGCCACGCCATTGAAGGTCAAAGTCAGCGCGGCCTTCGACGCAGTGATCGCTCAGGCAGATGAAATCCAAGCGGGCGGCTTTGAGCACGCGCAGGATTTCCTCGAACGGCACCTCGCTATCATGCGAATACTTGGAGTGGCTGTGCAGAATCCCCCGATACTCATTCCAGCCGGCGTTATCGGCCACCGGTTCGTGTTGGACCCGGAGGCCTTGCCACGCCGCTTCCTCGCGCGGGAAGCGGACAAATCGGTTGTAGAGAGCCCCACGAAGCCAGAATAGCAGGGCCAGCCCCAGCAGAAGCAGAGCCACCCCGGCAAACCGGAATATCCGGCGCAACCAAATCCGTTTCTTACCGTGAGGTTTGTCGTCCGGCATATATTCGCGGTGATGCAGCCTCAAGAATGCTGACCCGCGCCAGTTTGTCACGAGTTCTTTCACCTGCCCATCGGCTGCTTGCCGCGCCTTTAGCCGATCGCGCCGAACCTCAGACCTCAGTTATAATTCATGGTTGATGACAATTAGAAATCGCTAGGGCTAGAGACTACGCGGAAATCGTCCGAAAAAGGCGGCGGGCGCGGGGCTTGATCCGCTGTTGCCGATGTTGGAAGCTAAAGGCGCACGCAACCTTTTCTCCAAAAGAGTCGATTGCAGGGTTGAAGTCAGGGTCGTGGCCAGGTAGAGTGCGGGAAATTACCAAAGCATGTGCTCGATGAACCACGGGTTTTCATTTGCTCGCGCAGCCTCCACAAAGCGCGATTTGCCGGCAGTTGGATTGTTTCTTTCTCTGTGGGTGCTGCTTTTACTATCGCCCGCGGTCCAGGCACAGCCACGACAGGTCGCCGCCATCGCCCACCGGGGTGAACACCTGCATCACCCAGAAAACACAATTCCTGCCTACCAGGAGGCGATTCGGGACGGCGCCGACTATTTCGAGGTGGACGTCCGCACCACGGCCGATGGCAAACTGGTGCTGAGCCACGATGGGGCGGTTAGCCGTCGCACCAACGGTCGGGGTGACATTGGGAAAATGACGTTCGACGAAGTTCGGGCGCTCGATGCCGGGATCAAGTCCGGGCCTCAATTTGCGGGCACGAAGATTCCGACGTTCGATGAGGCGCTCGACCTGGCGCGAGGCAAGATCGGCATCTATGTGGACGTCAAGGAAGCCTCAGCCAAAGACCTGGTCACGCACATCGAGGAACACGGGATGTCGGATCACGTTGTGATTTACACCGGTGTTTCGCTTGGCAAAGAGATTCAGAAACTCAATCCCAAGCTCAAAATCATGCCCGAGGCGGGCAGCGTTGGGAACGCGAAACATCTGATCGAACGGCTGCATCCGAGCGTTATTGCTTTTGACGCGGGCGACTTCACCCCTGACATCATCCGAGTCGTCAAGGAGGCCAACGCACAGGTTTACGTGGACCGCATGGGCAAGACGGATGCCCCTGCCGGCTGGCAGTCAGCCATCGACGCCGGGGCGGATGGCATTCAGACAGATCGTCCGGCTGAACTGGTGCAATACCTGCGCGAAAAGGGGTATAAGAAGCCCTGAGACCGGAAAACCGCTGGAAGCCACCGAACTTTTTGGCCGGCAGGACTATCTTCCGGCCGCCATCAGGGTTCGGCAGATTCCACGCTCACTTCGCCCCGAGCAAGAGTTTTTCGATGGCTGCCGTGAGCACTCTCTCGACTTCCGGGGCCACGTTGGATGCCAGAGGACTCGTCTCGTACCCGCCTTGTTCGTAGGCGACGGCCGTTCCGACATACCAAGGGGCGTAATCGCCATAACCCGCCACCGCGACGAACAAGTCCGGACGCACCGCTTTGGCAGCCAGTTGATATTCCACGAAGGTTTCGCCCGGCAGATGCAATATCCGCGCAGATCCCAGGCTGAGGCAACTAACCTCGATTTTGTGACCTGCCTGACACCGTCGGAGCCAGGCCAGCCTCGATGCGTCGCTCTGTCCCGTGAACCCCGGACCGGGGGGCTTGAGTTGGGCTTCCAATTTCTCGATGGCGAGGTCTTTTGCGGGAGGCAAGGCCACAGCTTCGCTGTGCCAGCTCACATCCTTGGCGGCAATGGGTTGGCGTCGGGTGCTTTCCCAGGCGCGCCGCATGCCGTCGGCGAGACGTTCGGCCAGCGCAAGCCGGTTTTCGGGTGAACCGTCATTATATTTGCCGGCGGTGATGTTTCCCCCCGCGCCGTTGAAATGGACATGCAGCGCGGCCGGTACCGCCAGTTGCCTCAGAAAGCGCGCCACGCCGGGAAAGTCAGGATTGGGAATGCCGGTACGATAATAACTCTGTGGGTGGGTGGCGTAATAACTCAGCACCGCTATCGGCTTATCCCCGTTCCAAAAGCTTACCAGCGAAACCGCCGGGTCAATCGTGCCCTCGGGTTCGGCGCGAATCTTCGCATCCACCGTGGTTGTCCAGCGTGTGGCGCGAACCTTGCCATCCGCGCCCAGGATGCGGCGGTTCGAGGCGACCTTATCGACCCGCGCCTCACCCAGACCGATTTGGGTGACTGGTTGCGCCCGCGGCAACGAGGCTCGCACCGCGGTTTCCAGATTGGACAACACCTGCCGCTGGAACCGGCTGTCGAACTGCCGGGCTTCCTGGCCCGCCTCGTTGAGAATCCGCTCGGCGGAGAAATCGCAGTCGGGTGCGTCATGTTGGTGCAGCGTGTGGACCGCCACGCGCGCAACCGATGTTCCGGCGCCGCGCGCCAGCGCGTCCCGGAAGGCATCGTGCCCCTCGTTGGCAATTCCGATCCAATCGACAGCACAAAGGACAATGGCATCATCCGCGCCTGCCAACACGATGCCGCGGGCCCGAAGTCCGAGATCCCAACGGTTGGTCACAGGGTCGTAGGCCATCATTGAGCCAATGGGCGGGGTGGCATCGACATCGAAGGTGGCAATCCGCAAAACTGACGGTTGCGAGTTGGTGCCGCCCTGCGCTTCCGCAGCCGCAACATGCGAACTGACGGCAGCCAGCGTCCACGCGGCCACAAGCAAGAATCTGAACATGCCCTTAGACTATCATCTGCACGGACAGAAACAAGTGATCTGGCTTGCGCGTCGAAGCTACTGTGTGTTGGTGGCCTTCGGCTTTGGCCGGTAAAGCACGGCCACATTGCCAACCCGAGTGACGAGGTGGCTGTGGCTCTTTTCGGCGAGCTGCGGAGCGAGTTCCTTTTTCTGCTCTTTGAACTCGTCGAACTTCACTTTAACGAGTTCATGATGTTTCAGCACTCCGTCAAGAGCGGCGAGGAATTGCGGGCTCAGGCCCTCCTTGCCGACCTTGAGCGTGGCTTTGAGCCTTTGGGCCTGGGCTTTGAGATCTCGGACTTGCGCATTGGTGAGCGAATCCATGGGTCGAAGTTACTGGAATCTGCTCTCGACGCCACGAAAAAAACCAACATCGGGACAGTATCGGTGGCCCCCCCCCCCGGCGTCGTTTGGTGCGGGGCTGCTTTCGGACTTGCGTCCAAACGGCTGCTTCTTAAACCAAGTCAGTTGTCGTTGAAGATCTCCAATTCGTTGCAGTAATCAGCCAATTAAAACCTGCACAAGGATTCGTGAATGCGCCCCGTGCCAAACTCCTCGGGAAATCTCGCTTGGCAGCCGCCGCTGGTTTTGCTTAGCTCATCGCACCGAATGACTCAATTGCGGGCTATATTGATGCTGGCCGTCTGCGCCTTGGTGCTGCCTGGCGCGCTTTTTGCCCAGCAGCAGCCGGAGTTGGAAATGCAAGCCCTTACGGATCGAGGCTGGGTTGAGTACGATTATCAAACCGGTTTAGGCATCGGGACCAATGGCCCGTTCCTGATCCGCTACGACAACACGGTGCTGACCGCAAACCGCTTTGCTATCAACCGCGACACCACCGAAGTCACGGCGGACGGCATGGTTCGTATCCAGCATGCGGCTCAGATTTGGGTTGGCGAACACATCCGCTACAATTTCAAGACTCGCGAGATGGAGGCGGAGCAATTTCGGACGGGCAAGGCGCCGGTGTTTTCCGCCGGTCACGGGCTTCACGGCGAAGACATGGTTCGGGGTCGCTCCCACATCACGAACCGGCTTTACGCCGCCACCAACGCCTTCGTCACCACCGACGATGTTGCTGAGCCGGCGGTCAAGGTGCGGGCGCACCACATCAGAATCATTCCCGGGGATAAAATCGTGGCACGCCACGCGGTCCTCTATGTGGAGGGTGTGCCGGTGTTTTATTTTCCTTACTACGAGCGGAATCTGGGGCCGCACGCGAACAATTTCAATTTCGTGCCCGGCTATCGCAGCATGTTCGGACCGTTCTTGAAGAGCAGTTACACCTTTTACTTGAACGACTACCTTGATGGCAACGTGCATGTGGATTATCGGCAAAGGCAGGGCTTTGGCGAGGGGCCGAACCTGAACTACCACCTGGGACCGTGGGGAGATGGGACTTTGAGGTATTACTACTTGTACGATCAGGACCCGAGCGCCGGTGGGGGCGATTCGACGATCCCCCATGATCGGCAGCGGGTCGATTTTTCGTATCAGGCCACTCCGGCCACTAACCTGACCGTCAAATCGCGTGTGCGCTGGCAGAGCGACACCAACATCGTGCGGGAGTTTTTCGAGGGGGAATATTTTGATAATCCCCAGCCGAACACCTACATTGAGGTGAACAAGTTCTGGCAGAACTTTGACGTCAGCACTTACGTCGAGCCGCGGCTCAACAATTTTCTCGACACCATCGAGCGGCTGCCGGAGGTGCGGTTGACCGGCCAACGGCAGCAATTGTGGGAGACGCCGGTTTATTACGAAAGCGAGAGTTCGGCGGGGTATTATCAGCATCTGTTCCCGGAAACCAACTCGCTTACGACCGGGCTGGATTACTCTGCCGCGCGGGCGGACACTTACCAGAAGTTGTTGCTGCCCCAGACCTGTTTCGGGTGGCTCAACGTGACGCCGCGAGTGGGCGGCCGGTACACTTACTACAGCGCCGCCACGGGGCCCGGGGCAAGGACGGACGATGTGAACCGGTGGGTATTCGATACCGGGGCGGAGGCATCGTTCAAGGCCTCGAGGGTCTGGCAGGGGGCGGAGAATAAATTCTTCGAGGTGGATGGTCTGCGACACATCATCGAGCCGTCGATCAACTACGCGTTTGTGCCCAATCCCAATGCTTACGGGACCAATGTGATTCCGCAGTTCGATTCTCAATTGCCCAGCTTGCGACTGCTGCCGATCACTTTCCCGGATTACAACTCGATTGATTCCATCCAAAGCGAGAATGTGTTCCGTTTCGGGCTGGACAACAAACTGCAGACCAAACGCGAGGGGCAGGTCGTGGACCTGGTTCATTGGAATGTCTATAGCGACTGGAATTTGCGGCCAACTGCCAACCAGACGACCTTTTCGGATGTTTATTCAGATATGGTGGTCAGGCCGCGCTCCTGGCTGTCGCTTGAATCGCTGACGCGCTACGAACTCAACAGCGGCCTGTGGCGGATGTCGCTTACGACCGTGACATTGCAGCCTATTGACTCCTTGAGCTGGACCTTCGGCCAGTTCTATGTCCGCCCCGATCTGAGCGGTTCACCGACATCGCTGGGTCCGGGCAACAACCTTTTCCTGAGCACGATCTACTACCGGCTTAGCCACAACTGGGGCCTGCGGGCCTCGCACCGTTTCTCAGCCGTCGATGGAACGATGCAAGAGCAGGATTACACCATTTACCGCGACATGAGGAGCTGGACGGCGGCGCTCACGATTCGTGTGCTCAACAATCTCAACGGCCAGCAGGACTTCGGAGTGGCCTTCACCTTCTCGCTGAAAGCGGTTCCGCGCTTCGGGATGGGCGCCGATACCGGCAGACCGAGCTGGCTGTGGGGTGGTTAAGCGCGAGGCAGGCGATGGAACTGGAAGCGCATTGGCTGGCGCGCTTCGGGATCCAGCTCGATGGTGCAGTAGCCTCCCTGTTTTCCAAGCTCGATGCCCGCCAGCGAGGGGCAGAGCCGCACATGAAATGGCCGCCAATAACGGGCCTCGCTCAGCGCGGTGCTGAAGCGCTTGCCCGTGTGCCCCAGAAAGTCAATCGGCGGCATCCCGGACAGCAGCCGGCTTTTCCACAGGATGAGGTTTGAATGCAGGTGGCCGATGATTGTCTGCTCGATCTGGGGCAGGCGGGCGCGGACCGCTGGCTCGCGCCAGAGAAAGGGCAATGCGGTCGGGTCGTGGCAGAAGAGCAGCACCCGCTGGCTTGGCCGCAGCGCCGCGAAGGCCCGGTCAATCTCGGCCAGATGTTCCGCGCGTAATTGTTCCCATTCCTGCCGTTCCGCCGCGAGTGTGTCGGCCTCGAAAACCGGCAGAGCAACCAGGGAAGACGTTAGCCCGAACAAAACATAATTGCCGATTTCAATCTGCCAGAACGGCTGCAGTCCCAATTCACGCCGCGCGCGATGCCAACTCGCCAGACGCATCCCGCCGCGCTCGCCGGCCAGGCTGATTTTGCCCAGCTCGTGATCTCCGAAATTTGCCCGCAGACGTGCGCCAAACCGCTGTCGCAGTTTTTCCAGGCATTCGCGAGCGCTCTGGCAGGCCGCATCGTCGCTTACGCCCAGCGCCGCGCAATTGCAGCAATAGTCGCCATTGGCAATGACGAAATCGAAGGAGGTGGTTTGTTCCAGGAACCGGTCGAGCAAATGATTTTGGAGCAGAGGGTCGCGCACCCAGATGAAATGGTAGTACATTCTCACGAGAGTGCGCAGCAGCGGATTGGCGATGCCGCGGTGCGCGTAGTCGCTGCCGCACGCCTGTTCGGCGACGCTGGCGTAATGAATGTCGCTCAGGATGCCGAGCGTGACGGTGCGAGCCATGCCCCTATGTTGCGCAGCCAGTGATGCTGCCGTCAATCAGAGCGTCTGATTTTTCCGAACCCTGGCGACGCGTGTGCCAGAAAACGGTTCCAAGATAATTGAGGGACGAAGGCCCCTGTCCCTCGCTTACCATCAGATATGTTTACGCCCGACGTGACGGAAACGCCTTTTGCCGCAAAGTTGACTCCCGAGCTGGTGTTTTTCAGCAGCACCTCGGTTTCGCTTCCCAGGCCGGAGATGGCGCGGTCAGCGGTTCTCTCCATGAATTTGGAGAGAAGAACCGATCCTTTCCCATTTCTCTGTCTATAAGACAGAAACATTGGAGACAAAAAAATGGAAACGACATATACAAACGAAATCGTTTGCGGATTACCGGGCGAATTCCTTTGAGAGACGGGGAGGTGGATTCAAGTTCATGGGAAAGTGCAGATGGCTTTGGTCATCGTGCTGGGACCCATCTTGGAGGCGGACCTGCCCGGCGAACAATACGCCTACCGAGAGCATCGCAGCGCCCGCGACGCCATCCGTGCCGTGCATGGGCTGGTCAATCGAGGCTCCACACGTTGGGTGCGCGAGTTTAGAGGGGCACAAGTACCGAAGGGACGGCTGAAACCGTGCGCGATCCTCAGCTCCTCCTAATGGCAAAGCCTGGGGCAAAGCCACGTCGGGCCGCATCTTCCCCTCGCACGCGCGCCAGCGATATGCCTTGGGACGGCTAACGCAACACGCGCAGTAAACGTTTCGGGTGAACCGGATGCACCGGCGAAAGATCGGCTTCGTTGAAGGCCAGCAGCAAGGCGTCCTCGTCCATGTTCAACAGGTGCTTGTCGGAAGTCACCAGTCGAGCAAAAGATTAGCAGGAGATGAACAGCGAAGACGGGAAGACGGGAAGAAGAAAAGGCACTGATCGCCATCACTCACCACGAAACCCACGAAACAAACGAACTCACTCACTTGGCTGCAACGGGGACGATCTGTTCCTTGTTCCCATCTCCTCGCAATTGTTCAACACCGACTTTCCGCTCCAAAACTGGCAGACGGCGGGATTGAATGTTCCGTGAAAGGCTCGATCCTACAAATAACGGCCGGAGCGGTTTATCACGTCATGGCTCGCGGAAACCAGGGGTAGAAACTTTGCGCCGATGATGGCGACCGCCAAATGAGGGTGCGATAGGGGGTATG
>Ga0194052_1001220_pt1 | contig 15155 bp, 12 predicted proteins | sample SepL226m_MetaG_FD_160117 | JGI IMG/M metagenome (GOLD analysis project Ga0194052, IMG submission 160117) | Anoxic zone freshwater microbial communities from boreal shield lake in IISD Experimental Lakes Area, Ontario, Canada - Sep2016-L227-6m | ecosystem: Environmental > Aquatic > Freshwater >... | reverse complement strand
GCCTGGTTCAGATAGTCGGCAACCTGCTTATGCTGTTGTTCGCTTTTCGCCCTGTGGCTTACCTTGCCCGTATATTCATGGAGGCTGCCTCCTTTCTTGCCCAGATCACATTTTACTATCTGTATCCTCTTGATTTTTCGAACACCCCCGGACTCGGCTGGATCGACATAGTATTGCCCTGGATACTGATAATCGGGATGGTGATTTCGGCAATTAAAGTCCTTTCAAATATCTGGAAACTGATATTCTGGAGATAATTACAAAGCCATTTGCCTGTTAAATAACATTGAGGATCTCGTCGAGACCCGCGATTTTAAACGTCTTCTTGATAAAGGGATCGGAATTGTGAATAGAGAAACTTCCTTCTTTGACCCGTTTTTTTCCGGCGACACAAAGCCTTATAAATGAAGAGGATATGAAATTGACTTCTTTGACGTCAAAAATAAGGCTGAAATCAAGCAGTGTTACCTTTTCGGTCTTCTCGGTGAGCGACTCGAACTTGGATTCCAGCTCGGCTGCAATCTGGTTGCTTAGCACAGTATCAAGCCGTCCTGTAAAATAACATGTTAAAACTCTTTCATCCGGGTTAAAATCATAACTTAACATAATCGGTTCTTTTTGAATTAATGGTTTTTATGGTACTCCCGCCTGAGATCCGTTTCATCACAGTTTTCATCGAGGTACTTACTCCTGTCGACGCTGAAAAATTTATCATTCATTTTTCTCCTGCATACCCTTTGGATATTAATAAGATGCTTAACGGTAATATTCTCGGTGGTGATGTTTTTTCCACCAGTTCCGCAACCCAGGGTAAGTGACGGGTTCAGCATATTAAATGTCCCGCCTACAGCTCCCTGGGAGGTTGGAGTATTCACGACAATGCGCCCGGCATTGATCAGCTGGCTGAATTCAAGTATGCGCTTTTCGTTATTGGCATAAATACCGGCACTATGGCCGATCCCGCCGAGATAGTTCAGGTCAATGCATAATTTTATTGCTGAATGATAATCCTTTGCTATATAAAATGCGAGGATAGGGGCCAGTATTTCTACTGAAAGAGGATGGTCTTTACCCACACCCGGAAGTTCGGCTAATAAAATCTTCGTGCCTGGCGGTACTGAAATTCCAGCTTTCTGCGCAATCACTTCAACGGATTGTCCCACGATAAACGGGCTCATCGACATGGATTCCTTTCCCACTGCAATTTTTTCAACTTTCTGAATCTCCTCAGGTGAAAGAAAATAGCAGTACTGGCGCTCAAATTCGGATTTTACCGCCATAGATATCTTTTGTTCAACGATCACCGACTGTTCGCTTGCACAAACCGTTCCGTTGTCAAATGTTTTTGACCTTATGATGGAAGATATGGCAAAGGGGATATCCGCACTTTCATCTATAAACACAGGCACATTACCCGGTCCCACCCCTATTGCCGGGTTGCCTGAACTATACGCAGCTTTCACAAGCCCCGTACCCCCGGTTGCGAGGATGAGCGCAACCCTTGGATGCGCCATAACCATCTGTGTAAAATCCCGGGATCCTGCAGGTATCATCTGGACACAATCCTCAGGAGCCCCTGCGGCGAGGGCAGCTTCATAACAAATTCTTGCAGCTTCGCCAGTGCAGTGCGCGGCATTCCTGTGTGCGCTGATGATGATCGGATTGCGTGATTTAAGGCAAATCAGGATCTTGTAAATTGCTGTGGACGTTGGATTTGTGACCGGTGTCACGGCAAAAATGGGCCCGAGAGGCTGGGCAATCTCTGAAATGCCTGTGACCGGGTCATCGCTTATAACACCCACCGTTTTTTCGTTTTTGATATTCTCATAAACAAGTTGGGTCCCGATTACATTCTTCCATACCTTGTCCTCCCAGATACCTATCCCGGTTTCCTCAACAGCCATCTTAGCCAGGCTTATCCTGGCATTCAAAGCAGCTTTGTAAACAGCCTCCACTACTTTATCGGTCTGTTCCTGGTTGAACTCCTGGAATTCCGCCGAAGCAAGGATCGCCCTTTCAAGGATTTCATTTGCCCTTTCCATTAAATTCTCTGCCATATTTCTGGTTTTAAAAACTAAACGGTTATTTTAACTGAAAAGCATGGGAAATTACAATAATTTCTTAATTTTATTCCTGTTGAAGAGTAAATTATTCTTACCGCCAAAATATGAAGAGACGGTCAAAATGGATTAAGATCACCTTGCTCTCAATCACAGGAGGCATATTACTGATCCTGGGAATTGTTTTCACATTCGCATATTTCAAAGGCAGCCAGGTCCTTAAAAAATACCTTACCGAAACTGTTTATAAAGGGAGCAGGGGCCTGTACCGGCTTGAAACCGGGGACCTTCATATTACAATTATTCCGGGATGGATCAGCATCAGGGATGTAGCACTGATACCTGATACGGCCCTTTTCAGGAAGTGGCAAATGGCCGACTCGTCGGTGTCAAAACTCTTTTCTGTCAACATTTCCATGATCCAGGTTAGGGGCGTTGATTTTATCGGCATGCTCAGGAAACAGAAATTCGATATACGCAAAGTCATCATTATCGGGCCTGAAATCAAAATTGATATTTATAAGTCAACAGGCAAAAAGGAAGAACCCAGATCCAGGCAAACGAGGCATATACGGATCAACCTCCCTGCCGGCATCCAAAGCCTGAACATTAGCCAGGTAAGATTGTTGAAAGGAAGTTTCCGGATCATCGATCACCGGGCTGATTCATTGAAGGAGGTTATATTCCCTTCGATTACCATCGAGGCCGACAACATTCATACCGACCATTCAGGGACACCTGACCCCCGACTGTTCAATGCCGATGATATCCGCATCAGGATTGCTGATTACAGTATGTCCCTGGATAAGGGATTGTACAGGCTTTCATTGGGAGTACTGAGCCTGTCGACCGGGAATTCCAGTTTAAAACTGAACAAATTCAGCCTGGCTCCAACCCTGGGTCGCAAAGAGTTTGCAAAAAAGGCCGTTTTCCAGGCCGACCAGATGAATATTTCCATTGATGAGATCTCCCTCAACGGGCTGAAACTTGATTCGGCTGTTCTCAAAGGGAAAATACTGGCTTCACGTCTCACTGTCAAAGGATTGCTGCTCGACGATTTCAGGGATCAGTCATACCCCCGCAAACCAGGATTGAAACCACCCTTGCCCCAGGATCTTATCCCGAAAATACCTCTGCCGTTTTCAATTGATACCGTTTGTGTCCAACAAAGCAAAGCCATATATTCAGAACAAAAGAATGCCGGGCCCGGAACAGTCTCCTTTGCCGATCTTCAGGGGAAACTCTATCCCCTGACCAACGATTCCCTTAAACTTCAGCAATCCTATACCATGCACCTGGTCGGTTCAGCCTTGCTTATGGGCAAAGGGAAATTCACTGCATCATTTGCATTTAAGGTCCCTTCCAACCACAGCAGTTTCAACCTGAAAGCAAATATCGGCAACATGGACCTTATGGAATTCAACCAGGTGGTTACACCTCTTGCAGGTATAATGATAAGCAGCGGCAAACTGATTAAAATGGAAATCCCGAATATTTTATTTACCGATTTCCAATCAACCGGCATCCTTAAATTTTATTACTCTGATCTCGAAATTAAATTGATCAGGAAAGACTCATCAAGCTGGACCAATATAAAAACTTCGGTCCTGGGATTTGCAGCAAATACCTACGTTGGATCGGATAATCCCAACAGGAATGGGAAATTCAGGGAAGGTGTTATCAGGTTTCACCGTGACACAGAAAAAAGCATCTTCAATTACCTCTGGAAAAGCGTTTTTACCGGCCTGAAATCAACAGTTGGTATAAACAGTAAGGAGCAGAAAGAGATTAAAAAAGAAAGAAAAGCAAAGAAAAAATAAACTATACCATTTTGGACAAGGCTGAAAAAAACAGCTACAAGATCAAAGCCTGCATTTCACGAGTTTCCAATTCTCCCCATAACCACTTTCTTTGCATAGGAAATAGGCTTCTCCTTTATAAATGATGATCTTTTCAGGGAATGGAAAGGGAAGGACCGTCCCATTCCCGGGCAAGCCCGTCAGAAGATCTATCTTGTTGATTTTTACCATGCCGTTCCTTATAAAAGTGGTGTACACATCCTGGTCCGACCCATCTGTAAGCATCTTCGTTCCCCATCTCCAACCGGAAATTTCAAGGCTGTTGGTTGTTTTTGAATGGCTTTTTACCGAAACTTCATGGTGAAAACTTATAGGAACAGTCCTTTTGGTTTTTCCATCCCTGTCGAGTATCTCGATAATGTCATTTCCGAAATTAAAGAAGGCGAGGCTGTCGCCGTTCATTTTTATTAATGGAAAGATCATTTTATAAAATTCGAACCGCTGGGCCCTGATTTCGTTCTTACCGTAGGCACCCCCTTCCGTAACAGAAATTGAAAAATCAAATTCCGAGGGGCTCCCGATTTCACCCGAATCCAGGGCATTGTAAGTACCTGTTAAACCGTTCCATCCCAGGTAAAATTTTTGATCATCAAAATATTCAGAGATCTTTTTCTCATAGAGGCATGTCTTAATGTAGGTCTTTCCCTTGTCCCTGCTGTAATAACCTAGCTTTGTCCCGAAGCCGTCAGCAATCTTTTCCTGGAAATAAAGGCGGTTTCCTATCCTGAACAGGAATGGCCTGACATGCTTTTCCAGGGTGTCGGCAGGAACAGGATCAAGGAACCCCAGGCTTCTTTTATCAGTGTCATAATAACATTGCCAGGTGAAAGCCGGCTTTGAGTAATAATGCACGTTTGACAGGAAATCCTTATACAGTTTATCAGGCGGCAACTCAGGTGGATCAATGACCGAAAGGGTGTCGCCGTTCCGGGTGAGCAGAACCAGTTCCGACCTTTTCAGAGCGGTCCTGAAAACGATCAGCAGAAGGTTATCATCCATCAGTTCATAATCCAGGACCGAATACGACCTGTCCTGGTAAATTACAGTATGTTTAGCAGACGATACTTCAACTTCTTTCAGGTTGTAAATAACCGGCCGGATATGCAATTCCACCTGCTTGCCCGGGAACTCACGAACCGTATATCGCGCATTCTCATAACCAATGCAACTGATGAGGATAGTAGAAGGAAATGTTGTTATGGGAAGTGAAAACTGGCCTTTGTTGTCGGTGAATGTTCCGGTATTTGTGCCCGAAACCCTTACGTTGACTTCCGGTACAGGTTTGTAGTTCAGTTCATTAATGATTATCCCCCTGAATCCGGTGCCCTGGGCCAGGCTGAATTGCTGAAGGATCAGAAACATGATTAAACAGCAGATCCCATCTTGAGGCAGTTTCCCTTTCATATCCACCTGTCGCCTGTCATACCTCCCGGCATGCCGTTAATTTTTCACCAATGAAAAGTGTGTCTTGTCGAGGGGGGTTACACTTACCCTCATCCGTTCCCCGTTATGCTTGACTACAAATGTTACTGTTTTAATGTCCTTTTGCATATACGGTTTATAAACGAGGTTTGACTTAATGAATAAATACCGCAAACCGTTATTATTGCCGTTCAGAAGATAGGTCCATTGTGATTTCCCGGCATCCGTATAGTTATCCGGTACTTTGGAATTGAAGATGTTCAGTATCTTATCACCTTTCTGGATTCCGGCAATTGCAGCAGGCGAGCCGGGAATAACATCGGCAATAGTCCTCATATCATTCAGGTCATAAATGATCCCGGTATAAGTGTAATGCAGAAACAGGTAATATTCCGAATTAGGGATCCACACTGTCGGGAACTGGTATAGCAGGAGAGCAAACAGGTCTCCGCTTTTGTCAACCAGGTTGCTTTTTGAGCTCGAAGCCTGGGACACGGAGCCCGACCATATTACCGGCGGGAGCTTGCTGTGCCCTATCTTATGGGCATCCAGGAATTTCAGGGAAATAGTGTAGAGATATGTCACCTCGGTATAGCCTCCCTGGGTTGTGGATTCGGTGATGGGCACAGGCACGAAGCCCCAGTACCAGTCATAGGCAGTGCTAATGCGCGTACTGATGATCTGCTGGGGAGGGTTGTAATGTTCTTTCGATCCTGCATAGGAACTCATCACGATCAGGATATCCGGGTTGTTCTGTGATCTTTTCAATCCCCTTGAATTCAACTGGTCGGCAAGCTCCTTGAAAATTTCCTTTTCCAGCAGGGGGTCCTGGGTAGAGGTATATTCAAAATCATAAGACTTATAGTTGAATATATTGATGTCGTCATCATCAAGGACCGCCATCGATGATTGCACCATCTGCCGGTGCTCTGAATAATCATTCGTATATATCCTTGATGCCAGTTCCCCTTCAGAAACATACCTGCTTCCATCAGAAAGAGAAACTGAAATCCTCGGGACATTCCCCTGCAAAGTGCCGGACGTACCGTAACGGCTGATGGCAAGTTTAACTTCTGTGCCGGGGGCTCCTTTCACCTGGTTGATGGGATTTCCGATCGTATTCACACTAAGCCCGTCTATCCCGATAATATGGTCCCCGGCTTTTAGTCCGGCAATATCTGCAGGTGAACCCTGGAAAACCCTCATGACCTTGATAAACTGGTTGCCGCTGCTTACCTGGAGAGTGCAACCGATACTCCCGGCGGAAGAACCTTCTTCCTGAGAAACACAAACCGTAATATTGAGCATACATGCCAATAATACAATTAATACATTTTTCATACTGTAAAACCTTTATTACCATGCAATTTACGAAAATTAATTATCGGGGGATGCAGGAGCTGTGCGTAAAAGAAAAAATACCGCCTCAGGACAAAAATGAAAAAAGGCTTATACATTGCTGAAATATAAGCCTTTTTTAATGGAATTTGTGGGCCCACCAGGACTTGAACCTGGGACCAATAGATTATGAGTCTACTGCTCTAACCGTCTGAGCTATGGGCCCTTTCTGTGATTCGCGAATCATGGACAGGTAAGAGGTTCATGATTTACGGAACACCGATTTTGGGGTGCGAAGGTAATTATTTTTCCCATCTTTGCAAAACCAAGCCTGGAAGTATGCTCAAACTAAGCCCTGAAATAAGCCGGGGAAACGCCATCCGCAATATTATTTTTGATTTCGGGGGAGTCATCTGCAATATAGACGTAAAGCTGTCGGAATTGAAATTCAAAGAACTGGGTTTCAAAGGATTTAACCCATCCTATTCCGTTGAAGAAGGGGAAGATGTCTTCCGCCGGCTTGAAGGAGGGAAAATTTCAATCCCGGAATTTACCTCTATCCTTAAAAAACATCTTGGCAAGGGTGTTACCGATGAAGATATCCTGGCCGCCTGGAACGCAATGATCCTCGATATCCCTCCCCGGAGGGTCAGGCTCCTGGAAGAAGTGAAAAAATCATACAGGATATTCATTCTCAGCAACTCCAACGAAATTCATTACAATAAATACCTTGGCGATTTCAGCAAAAATCATCCTTATACCTCCTTCGGCCAGCTCTTTGAAAAAGCCTGGTTCTCCTTCCAGGTCCATCTTCAAAAACCAACAAAGGAAATATTTGAATATGTGATTTCAAACGGCGACCTGGACCCTTCCCAGACTTTGTTCATCGACGACTCACTGCAGCACATTAAAGCCGCTGAGAATGCCGGTTTGAGGGCCTGGCATCTCTGCCCTCCCCTTGAGATAACCAGCCTGTTTGAACAGGCCGCAAAATGATAAAAGATAAAAAAGGCTTGACATTCAGCTAAAAAAGCTTTACTTTTGCACGCCTTTTTAAACTACAAGCATGAAGCTATCTCAGTTTCGTTTCCACCTTCCTCCTGACCTGATTGCAAACCATCCTTCGAAACACCGCGACGACGTCAATATGATGATCCTCGACCGCAAAAAGCAATCTATTCAGCATAAGCACTTTAAAGATATCCTGAATTATTTCGGAGATGGGGATGTACTCATAATCAATAACACAAAGGTATTCCCGGCCCGCCTCTATGGTGAAAAGGAGAAAACCGGCGCCAAGATCGAAGTTTTTCTTCTGAGGGAATTAAACCGTGAATCCAGGCTCTGGGATGTGCTTGTCGACCCCGCCCGGAAGATCAGGATCGGAAATAAATTGTATTTCGGCGATGACGATACCCTGGTTGCAGAAGTGATCGATAACACCACCTCCAGGGGCAGGACCATCCGTTTCCTCTTCGACGGCCCATACGACGAATTCAAAAAGACGATACAGAAACTTGGCGAAACTCCGCTTCCAAAGATACATAACAGGCCGGTCACCCATGAGGATAACGAACGTTACCAGACCATCTTTGCAAAACATGAAGGCGCTGTTGCCGCACCTACGGCCGGTTTGCATTTTACCCGTGAAATCATGAAACGTCTTGAGCTTAAAGGCGTTAGCTTTGCAGAAGTCACCCTACACGTTGGATTGGGCAATTTTCGTACCATTGACGTGGAAGATCTGACAAAACATAAAATGGATTCGGAAGAAGTGATCATTGAACCCGAAACTGCCGAAATCGTCAATAAAGCCAAGATGGACAAGAAGAAGATCTGCGCAGTGGGAACAACAACCATGAAAGCCATTGAATCTTCTGTTACCGTTGGAGGAATGCTCAAGCCCTTCAAAGGCTGGACCAACAAGTTCATCTTCCCGCCCTACGAATTCAGCATTGCAAATTGCATGATCACTAATTTCCATCTTCCGCAAACGCCCATGATGATGCTCACTTCCGCTTTTGCCGGTTTTGATTTCACCATGAAAGCATACGAAGAAGCCGTTGAGAAGAAGTACAAATTCTTTACCTACGGCAACCCCATGCTTATCCTTTAAACCTTGGATAAATTTGCCATCATCGTGGCGGGCGGCAGCGGTACCCGCATGAATTCTGCCATTCCAAAACAATTTCTTCCCCTTGCTGGTATCCCCGTGCTGATGCACTCGTTAAGGGCCTTCCATGAATACGATGAGAGTGTGAAAATCATTGTCGCACTGCCATCCGAACTTATCCCTGACTGGAAAATGCTTTGCTCACAGCATAACTTCGACATCCCTCATACTCTTTCCCCGGGTGGTAAAATGCGTTTTGACTCGGTGAAAAATGCTCTTTCTTTTTTGACTGCGGATGGCCTTGTCGCGGTGCATGACGGGGTGAGGCCGTTAATCAGCAAAGGGCTGATCTCACGGGCTTATGATCATGCTTCCGCGCATGGAAATGCCATACCCTGCACCCTTGTGACCGATTCGGTTCGTACGTCTTTCGGGTTAACGAATTCCCCTCTCGATCGCTCAAACCTCAGGCTTATACAAACCCCCCAGGTGTTCAGGGTATCGCTGTTAAGGCAAGCATATCAGCAGGATTTCCTCGACAGGTTTACCGACGATGCAGCTGTGCTGGAAGCAGCCAATCAAACAATTAAGCTCATCGAAGGTGAACCCTACAACATTAAAATAACCTACCCCGAAGACCTGGTAATTGCCGAAGCCTTAATGAAATACAGGCAAACCGTTTAAATCAATCCCTATTTCCTGAACCTTCTGCCTTTCCAGGAATATATGCTGAATTGCCCGGCGACTGAGACAGCCAGGGAGTAAAAAAACTGGAAGACCTGGGCCGCGAAATAATAATTCAAAAGCTTCTTTTTTTCAAAAAACCCTGCCATAAGCCACACCAGCGGGTATTCCACAAGGATCTTGACAAACCACAGGAATGAACTCAGCAGGAGGATTAGAGGGTTAAAGATCCCGGCTATCCCTCCTATAAAGATGAGTAAAGGAAATCCGAATGTCAGGGCGCCTGAAAAAATCACAAAGGCATCCCTGTACCCAAGGCTTTTTGAAACCCAGCGTAATCTTTGTTCCCAAAAGTCATTCCAGGTGGCACAGGGTGATGTAAATGCAATTGCTTCTTTGTCTCTAAGAAACACGACGGAATTCCCGCCAAACTGCTTACTGAAATTCATCATCAGGAACTGGTCGTCGCCCGAATGGAATTCATTGTTCCCCGAAAATCCGCCTGTATCAATAAAAGCCTCGCGGGAGTATGCGAGATTGGCCCCGTTGCACATCAGAGAAAAACCAAGGCTTGCCGAACCTGCAGTTACACCCATAAGACCCAGGAACTCAATGACCTGGATCTTCTGGAATATTCCTTTCTCTCCTGTAAAACTTACTGGTCCCAGCACCATCCTGACATCCTTCTTAACGAATCCCCCGGCCATTGAAGCAATCCAGGATTTACCATGATTTGTATCGGCATCAGTAGTGAGTATTATATCTCCTGCAGCAATTGCAACAGCTCTTTCTATCGCCCGCTTCTTTCCGCGGTTTTCCTCCGTGTTCTGCTCAGTTTTAAGAATCGTAAGTTTCAGTTCAGGGTGTTCATTTGCCCACCTGCGAACTTTCTCTACAGTATAATCTTCAGAAAAATCATCCGAAACAATAATCTCGAAACATTCCCCGGGATAATCCTGCATGGCAAAATCATTTAGGCAGGAAGTGACGGTCTTGAACTCATTTCGCACAGGCAGGATCACCGAAACTCTCAACACACCCTTTGAGTGCGAAACTGTTTCCCCCTTTGAATAATAGTACTTGATCGCGTACCCCGCCCTCCTGAATTTGCTTTTCCTGAATGTTCCCGCCGTTATTGCAAGTATCAGGGTACAGTATAACAAGGCAGTTATTATCAGGATACAGCTGAAGATAAGGTCAAAGTTCATGCGAGATCAGGCTTCAACGTTACGAAAGAACTGAAGGCGGAAAAGAAAGGCGCTGCCAACTATGGCCGGGATCCCCAGGTTAATGAACCAAAGCAAAACGGAGGCTGCTAAAATACCAAGATTCAGATCGGCCGATACCGCCATCAGGGGTGCAAAATAAAACCCGAAAATATAGATCGCAACTGACCCCCTGATACCCAGCTCGGTCAATGCAATTGTCGGGATTATAGCCATGATCAGGTAGATCAGTGATATCAGGAGATACGTATAATAAAACGGGATACTGACCCCAAGTGCGCGCAAAAGCAGTAGATACTGGGTTGAGAAGACGATGTATCTCGCAAAGCTCAGGCACATCACGAGCAGGAGATCACGGTTGGAATACATGGTGAAAACCCTGAAATATTTTCGTATCCTGCTGAGGCCGTTTTGAAGGATCTTTTCTTTCCATGTGGAAAGAAAAGATATATTAAAAAAAAGTCCTAGGAGGATTGTATCGAGAAGCAAAACAAGGAACACAAATGCATAATAAAGGTATCCCCTGATAAATTCCGCAGCGGGCATAAACACAGGTAAAAAGATCAGAAGCGCAATGGATCCTGTGAGCAAAGTCACGAGCAGCTGGCTCATGCTTCCGATAACAGTAATAAGGATGCCCTCCACATGGCTGGCCTTTTTAAGTATAAATGCCCTTCCGAAATACTCCCCTATCCGGTTTGGGGTGAAAGAACTGATTGTTACCCCGGTAAGCACGGCAAGTATCGACTGCTGCATGCTCACCGGTTCAACTTTCCTGATCAGGTTTTTCCATTTCCATGCTTCTATCATCCAGTTCACGACCATTAAAAACAGGATTATTGCCAGCATCCAGAGGAATTTCGAGGAGCTGAGGTCATCTTCCAGGGCTTTCAGGAGGGCAGGGAGGTCCTGCTTCCAAAACACCTGGTTGATGATAAAAATGTAGGTGATGACAAGAATTACGAGCTGGATAAGAAGATTGTATCTTTTATATAACTTTGTCATGCCCGCAAATTTAATGTAAAAATGCCTGAATTACCTCTTGAAAAGATCATTCTTGGGATTGACCCGGGGACCACCGTCATGGGTTACGGGATCATCAGGATCTATGGTAACAAATTGAGCATGATAGCCTGCGGCGTATTAAAGTTAGATAAATTCGACGATCATCCCTTAAGGCTGAAACTGATTTTCGAAAAAACTCTTTCAATTATTGAGCAGTATAAGCCCGACGAACTGGCAATTGAAGCACAGTTTTTCGGAAAAAACGTTCAATCCATGCTCAAACTTGGAAGGGCCCAGGGTGTAGCCATCGCCGCAGCATTATACAGGACCGTACCTATTTTCGAATACTCGCCCCGTAAAATCAAACAGTCCATTACAGGGAAAGGCTCCGCCTCCAAGGAGCAGGTTGCAGCCATGCTCCAGCGATTGCTGGCGCTTAAAGAAATCCCCGAAAGCCTCGACGCAAGCGATGCTCTTGCAGCCGCTGTTTGCCACTATTTCCAGAAAGGAACCCTTGAAACAGGGAAGAAATTTACCGGTTGGAAAAGCTTTTTAACAGCGAATCCCGGAAGAGTGAAGAAGTAAAATTATTACGCAAATCAGGCTTTGGCTGTGAAGAGCTAAGCATAATGCAAAAGCGCCTTGGCTGTGAAGAGCGAAGCAACTCACACAAGCCGCATCAGGTGAACGAAGAGAACCGTAGCGGCGGTGTGAGGTTGCGAGCGATTACATGAGCTTCTGATACACCATCCACCACCTGTCGGGGATGTCATTGTTGCAGGCCTGCTGGTAATCCTTATATGAACAGGGCACAAGGTAATGCCTTTCGTACTTTATCTTTTGATCGGCAGGAAGGGGGATCTCCATCCACCAGCGGTCTGTCTTCTTACTCTTGAAGAACACGATTTCTTCCTTATGATCGCTTATTGTTACCCTGTATTTCAGATAGTCTTCCTCGTTTTTAAAGGGGAAATCATGGGCCCTGTTGTAATAGCCGTCAATGAAATACCATATCATCTGCGAAACCAGGTGGGCCGTCTGCCCCTGTCGGTCAAATTTTGGGTTAACCTCATAAAACCCGATGGAAGTGAGTTTATCGCTGATGCCTGCATACCTAACGATCTGGCAGGCCTCTTCCCCATAAAACCCGTTTGGGCCTGCATTGCCGTTACCCGGTGCATCGGAATACCTTACCGCTGAAATATCAAAACTCAGCATATCGGCATTCCTGACAATTGGCTCGACTTCTTCAAGGCTTTCCCTTACGATTCCTACCCGGTAAGTATCAAAGAACAGGTTCTTCATCAGTTTTAATGCATCCTGGTCTATAAAATAACTCTGGTAGCCGATGTTGGCATAGTTAAAGAGGTAATTTGGCTGGTGAAGGATGATGCTGCTCAGGAAAGACTGGGAGTCCAGTTCGTTCTCGGTTTTACCCAGGTCGAACATGGGGTCAATCGCCACAATGTTGATGATCTGGCCCAGGCTCTCATAGGCCTTGTAATTCGCAAAAGAAAGGTCCTGACCGCCACCGATGATTATCGGGAGAACATTGTTGTTGATGAGTTCCGCTACGGTACTGCTTAAGGCAAAGTAAGTGTCGCTGGGGGAAAAACCCTTCCTGATATTGCCCAGGTCAACGATCTTATTTGGATAAGGCCCCGGGAACAGCTTGTATAAATACTTTCTTACACTGTCGGGCCCAAGGTCGCAACCTTCATTATTTACTGCATTCCGGTCCTCCTTTACACCAATGATCGCCAGGTTTGAAACGGTAAAATCAGGGAAACTCCCTGCTTCGGAATAGATCTCAATGAGGTTGCCCAGGCGAAGCTGGCCCTGGCCTTCACTGATCATAGGGAATTCCGTTAAATCAACCGGGGAAAAGAAGGTCGAAATGTCCATGGCCGTTTATTTTTTCTTTTTGGATTTCGATTTGGTGGGTTCGCTTGAGGTCAGAATCGCTTTAACATCATCATAAGTAAGATCGGCTGCGGTTTTACCCTTGGGGATCTTGTAGTTTTCTTTTTTGAAGGAGATGTATGGGCCGTACCTCCCGTTCAGGACTTTAATATCGCCGTCTTCGGGATACTCCCTGATCACTTTCTTTATCTCTTCATGCCGTTTTGCATGAATGATCTCTATGGCCCTTTCAAGATTTACATCCAGGGGGTCGTCCGACACCGGTAATGAAAAGAAGGCCGATTTATGCCTGATGTATGGGCCGAATTTACCTGCCGAAACAATGACTTCGGTTCCTTCAAAATCCCCAAGGCTCCTGGGAAGTTTAAACAGTTCCAGTACTTCATCAAGACTGATGGTATCAATGCTCTGGCCTTTTTTCAAAGCTGCAAAACGGGGCTTCTCGTCATTGTCGGCCTCGCCTAACTGAGCCATCGGCCCAAACCTTCCAATCTTCACATAAATATTCAGTCCGGTTGCCGGATCGGTTCCGAGGAGTTTTTCACCTTTTACTTTTTTGGTGTTTTCCATGGTCCCTTCAATTTTTTCATGAAAGGGGAAATAAAACTCTTTCAGCATTTCCTTCCATGCCAGTTTGCCTTCGGCTATCTCATCAAATTCTTCTTCAACGGTAGCAGTGAAATTATAATCGAGGATATCGTTGAAATTCTGAACAAGAAAACCGGTAACCAGTCCGCCGATATCCGTCGGGAAGAGCTTCCCTTTCTCATATCCCACAGTTTCGGTTTTGACCGCTTCTGATATCGTGCCGTCCTTCAGGCTGATGTAGTCGTAATTTCTTTGCACACCGGGCCTTTCTTCCTTTACAACATAATCCCTTTTCTGGATCGTGGAGATGATGGGGGCATAGGTCGAGGGACGGCCAATACCAAGTTCTTCCAGCTTTTTAACCAGGGTTGCTTCAGTATACCTGTATGGCTGCTGCGTAAACTTCTGCTGGGCTATCATCTCCCTCAATGAAAGCTGCTCTCCTGCATTAAGAGGAGGGAGAACACCTTCCTGGTCATCGGTAGTATCCTCATCCGAAGATTCCATATAGACCTTCAGGAAACCATCGAAACGGATCACTTCCCCACGGGCAATGAATTTTTCTGTTTTCCCTGTTATGCCTATGGTAACATTGGTTTTCTCGAGTTCCGCATCAGCCATCTGGGAGGCGATGGTTCGTTTCCAGATGAGGTCGTACAGCCTCTTGCCCGAACGGTCGGCCTCAATATTTTTATTGCTCAGGAAAGTGGGACGGATGGCTTCGTGGGCTTCCTGTGCGCCTTTGGTTTTAGTGGCATATTTCCGGGTTTTCACATACTCCTCCCCGAAAGTCTCGGTCACTTCCTTCCTGGCCATTGCCAGGGCCATGTCGGAAAGATTCACCGAGTCGGTCCTCATATAGGTGATCTTCCCTGATTCGTAAAGCTCCTGGGCAACACGCATAGTGTTGGCCACCGAGAACCCGAGTTTCCGGGAT
>Ga0194052_1001219_pt1 | contig 15157 bp, 14 predicted proteins | sample SepL226m_MetaG_FD_160117 | JGI IMG/M metagenome (GOLD analysis project Ga0194052, IMG submission 160117) | Anoxic zone freshwater microbial communities from boreal shield lake in IISD Experimental Lakes Area, Ontario, Canada - Sep2016-L227-6m | ecosystem: Environmental > Aquatic > Freshwater >... | reverse complement strand
TGAAGCTGAGAATACCGATATCCCCAAATAACCCGACGTGTAGGCCACAATAAAAACTTCCCAGCGCCTCGGCTGCATCTTCCACAACCGGAATGCGATATTTTCTGCAAATGTCCACCACCTGATCGATCCTGCACGGGTGTCCGAAGGTGTGCATGGGCACACAGGCGCTAATCCTTCTGCCGGTTGCCAGGTTATAACAACAGCCATCCGCCTTCAAGTTTCCATACTGTTGCAGGAACTCTGCCAACCGTTCAGGATCAAGCCCCAGCGTTGATCTATCAACATCTACAAAAACGGGATGTGCTTTGCAATATGAAATGGCATTGGCTGTAGCTACAAAAGTGAGCGGCTGGGTAATGACCTCATCATCTGAACCAACGCCGACCAGTAGCAGCGCAATATGCAGTGCCGCCGTACCGCTGTCAACCGCAACGGCGTATTTGGCTCCGGTAAAGGTTTGAATGTGGCTTTCAAACCGGCTGACATATTGGCCTATATATGAAACGTATGTAGAATCAATACAATCTGTCAAATACTTTTTTTCGTTACCGGTAAACCGTGGGGCGTGAAGCGGAACCGGATTTTCATCTGGGTAAAGTTCTTTGATAAATGAGGCAATCTCTTTAAACATTGTAGCAATTCCATTTATACCGTCGGAGATTTTCTGCATCTTTAAACCACTTAATGGTTTCACAAATACCCTGCTTCAAGCTGGTTGCCGGTTGCCAGCCGGTCAGTCGCCGGATTTTCTCATTACTGCCCAGAAGCCGATCAACTTCACTTTTTTCTGGTCGGAGTCTGATGTCATCTGAGATAATCCGGGCAGATGGATTGATTTCATCAATCATTATCTGCGCCAGCTCGCCAACTGAAATCTCCTGCTGAGAGGCAATGTTTATTTCCTCGCCAATCGTATTGGGCGATTCTGCTATGGCGATGAAACCTGCAACCGTATCTTTAACGTAGTTGAAATCACGAGTGGGGTGCAGGCTTCCCAGTTTGATTTCTTCTGCGCCGGACAGAAGCTGCGTAATTACGGTGGGAATGACGGCCCGGGCGGACTGACGCGGGCCATAGGTGTTAAAGGGCCTGACAACGGTCACCGGCGTATTGAAACTGCGGTAGAAGCTTTCAGCAAGCCGGTCTGCCCCGATTTTTGTTGCGGAATAAGGGGATTGACCCTGAAAGGGATGATCTTCATCTATGGGAACATATTTTGCGGTTCCATAAACTTCCGATGTTGATGTAATCAGCACCCGCTCACAGCCCACATCCCTTACAGCCTGAAGGATATTTAAGGTACCTTTGATATTGGTATCCACATAGCTGTCAGGTGAATGGTAGCTGAAGGGTATGGCGATGAGGGCGGCCAGATGAAACACCACGTCCATGCCATGCATGGCTTTTCGGACACCGTTGGGATCTCGGATGTCACCGGCAAAAACGTCAATCTGGTTCAGCTTCTCTTTTGGCAAACTGTCCAGCCAGCCCCAACTGTTAAATGAGTTGTAATAGACAAAGGCACGCACCTGACAGCCCTTATCCAACAGCCATTCAACCAGGTGAGAGCCGATGAAGCCGTCAGAGCCGGTTACGATGATTTTCTTATTTTTTAATTCCATGATAGAGGTTGTGGTTCTTCGCTGTATAGAGTGGGCAGGCAAGAATATCCTGGGGCTACCTCACCTCAGGCAGCGAGGAAGCGAATTTTGTACCACAGGATACCCACCCATTCGCGAAGAATATCCGTAATGGCACTAAGTGAGTCGGCTGCGGGTATGATCGATTGCAAAACCTGCGTACCGCGAATTATCAACAAAGGTAACCCATCGCAATAATAACAACAGGCCTGCTACCTGAAGGAAAAGAAACCAAAGATATGGACTGACGATGATCTTCATCCCAGAAGCTTTTTCTTCTTTGCCGCCGCCGGGCATTCCAATTGGGGAATCTGGTCATAGCCTTCGTGCTTCAAGGAGACGCGCATGAGTTTGAGAAGCTCAGCATCTTCATCCATGGGAGCGATCAGCCTGATCATGAATGTTTACTGCACTATGGAAACAACAGCGTCGAGTAGCCACGGATACAGCTCCGCTCCTTGGATTACATAGTCAATTCCGTGATAACTATATGATATTACAATCAATTAAACAGTATCAGGAGCGATCCGGCGGTTCAGTTGTGTTGTTCGGGTCCAGATCCTGAGTGAGCCGAGCGATTTCCTGCTCCAGCCGTTGGTATTCACTTTTTTTGCGCCGTAAAAACTGCACCTGCATAAGCGATTTTTCTTCGACCCCTTGCGGGGTCAGCGTGTATGAGTATGCCGCCATTTTGCGGGAATTCTTGAATCGGGTGGCCTTGACATAGCCTTTCTTTATCAGCTCGGTCAGGCAGTAATGCGCCTTTCCCAGACTAAGCCCCAAATGAGCGGCAAAATCCCGCTGGGTAAGGTGGCTGGTTGAGACGCTGATATGCTTCAGTAGCCGGATACGAATATCATCTTCATCAAAATACTTGTTCATGGTGTAAACTCTTAATATATAAAAACACTGCCGTCAAGAATAAAATGGGGTGTACGAAGGATCAGTTTTGGTGTTGAAATGAGACACCAAACTGAATTTTTGCCAGGCATACCCACTTTAGACAGCGAGGAGCCAACTATTGCATGTGAATTTGGATCACTAATAAGTTACACGCTATTCTACGTAGGTTAACAAGGGAATCTCTTACTTCTGTATATCATTTGGTTTTGTATGTTATACGAAGAATAAGGCACCTTTTTTATTGAATTGAATTGTCAATGACTTGATTTATTGATAATTGATTCTGTATGATATTTCAGGATGCTTGTCAATTTTATATTCTGGAATAAAACAGCAGATAATTTATCCTGCTTATTTTATTAACCATTATCAAGTGGATGTCAATGGCTTATGCAGTGGAGCGAAAGGATATTCCCCATGATTGAATCCCTTCAGAACAGGATTGCAGGCCAGGTCTTCACGGACCCTATTCGAACTGGGCTGCTGTCCACGGACGGAAGTATTTACCGAATCAAACCAGCGGCCGTGGTTTATCCTGCATCAGTTGAGGATGTGATTCAAACGGTTCGATTTGCAGGCGAGAACAGGCTCTCGGTCCACCCTCGAGGCGCCGGCAGTGGTCTTTGCGGGTCAGCTCTGGGAAACGGCATTGTTCTGGATTTTTCAAAAAACATGAACCGCCTCCTTCATCTCGATATCAAAAACAACTGGATGGAATGCGAGCCAGGATACCGGCTGGGAGAACTGGATGCTGTCCTGAAGGACACAGGGTTTTTCTTCCCGCCCGACCCTTCCAGCGGCGAATACGCCTCATTTGGCGGCATGTATGCCACTAATGCCAGCGGCGCACATTCGGTAAAATATGGAAATGTCGCCGATTACATTCTGGATGCAGAGGTGGTGCTCAGCACTGGTCAGGTAGTTGTCCTTTCCGATGTTTTGAACACCCCTTACCAGAGACTCTCCGATCCATTTCGAAAAATTTTCGATCTGTATGACCGCAATCGTGCAGATATCGAGTCCGCATATCCGGACATCCGGTGTAATACCGCAGGGTATAACCTGAGGGGTCTGGTCAGAGATGGTCACCTGGACTTGACCCGGCTGTTTGCAGGCGCAGAAGGCACGCTGGGAGTTGTCACCCGGCTGAAATTTCGGCTTTTGCCCAAACCTGCGCATGATGCCATGGTTGTGGCGTTTTTCACAGATATTCTATCCTCCGCCCGCGCTGTTCAGGAAATTCTGCAGTTGAGTCCGTCCGGCATTGAGATCATGGACAAGTCCCTGCTGAATCTGGCTATGGAACATGATCCACGGCTCAAAGACCATATTCCGGAAGGCATCGACAACGTTCTGCTAATAGAATTTGATTCTCAAACACCTGAACCCTGCATGAACCTATGTCATCAGGCCAGACTGATTCTGACATCACACGGATACACGCAAAATTCCCATATCGCCGTCACCTCCCTGGAAAAGGAAAAATTCTGGGCTGTTCGCAAGGCTGCTGTCCCAATTCTCTACAAACTGAAAGGCCAGAAAAAAATCCTGGCGCTGATTGAAGATGCCGCAGTTCCTACTGACAGGCTTGTGGACTATTTCAGGGGAATCTATTTGATTCTTAACCAATGCCAAGTCCCTTTTGTGGTTTACGGACACATTGCCAAGGGGCTGCTGCATACCCGGCCCCTTTTGAACCTGAAGGACCCTAACGATGTAAAAAAGCTGAAGCCCATTGCAGATGCGGTGTTTGATCTGGTACATTCCCTTGGCGGCTCTGTTTCCGGGGAGCATGGGGATGGAAGGCTTCGCAGTGCTTACATTCGGAGCCAATATCCTAAGATATTTCAGCATTTTCTGGAAACCAAAAACCTGCTTGATTCCAAAAACCGCTTTAATCCGGATATCATCACATCCGACAATCCGGATCAACTGGCGCAGGACCTTCGCTATGGGCCGAACTATTATGTCATGGCGGACCTGCCGGAAAAGCAGTTGCTGTGGCCGGAAGGTTTCGTAAGCGAGATCGAAAAATGCCACGGCTGCGCCAAATGCACCACAGTTACTTCCGCCACCAGAATGTGCCCGGTTTATAAAGTCACACGGGAGGAATCAGCGGCTCCCAGAGCAAAAGCCAATATCCTGAGACTGCTGATAAGCGGCACCATAGATAGCAGCCTGCTGTATCATGAGACGTTTCAACATGTCATGTCGCGGTGCATCTTTTGTGAGAGCTGTTTTCATGAATGCCCGTCCGGAGTTAATATTCCCAAAATGGTCATGGAGGCCCGTGCAGCAGCCATTTTGCGCTTTGGCGCATCCTTTCATGAAAAGCTTGTTGTTGGCGCCGAGCGCGCAGGAAAGGTCGTAGGAAAAATCTCCAGTCTGCTGACTCCTCTTCTGGATATGCCAGTGGTCAAAACTTTAAGAGAAAAAGTCACCGGCATCGCTTCGCGCCGCAGTCTGCCGCCTTTTGCTAATAACCATCTTTTTGAGCAAATTCCATTCAGATCGGGACACGGAGCGCCAAAGGTTCTCTATTTTGCCGGTTGTTACGCCGCATACCTGCGTCCGTCGATCGGAAAAGCCGCAATTTCGGTAATGAACTCAATGGGAATGACCGTGCTAACCCCGAAACAGCACTGCTGCGGACTTCCCATGCTGGCAAAAGGCATGATCCAACAAGCCAGGGAAAGAATCGAAGCAAATTTTCTCAGTTGGGGCCAACTGATTGAGTCTGCGGATTATCTTGCGGTCTCATGTTCATCCTGTGGGCTTGCTCTGATGCAGGAGAGTAGCTCTCTGGGGGATTCTGTTTTTGTGCGAAGTGTTCGGGAAAAACTGATTCACATCAGCAGATTGATCAATCGCTATTCCGAACGGCTACAAACAGAGCCATCCAAGATGCGCCTTTTTTATCACGCCCCCTGTCATTTGAAAGTTCAGCCGGAGCCAGACAGTTCGAGTCTTTTGCTCTGCGGCCTCGAGGGCGCTGTCATTGAGCATCCAGCCACCCTTTGCTGCGGCATGGCCGGCGCATGGGGCCTGTCGGCGGATCATTTCGACTTAAGCCTTGCCATCGGATCGAACATGCTTCAACAGCTCAATGCATCCCACGCAGATGCCGGCGTAACCGACTGCCCGACATGCGCCATGCAGATGTCCCAGTTCAGTCGCAAACCGATCATGCACCCGGTGGAAATCATCGCCAGCCATTTATACACCCATGCCTCTATACCACGTCAAAACATGGAATCGGGTTCACGTTCCGTTTAACAAAGAAGATTTATCGGAACATCAGGGAGAAAAAATCTCCGAATGAACGTCAATTCCATATTTCCTGATGCGTTTCCATATCGTTACTCGGCTCACTTCCAGAATTCGCGCAGCTTCGGACTGATTGCCACTTACCTGACGAAGGATTCGAATCAACTGCTCCCGCTTCCGCGTATTTTCCGGATGCTCAGTGGATGTTTTTGTCGCCCTGGTTTCCGGACGGGCGATTTTTACGGGCAGATGCCCAGCCTCGATCCACCCGCTGGAACACAGCACAAATGCGTATTCAATGGCATTGCGAAGTTCCCGAACATTTCCATGCCAGGAATAAGCCATAAGTTTTTCCATGGCCTCGGAGGTAAGCCCCAGAATTTTTTTACCGCTTTTTTTCATGTTGTGTTCAATAAAATTCTGAACAATCATCGGAATATCTTCTTTGCGTTCGCAAAGCGCGGGACAATACAGCGGAAACACGTTGATCCGGAAAAATAGGTCTTCCCGGAAAATACCCTGATTGATCAATTCGTCCAGATCCCTGTTTGTGGCTGAAATGATTCGGACATCGACCGGAATACTCTTATGATCTCCCACCCGCTCAATTTCCTTTTCCTCCAGAACCCGCAGCAGTTTGACCTGAGTTTTTAATGGAATATCACCGATTTCATCCAGAAAAATAGTTCCCTCGTGAGCCGCTTCAAACCTGCCAGCCCGCGACCGGTCTGCACCGGTATAGGCGCCCTTCACATGTCCAAACAGTTCGCTTTCCAAAAGATTTTCATTCAGGGCTGCACAGTTTACCTTGACAAACGACTTGCTGCGCCGTAAGCTCACATCATGGATGGCTCTTGCAACCAGTTCTTTCCCTGTACCACTGTCACCATGAATCATCACCGGTGCATCCGAAAAGGCGACGCTTTCGATAAGTTCAAACAGCCGCTGCATAACTGGGGACTGTCCTAATATTCCCTGATATCCATCATCAACATGAAAGGTTTTGCGGAGAGACAGGATTTCCTGTTGCTGACGAACAATATCGGACATATCCTTAAACGTTTCCACTGCCCCAATTACACATCCGTCCGAGTCCCTCAGCACAGAGGCGTTCTTGATAATTTGGACCGACCGCCCGTCCTTTCGAGCAATAACACATTTCTTTGCCCGGGTTTCACCCTTTAAGAAAAGCTTGCACCATTTTTCGCCAACGCCTCGGTCAAAGACATCACAACCCGTACAGTTTAACCCACGGCAATTGTTTCCGATTAACTCCACCGCCGAATAACCGGTAAGTTTTTCGGCCGCCGGATTCACGGCGACAATATTGCCACCGGAATCGACAACCATGAGACCGTCCTGAAGGGTATCAACAATGGTTTTCCAGCACTTGGCGATGTCCATAATTTCAGTGTCCTTTTACGAGTTATTCTTCAAGCCGCCACAATCTACGCTTTTCTTATGCTCCTTCCTGAACAGTGTTATCAAGCTCGCTGCGGTTACTGTTTCACAACTCATCTGTAATCCTGTTAAGTTAATACCTGTTAACATAGCAATTAATGCGCGTTTGATCAAGCAGCGTTTATCCATAAGTATTCGGGCCCAAAAGCTTAACAATTCAGCACTTACGTGCATTCGTCCTTCCATTTTTGTACTCTGGCATATTTATTGCTGACTTTCAAAAAACAACTCAAACGATTAACAGGAGGTGGACATGAAGAAAAAAAATCCGGTAAGAACAGGGGCTTGCAAAATTTTTACGGTCGTCCTGATTTCATTTTTTTTGATGATGGGATTTCCGACTGCAAGTCCCGCTGATGATGTGGAAGATATGAAAAAACAGCTAAAAACGCTCAACGAGATGATGAAAACCTTACAGGAAAAACTGGACAAGGTGGAAAAACAAAGTGTCGGTGGAGAAACCGAAATCAAGGAAATGGACAAGCGCCTGAACAAGGCGGAAATGCACACGGCATCCGATAAAGTTTCCTTTGGCGTGGATCTGAGATCAGAGGCCCAGTCAATTCATTACGAAGATGTTCGCATAGCGCCGCCGGCGATGGTCAATGCGTTTTTCATCCCCTCTTCACAGGGAGGTTTTAACGGAGCGACCCAGCAGCAGATTCAGCAAGCCATGGCCGGCATGAAAGCGGCAGGCATGGTCCCACCACCCAACAGCTACAACGCGGATAATGACATCATATACACCAGCCGGTTTCGCATGAACATGAAAGCCACGGTCAACTCCCATCTGGATTTTGCAGGCAGACTGGCCGCCTACAAAGTGTGGGGAGACAGCTCCGGCGTTCAGTTCAATCATGGCAGTTTGGGGGATGTTACATTTGATGGCAATACCTCCAGTCTTCCCCATGGGGATGTAGTTCATGTGGAGCGAGCCTATTTCAATTACAAGCAGGACGTCAGCAGCGTTCCCATCAACTTTTCACTTGGAAGACGTCCTTCAACCGATGGCCCGCCGCTGGAATACGGCGACTACAGTATGGAAGGCGGCTCTCCCTTGGCCACCATCATCAACTGGCAGTTTGACGGCGCATCCCTGAACTTTGGCTTGGAAGATGTAACCGGCATTTCGGGTCAGGCTTTGAAACTTTGCTACGGAGTCGGCTTTGAAGGCGACTGGGGCAACAGCTATTCCATGACCAGCAGTTCGGACGTGAATGATGTTCACATGTTCGGCTTTATCGCTGACCTCTTTGACAATGAAGCCACCAGCGCCGTTTTTAATTACGCCCATGCCTGGGATGTTACCGATGGATTTACGGGGCTTACGGTCATGCCGTTTATCGTTTCCATAGATGGCAACAATAAATATAATTTTTCGCCAAACAGCGGCGGATACATCAGCCGTATGCAGCCATCCACGAATATTGGCGACTGGGATGCCGCATCTCTGCTTTTTAAGACCAATCTACGTGAAAAACTGGCCAATATTGATTTGTTTTTAGCCCCCTCATGGAGCCATACCAGCCCTTCCCAGATATCCAAAAATCCTTATTATGCACTGTTGGGGCAGGGCCTTTTGAGTTCAAATGGCAATCTTCAGTCCAGGGATGGTTACGGTATCTATGCCGGTGCAATCTTTCCCATGCCACTGGAAGCCAGGTTAGGGCTGGAATATAATTGGGGATCCCAATACTGGTTCAATTTTACCGGGGCCGAAGATTCCCTGGTCGGCAGCAAGCTGGCGGCCAGAGGACAGGTTTTTGAAGGTTATTATATTCAGCCCATCTATAAAGACAATTTCTTTGTAAAACTCGGCGGTCAGTATTACGATTATGACTATACCGGCAGTGGCAATCCACTGGGTGAACCCATAAGTATCACTGACGCCACGGCCTTTGATTCGCTGAATGCCATCATCGACAAAGTATGGGTTGCGTACTTGTCGGCAACCATTCGCTTTTAGCCATACCTAATCAAACACTACCTTTAAGGAGAAAAAAATGAAACGCACTATTATGACCCTTGCTTCACTGGTGCTGGTTTTGGTCTTTGTTGGCAGCCTTCTGGCGGCAGACAAAGGCAACAGCCGGAAAGGGAAATCTACTTTTCGAAAAGGCTGCCGCGATTGTCATGTGGAAGGCGGCAAAGCTCAAGAGATGAGTCCTTCCAACAAAACCCAGGCCCAGTGGGATGCTGCTTTCGCCAAAGACAAATATAAGGGATTTCCATGCAAGGCAGAGTGGGATAAGCTGACCCCTGAAGATATCGGTGATATTTACGCATACATGTATGAACACGCGTTTGACTCGCCGTCACCGGCAAAATGTAAATAGAAAGACAGGCTGAAGGCTAAAGACTGATGGTGCAAGGATGTTTCAGCATTAACAGTCTTTAGCCTTTGCTTTTTAGCTTGGCTACCACATACAAAAGGAGACATTTAATGACATCCCCCATCGAAACTCCGCTTTCGCGCCGCAGTTTTCTGAAATGGTCGGGAGCAGCCACTGCTGCAGCCGCAGTGGGCGGTAAGGCGCCGGTGCTTTATGCACTTACGCCCGATGAAACAAAGAAGTCTTTTGCAAAGCCCGACTCCAGGTATTCGGTGTGCGGCATGTGTCTGAATGCGTGCGGACTTGTGGCAAGGGTTGAAAACGGTGTGATCACCAAGCTGGATCCAAATCAAAAATTCCTGAAGTCCAGGGGGATGCTTTGTGCACGCGGCAACGCCGGCATTCAGCAACTATATGATCCAGATCGCCTCAAATACCCGCTGCTTCGAAAAGGCGAGCGTGGAGAAGGCAAATGGGAACGGATTTCCTGGGACCAGGCTCTGGACCTTGCCGCCGCCAAAATGACGGAGATCGCCGAGAAATATACCCGCTGCGGGGTCATGTTTACGCCTGGTTCGGATTCCCAATCCCTCTTTGTTCACTGGTTTGCCGAAGTGTTTGGCTCTTATAATGTCTCCACCCACGAATCATCCTGTCTTTTAAGCCGGAACCGGGCTTATCTGGACACTTTTGGCGAAGTGCCATTCGCAGACGTTCTTCATACCAAATATATCATCGTTGCCGGGGCTAATCCTTTTGAAGCCCTGATCACACCGGACAGCATAGACCTGATGACCGCAAAGAAAAACGGCTGCAAAATCGTTGTCCTTGATCCCAGGTTTACCAAGACAGCAGGCCTTGCCCATGAATGGCATCCCATCCGGCCAGGAACTGATATGGCGTTTTTTCTGGCCCTCAGCCATGTCATCACCTCGGAAAAACTGTATAACGAAACCTACGCTCAGGAAAAACTCTCTGGCATTGAACAACTGACCGAACACGTCCTCCAGTATTCTCCGGAATGGGCTGAAAAAGAATGCGAGATTCCTGCAGCCGATATCCGCCGTATCGCAAGAGAACTGGCCGCCGCCGCGCCGACGGCCATCGTCTATCCCGGCCGAAGAACTTCGGATTACGTCAATTCCACCCAGATCCGGCGATCCATGGCCATTGTCAACGCGCTTCTTGGCAACTGGGACTCCCCTGGCGGCCTTCTGGCAGCCAGACAAGTCGGCCTTTCCGGCCCGGAACTTCCCGAAGCCCCTTTTTATGACGACAACCCGGAACACCGGCTGGACAAAGGCATGGCTAAGATGATGTTTGAGGAGGAAGGCGCTTTCAAACACATGCGGGATGCAATTATCGCCCAGAAACCCTATCCTGTAAAAGGCTGGTTTGTATATCGATACAACCCCCTTCAGTCCGCAGCCAACCGACAGAAAACCATCGAAATGATGAAACAACTTGATTTTATTGTCACCGTGGACATTGCCATGAGCGACACTGCCTGGATGTCGGATCTGGTTCTGCCCGCACCCAGCGTACTGGAACGCCAGGACCCGGCAAGCGGCCTTCAGGGATCGGCAGCCTGCGCCTGTGTGGTGGCCCGTGATCCGGTGGTCCCAGCGCTGTTTGAATCCAGACCCGTATTCGAAATTCTCAAGGGGTTGGCAGGCCGAATGAAGCTGGCTGAGTATTTTGACTTTACCATGGAGGAATACCGCAAGCAGCAGTTCAAACTCCTTCCTGATGCTGATCGAGCCATTCGGGAAGACGGGGTTTACTACAATCCCAGCAAGCTCTACGGAATTTATGAGGGTAAAATTTATAAAACCCTTTCCAAAAAAATTGAGCTTTATAACGAACGTTATGCTCAGATGGGGGTTGATCCCATACCGGTTTACCAGTCGCCCAAACCCAATCCTATAAATCAGTTTCGTCTTGTGGTGGGACGAAATGCCTATTTCACCCACTGCACCACACAGAACAATGCTCTACTGAATGAACTCATGCCGGATAATTCCCTGTGGATACACCCTGTGGCCGCCAAAAAACTGGATATAAAGGATGGCGAGCGGGTCGAGGTAACAAGCAATGCTGGAAAAGGCGAGCTTAGCGTCAGCCTGAACAATGGTATTCGGGAAGATACTGTCTATATGGCCAGCGGGTTTGGCGTGCTTTCAAAAGGGCTGACCAGGGTTTATGGGAAAGGTGCCTGTATTGCAGAATTGATTGAAGATTATGCCGATGATATCTCCGGCAACATGGCCATGCATGAAACCTTTATCCGAGTGGCCAAAAAAGGAGCGGTATGAACAAACAACTGGCAATGATCATTGATTCATCGGCATGTATTGACTGCAAGGCCTGTACCTTGGCCTGCAAGGTGGAAAACAATGTGCCCGAAGGAAAATGGCGAAACTGGGTAAAACGAAGCGAACCGGATTTCAATAAGCCGGACTGGATGGTTCACTCGGCATCCTTTCATTTTCAGCCAGGTGGCTGCATGCACTGCGAAGTTCCAACCTGTGTCCAGGCCTGCCCAACTGGAGCTACCTACAAAGATGAAAAAGATGGCGCGGTCAAGATTGATCCCAAGCTCTGCATCGGTTGCGGGAGCTGTATTCCTGCCTGCCCCTACGGCGCCAGATACCGGCACCCAACCAGGAACATCGTGGATAAATGCGATTACTGCGAAAAACGGCGGGCGCGCGGAGAACTTCCAGCCTGTGTGGTTACTTGTCCAACAAAAGCCAGGGTCTTTGGAGACATCAACGATCCCAAAAGCGATGCGGCTTTGCTGCTAAAGAAAAACCAAAGTGTTCGCGTCATCAACAAGGAGTCGGACACCAAACCCAACATGTACTATCTGTCTGCAACAGCTCCCTTAAACTGGCCGGTCAAGGCCAGAATGCCGGATCCCATTCAGTTGTGGAAAATGGCTGGCCCCCTGATATGGGGCATTGTGGGACTCAATGCGATAGGAGTTCTGATTATGCTGGGAAAGCAGATTCTGATGAATGACAAAGCCCCCGAAACCGATGAATCCCATGAGGAAACGAGGCAATCATGACACAAACACAAATCCATCGTCACACCCGACTGTCCATTTTCATGCACTGGTTTAATGCCGGATGCTGGATTTTTCTGTTTTTAACCGGCCTGGGCCTGATCCAAAACGACGACCTGCAGCCATTTACATCATGGCCTACGATATTGCGAATTGTGTTCGGCGGCGGCGCAAATCTGCTTTTGGCCCATGAAATCGTTGGCATTATCTGGGCGGGCGGATTTCTTTTATATGGCATCATCCGGCTGAAATCCGACGTCCTTCCCTTCTTCCGCGAAATCTTTAACGTTGATATCCATCGGGACTTCCTGTGGCTGATTGCCAAGGGAATCCAGATGACCCTTGGGTATCAGGCGCTTGGCATCATTGCTAAAAAATTTGGTTTCAGCCCCGTAATTCCGGATCAGGGGTTTTACAACATCGGACAGAAAATATTCGCCATCCCTGCGGTATTTGGCGGAATAGTTATTGTAGCGTCCGGCATCACCATGATTCTCTCCCAGATTGGCATGGCGAGTACCGAGCTGGTTCAATGGGCGATCCTGATTCATTTTATCACGGTTGGGCTGGTGTTTGCAGGTCTTCTTATTCATGTCTTCATGGCATCAATTGCAGCCGGCGAGCAGCCGGCCTTTATTTCCATGTTTACCGGATCGGTTCCCGAAGATTACGCACGACATCACCACAAGCTGTGGCTGGATGAGGTCAAAAAGAGTTGAGGGTGTTTCTGTCATGCTGAGGATTGGACTCAAGAATAACAGGAATAATTTTCTGGTCTGGTTTTATCCCTTGGCGCTGATTCCGATTCTGGTTCTGGTGCTTGGATTCCTGACTGCTGCCGCAACCAGCAGCAGTCAGGAACCAGCATGGCTTCAGCAGGCCATGGACGAAGCCAAACAAGATGGGTATGAGCTGATTACCGCTCCCAGGTTGAAAGCCCTTTACGAATCCAGAAAAGAATTTACCATTATTGATGTCCGTCCCGAATATGAATATCGTGACGGACATCTTTCCAATGCTGGGAGTCTGGAGTTTGATCTGGGGGATAAGCTCGAATTGAAGCCTGAAAAAGAAGCAGCTCTTATCCATCTTCTGGGACCGGATAAACAGCGAACAGTCGTGTTCTACTGCCGAAGCTTCGCCTGACTGCGCAGCGCCATTGCAGCCCGGTGGGCTGTGCGACTGGGATATCAAAACATCCTGCGGCTCCCGGAAGGGTATTTTGGGTGGAAATCTTTTTTGCCAGACAAATCCCAATCCGTAGATACCGTAAAAAAATTAGGAAGTGGAGATGAATTTCCTTCTTGCCAGCTTGTGATTCTGTATGATGAGACAGACAGAGCCTATCTGAAAATCCAGGGCCAGCAAAAAAACTTTGCTTTGGAAGATGTGGGCTGTGAGTATCTATATATCGTGCTTTTCAATGAAAAATGCCTTGCCTGCGTGGATGAAATCAGCATACTCAAGACACTATATCATCAAATGAATGCTAACCCCCATCTTTCGGACAAGGTCAAACTAGTGGCCATCGGCGCCGGCAGTAAAAAAAGGGGGATCATTGCTTTCAAAAAAGAAAATGCCATTCCCTATCCGCTTTTTGGAGATGAGAACCGGAGCATTTTCTCCTGCCTCGGAAACCCGGTTCTGCCTACATCCTACCTGGTTCAGATTCAGCCGGGCGGCAGGAGACAAATCCTGTTCGTTCAGCAGGATCATATTAGCAATGTCGAAATACTCGTCCAGAAAATCACATCTCTTGTGAAAGACACTGAGTTTCCAAAAAAATAACAAAGAGTATCACTCCACCCCCACCCGCAAGGGGAGGGGGGACTTTCACTTCCTTAATCCCTTTCCGCAAGGGGGTCGGGAGTTTGGACATTTACTCCCCCTCCCCTTGCGGGAGGGGGTCGGCTGATGAAAATTGCCATATATTTTAGTGAAAAACTGGTCCTGTTTTTGTTCTGTTCATGTAATAGGGAATAAGCTCGCGCTGCTGCCAGAGGACGTCTTGCCCACCATAGACGCAGTGTACTGGGGTGCCCATGCCGGATAGACTTCTCCTGTGAACAGGCAACAGTGATGATATCCAGCGGCAGGACAACTTCGATCAGCTTCTTGGGGGATTTGATATTCATGGCTTCTTTTCAACCCTTTTATCAATCCGCACACTAAACCAATGGGGATCAAAATTGAATATGGGTAATGGGTTGTCGTTTTCGGTCAATGTTTTTTGTGCGCGGATTATTCCCAGACCGTACCGATTGACATATCCAAGTGCGAATAATGCGCTTGCCACAACTGGGTTGCGGTAATCGCTGCGAAACGGGAAATGCTCCGGTGTCGCTTCACCATACAACCCGCCAGGATTTGAAATTTCGATATGGTCATCAAACCAGTAAACACGTGTAGGCGTATTTGACTGATACGAACGGTGCATCATGGCATTAAGGATTAGTTCGCGCAAGGCGGTACGGGGATAC
>Ga0194052_1001218_pt1 | contig 15163 bp, 16 predicted proteins | sample SepL226m_MetaG_FD_160117 | JGI IMG/M metagenome (GOLD analysis project Ga0194052, IMG submission 160117) | Anoxic zone freshwater microbial communities from boreal shield lake in IISD Experimental Lakes Area, Ontario, Canada - Sep2016-L227-6m | ecosystem: Environmental > Aquatic > Freshwater >... | reverse complement strand
TATACAAATAGAATAAACAATATAATCGGAAAAATAGAAAAAGACGAAGAATTGCTTCGCAATATTGACGAACTATATGAGTCTTTCAAAGAGTTAATACAAAAATAAAATCATACACAAGCCTAGCTTTCACGCTCGGTCAGACAACAGCTTCTGCACAACACGCCGCCTGCCATACCAAATTTTAAGGAACGGCGGCTGCGTCGTTACAGAAGCAAACGTTGAACGACATCTATCTCTTGACTCGAATACGGAATCTTTTTTGACGTTTCAGAGTGGAGGTAAAAGCGGAAAGTAAGACTTGACTTTCCATAAGAAATATATATAATAAAATATAGTTAACAGAAATATAAATTTAATTCAAAAATCAAGTAAGAAAAATATATGCTGACTTTATATAGATACACTTGTACGATTACATAACACGACTTATCTAGAAGCAAACGTTAGATGATCTAATTCACACGAAAATGCAAAAAAGCGCTCAAAAGGCGCTTTTTTTCTATATGACATATAGTAATTATTGAGTCCCTCCAGAAGAAAATTCAGCTCATGAAGAAACAACCGTACCTGATTGTATCAATCAAGATCACACCATACTTCCAGAAGAAACAACACTTCCCGTATGTATAGATCCCGTAAGATTAGATTGTGTCCCTGTATTTACAGATCAAGTCGTGACAGGAGGAACAACAACAGAGGGAACACTCGATCCTGTAGAAACAACAGGAGCAACAACAGAGGGGACAACAACAGGCGCTGGCTTAGCCACTGCATATAAAAATAGTCCAAGCTCTCATCTAGTAATCGGCTTATTCGGATTACTTATATCCAAGCCACTAAGATATCATTTTTTAGTCGCTGCATCGAAATAATTTTTGTACCAAGGTGTCACTTTTTCGCTTTTCCTTCCTTCCATAATTCTCATCACCGTAACCACTGCCTGAGCAAGAGTAAAGGTTCCACTTGGAGAGAATTTTTTACTCTTTCCCGTAATATATCCTAGCTTACATGCTAATTGAATATCTGGCTTGAGTGAATTATTTTTAGCAACATCAGTAAAGGCACATTGTGCATTGGAATAAATATATGCAGTCATTTTTTTCTTCATAGCCTTAGCAAACTGCACAATAAATTTTGCAGAAGCCTGCCTAGAAACATTAGTATCTGCCTTGTAGGTATCTCTACCCGTAGAATTTGTGATACCCTTCCCTTGCATCCACGTAATAGCATCATCCAAAGTATCAGCAGACACGAAAGATAATCCAAACCCAAAAGCAAGCACAAGAAGCAAAGAAAATACAGCTTTTTTCATTCCTTTATTTTTATTTAGTAAAAATGCTTTTTCAAAATGTATTCATTTGGATGAAAATTGCAAACAACAAAGCTTTATGCTTTAAGCTATTATTCCAATTGAAAAATCCAAGCAAATACATAAACACTCTATACCACAAACAATAAACAAAAAATCCGCAATTCTGCACTCTAAATTTTACATTCTGCATTCAAACAATGTCCTTAGCCAACAAGTACCGTCCACAAACCTTTGACACAATCATAGGACAGACACATATTACCGATATTCTCAAAGCGCAAATGAGAAGTAATAAAGAGCAGCATCACAATTATCTACTTTTTGGACCAAGAGGAACAGGAAAAACCACTGCAGCAAGGATCATCGCCAAGGCGATTAATTGTTTGGAAAACACAGACGGAAACCCATGTAATCATTGTATCAATTGTCAGACGATTAATGAAGGTAAGACCCTGGATTATGTCGAAATCGATGCAGCATCACATACCGGAGTAGACAATATTAGAGAAGAAATATTGGACAAAGCGATGTATCCTCCTACAAGTCTCAAGAAAAAAATATATGTTATCGATGAGGTCCATATGCTCAGTAAGGGGGCATTCAATGCCCTGCTCAAGACTATCGAAGAGCCAAAGGCGAATGTTTGCTTTATTTTGGCAACCACAGAAATCCATAAGGTGCCCGAGACAATCATCTCTCGTTGTCAGGTCTTCAATTTCAAAAAAGTGCCTGATGGAGAGATGAAAAAACATCTAGAGAATATATGTAAGCGAGAAGAACTCACTCATACTCCTGAAGCATTACAGGTCATAGCAAAGATAGCAGAAGGCTGTGTCCGTGACGCGGTCAAATACGTCGACCAGGTAAGTGTACTGGGGGACATCAACGAAGACCATATCACGAAGTTTTTGGGAGTGGCTCCAGAAAGTATGATAGTAGATTTTCTAGAAAGCATGAAGGGGCAACACAAAGAAAGTATTTTCCAAAGAATCGATGATATCCATAATCAATGAGTCGATCTGCACAATTTCGCAAAGCAAAGTCTCATGTATATCGATCAACAATTCATCTCAGATATCGATTTCTACGCACGCATTTCGGAAACATTTTCAGAAATTATTGGAAGCATCAAATACTATCCCTACCCTACGATTGTCTACAAAATAGCTATCAATAAATACATCAACAGCGAAAACCAGCCAAGTCCAGCACCAGCAAAAGCAAAGCCAACAAGCACAAAAAAAGAAGAGAAAGCACAAGAAACTGCTCATGAAGAGACTCCAATAATTCAAAATCCAGAATCCAAAATACAAAATTCTATAGATGGAAACACCTTACTCAAATGAATCTTAGACCATCTAGAACATGGCACGTTTAGAGACAACATCCAAGATCAGGTTGTCATCGATGAAGTAACAGACAGCAAAGTCACCATCATTGCAATAAATAAAATAGCAGAAATGATGCTCAAGAAGCCAGAGAACACCACTACCATCCAGAGAATTTGTAAAGAAATTTTAGGCAAAGATATGCATATTGAAATCAAATTTGAAAATAAAGAAGCCTATTTTGCCAGGAAATTAGGATAAAAATAATTTCAAAAACCTCTTACGTCGCAACAATTTGTTTAAACTAACCTAGTAATACCAGAAGAAACTATCCCTGTCGTTACCGGAAAGGCAGTAATTGTTGCCACAGGGCAATAAATTTTTCTTATGATCCTAATCAGAAACTTGGCTGCCGTGAGGGAAGCCTGCCCCGTAGAACTACGGGGGGCTACAAGACAGACTACGACTAAGCAAACCACGGCCGAGCAACATGGCGGACTGCGAGCCTGCCTGCGGTAGGCAGGGCCTTGAGTTTTTGCTTACTGGCGCCTGCCCCGGACCACCGGGGGGTCAAGCCAAAAGTAAGGCCCAGCGCAGCGTCCCACAAAAGTAAATTCTATAGAAACATTCTCAGAAGAAGTAAACCAAACACTACAAAACAATAAAGAAATCATTAAAGAGAATAAAAATGATTTTACCTCTTAGCTCTGGATGAACGAAAAAAAACTCCAAAGAAAAAATCTCCTCTGCCGAATAGTGTATGATTTCGGAAATTCATTTTTTACGGTCGCTATTGGAGCAATGTTTTTGGCTCAGTGGCTCATTTTGGACAACAAAATCCCTGATATCCGATATGGTGCAAGTTTTTCTCTGGCGACCGTCTTTGTCTTGATTGTCTCTCCATTTCTCTGAGCGCGATCAGATAGAATAGGCAGAAGAATGCCCTTTCTCATGTGGTCAACCATTGGACTCATTATCGTCAATGGATTGGTTGCTTGGGCTGCGCTCTCGTCTTTACCAAACAAAGTACGAATAGTTCTCCTCCTTTCGGTCCTAGTCCAATTTCTCTACCAAACCAGTTTGGTATTTTATAATGCTCTCCTCAAAGACGTTTCCCAAGAAAACAATAGAGGAGTAATTTCTGGGATAGGAGAATGATTGGGAGGATTAGGACGAGTTGCTGCATTATTTATTTTTCTCCCGGTAGCAAACTGAGCTTTTGCCTTCATGGGGACCGCAGGGAGACATCTTATTTTCTTACCGTCATTCGTTCTTTCCACCCTCTTTATGCTCCCTATGCTCCTATGGTTCAAGGAAAAGAAACAAAACATCATACAGACTACACAAAATATCTACACAAAGACATGGACAGGGATCAAACAGTTACGGACTACACAAAAAAACGTCTGACTGTATCTGTTGGCCTTCTCGCTCATCTCAGACATCGTCTTGACTATGTCGCTCTACCTTGCTGTCGTGATGGATACGGTATACAAAGCAAGTGAAACATTAAAATCCGTAATATTGCTTCTTGTGCTTGTAGTAGGAATCATTGCAGGATATATCTTCGGCAAAATCGCAGATACTTATGGCTACAAAAAGATATTGATGATAACGTGTTATATGATTATCCTCAATTGCATAATTTTCTTCTCTTGTTCTGCTCCACGAACATTATATATCGTAGGTATCGTATGATGAATAGCCTCTGGATGATATTTTAGCATCACCAAAGCCTTTATGATCAAAATTTCTCCCAAAGGAGAACTAGGCGAATATTTCTGACTCTATTCTAGCTTCCAAAAAGCAGCATCCATTACAGCACCATTGATCTGGTGATGAATCACGCTTCGATTGATCCAATATCCTGTACTAAAATACCAAGTCGCCTGAGCCGCAATGACGATCTTAGCCATCATCTGAACCATCCTTATGATGAAAGTCAAAGAAAAATAGTTTATATCAGATACACTGGAATGTAAACTTGACTAAATAATTCTATTTAAAAAAACAGCGCAACAAATGTCTGAACTATTCTAATAGTTCCAAAACAAACGATCCGTGTCGTTGCCGGAAAGGCAGTCATTGTTGCCACAGGGCAATAAATTTTTATAATTGTAAATTAGCAAACCCACCCACGTTATCTGGGCTGTAACACAAACTCTGACTAAGCAATCCACGGGAAAAATCAACCCCGACCTCTCGGGGCGGGCATGGCAAGAATTTTCCGAGCGAAGCGAACCCCGTAAGGACGGGGTAGACCTTTTTGCCCCGCAGTACTGCGGGGTTCTACGGAAACACCCTAAGCTAGATCAAAATGAATTAATAGCAAATCAAACACTATAAAATAGTAAAGAAATCATTAAACAAAGATAATTTTAAAACAATGATAATCTTATAATGATAGATTCAGACGTTCTTACAATCAAGGCAAAGCGAGGAAAAAATAAAAGAGTTCCTCAGCATCTAGAAGAAGTTTTTTACCAGACTATCGCATTTTATCCTGAATTGAAAGAAAACTACATCATCGTAGTAGAAAACAAATTCTACGGGATTCAGCATACGCTTAGGGCATATCCACCCTTACTTTCGCTCTTCAACAAAACAAAAAATCGTGTCTATCCTATCGTGATAAACACCAATAAAGGAATCCCGATATCTTTTTATGACTTAAATAAAGCACAGCAGCAAGGAATCTTTGCACATGAAATGGCACATATAGTAGAATATGCTCAGCTGACTTCTTTCCAACTGGTGAAATTTAGTTTTCGTTTTGCTTTTTCCAAAACGTTTACCGAAAAAATGGAGAAAGATGTAGACAAAATGGCTATTGCCAAAGGATGTGGAGAATATTTATTAGCACAAAGAACTTTCTTCAAACAACAAAGTACTGATCAGGCACATACCGAGTATGTAGATCAGCTCTATCTCAATCCAGATCAAATTCAGCAAGAGATGAAAAAATATCCCGATATCTATCCAAACATAAGGAACAATTCAACACAAAACTTAGCACCTAAAACCTCCAACAGAAGTAAGCCTTTCCCCAAAAGAAAACATATCCTACAAACCATACGGGCATTTACTATCGCTATCGTGGAAATGATGCGACTTATTTATATCCAGAGAATGCATAAAAAAGACGCCGGAAATCCCTAAAGGATTTTAACGTCGCTTTCATAGTCTCCTTCAAAAATATCTTTCTATTTTTGATTGAAGACTATGTAGATAACAACACAAAAATTCCTCATATTATTTCAGAATTATTTGGTTGTTAATCTATATCTATAGGAAACATTCAAATTCCTATACGACAAGAAACCCAATTGGTACCATACAGAGAAAAAACATTAATAAGAAAGCGGAATAGACTCCATTAGAGAACCCTATGTCCATCCTTTGTAATATTAATCATTTTGATACCCACAGACAAGAAATTATTATACACCGTTGTATGCCGATTGCTATCTTGCAATTCATTTCGAGGGATTTGTGTGATATCGGCAAGTATCTTTTGAAACAAATGAACAGAAATCTCTTTTTGAGGGGGTTTATTATTGGGAAAACGGACAATTATTTTGGATTGTTTGTCGACAAACAAATGATTAGGTCAAAGCTTCCTTACCACAACGCATACTTCTGCATGTGGCTTTTTCAGGGCATTAAAAAAGGTCTGGATATTCGCCTTCCATAGATTCTTTCAAGGAATATCATTGGGTTTGAGACCAAGGATCACCCCAATATGAGTCGTATCAAAAACACCAAAAGTCGTAACCAACGCATCTGGATTCATCACAGAGGAAAGTTCCTGATTTGTAAGACTAGAAGAAGCAGAAGTGCTGTGTTCTGATTCTGGTATGTTCAGCATAATATCAGACAAAAATAGGTAAAATAACTTTAGATTAACGCATAATATATAAGGAAACTACATACAAAAGTCAATAGAATACAACACATCTGTAAAGAAACAACTGATCTACAAGAAGGCAAATTCAAATACTGGCTATACTTCTCTTCCCTCCAACTCAATACCCTTACCAGCAGCAAATAGCAATTTCATCAATCTCTCATAATATGAAGGATATTGCATAAAGGGGGTTTTGGTTGTGGTGGGTAATAGAGCTCGAAAAAGACGCGCAGAGATATTTCTCTGATAGTTTTCAAATTCCAAAACCATACGGGTCTTTTCATCAATGACGGGCTGGTCTATGTCATTTACAGTGATCACAACATCATCAACCTCTTCAAAGTCTTTGAAGAAAAGTTGAACTAGATTAGCGTTAACGCCTTTGGCGAGGTCTTTTACGAGAATACGCCCAAAGCTCAAAGATACAAAATCCAATGCGAAATGATCCGATCATGTATTCGAGAAATCATATGAAGGCTTCTTAATTTGAGACACATGGATATGCTTAGCTCCAGCGCTAGATCTCGAAAAGGCATGCTTAAACCTTCATTTTTCTCTTCCCATACCCAAAAAACAAAACATATATAAATATAACCAAGCTTACTATTGTTGTAATTTCGTATTTGATCCAAGGTGTTCACAGACTTTCACACGACGAGAAGAGAGAATATGACGAACATTATCTACAATATCAGAAGAATCGGGATATTGCTGCCTGACATTACCGTCCAAACAATGCCAAAAAAGCGCCACAGGACAACTATATCTTTTATCATCAGAAAGTTTGAGCCTAAGCATGGAGACATCTGGATTCACAAAAATGGTTATCTGCTGTATAGTTTCCAAATGAGAAAAAAATGGTGCAAGCTGCAGTATGTCATAGCCCTTGCAAATATCTTTTTCAAGCAACGATTTCTCAAGCTGGATCTTTCAAAATTTATGAGAATTGATATTCAAAAAATATGGGGTATGATTATTTTTCAAAAGAGCGAGCATCTCAGAGGATTCTCATTGATGAGAAAGGAAGAAGTGCTCTTTGAGTATTGTTCTTGCAAGGTTATGCTTATCAGAACCATTCCATTTTCCTAACAAATACTTCATATATATTTATATACTGGATAAACAGTAGTGTCCGGGAAAAAATCTAGGAAAATATAAAGAAGTAGCTTCATCATTAGCAAATATATAGAAAAATCTGAGCGGAAACTCAGATTTTTCTATAATGTTATTTTATCGGACAGCATAAATCCTTATAAGTGTAAAAATCGCAAAACCTTTACCTTATAAGGATACACTATGAATAGATTTCACACAACGATTTTCAACCAATTATTGCAGATTATTCCAAATTACCGATTTGAGAGTGATTTCGGACAGCAGGAAGATAAGCGATCTAAGAAGTTTTCAGTGAAACAATTATTCACTATTTTGTTCTCAGCCCAAGTGATGTGATTTGACTCTTTGAGAGAGATAAACACAACACTAATGACGAAGCGAGATTACCTTTATCATCTAGGTGTTAATAGCATCGCTCGTTCAACTATTGCAGACAAGAATACTTCAACAAATCATGAATTTTTTAAGAAGCTATTCTATCTTGTGCTTCAAGAATGTAAGAAGTATTCATTTGATACTCGTGAATTTTCGTTTTCTAACGAACTATATAGTTTAGATTGATCAATTATCGATTTGTGTCTTAGTCTCTACGATCGAGCAAAATACAGAAAAACAAAGTGAGCAATTAGGCTTCATGTATTGTTTAATAATAGACAATTCATACCTGAATTTGTACGTGTAACTGATGGGAAATATCATGAAATAAGGATGGCAAACCAAATCAAACGGAGAAAATTTTCTCCTTGAACTATTTTTTGCTTTGATAAATGATATTTTGATGTCGGCTTATTTGCTTCAATCAACAAGAATAAACATTTTTTCGTTACAAGGATAAAGAAGAATACTTTGTATGTAGTAAATCAATTACAGCCCATAAATGAGCCATGAGTCATGAAGGATGAGATCATAGATCTTATCTGAGTTGAAGCCATTAAACAATACGATCCGAGTTTAAGATTGGTGACTTATTATGATAAAGAACATGATGTTATGTATGAATTTCTCACAAATAATTTTGAATTTTCTGCTAAGACAATAGCCGATATCTATAAATCCCGTCGACTTGTAGAGATATTTTTCAAGTGGATAAAGCAAAACTTGAAGATAAAATCATTTCTATGAACATCAAAAAATGCTGTCATGAACCAGATTTGGATAGCATTAATATATTTTCTTATTGTAAGTTTCTTGGCATTCAAAACAAAAATGAAATCATCATTACTTGAATTATCTAGAATCATCCCAGCAACTTTGCGAGATAGGATTTCAATTGCTAATATATTGTGAATGAAGTATGAAAAGTTTATTTTTGTCCATCCACCTAACCAAACAACCCTATTCTAGATTTCCCCGGACAGTAGTGCTGGATAAATAGAGGAAATAATATAATCATTATACAAGAAAAGTCAAGTCACAATTATGCAACTTCCACAAAAGACTTTATACAACAAAACGTTCTTAGCTTCTACTTCAAAACGCTTCTATAGCCACCATGTTCCCCCTTGAGAAATTTAGCAACTCTTGCAATAGTAGTAGAAGAGGCTCATATTTCCTTCTCAATATGTTTATAATTTTCTCACGTAGATAATCTTTTGGCGATATCCAGTCTCAAAGAAAATTCAAGTATTTCATCTTCGGTCAGAAGATCTCTCAGGAAAGCAAATACCTCATGTTTGCTATGTAATTGTAAAAATGCCCTCTGCAGATCTAAAGAAGTCTTTTGTAAATGAGCTGTTCCCATAGCGATTTTGAGAGATAAATAGAGACAGTATATACATTAGACACTTTATTACAATAAAGTATTGCATTTAAAATAAAAATCTTTATACTTTACTCAGATAAAGTATTTTATATAAAAGAATACCATGATACTATCGGTTAATAAAACATTCCATCGCCATCATCTTTACCATCAAAGATAAGTTTTTCCGATTACTAATTTTTTACACTCTCCCGGAAAAACGGGGGATTTTTTTATATTTTACAAAACAACACATGAATACGATACAAACAATAAACGACCAAAAAGATCTTAGACAAAGTGAAAAATCACAACTCTATATCAACATTTTCTGAGAAGAACCATGGAATGAATGATATGAATGCACAAGCTGTGGAAAATTATTTTGATTGTCTCAAGTAAATGAATCACAAAAGTGTATATGTGGAAACCCTTTAAAGGCATTTTACAATACCAATGAAGTAGAAAGAGATCGAAGTTCTCGAGCAGACAAACAATGATATATTGGGAAACTAGCAGAGACCTTAGACAATAAATTAGTTGGGTTCGTACTTGGACGAAAAACAAATATATGACAGCTCAACCAAGAGAAATTAGGACTAGACACAGAACAAATGAAAAGGCTTACACAAAACATTGCAGGGAAATATAGTAATTTTGATCTAGAGAGTTTTTTCTACTTCGCAGAAATATGAGTAGATAAGCAAGTAAGAGGAATGAAGGTAGCCTCAACATTATATCAGCAGCGAGAAAAAGAGATGAGAAAGACTACATCAAGCTACACCCTACTGAGAACGACAAAAACAACTGATACTCCCTACAAACGATTCCAAGCAAAATGATTTATTGATATTTTTTCCTATAATGACGACCAAGATAGAGTAATAATGATTAAAAATTCTTTATCTTCTAACTACTAAAAATGAAGAGATCTATAATCAAAATAATCTGACTGGAACAAGGGAAAACGACAGTTATTATGGCGGGAGTCCATGGAAATGAAAGGGCAGGAATATTGGCCTTTGAAAGACTTTTACCGACGATACAGATATCTTCTTGAATAGTATATTTTATTTTAGCTAACATCGAAGCTATCCAGAAGAATACGAGATTCATAGAAAAAAATTTAAATAGATGTTTCAAAAAAAGAATATCTTGAAAAAGTTACGAAGAGAAGAGAGCAAGAGAAATCAGGGGGATACTCGACAAAGCAGACTACCTCTTAGATATTCACAATACATTCAACGAAAAAACTGAGGCATTTTTGATAGGAGAAAAACAAGCTCTATCGAAATATTTCCCTGTCAAAAAAATGCTTTCATGACTAGATTCTCTTCATAAATGAGGAAGTGATGGCTACATGAATGAAAGATGAAAAACATGACTCTGCATCGAATGTGGGAGTATAGACGATATTCAAGGACAAGAAAGAGCAGAAAAATCTATCATAAACTTTCTAAAAATCACAAAGAATATTGAAGAGGAACCACAAATATTAGGAAAAAACCAATCATATATCATCTGTGAAAAAATGTATACAAGCAAAACAGATAATTTTATTCTAAGCAAAAAATTCAAAGACTTTGAAGAGATCAAAAGATGAGAGGCTATCTGATACGATGGAGTGGAAAAAATAGTAGCACAAAAAAATTGAATCATCCTATTCGCCCAAAACGGAAACAAAATATGAACAGAATGTTTTATTCTCTGTGCTCAGGTCTGAAGTTATCAATCTAAGTTCTAAACTCTAAGCTCTAAAATCTTCACTCTACCTAAACCAACATTTCACAATTCTAATATTGAAATGGAAGGTTTTCACTTCCTCGAAATCCAAGCGATCATCAAATTCCTGACGTAAGATATCTACCTGCCACGTCATCATTTCTAAGAACATGGTAAAATTTTCGAGCATTCCGCTTCAAGCTTCCTGCTTCAAGCTAATAAGCTGTTGAAACATAATTCTATAGTACAAAAGTCCATCATCACCACCAACAAAGGCCACTCTTGGTTCCCGCTTTTTTACTCTATCAGGATTTTGTTCATCATGAGTTTTCTCAGGGATATAGGGCAAATTTGCCACCAAGACAACATCTTTTGAGCGAATATATTCTTTATAATTATCAAGAAATGCACAGAGATCTGACTGGATAAATCTCGCATCATATTTGGAAGCATCGATATGGGTATCATAATTCTTCTTCGCAACAACTAATGATTCTGGCGTAATATCTGAGAAAAATACCTCACAAAAAGTATCGTGATTCTGAAGCAAAACCGAAATTCCCAACACGCCACACCCCGTACCAATATCCAACAGGACAGCATCTTCAGTCTCCTCCATTTCTTCTGAAATAAATTCCGTAGTTGCAGTGATCATATACTCTGTTTCTGGCCTAGGAATAAGCGTACTCTCATCTACATAAAATTCCTTTCCAAAAAAATCTACGTGCCCGAGGACATATTCTAGGGGCTTTTGATCTACCACATAGGCCTGATAAGCAGTAAAAATTTTCTGGTATAAATTATTATCCACCTCCCTTTCCTGGTCAGTTCGTAGTTCTTCTCTTGTACATCCACACAGGGTACACAGAAGTTTTTGTAAAACAAATTTCTCTGTAAACTGAGGATCTTGTAATATTTTTCCGATTGTCATAGCCAATGCACACAAAATAAAATAGAGATTAGATAGGAGAGCTTAGACCTTAGACGAATAAATTAATTCCAGACGCGCCCCGAGAAGTCGGGGTTCCTAATACACCAATATACTAATACACCAATATACTAATAACCTATTTACCTCACCTGTTGTGAGACAGGTAATTCAACATTTATCATTTATAATTTCAAAACCCACTTCCAATTTATCTGCGAATAACTATCAAGAGAGTATCTTTATTCAAACCCATTCCATGCAAATAGCATTCGCCATCATCGCAAGTCTTATCATCACCTATATATGGATTTGGCTCCTAAACACAATTTTTTCTGAAAAGAAAATGAAGAGAGTCATTTCTTTTAAGATTTTAGGTAGTGGAATATTTTTGGTAGGGATACTCTATATCTATAGTTCTTTATCTTCGTGGTTTCCCCCACTCAACCCATTTCTCCTATCTCAATTCTATTCAACACACTCGCAACAAATCTTCTTTTTCGTACTCTATTGTTCGATAGGGATCATACTTCTCACCCTTATTTTCAACAATCGATACAATAGAATTCTCCAAAGCATTATTATAGGAATTATTTGTTTCCTTTTGATTGGATACGGAAGTTATACATTGGGAATAAGTACAGCTATTCTCTTCTACATTCTCTCCGCCTACGCAGAAGAATATCTCAAATATAATACCGGGAATAATCTCCTTATGGAGGAAAAAAGAAAAGAACAGACAGATATCATCCTGTTTTGTATCCTTATCGCGTTGGGATTTAGCTTGACGGAGAATCTCTTATACATCGTCACAAGCATATTTCAGCATAATGGAACAAATCTTATTTCTCTCAGCATAGGCAGAGGAGTGATCTCATCGTTGATTCATGTGGTCTCTACAGGACTGATAGCATTTATAAGCCTTCGTTTCCCAAAGATGGGAACAACTGCGGTCCCTATAATAATTGGACTGCTTTTGTGATTTGGCTTACATGCCACCTACAATCTCGGGCTTAATTTTCAAGTCTCTTCTATTACTATTTCAGTAATTATCCTTTCATTCTTTCTCTTAAGCTATCTCTTCTTTAGATCCAACAGTCTATACAAGAAAATTTAAAGAACATCAAAAAATATTATTAGACAAACAATAGAAACTAACTATTCCAAAGCTGACGCTTTTGAAGAATTTTCTGAAAGAATATTTTCTAAATTTCATCTCTTTTCCTCTATGCTACAGTGCAACAAAGAAGAATCTTTTCTATTCCTCAAAAGTAACAAAAGTTCTAATTCCTTATCATCACGATACGTTGGAGCAGAACGACGAGAAACAAAGGAAGAAGAAACATAAGCAACAGATCAATCAAACATAGAATAACAACGTTAAAAGATAAAATCGTTGATACAAAAAAACCACCCGTGAACGGGGGCATAATTCAGCTTCAACCACGGATCCACGAAGTGGGACGATGATTGAAGAGTCCCGGCGATTTTAGACGCTTCAATTTCAAGCAAAGCGAAGAAATTGAAAATTTCTAAATCAGTCGGGATTCGAAAAACCTCCACCAGGATAATTTTCAGCATTCTATTTACAAGACTTTTTTATAAAAAACCAAGAGATAATGAAGATTGACAATCAATAGGAAATATGTATAGTAAAAAATATTTATTTATAAACCATTTTCGATGGAGAATAGAATAAGCATAAATCCATGAGATATCAAGCAAGATCTAGACCAAGTAAACAATTTATTGAAATTCAGAATATATACAGATCCTCTTATACTAGAAGAAAAGATAAAAACATTACATTTAAAAAACACAAATTACATCTTACGATTATTAAGATCATGAGGGATCGATGAAGAAATCAAAGAGATTAACACCATAAATAGTAACTAAATCAGTTATTAAAATAATATATTTGATTGAAACCGAAAAAACTGCCTTCGAAAAGACAGTTCTTTTTTACGTTTAGTCGCTTAAGCGTTTCAACGTGTAGCAATATCAGAAAGAGACAAAGCATGAGTCAATAGTAATTTTTTCTTATAGGTTAGAGTGGTGGTCTATCCCCACGTTCCCGTAGGGATACCTTGTTACGACTTAACCCCAGTCATCAGTTCTCTCCTTAACCCGCATGGCGAATCTTTAGAGAGCCCCAACTCCCATGGTTTGACGGGCGGTGAGTGCAAGGAACAGGGACATATTCACGGTGACATGGCTGATTCACCATTACTAGCAATTCCAACTTCATGTAGTCGAGTTCCAGACTACAATCCGAACTAGGGGTAGGTTTGAAGATTTGCTCCACCTCACGGTATTGCTTCTCATTGTTACTACCCATTGTATTATCTATGAAGCCCCAGACATAAGGGGCATGAGGATCTGACGTCATCCTCTCCTTCCTCCTGGTTACCCAGGCAGTCTCGTTAGACATTCTAACTAACGATGAGGGTTGCGCTCGTTACTAGACTTAACTAGACACCTTGCGGCACGAGCTGACGACGACCATGCACCACCTGTGCAAAGCGTTATATTGCTATAACTATACGGCTTTCACCGTAGACACAATGCATGTCAAGTCTGGGTAAGATTCTTGGCTTATTATCCAATTAATCTAGATAATCCACTGCTTGTGTGTTCCCCCGCCTATCCCTTTGAGTTTCATTCTTGCGAATATACTACCCAGGCGATTTGCTTAACTCGTTAGATTACGGCACTTCTACAAAGTAGAAACACCTAGCAAACATAATTTACAGCTTGGACTACCGGGGTATCTAATCCCGTTTGCTACCCAAGCTTTCGTCCCTCACCGTCAGAATTATCATAGTTAGCTGCTTTCGCTTTCGGCGTTCTTTCCGATATCAACGCATTTCACCGCTCCACCGGAAATTCCACTAACCTCCAATAATCTCGAGATATACAGTATCTATTCCCTTTTCTCGATTGAGTCGAGATATTTGAAAACTGACTTGTATATCAGGCTACGGACACTTTACGCCCAGTAAATCCGGATAACGCTTGGGACCTACGTATTACCGCGGCTGCTGGCACGTAGTTAGCCGTCCCTTATTCTTGGTGTACCGTCATTCGTCTTCCACCAAAAAAG
>Ga0194052_1001214_pt1 | contig 15190 bp, 10 predicted proteins | sample SepL226m_MetaG_FD_160117 | JGI IMG/M metagenome (GOLD analysis project Ga0194052, IMG submission 160117) | Anoxic zone freshwater microbial communities from boreal shield lake in IISD Experimental Lakes Area, Ontario, Canada - Sep2016-L227-6m | ecosystem: Environmental > Aquatic > Freshwater >... | reverse complement strand
GCCAAGCCCGCTGCCCCCAAGGCTGCTGCCCCCGCCCCCAAGAAGTAGGCTCCGGGGCCCGGTGACATGACCGAGGCACGACGACTGCTCCTGTTGCTCACCGGGATCAACCTGGTGAACTACATGGATCGGTATGTCGTGGCTGCGGTTCTGGAACCGCTGGGTCGGGAGCTGCACCTGTCCAACGCCCAGCTGGGGCGCCTGACCTTTGTCTTCATTGCGGTGTACATGTGCTCCGCGCCCCTCTTTGGCTATCTGGCGGACCGCTTCCACCGGCCCCGGCTGGTGGCGGCGGGCGTGGCCCTCTGGAGCCTGGCGACCGTTGGAGCGGCCTTCGTCCACAGCTACCCGGGCCTGCTGGTCATGCGGTCCCTGGTGGGGGTGGGTGAGGCCGCCTACGCCAGCCTGGGGCCGACCATGCTGGCGGATGGGTTTCATGAGTCCGACCGCGCCCGGAACTTCACCTGGTTCTACCTGGCCATCCCCGTGGGCAGCGCCCTGGGCTACGGCATGGGTGGGATGGTCGCGGGGGCCTGGGGCTGGCGGGCCTCCTTCCTGGTGGCGGGACTGCCTGGACTGGCCTTTGCCCTCTGGATGGCCTTCCAGGCTGACCCCCAGCGGGGCGGCATGGACTCGGCGCAGGATGTGGATGCCGGCACACCCTACCTCCACCGCCTGCGCCACGTGTTCTTCAACCGGGTCTGGCTGGCCTGCACCGCCAGCTACATCGCCTATACCTTTGCCATGGGCGGCCTGAGCACCTGGGGCCCGACCCTGCTCCAGCGGCGCTACGGCATCAGCACCTCCCGGGCGGGCCTGGTCTTTGGGGCCCTGGCGGTGGTCACGGGCATCCTGGGGACCTTCCTGGGCGGCTGGGTCACGGACCGCTGGCAGCACCGCTGGCCCAATGCAGGGATCGGCCTGTCGGCCGTCACGCTCCTGCTGGCGGCCCCGGTGGTCGCCTGGGCCCTGGGGACCCACCACCTGGGCACCACCTACGCCCTCTTCTTCCTGGGCATGTTCCTCCTGTTTGTAAACACCAGCCCGGTGAACGCCCTCGTGGTCAGCAGCCTGCCGTCCAGCATCCGGGCCACGGGGGTGGCCGTGAATGTCCTGCTCATCCACCTGTTCGGGGATGCCATCAGCCCTGAGCTGGTGGGGCGCCGGGCGGATGCCCTCGTCCACCTTGGGCTGGGGGGCGGCGATGCCCTGGGTCAGGCCCTGACGCTGGTGGTGCCAGCCATCGTCCTGAGTGCCCTGGCCCTGGCCTGGGCCCGGTTCCGCACGCCGCAGGCGACCTGACATGGCTGCTCGTGGCGCCGCCCGGTTCCTGGGGCGGGTCTGGTTCCGGGCCCTGCGCCGGGAGGGCCCGGCCCTGCCAGCGGGTCCCTGCCTCATCCTGCTGAACCACCCCAATGGCCTGCTGGACCCTCTGGCCGCTGCCGCCCTCCTGGAGCGGGAAGCGGGCTGGCTGGCCAAGGCCACGCTGTGGAAGATCGCCCCCCTGCGCCCCTTCCTGGGCCTGTTTCGGGCCATCCCCGTGACCCGGCCCAAGGACGGCGGCGCCACGGCGGCGTCCATCCACCAGAGCTTCCGAAAGGTCCACGAGGTGCTGGCCGCGGGCGGCTCCGTGGCCATGTTCCCCGAGGGGATCAGTCACTCGGGGGCCGACCTCGCCCCCCTCAAGACCGGTGCGGCCCGCATGGCGCTGGGCAGCCCGGTGCCGGTGTCGATCATCCCGGCGGGCCTGGTCTACGGCGACAAGGCCGCCTTCCGTCATGCGGTGCTTCTGCGGACTGGTGCGCCTGTCCCATGGGAGGACCTGGCCGAGCGGGGCCAGAGCCACGAGACCGTGGCTGAGCTCACCGCCCGCATCCGCGCAGCCCTGCAGCCGCTCACCCTGCACGACCCGGATGTGCGCTGCCTGGCCCTGGCCCAGGAGCTGGGCTGGCTCCTGGCCGAGGCCCCGGGCAGCCGGGTAGACCTGGAAGCCCTGCGGGAGCGGGTCCGGGCCCTGGTCCCATCCTTGGCGGCCCTCGGCCCCGAGGTGCTGGGAGCTCTGGAGGTCCGGGTTCGCGAGATCCAGGCCTGGCTCCGGGAGAAGGGGCTGCGCCCGGATCAGGTGGGCCACCCCTATCCCGGCGCAGAGGTGCGCCGCTGGCTCCCGGGCGCTGCGGTCCGGCTGGGGGCGGCGGCCCTCCTCTGGCCCCTGGCCCTGCTCTACTGGCCCTCCTACCGCCTGGTGGGCTGGGCGGCGGGTCACTTCACGGACGAGGGGGACCAGACCGCCACCCTCAAGCTGCTGGGGGGCTTCCTGCTTCATCCCCTCTGGGCCGGATTGCTGAGCCTCGCGGCCGGTCTCGCCTGGGGTCCCCGGGTGGCCCTGGCCCCGGTGGCAGCCCTGGTGCTGGCGGGCCTGGGCCTGCCAGTCCTGGAGCGGGCCGGAGAGGACCTCCAGGCCATCCGCGGCTTCCTGCGCCGCCGGGATCCCGCCGTGCCCGAGCTCCTGGAAGCCCGAGAGCAGCTGCTGGCGGCGTTCCCGGAGCTCGACCGGGGCTGATAAATGCCTGCGCACGAAGACGGGCAAGAAGGCCGGCGAACGGCCTTTCTTCGTGGTCTTCGTGGTTAACTGCCCTTTCTTCTCCAGTCCCACAAACCAAAAGACGGGGCCGAAGCCCCGTCTTTTGGTCGATACCCAGCCGGCTATTCGGGCAGGGGGTAGTGGATCACGAGGCTCTCGGGCCCAAAGAGGCCGGGGATGCCGGTGGTGACATCGCCCTTGGGAGCCACGGGATAGCCGTTGGTGGCGGCACCACCATCGGCCACGACGCCAAGAAGAGCCCAGATGGCCATCTGCCGCTGGGCAGCGGCCACGTTGGCGGGGGTGACAGTGTCGGACAGCAGGAGGCCGTGGCCCGCGGGAGCCGCGGTGGTGCCGTACTGCATGACGCCCTGGGTGGGATTGCTCGTTCCAGCGGCGGTAGCGGCGGCCACAGGGGTCTTGAAGGCGGCCAGGGTGGTGCCGTAGACATAGGGCACGGCGGCGGCGGTCTGGCCGCTCCTGAGCACCTGGGTGAAGGCGGTGCTCACATCGACGCCCAGCTGGCCCTGGCGGCCGGCAAGGGCATTGACGAAGTACTGGCCGTTGGCGTTGGGAATGACTGTGTCACCCACTGCTTCCTGAACGAGGAGGCGGCCCGCCAGGCGGGAGGTGGCAGAACCAGGCAGGGGGGTGCCCATGCTGGCGGGATCGATGGGATCAGCCACGGCCTGGGCCAGGGCGAAGAACTGGTAGAAGGCGGTGCTGTTGGTGGGGACACCCGCCGCAGCCAGGCCAGCGTTGATGGTGGCTGCGAAGGCCGGGCTGTCCTTGAGGATGAAGGCCAGGCGGGAGCCGGGCACGCTCAGGAGGGCCTTCATGTTGCTGCCACCGGTCTGGGAGCTGTTGCCAGCCAGGAAGTAGGCACCGGTGATGCTGCCCAGGCTCTGACCCACGTACTTGCTGGCACCGGTGGCGGCGATGGGCTTGCCAGCGGTGGTCATGGCCTTCTGGATGCTGGTGGGATCTGCGGTGGGCTGGAGCAGGGTGCGCTCCAGGCGCCAGAGGTTGAAGGCGCTGGTCTGGACGTTGGTGCGGGCGGTCAGGATGGAGGGCAGCATGAAGAAGTTGCTGGCCCACTCAGCGGCTGTTCGGCCGTCGGCGATCTCACCGTGGCGGGCCTGGTCGATGGCAACCACGGCATAGCCGACGCTGCAGAGGGTGTTGGCGAGGCCGAGGACATTCTCCTTCTGGCCACCGATGCCATGGAGGAAGATGGCCACGGGGTAGGTCCCGCCGGCGGGAGCGGCCTTGGGGGCCAGGATGATGTAGGGCAGGGTGCGGGTGGTGTGGTAGAAGCCGCGGAGCTTGCCGGTGGCATTGCGGGCGGCCTGGGTCACGCCGGTGCCGGGCAGGATGGAGGTGCCGGGGTTGTAGATGAGGCCCGTGGCGGCGGACAGGTTGCCGCTGATGCTTGGATTGGCATTAACGCCGTAGGGATCCAACTGCAGGTTGGCGCTCTCGATGGTGCCGGTGGCGATGAGGCCAATGGCGCTGCTGGGGGCGGAGCCCAGGCCGACGGAGGTGTAGGCGGCAGCCACGGAGCCCGGGACGGCGGCTTCGCTGGCGAGCACGGTGAAGGCGCTGGTGCTGTTGCTCCAGATGCGGCTCTCAGAGGTGCTAAAGTCCACAGTGTTGGGGACGGGGGCGTTGTTGGCCCAAGCCCACAGAGCCATTTCCATGGGGATGCGCACGGCGGCGAGGGCCGGCGTGCCGTTGAGAGGATCGGTGGGAATGTAACCGGCGCCCGTGGTGATGAAGCGGCCCAGGACGGCGATGTCGGAGCGCTTGGTGACGGTGGTGGTGGCGCTGGCGGCGATCAGGTCATCCATGACCTTGGCGTAGCCGGAGAGGAGGATGTTGGAGCCCGAGGTCACATTGGCCCGGACCGCTTCCAGCGCAGCAAAGGAGCCGGCGAGGGCGGTGGTGCCCTTGAGGGCTTCGAAGTAGGGGGATCCCACGACGGCATTGCCGGCGGCATCCTTCACCCGGTTGGTGACCACATAAAGGTAGCGGGTGCCGGGGATCAGGGGCAGCTTGGGGCTCACATAGACGCCCACGCCCGAGGGCACCAGGTTCATGGTGCTGTAGGTGAACAGGCTGGAGATGTCCGTGAAGCCCAGGGCCGCATTCTCGGTGCCGGCGGTGTCAGGGGTCAGCTGGAAGACCTTGATGTTGGAGCTGTTCACCGTGGTGGTGTCCACCGCGCCGGGGAACGAGATGTAGATGGGGGCATTGAGGCCGGACACGGCGTGCGTGTTGCCCATCTCCTTGAGGTTGACGAAGGCCAGGGCCTTGTCCGGGGTCAGGGGGTAGCCCGGGTTGATGTTGAGGGTGGCAGCCGCCGGGGTGGAGGTCGCCGAGTAGGTGATCCCGGTGATGGAGGCGGTGACCAGGATGTTGGGCAGGGGCACGTTCCCGGTGGTGGGATCGAACACGACTGCATTGGATCCGGGCATGGTGCCGCCACCGGTGACGATGGTGGGGGCCTTGGAGTCACCGCCGCCTGCACAGGCGAGAAGCGCCAGCAGCGACGTGCCAAGGAAGACCTGGGATAAGCGTAGATGCATCGCATCACCTCATGGGTGGGGTTAAGGGAAATCCGGGAAGGTCTCCAGACGATAGGCCCGCTTGCAGGGAAATTCCACAAAAAAGAGGGGGCTCCCCTCGGAGCCCCCTCTTCCCACCCGCAGGTGGCTAGTCAGTTACGGCAAAGACGACCTTGTCGTTTCTAAAGCGGGAGACGGCGATCAGCTCGACGGTGGCCGACTGCTTGTCCTCGCTGATGGTCAGGCGATAGTGCTCGTCCTTCAGGTAGGAGCCAGGCACCACATTGACCTTGCCGATGCGCTTGAGGCCCAGCTCGCCCGCCTTGATGACGATGGTCTTCCCGGAGCGGAGGTCGAGGCTCTGGGTGAAGACCTCATCCCGCCAGTTCTTCCCGGCACGGTCCTTGGCGAAAACAGGGATCTCGATGACACCGGAGGCCTTGAGTTCGTCCCGGGTGCCCACCACATAGTGCAGGGAGTTGAGCTTGGAGAGCTGACCGGCATTGTCCGCCTGGAGCTTGGTGCGCTCCTCCAGGAGGTTGGTGCGCTCGCTGCGCAGCCCGGTGATCTCTTCCTCGATCTTCTTCTTCTGGCTCTCCAGATCCAGGACTTCCACCTGGAGCTTGTCGCTCTGGGCCACGGCGGTGTCCCGCTCGCCCTCGATCTTTTCCCGCTCCTGACGCATCAGGTCGCTGGGGCTGATCTTGGCCTTGCCCTGGGCGACCCAGGTGCCGTAGGTTCCGTTGGCGTAGAAGTGGTAGACCTCGAAGCCCGGGGCCAGCTTGTCCAGGATGGCCACGCGGCTCACCAGCTTCTTGGCGTTTTCCTCGGAGACACCCTTCTTCTTAAGGAAGCGGAGGGCCATGCCGTAGTGGCTGTCGTTGGGCTTGGCCAGGTCGGGCTTGGGCAGGTCGGCCCGCAGCTTGGCGAGCTTGGTGTTCAGGTCCTTGATCTCCTTGTCCTTGTCCAGGACCTCCTGGAGCAGGGCCTGGTAGGAGCTGTTCTTCTCGTTCCGGATGCGCTCCTCGAGGGCCTTCTTCTGGTCGTCCGTGAGGAGCAGGGTCTCGGCGTTGGGCTTGACGTCATTGACGCCAGCCTGAGCCAGCTTCTTCTGCTGCTCAGTGCCGGCCTGGGCCAGCTGCTGGCCAGCCCGATCGGCCTCGTTGGCCTTCTGGGTCAGCTCGCGAATCTGCGGATCCTCGCGCTTGCAGGCGGTGGTCAGGACCAGGCTGGGCACGGCCAGGAGGGCCAGCACCAGGGCCATGCGGCGAAATGGGTTCATGTTCTCCTCCCGGAGGGGTGCAGGCCGACCTGCTGGGAAAGGGGGACTTCCCTTCCTGTAGATTAGGCTACGACAGTTCCGAAAGGGGCGCTTCAACCGAAAGGTGTAGGCTCTGGATGCGGGTTATACTCCCTCTTTTGCGTGCCCGCTGAGGGCAGGTGACTGGGAGATCCGCATGGCCACACAGGGACGACACCTCTTTACCTCGGAATCCGTCACCGAAGGCCACCCCGACAAGATGGCGGACCAGATCTCCGATGCCGTCCTGGATGCCGCCCTGACCGACGACCCGGCCAGCCGCGTGGCCTGCGAGACCCTGCTGACCACGGGCCTGGTGCTGGTGGCTGGCGAGATCACCACCAAGACCTACATCCCCATCGCTACCCTGGTGCGGGACGTGGTCAAGGACATCGGCTATGACCACCACATCAAGGGCTTCGACCACGCCACCTGCGCCGTCATGGTGACCATCGACCAGCAGAGCCCGGACATCAAGATGGGCGTGGACACCGGCGGCGCTGGCGACCAGGGCCTGATGTTTGGCTATGCCTGCAGCGACACCCCGGAGCTGATGCCGGCCCCCATCCACTTCAGCCACCTGCTCACCCGCCAGCTGGCGGCAGTCCGCAAGAGCGGCCAGCTGCCCTGGCTGCGCCCCGATGGCAAGAGCCAGGTCACCGTCGAGTTCGATGGCGATCGTGTTCTGCGCATCCACACGGTGGTCATCTCCACCCAGCACGACGAGCATGTCCTGCAGAACGCCATCCGGGACAGCATTCTGCAGGATGTCATCAAGGCCTCGCTGCCTGCGGACCTTCTGGATGCGGAAACGGTCTATCACGTGAACCCCACCGGGCGCTTCGTGGTGGGCGGTCCCATGGGTGACACTGGCCTCACCGGCCGCAAGATCATCGTGGATACCTACGGTGGCAGCGGGCATCACGGCGGAGGTGCCTTCTCGGGCAAGGACCCCAGCAAGGTGGACCGCAGCGCCGCCTACATGGGCCGCTACATCGCCAAGAACATCGTGGCTGCGGGCCTCGCCAGCCGCTGCGAGATCCAGCTCGCTTACGCCATCGGCGTTGCTGAGCCGGTCTCCATTGCGGTCGACACCTTCGGCACCGGCCAGGTCTCTGACGAAGCCATCGTCAAGGCCGTTCGCGCCGTGTTCAGCTGCACCCCCAAAGCGATGATCGAGGCCTTGGACCTGCGTAAGCCCATCTACCGCGCTACCGCTGCCTATGGGCACTTCGGTCGGCCCGAGTTCAGCTGGGAGCGGACGGACAAGGTCGAGGCCCTGCGGCAGGCTACACGCTAGGCGCTGCTTCCACCCGGTTGCGGCCGCCCTGCTTGGCCCGGTAGAGGGCGTCATCGGCCTGCTTGAGGAGGCCCTCGGCACTGGGGGCAGGCCCCTGGCCCTCCCAGGCGGCGAGGCCCATGCTGACGGTCTGCTGCAGGGTGGCTCCCTCCACCGCGTGGACCTGCTCGGCGATCTTCTGCCGCAGGACCTCGGCCACCTGCAGGGCACCGGCGGTCCCTGTGTGGGGCAGCACCAGCGTGAGCTCCTCACCCCCGAAGCGCGCCGCCAGGTCCGTGGCCCGGACGGAGCTCATCAGCAGGGAGCCCACGTTCTGCAGGACCCGGTCGCCAGCCGCGTGGCCGTGGGTGTCATTGACCTGCTTGAAGTGATCCAGGTCCACCATGACCACGGCCAGGGGCGTCCCATGGCGCTCGGCGCGCTGGACCTCCTCCTGCAGGCGGGTCATGAGGAAGCGGCGGTTGGCCAGCCCCGTGAGGGCGTCCGTGATGGAGAGGGTCTGGAGCTGGCTGTTCTTCTCCCGCAGCTCGTCCTGGAGGCGCTTGAGCTTGGTGTGGATGCGGACCCGGGCCAGGAGCTCCTTGTCGTGGAAGGGCTTGGTGATGTAGTCCGAGGCACCCCGCTCGAGGAGCTCGGCCTTGCGCTCCCGGTCGTCCTCGGCGGTGAGGATGATGACGGGGATCTGGTCCAGCTCCCGGCGGCTGGCCTTGAGTCCCAGGAAGCGAAGGCCGTCGAAGCCCGGCATCACCAGATCGCAGATCACCAGGTCCGGGGGCTGGTCCAGGATGGCCTTGAAGGCCGAGAGGCCGTCCTCGGCCTCGGCGAAGTGGCTGAAGGTGCCGTCCCTCATGAGGACAGCCTTGATCCCGCTGCGGATGGCGGCGTTGTCATCGACGATCAGGACCTGGCCGCTCATGAGCCCTTCCGAGCCAGAGCCAGGGTGCGTTCGTAGATCCTGGCCTCAATGAAGATCCGTAGCACCTCCTGGTCCAGGAGGTTCACCTTGGCCTCCTGCCCAAGGATCTCCAGGCTGCGCTCCACGCTCACCGCCGCTTTGTAGGGCCGGTCCGCAGCGGTGAGGGCATCGTAGACGTCGGCCACGGCCATGAGCTTGCTCTGCACGGGGATGTCGGCGTCCGTCAGCTGGCGGGGGTAGCCCTTGCCGTTGAGCCGCTCGTGGTGGGCCCAGGCGATGTCTGGGACATTGGCCAGCTCCGTGGTCCAGGGGATCTGGCTGAGGAAGCGGTAGGTGTAGGTGACGTGGTTCTGGATCTCATTGCGCTCGTCCTCGGAGAGGCTGCCCTTGGGGATCATCAGGAGGTCCAGGTCCTGCCGCTCCAGGAGGGTCTTCTTGGCCCCGGACCAGTGCTGGAAGGTCAGGTCCTGGAGGAGGTTCAGCTCCAGGGCCACCTCCTGGGGCAGGACCGTGGGCTCGTTGCTGCGGCGGATCAGGTCCATGAGGCGATGGGCTTCCTCCTCCTGCTTCCGGAGGATGCCACCCAGGGCGTCGGGGTCAAAGGTGAGGCCCCGGCTCCAGGCCTCCAGGAGGCGGTCTCGCATGGCCTCCAGGGACCGCTGGTGGAGCCGCTGGAAGATGCTCTCCAGGTGCTCCCCTTCGATCTTCTTGGCCTTCACCAGCACCTGCTCCCGGACGCCCACCTTGCCGAAGTCGTGGAGCAGGCTGGCGTAGCGGATCTCGCGGATCTGGAGGTCGTTGAACAGCAGCCCGCCGTAGGGGCCGTTGGGGGTCGTGTTCACGGCTTCAGCCAGGCCGACGGTGAGGTCTGCCACGCGGCTGGAGTGGCCGGAGGTGCTGGGGTCCCGGGCCTCGATGGCGGTCACCGAGGCGTTCACAAAGCCTTCGAAGAGCTGCTCGATGTCGTTCTTCAGGCCCAGGATCTCCTGGGTGCGGGCTGCCACCATGCGCTCCAGGTTCTCCTGGTAGTCCTCGTTCTCCCGGAGCAGGCGGTAGTGCTCCAGGGCCCGCTCCAGGCTGGCCTCGATCTCCACCAGCTTGAAGGGCTTCTGGATGAAGTCGTAGGCGCCGCGCTTGAGAGCCTGGATGGCGGACTCCGTGGTGGCGTAGCCCGTCATCAGGATGCCCATGCTCCGGGGATCCAGGTCGTGCACGGCCCGGAGCAGCTCCAGCCCCGAGAGCCCGCCCGGCATGTTCAGGTCCGTGAAGATCACGGGGAAGTGCTGGTCCTTCACCAGGGCCAGGGCCTGGGCAGCGCCATCCGCACCCACAGCGGCATAGCCCTGCTCGGTGAGGGCCTCCACGAGCAGCTCCCGCAGGTCCGCTTCGTCATCCACGATGAGGATGGGGATGGGGTGGTTCAAGGGCACAGCGGCTCCGGCGACCCCATCCTCATCGGACCCATGGGTGTGTGGGCCAAGTTTCATGAGGGGCCTGTCCTTCCGCTGGCCCAGCCGGGCAAACAGTTCCTACTGGGCGCATCCGTTCGCGGCTACTGGACGGGCAGGGCCTCCACCAGGAGCTGATCGTCAGCGATGGAGAGGCGGGCCAGCCCGCCGGGCTGGAGGCGACCCTGCAGGACCAATCGGGACAGGGGGTTGACCACCACCTGCTGAATGAGCCGCTTGAGGGGGCGGGCGCCGTAGAGGGGATCAAAGCCCTCCGATGCCAGCCACGCCACCGCCGCCTCGGGCACCTCCAGCTCCAGCCGCTGGGCCCGGAGCAGGCCCTCCACCCGGCGTAGCTGGATGCGGGCCACGGCCTGCATGTCCTCCCGGTCCAGGGAGCGGAAGATCACCACCTCGTCCAGCCGGTTGAGGAACTCCGGCCGGAAGTGGCCGTGGAGGGCGGCCTGCACGGCGACCTCGGCCCGGGCCGGGTCGCCCCCGGCATCGTAGATGGCCTGGCTGCCCAGGTTGGTGGTCATGAGGACGACGGTGTTGCGGAAGTCCACCGTGCGGCCCTGGCCATCCGTGAGGCGGCCATCCTCCAGCACCTGCAGAAAGAGGTCAAAGGTCCGGGGGTGGGCTTTCTCCATCTCGTCCAGCAGGATCACGGCGTAGGGACGGCGGCGGATGGCTTCCGTGAGGCGGCCACCTTCTTCGTAGCCGATATAGCCCGGGGCGGCGCCGATGAGCCGGGTGGCGTCGGCCTCGTGGGTGAACTCGCTCATGTCGATGCGCACCAGGGCGCTCTCGTCATCGAAGAGGAACTCGGCCAGGGCCCGGGCGGCCTCGGTCTTGCCCACGCCCGTGGGGCCCAGGAAGAGGAAGCTGCCGATGGGGCGCTTGGGGTCGCCCAGGCCGGCCCGGTTGCGCCGGAGGGCATCCGAGATGGCGGTCAGGGCCGGCTCCTGACCCACCACCCGCTCGGCGAGGCGAGCCTCCATCTGGAGCAGCTTCTCCACTTCACCTTCCATGATCCGGCTCACGGGGATGCCGGTCCAGCGGCTGACGATGGCCGCGATGTCGGGCTCGCCCACCTCCAGGCGCAGCATGGCGCTCTCCCGGGGCGAGGCGGCGGCCAGCTGCTTCTCCAGGCCCGGGAGCTCGCCATATTCCAGGCGGGAGGCCCGCTCGTAGTCGCCCTTGGCTTTGGCCTGCTCTAGCTCGATGCGGAGGTCGTCCAGGCGCTTCTGGAGGCCTCGGGTGCCTTCGATGACCTGCTTCTCGTTCTCCCACTGGGCGCGCAGGCGGCCCAGCTCTTCGTTCAGTCCGGCGAGCTCCTGCTCCAGGTCGGCCAGGCGGCCTCGGCTGGCGGCGTCCTTCTCCTTCATGAGGGAGTGGCGCTCCAGCTGGAGCTGCATCTCCCGCCGCTCCCGCACATCGATCTCCTCAGGTCGGCTGTCCAGCTGCATGCGCACGGCACTGGCGGCCTCGTCCATGAGGTCCACGGCCTTGTCCGGCAGGAAGCGGTCGGCGATGTAGCGGTGGCTCAGCTGGGCCGCGGCCACCAGGGCGGCGTCCTGGATGCGCACGCCGTGGTGCAGCTCATAGCGCTCCTTGAGGCCCCGGAGGATGGAGATGGCGGCCTCCACGCCGGGCTCGTCCACGAACACCGGCTGGAAGCGACGCTCCAGGGCCGCATCCTTCTCGATGTGCTTGCGGTACTCATCCAGGGTGGTGGCCCCGATGCAGCGCAGCTCCCCCCGGGCCAGGGCCGGCTTGAGCAGGTTGGCTGCATCCATGCCGCCGGAGACGGCCCCTGCGCCCACCAGCAAGTGCAGCTCATCGATGAAGAGGACGACGGCGCCCGCGGCCTTCTCCACTTCCTGGATGAGGCCCTTGAGGCGCTCTTCGAACTGGCCCCGGTACTGGGTGCCCGCCACCAGGGAGCCCATATCCAGGCCCATGACCCGCAGGCCCTTGAGGCTCTCGGGGACATCGCCCTTCTGGATGCGCTGGGCCAGACCCTCCACGATGGCTGTCTTGCCCACGCCGGGCTCGCCGATGAGCACGGGGTTGTTCTTGGTGCGGCGGGACAGCACCTGGAGCACGCGGCGCACCTCATCCTCCCGGCCGATGACCGGGTCCAGCTTCCCAGCGGCGGCCAGGGCCGTGTAGTCCTTGGCGTACTTCTCCAGGCTGGCGAACCTCTCCTCGGCTTTCTCGTCCTCCACCCGGGAGCCCTTGCGCACCTCGCGGATGGCGGCTTCCAGGGCCTGGCGGGTGAGCCCGAAGCGCTCCAGCACCGGCCGGGCATCCGTGTGGGCATTGGTGAGGGCCAGCAGCAGGGCATCCGTGGCCAGGAAGCGGTCCCCCAGGCCCCGGCCCGTGTCGCTGGCCACCTCCAGGAAGTGGCGGAAGGCTGGGCCAACCTGGGGCTCGCTGCCCCCCACGGCCCGGGGCAGGCGCTGCAGCAGGCCTTCGATCGCATCCCCCAAGCCCTGGACGGCGTCCGGTGCCAGGCCGGTGCGCTCCAGCAGGGGGTGGAGGCCGGCCTCTGGGGCGAGCAGGGCGCTCAGCAGGTGCTGGGGCACCAGTTCCGGATGCTGGTCCCGGACCGCCCGCTCCCGGGCGGTGACCAGGGCTTCATTGGCTTTTTGGGTGAAGGGAAGGAGGGACATGGGACACCTCGCCTACCAGAATGGGTCAAATATGATTCAAACGCACTAATATTTTCTTCTAAATTTTTAAAAAGTCTTGTTTGAGAGGAGCTTGAGCCCCTGGGTGGGGCGGTTTTTTCTAAATCTGGACAAGCATTGACATGAATCCAGCTTTGCTTAGCCTGACTCGAAACATCCCAAGCTGCTGCCGCTGGAGGCCCCATGCCTGTGTCGTCCAACCCCCACCGCATCGGCCTCATCCCTGAGACCCCCTCCGCTCAGGGCGGGCGCCTGGGGCGGCACCTGCACTTCGACGAGCGCAGTCGTGCCTTCGGAGTCCCCCTGGCCAAGGGGGCCAAGGTGGTGACCCGGACCTGGGAGCGGACCCTGGCCGCCTTTGATCAGGGCAAGCTGGGCTCCTGCACCGGGAATGGGGCGGTGGGCCTACTGTGCACTGCCCCCTTCCGGGAGAAGGGCCAGCGGTATAACGAGACCCTGGCCCGCAAGGTCTACAGCCAAGCCAGTCAGCTGGACACCCTGGTGGGCCAGTGGCCCCCCCAGGACACGGGCTCCACCATCCTCGCCGCCATGAAGGCCCTCTGCGTGCTCGGCTACGCCAAGGGGTATCACTGGTGCTTCGGTCTGGACGATGTCCTGAAGACCCTGTCGAACCTTGGCCCGGTGGAGGTGGGGCTGAGCTGGTACGAGGGCTTCGACAAGCCCAATGCCAGCGGCCTGGTGAAGCTCCGTGGGGCCCCGCGGGGGGGCCACGCCTTCGAGCTGCTGGGGGTGGATGCCGAGCAGAAGCTGGTGTGGGCGATCAACTCCTGGGGTCCCGAGTGGGGTCTGAAGGGGCGCTTTGCCTTCTCCTGGGCCGACCTGGACCGCCTCCTCCACGAGCACGGCGAGGCGTCCACCATCACGCGGCAAATCGTGGAGTAAGGGCTTTCACCACCAAGCCGCCAAGAGCGCCAAGGCAGGCACGGTTCCTTGACTGGAGCCGCCTGACCCGTAGCTGCGAGGGGCACTTTCGGCTGGGGCGGAGGCCGCCACGAGCGGACCCGAGGGGACCTTGCCATGCCTCTTGGCGTCCTTGGCGCCTTGGCGGTGATCTTTTCCCTTGCCCTGTCCCGCAAAAGCCCAGTGTCAGAGGGCGGTCCGGGGCTGCACCGCGGCCTGGGCCAGCAGCAGACCCATGAGGAGGGCGATGGTCACGAACAGGGCCTGGAAGGCCGTGTCCAGGCCCAGCACCAACTGGTTCTGGAGAATCAGGCCGAGGCCCCGGAAGCCCAGGCCTCCCGGCACCAGCACCATCAGGCCCGGGAGCATGGTCACCACCGAAGGTCGGCGGCGGAGCCGCGTGAAGAGGTTGCTGGCCACGCCCAGGGCCAGGGCACCCAGAGCGACGCCGAGCTGCGGACCCAGGAGGGCGGCCCCCTGGCGGGTGCCGTAGAAGGCCAAGGTGCAGGCCGCGAAGATCCATAGCAGGTCCGAAGTGCGGGCCTTGAAGATCACCATGAAGGCCCCGGCTGCCAACAGGAGGGTGGGTAGCAGGGTCCAGGCGGGCAGGGGGACGGGCACCCCCAGGAGGGCATGGGGCATCAGGGCGGCGGCGAAGCGCTGGCCCAGGGCCACCCCGAAGCCCAGAGAGAGGAAGGTCAGGCCGGCATCCATGAGGCGGGCCGTGCCGGCCACCAGGTTGCCCGTGGCCAGCTCATTCATGGCCAGCACCAGCCGGAGGCCCGGCACCAGGACGATGAGCCCCGCCAAGGTGAGGACCTGGGGCGACACGTGGTCGAAGCGGGCGGCAGCAGCCACCGCCAGGAAGCCCACCAGGGCTCCGGCCACGGGATAGACCAGGCGGGAGAGGCGGACCGAGCGGCCCAGCAGCAGCGCTGTGGTGCCAATGAGGGAGCCCAGGACCGCCGTGATGAGCATCTCGCGCCAGCCGCCCCCGAAGAACAGGGCCGCCGGGGCCGAGCCCAGGCCGAAACAGAGCACGGTGAGGGGCGTCCCCCAGCGGTCCGGGGCCGCCAGGATCGCGCGGATGCGGAGGCGGGCGTCGGCCACGCTCAGGCTGCCAGAGAGGAGGTCGTCCGTGGTCGCCTGCAGGTCCGACAGCTTGCCGAGGTCCACATCCCCCGAGGGGCTGCGCTGGATGAAGGTCCAGTGCCGGCCATCCTTCCCCAGGGAGGCGAAGAAGGCCGTGGGCAGGGCGAAGAACTGGCCGTCCAGGCCCAGGCGGGTGGAGATGCGGCTGAGGGCATCCTCGAAGCGGTGGGCGGGGATGCCCAGGGACTGGAAAGCCCGACCCAGCTCCAGGCAGAGGGAGATCTCCGGCGGCTCATCCGGCTGGGGTGGGTTGGTGGGCTGGGGGTCCATGCCCCAGGGTAGCCTCGGAGCGGTCCGTGAGCAGGGCAG
>Ga0194052_1001213_pt1 | contig 15200 bp, 14 predicted proteins | sample SepL226m_MetaG_FD_160117 | JGI IMG/M metagenome (GOLD analysis project Ga0194052, IMG submission 160117) | Anoxic zone freshwater microbial communities from boreal shield lake in IISD Experimental Lakes Area, Ontario, Canada - Sep2016-L227-6m | ecosystem: Environmental > Aquatic > Freshwater >... | reverse complement strand
ATCCAGGAGGGTCGCCCTCTGGAGTTCATCTTTGCCGATGCCGATGCCAATGCCCCCCGCACTTTCGAACCCCGGCACCTGACCTTCGACGCCCTCAGCCAGGCCTGGTACGTCTGGGGCTGGGACCGCCGCTACAACGCCGAGCGCCACCACCGCCTAGACCTGCTGGCTGAAGCCAACGATGTGGAGGGCGTGGGCCGTGCGGCTCAGGGCCCCTACCCCGAAGGCACGCCCGCCAATCTGATCGGCGGCTGGCTGGGAGGTGATCCCATCGCCGTGAAGGCCACCCTCATGAAGCAGTGGGTCTTCGCCGTGCGCCAGGCCCCCCCGGCCTTCCCGGGCTTCACCATGGAGGACCAGGCGGACGGCCAGGCCCTCGTCTCCTTCTCAGCCACGGACCTGCGGGCCATTGCCCGCTGGGCCATGCAGTTCGGGGACGGCATCCAGGTGCTGGAGCCCGCCCGTCTGGTGGACCGCATCAAGCAGGTTGGCGCTGTCTGGGCTGGCCGCGAGCGCACTGCCACCCCGGAGCCCCGCCGCCAGGGCCGCTTCGAGTCCGGCTCTGATTCCCGCCGCCAGGGCCGCTCCGATCGGGAGCCAAGGGCTGACCGCGAGCCCCGCCCGGAGCGCGAACCCCGGGCCGAGCGTGAGCCGCGCCCTGAGCGTGAGCCCCGCCCCGAGCGCGAAGCCCGCCCCGAGCGCGAGCCGCGTCCTGAGCGGGAAGCCCGCCCTGAGCGCGAGCACCGCCCCGAGCGCGACCGGGATGAGGCCCCCAAGGCCAAGCCCGGCAAGGTAGAAGTCATCCGCTTCGACCGCCTCTGAGGCTAGGTTCCCTCAGGATCCGGCTGCGCTGTGGTCCGCCTCGATGAGCTCGACCAGGGCCTCGGCCATGCTCTGTCCGGCCCGGGGGGGGTTCTCCACCACCGTGCCCACCAGCTTCTGCTTGCCACCGGGCACCAGGGCAAAGAGGTAGAAGGTCGGGACCCGCACCACAGGCTGGGGCGGGCAGCCCTGGGGCCAGGCAGCGGCGGCAAGCTGCTTGTCCCGGGCCACGCCCAGGAAGTGCACCTCCACAAAGGGATTAGGCTCCGCCTCCAGGGCCAGCAGGTCCGGCAGCTGCAGGTGGCTGTCCCCGCACCAGGAGCCGAACACCGCCACCAGGGTGTAGGGCCGCCTCACGGCCTGCCAGCGGGCCTGGACGGTGGGGCTCAGGCGCAGGGTGGCGAGGTTGTCACGGAAGATCTTGCGGTGGGCCAGGATGGCCGCTGGCGTGGTCGGCCCCAGGAGCAGGGGCTGGCTGTCCTTGGGGTCCGTGGGCAGCGGCCCCGTAGGTGCGACCGAGATCGGCCGAGGTCCCGGAGTCTGGGCGGCAAGGGCGAGGACGGCAAGGGCCAGCAGGGCGGCTTTCATGGGCATCTCCCCGGGGGGAGTGTAGCGCAGGGACCAAGGGTCGGGCATATACTTGACTTGATTACTCAGGAATACTAGCCTGAGGTCTGGAGTCCCTCTGTGAAGATCTCGGCGCGCGGCAGGTACAGCATGCAAGCCCTCTTCGACCTGGCCCACCACAGCCACGGCCAGCCGGTGCCCCTGCACGTGATCGCTGAGCGCCAGAAGCTCTCCCTGCCCTTCCTGGAGCAGATCTTCAACAAGCTGAAGAAGGCCGGTGTGGTGGCCAGTGTCCGCGGTCCCCGCGGAGGCTACATCCTCACCCGCCCCTGCGATCAGGTCAGCGTGGGCGAGGTGCTACGCCTCACGGATAGCAGCTTCTACGCCGCCGCCAAGGCCGACCCCAAGGCTGCGAGCTCGGTGCTGAAGGCCGATGAGCGCATGAGCCAGCTCCTCTGGAACCGCCTGTCCGACCACATCTCGGCGTTCATGGAGAAGGTGACGTTCGCCGACCTGTGCTCTGAGACGTCCAGCAACACCTGCCCCGACTGCACCTGCCCCGAGTACGTAAAAGACATGCAAGGCCAGTTCGTCCGTGGAGAGCGCAAGGCCTGCGGCGTGTTGTGAGCAACCCCTGCGCCCTGCCCAGCCTGGCCCTGCCGCCCACGGAGGCTGACCTCAAGGCCCTGCCGGCCTTGACCAAGAAGCTGGCCCGGCGCCTGGGGACCACTAATGGCGCCTACAACCTCATCGAGGACGGTGACCACATCCTGGTGGCCGTCAGCGGCGGCAAAGACAGCTGGGCCCTGCTGGACCTGCTGGAGCGCCTGCGGAAGCGGGCTCCTGTGTCCTTCACGGTGGAGGCAGTCACCGTGGACCCGGGCTTCCCCCAGTTCAACCCGGACCCCATCGCCGAGGTCTGCGAGGGCATGGGGATCAAGCACCATGTTATCCCGGCCCCCATCGACCAGATGGTACGCACCCAGCCCGAGTCCCTGCCCTGCATCATCTGCAGCCGCCTGCGGCGGGGCGTGCTCTACGCCTTTGCCAAGGAGCATGGCTTCACCAAGATCGCCCTGGGGCACCATCTGGATGACCTGCTGGAGACCCTGCTCATCAACCTGTTCTTTGTGGGCCGCCTGGCTACCATGCCCCTGCGCCTGCTGAGCGACGACGGCGCCAACACCGTCATCCGCCCACTGGGCACCTGCGAGGAGAAGGACCTGCAGCGCTACGCCTGGCTGCGAGGCTTCCCCATCGTGCCCTGCGGTTGCCCCCTCTGCGGCTGCTCCAGCCTGGAGAGCCGCCGAAAGCAGGTGAAGGACCTCATCGCCTCCCTGGAGCCGGCCATCCCCCAGATCAAAGCCTCCATGCTGGGCGCCATGGGCAACGTCAAGCTGAGCCACCTCCTGGACCTGAACCTGGGCGCCCTGCACGCCACCGGCACCGACGAAGGGGTCGAGCGGCTGGGGTAGGTCCTAGGAATTGACGCCAAAGGTATAGTTGACTCAATGATGTTGATTGCATTTTTGATGCATTTCAACCAACCTTCTCGACTCTTTCCCAATCCGCAACGGAGGTTCTTGTGCGTCAAGCGACCCGTGTGCTCCTTGTTTCTCTGTGGGCCTTCGCTGCCCTTTCCGCCTGTCGGGCCCAGGCCCCTTCGCAGGTTGGCTTCTGGGTGGCGGGCGAGCTGGGCAGTGGTTCGGCTTCCTACAACTCGAATGTGCTCTCCCACAGCAAGACCGGGCTCGCCATGGGGCTGGAGGGAGGCTATGCCTTCAGTTCCAGAGTGTCGTTGGGGTTACGCCTTAACGGCTGCTCTCTGGAAGCGTCAAACCTGAACGATCCCAGCCAAGGCGAGAGCATCTCCCTGGTTGCGGCCGCTGTGCGGGTATATCCCTTCCCTGGGCAGGGGCTCTTCTTCCGGGGCGGCCTAGGTTCCCTTCACTACACCAATAACCACCCCATGACCTTCGACGGCAGCGGCACCGGTTGGTTCCTTGGGGCCGGGTACGAGTTCCCCCTCACCAAGCGCCTGCATATCTCACCTGTGGTGGATGTCACCCAGGGCAAGCTTGGTGATGTGAGCAACGTTCTGGCGACCATCCGGGACCGCCGCATCAGGTTTGTTTCTTTCGGGATCAGCCTGAAATATTCCTAATACACCCGCCTCTACACCACGAGCCTCAGACCCGGAGCCACCATGAAGGTGCTGATCGTCTTTGCCCATCCGGAGCCGCTTAGCTTCAACGGTGCCCTGTTCGAGACCGCAGTCACCACGTTCCAGGCGGCGGGCCACTCCGTCGTGACCAGCGACCTCCACCGCCTGGGCTTCAACCCGGTCTCGGACCGACACAACTTCACCACGGCGCAGGACCCGGACTTCCTGAAGCTCCAGTCCGAGGAGCACCACGCCGCTGAGTCCCACACCTTTGCCCCGGAACTGGAAGCGGAGATCACCAAGGTGGAGGCGGCGGACCTTATGATCTGGCCGGTCCCCTTCTGGTGGTTCGGGGTGCCCGCCATCCTCAAGGGCTGGGTGGACCGGGTCTTTGCCATGGGCCGTGCCTACGGTGGCGGCCGCGTCTATGACACCGGGATGTTCCGGGGCAAGCGGGCCCTGCTCTCCCTTACCACCGGCGGGCCCGAGGGCGCCTACGCGCCCGGTGGCTTCAACGGTGACATCCAGGCCATCCTCCGCCCCATCCACCGGGGCATGCTCGAGTTCACGGGCTTCGAGGTGCTGGCCCCGCAGATCCACTACGAGCCCGTTCGAGTGGACCCCGCCCAGCGGGAAGCCTGGCTCCAGGCCTGGGTGCAGCGCCTGCAGAGCATCGAGACAGAGGTGCCCATCCAGGTTGGCCCCTACTAATCCCAGGAGGCAGTCGAGTTCAGGGCTCCCGACGGTAGATCCCGGTGCCTTTGCAGTTGGTGCAGCTCATGTCCATCTTCTGGCTGCCGCGACACCTCTTGCAGGGCAGGTCCACGGAGCCTCGCCCCGCACACTTGGCGCAGGCCGATGAAAACGCAATCTGGGCCTTGGTACCCCGGCAGCGGGGGCACTTCGAGCCATCAACCAAGACACCCTTGGCGTCACAGCGGCCGCAGGGGCCTGCGTCCTGGGAGTAGGTGCCAGTCCCGGAGCATTTTCGGCAGCGCAGGGCCACGAAGCCCTTCCCGCTGCAGAGGTCACAGGCACCACTCAGGTGACCCGACCCGCCGCACCGCAGGCAAGGCACCCCCAGGCCGTCTGGTGAGAAGCCCTGGAAGGAAGGCTTGGGTGGCTTGCTTCCAGCTACGTCGTTCAAGGGCGCTCCCAGGTGAGGTCCGGTGAATGGGTCGCGCCGCCGGACGGGGAGCGAGCGATTAGAAGATGTATTTCTTGATGGCCAGCAGGATCGGAATCAGGAAGAGCAGGAGCATCAGACCCACCCCAAAGGATACGCCCTTCGGCTTCTCCTCCGCCTTGGAGGGCTGCAGGGCCGGCGCCCCGAAGAAGATCGCCTGAAAGGTGTCCACGCCCACCGACGACGGCGGGACCACCGAGTCATCCCTGAGCTGGATAAGCTTCTGCTCCTCCCGCACCAGCTTGGTGGGCGGCTGCAGGCGGTAGGGGTCGTCCTTGGGGTCCAGGGGAGCCTCACAAGAGTATGGGGACAGGCCAAACAGGTGCTCGGGTGCGGAGGCCTCGCAGAGCAAGGTTAGACTCCAAACCTAGGCGTGCGACAGGGCCTTTTTTCGCAGCCCCCACAAGACCAAAATCGCACTGGCCACCATGGCCAGCCCAACGCTCACAAAGCCGAGGGTCACCAGGGCCTCCTGCCAGCCTTTCCCGACATGGCCGGCGGCGGTCAGGGGGGACATGGCGGCCGTGCCAAAGATGGCTGCCAGGGTGGTGACTCCCCAGTTCGCCTAGGTGCCATACAGGGCGGTCCAGTAGGTGGCAGAGGTCAGCCGACCAGAGAGTTTGATCTCCGGCCAGATCGCGCCCAGGGCCAGAAGAAAGGTTCCATTCAGCACCCCCTCCAGATGGGCGGCGAGGCCCATGCGAGGGTTGCGGAGCTTCTGCTCCACGAGGCCTGTGAGCAGACCCAGCAGGAACAAGAACATCCCATTCCACAGCAACCGACGCTTGGCGTCCTCCATGGCGGCCTCCTAGGCGAACCTCAGGATGGACTCATCAGGAGCAAAACAGGAAGGAAGCCCGCCGAGGCAGTCCTGAGAAGGCAAACAAGCGCTATGGGGATTAGGTAAAGCGCGATGCCTTCTGCGCTCGGTTGTAGTAGTCCAGTGTCACGGTGTAGGGACTGCCAACAGGCTGCCCCTGGGGGTCCAGGCCCTGCAGGGTGAGCACGATGGGCTTGGCCGAGACCATGCGCTCGGAGGGTAGCTCAACGAAAACGTGCTTGCGCCCCTCGCGTTCCAGGATGCGGGGGACCACACCGGCTTCATCCGCACTCACCGCCCAGGCGCCCCCGGGCAGGATCAGATCAATGATCCGGCGGCCCTTGTTCATCTCAACCCGGGCTTCCATGGACTGCGTTGGTCGGCCATTCAGGCGCACCTCCAGCTTGTGGGCCGTGCAGGCCGTCATGGCCAGCAGGAGCGCGACGGAGGCTTGAATGCGCATGGCTCAGGCCTTTTTCAGCTTCAGAGCCGCCGTGATGGCCTGCTCCAGCTCAGCGGAGCGCAGAGAGCCAATCAGCAAGGTCTGGCCGGTCTTGAGGGTCAGCTTCACACCCTGGTTTCCCTGAACATTGAAGGCCTTGCCGGTGGCGCCATACCGGATGCCCCAGCCCCCATATTCGCCCATGGGGCTGTACTCGCAAGCCTGGGCCTGCTGGATGCCCTCCACCTTGAAGAACTGCAGGTGAAAGGGGAAGAACCGGATGTACAGCCCATCGCGCCGGACCTCCGTGGCCAGGTTCGCGACCAAGAACAGGCCGGGCAGTGCCAGGCCCACGAGTACAAAGAGCAGCACAGCACCGGTGTTGGAAAGCGGGTTGTTGCCCACCGGATGGTGGAAAACCACCTGCTGAATAACGATCCCCCCGGACAGGGCAAACATCCCAAAGACCAGTAGCAGGATCCACCACTGCCGAAAGCGCTGGGTCTCGGAGAACAGGACGGCGTCAGCCGGGGTCGACATCGATGTCTCCGTTGCAGTGGAAAGGGGTGGCCTAACGAATGAAGCTCACCGGCCACGCCTGCACTGAGGCGATGAGCGAAGCCGAGGAAGCGAAATGCTGAGAGAGAACGAAAGGAAACGCCGGCGGGGTCCGAGTGCAGCGGAGGGTTAGGCGCGCCATTCCCAGACCTCACCAGCATCTGAATCATGAGCTAAACCAAAGAATTTAAACTCTAGCTTTATTAAAATTCTGTTGGAGGCGTTTGGTTCGGGAAGTGTGAAGGCAGAAACGGTGATCCCAGGCTCTGCATCAATTGCGATAGCGACGAGATGTCGGGCTATGTTCATTCCAAAGCCCTTACCTTCAAATTCCTTTAGTGTGTAGTAGGCGATTTCAACCCGATTATCCTTTGGAGGACCAACAAAGGCGCCACCACCAACGACTGTTCCAGAATCAACAGCCAAATAGCTTACCCATGGTTCGACAAACCCTATGCGCCTATAGAGATCAGCAGAGGCAAGGCAATTGGCGGTGATTTCTTCAGACAGGACACCTCGGAACTGGACCGGGTCCCCTTTCACATCGCACTGAATGAGGGTAAACATCGGAGCGCCTAACGAATGAAGCTCACCGGCCCCGCCTGCACCGAGGCGCTGAACGAAGCCGAGGAAGCGAGAAGCTGAGAGAGAGCGAAAGGCAATGCAGGCGGGGTCCGTGTGCAGCGCAGGGTTAGGCGCTATAGGTGGGCCTTCGTAAGGATGATTGCATGATCTTTAGTGACTACAATTTTCGATGCGGAAACTATACGGACGATTCCCATATGACCAGGCCTGTCAGGGGTAAGTGCCTCTAGCTCAAAATCTGCATAGATATCCCGATACTGATCGGGCCTCCTGCCGTACGCGAGAAGGTCGAGGAGTTTTTCCGGCATATCCGGTATCTCGCCTTGAAGTTCATGCACACCAAGTATCCGTTTTGACCCAACAACCCAGATTCGACAAGCTGGGGTGCCATTCCCTGAAATCAAACGACCATGAACGATGAAGGTTTCCCTTGTTGGCTGAGCGCAAACCAAGAATGGGGTCAGGAAAAGGATTGCAAGCGCGCGTAGTGGCTGGTGAATCCTCATGGGTGGCGCCTAACGAAAAAAGTTAAGCGGCCCGACGCAGTCGGGTCCGCTTGAACGACGGGTTAGGCAGCCGAGTCGGCATAAATTATTTCGCAGGAACCCAGCCGGACGCCGGCCAAGTGGTGTCGCCGATTCGTTTGAGACTCATCTCGAAAAACCGAATGGGCTCCTTGCCGGGGAAAATTCGATCACCGACTTCGACCCAAGTGCCATCTTTGATCGTTGCGGTGTAACGGATTGTCATGGGGCCTGCGGGGATCTCCCACGCAAACCCCGCTGCAGTTGGAGTTAATGTGAAGTCACCAACACTACCCATTGCGTATGAGTGAAGGGTGTATGCCGCAGTTCCCGGGTTGAAAGAAATGGTCGCGAATGCGTTAAAGGTGACCTTGCCATCAGCATCGAAGCCTCGGCCCTCGACAACCTTTACGGCCCCATCCAGGAAAGGACCAACTCGTTCTGTTTGGGTGATCGTGTGCTTTTCACCAGATGGCAACAGAGTCCAGGCATTACCCCTCCAGATTCCATCCATGAAGGACAGTTTGGTGAGAGCTGCTTGTTGGGCAGGAATCAATTTGGCTGGATCCGGTCGTCCTTGTCCAAAGGCGGTTGAGCACAGGATTGCAGTCGACAAGAAGGAAATAGATGTTGATCGAAAACCAAGCATTGGGAAATTCCTTTGAAAATTATGCCTCTCGGCGGTTTGAGGAAATTGTGGGTTGCCTAACTACGACTTCTGCGACAAGAAGGTTTGTGTAATTGCCGCATAAGTCAGGGTGGTTGATTTTGGAAATGTTGACATCATCCTTGTTCCCTTTTCTCGTTTGCATTATCCAAACGAAAGACTTGTCGGATTCGAGGCCATCTGGCGGAAATTTACATGCCTTTGGTTTGTGCTGAATTCTTTCACAACTTACGAGTAGCGGGCAGGCTTGTCGAGATTATTTCTCCTTCTCTCCTGGTCAGGTGACAGCGCCAAAGCCAATGCCTTGGCCGGCCAGCAAGACCCGCCCCCAGGCCACCCTGCGAACCCATAGCTCAACACCCCAACCTGCCCTTTCAGTTATCCCCTTCATCCCCTGCATCCCTGTTAAAAAGCAGTTCTTACAGGGATAAAGGGGATGAAGGGGATAGGCTGTTCAGGCTTCAGCAAAGGGCTTTGGAACCAGCGATGAACGGTGAGCCACAAAGCAACAGCAACCTCAGTCCAAGCTCAGCCACAGCCCTTTGAGGTAGAAGCCTTCCGGGTGATTCAGGCTGGCGGGGTGGTCGCTGGGCTGACCCAGGTGGGCCAGGATGCGGGCGTCCCGGCCGGCCTCCAGCAGGGCGGTCCACACGGCCTCCTGGAAGCGGGTGCGGTCCAGATGCTGGCTGCAGGAGAAGACCCACAGCATCCCGCCTGGCGCAGTGGCCCGGGCGCCCAGGCGGAAGACGTCCTTGTAGGCCTTGAAGGCCTTGTCCACGTCCTTGCGCTGCTTGGCGAAGGCGGGGGGATCCACGATGACCCGGTCCCAGGCCCCGGGCTCCAGGGTGCGCATCAGCTCGAAGGCGTCCCCCTCCAGGCGCAGGTGTTGGGCCGGATCCAGGCCGTTGGCGGCCCAGTCCCGGTCCGCGTGGTCCAGGGCCGGGACGCTGATGTCCAGGGTGGCCACTTCCGTCGCACCCCCCAGGCCCGCCTGAATGCTGAAGCCGCCGGTGTAGCCGAAGCAGTTGAGCACCCGCTGGCCCTGGGAGACCCGGCCCAGCTGCAGACGGTGCTCCCGCTGGTCCAGGAAGAAGCCCGTCTTCTGGCCCCGCAGCAGGTCCACGGTGAACGTCGCTGGCCCTTCCTGCAGGAGCACCGGCCCTGCCAGGCTGCCCTTGAGGAGGCGGTTCACGGGGTCGAGGCCCTCCTCCCGGCGGCCGGACTGGCTGCGCTCCACGAAGGCCGTGATGCCCTCGCGCTTGCCCAGCTCGTAGAGGATGGGCCACCAGGTTTCCCGGAGGGCCTCCAGCCCCGCCGTACCCACCTGCAGCACCAGGGCGTGGGCGTAGCGGTCCACCACCAGGCCCGGCAGGCCATCGCCCTCGCCGAAGATCCAGCGGCACCCACCCTCGGGTTCCCACAGCCCCAGCGCCTTGCGCAGGGCCAGGGCCGCCTCGAAGCGGTCCCGGAAGAAGCCCCCATCCAGGGGTGCATCCTCGAAGCGGAAGAGCCTTGCCGCTAGCGGATTGGCCGGGCTGGCCGTGCCCACGCCCAGCACCTGCCCTGAGTCATCGGCCAGGCGCACCAGGGTGGCCTCCGGCGGCTTGGCCAGGGCGCCTGAGTACACCCAGGGGTGGCGCCGAGAGAGCATCGCCTCCTTGCCGGGCTTGAGACGGAGGAGGGGGTAGGGCCAGCGGGTCGCAGTCATGGGTCCAGGTTACTTGATACCCTCTGGGGATGCGCCTCCGGACCTTTCTCGCCCTTGCCCTCTGCGCCCTCCTCCAGGCAACGCCACCGGTAGTGTTCATCAGCGCCGATGGCCTGGGGGCCAACCAGTTCACCGCCCAGTCCATGCCCAAGCTGTGGGCCCTGGCCCAGGCCGGCCGCCGCGGCGAGGGCCTGCCCCCCTTCCCCGCCACCACATTCAACGGCCATGTGACCCTGGCCACGGGCTGCTGGCCCGGCCACCACGGCGTGGTGGCCAACAGCTACCGGGAGCCCTCCACCGGGGCCATGGTGCCCGTGGCCCACCACGTCGAGCATATCCAGCGGGAGCCCCTCTGGGTGGCTGCCACCCGCAGCGGCGTGCGCACGGCGGTCTACCACTGGGTGGGCGCCACCGGCCCCTGGGAGGGCGTAACGCCCTGGCGCCTGGTGCCCTTCGCGGGCCTACGCCCAGACGCCGAGGCGCTGGCTTTCACGGAGTCCGCCCTGCAGGACGGCGCCGGTCTGGTGATGACCTACCTGGAGGGCACGGACGAGCCGGGCCACATGAACGGCCCCCGCAGCCCCGAGGTGCGAGCCAAGCTGGCCCGCATGGATGCGGAGCTGGCCCCCTGGCTGCAGCGCATGCAGAGCACCCATCCGGGGCTACGGGTGATCCTCACCGCCGACCACGGCATGCAGGCCATGACCCGGCGCATCCACCTGCCCACCATCCTGGCCCACATCCCCTGCGAGCTGGTAACCCATGGCGGCAGTGCCTATGTGTACCTGCAGGACCCCGCCGATGCCACCAAGGCCCTCCAGCGCCTGCGCAAGGCCGGCGTGAAGGCCTGGACCCGGGACGCCGCCCCCGCCAGCCTCCGCCTGGCCGGTAACCCCCGGGTGGGCGACCTGGTCCTGATTGCCCCGCGCCCCGAGCAGTGGTTCTCCAAGGCCCGCTCCAGCCAAGAGGAAGCCTACGAGTACGCCGGGCGTGTCGGCGGCCACGCTGCGCCCCCAGGCACCCCCGCCATGCGCACCTGGCTGGTGGTGCTGGGCGCCGGCCACGGCCCTCTGGGCCGAGTACCCCTATGGGACCTGGCCCCAACTGTTGCGAATTGGCTATGCATCACTTGGATTAATCCGACGGACGGTAAACCGATTTCGGTTATTTCGGATTAACGCATCCTGATCCTGCGGCCGATGGAGAGCGCACACATCCATCCTCCGGAGAACGCATGGGCCTTCTCGATCGCCTGCACTTCAGGGCCAAGCTGGCCGCCCTCTTGGCCCTGCCCCTCCTTGGCTTTGCCTTCTACAGCCTCCGGGACACGGTCCAGCAGGCCAGCCGGGCCCGGTCCATGGCCCGCCTGGATCAGCTGGCCGTCCTGGCCACCCGCATCAGCCCCCTGGTGCACGAGCTCCAGAAGGAGCGTGGCACCACGGCCCTCTTCCTGGGCAGTCAGGGCACCAAGTTTGCCGTCGAGGTGGTGGAGCAACGCAAAGCCACGGACCTCCGCCGCCAGGACCTGGAGGCCTTCCTGGGCGCCTTCGACGCCGTTGGCCAAGGCGAGGTCTTCAAGGGCCGGGTGGGCGAGGCCCGGGACCTGCTGGCCCCCCTCGCCCAGCGGCGGGTCGCGGCCTCGGCCCTGGGCATGACCGTCCAGGAGCACCTGGCCTACTACACAGGGCTCATTGGCGCCTGGCTGGCTGTGGCGGGCCAGATTCCCTCCCTCAGCGAGGATGTGGGCATCGCCAACATGGGGCAGGCCTACGTGAGCCTGATGCAGGGCAAGGAGAAGGCTGGCGTGGAGCGGGCCACCCTCAGCAATGTCCTGGCGGCGGGCCGCTTCGAAGAGGGCCTCTTTCGGCGCTTCGCCACCCTGGGCGCGGCCCAGGAGGTTTACTTCGCAGGCTTCCTGGCCTCGGCGACGCAGGCCCAGAAGGACCTCTTCAAGGCGCGCATGGCCGCCCCTGCGGCCCTGGAGGTGGAGCGCATCCGCACCCTCGCCCTGGACCGCGCCGCCACCGGCGCCTTTGGGGTGGAACCCGCCCACTGGTTCAAGGTGGCCACGGACCGCATCAATGGCCTCAAAGAGGTGGACGACCGCATGGCCGCCGACCTGTCCACCCTCTCCAAAGCCCTCGAGGCTGAGGCCCGCCGCTCCTTATGGCAGGCCATCCTGGCCACCGTGGGGGTGTGGACCCTGACGCTTGTGGCCGTGGGCACCGTCGGCAGCCGGACCTCAGGTTCCCTCGGCACCCTGGCCGCCAGCATGGAGCACATCGCCGAGGGCGATGCGGACCTCACCCGCCGCATTAGCCTGAACAGCCAGGACGAGCTGGGGCGCGTGGCGTCCAGCTACAACCGCTTCGCCGAAAAGCTGGCGGGGTTCGTGGGGCGCATCCAGGACTCCTCCATTAGCATCGCCAAAGCCTCCACGGACCTGAGCCAGGGGAACCAGGGCCTGGCCCGACGGACCGAGCAGCAGGCAGCCAGCCTGGAGGAAACCGCAGCGAGCCTCGAGCAGCTCACGGCCACGGTCAAACACACGGCCGAGGCCGCCCGGAACTCCACCGGCCAGGCCCTCAAGGCCCGGGACCTCACCCAGGAGGGCAGCCGCATGGTGGGCACCTTGGTCACGGCCATGGAGACCCTCCGCAAAGACTCTGAGCGCATCGCCGAGATCACCGGATTGGTCGACGACATTGCCTTCCAGACCAACCTCCTGGCGCTCAACGCTGCAGTGGAGGCGGCCCGGGCCGGTGAGCAGGGCCGGGGCTTTGCCGTGGTGGCCACCGAGGTGCGCAACCTGGCCAAGCGCAGCAGAGACGCCTCGAAGGAGATTCGCACCCTGGTGATGGCCGGGCTAACCCAGGCTCGGGAAGGCTCAGCCCTGGCAGACCGGGTGGGAGCCCGCATGGAGGAGGTGTCAGCCAGCGTCAGCAAGGTGTCCGCCCTGCTGGACGAGATTGCCGGCGCCGCCCAGGAGCAGAGCCTGGGGCTGGACCAAGTGAACCTGGCGGTGGCCCAGATGGACATGGTCACCCAGCAGAATGCCGCTCTGGTGGCCGCCGCTGATGGCACCTCCCGGGCCCTGGATGACGAGGCTCAGGCCCTGCTGGAGGAGGTCTCCCGCTTCCGGATCCGGTAGGGTGCCCGCAGGCTCAGAGCAGCCCCAGCAGCACCTGGGCGAGGACGATCTTGAGGATGGTGGCCAGGGGGTAGACGGTGGCAAAGCCGACGTTGGGCAGGTCGTTGCCGGCGTGCTGGTTGGCGTAGCCCAGCACCACGGGCTGGGTGTGGGTGCCCGCCAGGATGCCAAACATCACGTTTAGCGGGATGCCGAAGCCCTTGTGCCCGATCACCATGGTCAGGGAGTCTGCCACGAAGCAGACCAGCACGGCCGCCCCCAGAAACAGCGGCAGCACGGTGGCGTCCCGAGACAGGATGGCCCGGAAGCCCTCGCCGGAGATGATGCCGATGCCCGCCGCGAACAGCACCAGACCGAACTGCCGGACCGTGTGGTTGGCGCTGTAGGGGAAGTTCCACACCAGCGACCCGATGCGATGGAAGCGGCCCAGGATCAGTGCCACGGCCAATGGGCCACCGGCGAAGCCCAGCTTGAAGATGATGCCCTGTCCCAGCGGGATGGGCAGCTGGCCCAGAGCCAGCCCCGCCGCCAGTCCCATGGCAAAGGTGAGGAAGCTCACCTCACTGATGGCGCGGTAGCTGTCGCCGAAGAACTCCTCGATGGCCTCGATGTTATCCCGGCGGGTGGTGACCCGCACCCGGTCCCCCAGCTCCAGCACTGTGTCGCCGTCCGGCACGAACCACAGGTCGCCCCGGCGGACCCGGGTGATGATGGCCTGGAAGCGGTTCACCAGGTCCAGCTTGCCCACAGGCACACCCACCACATCCCAGCGGGACACGAACACCCGGGTGGCATCCAGGGCGCTCTGGTCCCGATCCAGCTCCACATGGCTGCGCTCACCCACCAGCGCCTCCACCTGGGCCAGGTCATCGGGGGAGCCCACCACGGTCACCAGATCGCCCAAGCGCAGGCCGAAGTCCGGCCCCGGCAGCAGCAGGTCGGCGTTGCGCAGCACCCGTCCGAACACCACCCGCAGACCACCAGCGGCGCAGAGGTCCCGCTTGGCCATGGCCTCGGCCTCGGGCCGGGTCACCCGCAGGGTCCAGGCCTCCAGCTTCTGGTGGCCCGCCTGATAGGCCTTCAGGCCGTCTGCTTCTTCCTGCAGGTTCACCCGGAAGACCCGGGCGCTGAGGAAGATCACCAGCATGGGCACCAACACCCCGATGGGGTACGCAATGGCCGAGGCCACCGTGGGCTGGGCCAGCTCCAGGGGGCTGGCCCCGGAGGCCTTCACCCGCTCGATGACGCCCGCCAGGGCCGGCATGTTGGTGAAGCTGCCGGTGAGCAGGCCCGCAGCGTAGCGGGCGTTGAAGCCCATGACCCGGGCCAGCAGCACCACGAAGGCCGTGGACATGAGCATCACCAGGAAGACCACGGCGTTCTTGCGCAGGCCCTCCCGGCTGAAGGCCGCCCAGAAGCTGTGCGAGATGGACAGGCCCATGGCGTACACGAAGACCGCCAGACCCAGTTCGTAGACCAGCTTCATGTCCTTGGAGATCTCGCCCTTGAGGGTCGGATCCAGGCCCGGGGCCATCACGAGGGCACCCAGGGCGATGCCGGCAAAGAGGATGCTGGCGATACCGAACGAGGCCCCAGCCACCTTGATCTTGCTGATGGGATACCCCAGCGCTACCACTGCGAACAGCAGCAACAGCGGGTTGCGAGCGAAGAAGAAGAGGACCTGCTCGAGCATGCTCACCCCAGACCGGGGAGGACCTCCCCAGGGATCATGTCAACCGCTTGAGGGCGACCGCGAGGGCCTCCAGATCAGCGGGCTGCGTGTCGGGAAGCATCGAGAACCGAAGCACCGAGCGCGCGTCTTCAATAGAATACCCTAAGGTCATGATGGCATGGCTGGGTTTCACAGAGCCGCTGTGGCAGGCACTGCCAGTGCTCACGGCGAAACCAGCCAGGTCCAGCGCGGCCTGCAGGGCCTCGCCGCTGCGGCCTCGCACCAGGACACAGCTGGTGTTGGGCAGGCGGGCCTGGTCCCGGCCGATGACTTC
>Ga0194052_1001212_pt1 | contig 15205 bp, 10 predicted proteins | sample SepL226m_MetaG_FD_160117 | JGI IMG/M metagenome (GOLD analysis project Ga0194052, IMG submission 160117) | Anoxic zone freshwater microbial communities from boreal shield lake in IISD Experimental Lakes Area, Ontario, Canada - Sep2016-L227-6m | ecosystem: Environmental > Aquatic > Freshwater >... | reverse complement strand
GGACAGAGCTCGAAGGCGATTGACGATCAGTGCACGCTCGAAGCCAAACTCGATGCGCGCTTTGGCTATGCCGAGCGGGAACGTCTGATGAAGCTGTTTCGCGACAACTGGATGACCCAGCGCGATTGGGATATGTTGCCGCGCTTTGGCCTGAACCTGGTGCGCCTGCCCTTCATCTGGAGTCTGGTGGAGGACGAAAAGAAGCCACGCCACTTGCGCGCCGATGCCTGGTTGTATCTGGACGAGGCCATTCGTCAAGCCGAGGCGCGCGGCATGTATGTCATCCTTGACCTGCACGGCACTGTCGGCAGCCAGGGCGTGGAGCATCACAGCGGTTGTGCAAATCGCAACCTCTACTGGAGCACGCCCGAGTACCAGGAGCGCACCATCTGGTTGTGGGAGCAGGTGGCCTCGCGCTACAAGGACCGTGCCAGCGTGGCGGGCTACAGCCTCCTCAACGAGCCATGGGGCACCAGTCCCGAGCAACTCGCCCAGGTTGTGCAAACCCTCTATGAGCGTGTGCGTGCCGTCGATCCGAATCACGTCATCATCCTGCCGGGCCACAACCTGGGCATAGACGCCTACGGCAAGCCAGAGACCAGGGGAATGCGCAACGTGGCGTTCGAGATGCATTTTTACCCGGGCTTCTTTGGATGGGGTCAGCCCGGCGCTGAGGTGCACCGCGACTGGTTTGCCTGCGGTCCGGGCGGCGCTGCTGGTAGTTGCGAGTGGAAAGAGCGCATGAAGCGCCTGGATACCGCCTTCTTCGTCGGTGAATTTCAGCCCTGGGCTGATGTCGAGCATGAGCTCGCCGGGCAGATCACGCGTGCCACGTTTGATGCCTACGCCGACCTGGGCTGGGCCTCAGCGGCGTGGTCCTACAAGCTCGTCAGCAACGCCGGCGGGCAGGGCAAGGTCAATTGGGGCCTGGTCACCAATGCCGACGGCGTCAAGGTGCCGGCACTGGACTTCGCCAGTGCGCCGCTGGCCGAGATCGAAGCCCTGTTCAAGCAGTTCGGCAGCGTCGCCTACCTGCCGCACGCCGGCGTACTGAAATGGATGAACAGTGCCGTGGCGCCTGAGCCCTTCAAGCTGCGTTGAGCATCGACTGCACCCTGATGGAGACTGCATGCGCGCACTTCAACTTCTCTGGCTGATGCTGTCTGCCGCCTTGACCGCGTCGTGCGCCAGCTTGCATGTGCCGGCAGCAGGTGACAAGACAGCGACCACGTCGGTGCTGCGTGTCATGAGCTACAACATCCGTTGCGGGTCGTGCGAAAAAGTTGATGATCCAAACCACTGGAGCCGACGCAAGTCGCTCGTGGCGCAAACAATCCGCTCGGCGCAGGCCGATCTGGTCGGATTGCAGGAAGCAGAGCTGTTCCAGATAAGAGATTTGATTGCGCTGCTGCCGCAATACGACTGGATGGGTGTCGGTCGCGACGACGGCTCCGAGAAGGGCGAAATGAACGCCGTGCTGGTGCGTCGGGCGGTGCTGACAATCAGCTCAAGCAAGACGTTCTGGCTGTCCGAAACACCTGAGCGGGTGTCGCGCGGCTGGGACGCTGCACTGAACCGAACTCTCAGTCTGCTGAAGTTGCGCGGTCGGTCCGACGGTCGCGAGTTCATCTTCGCGAACACCCACTTCGACCATGTCGGCCACGTGGCCCGGCGCGAGAGCGCCCGCCTGATTGACGCCACGCTCCAGCGAGAGGCCGGCAGCTTGCCGGTGATTCTGACAGGGGACCTGAATGATCGACCCGGCTCGGTCGCGCACCGTCTGCTGACGCAGGTGTTGGTCGATGCCGCCGTGGCTTCCCTCACGCCACTGACCGGCGGCGACCTGACTTTCAACGGCTTTGGTTCTGATCTGCAGGCCGGCAACAAGATCGACTATGTGCTGGTTGACGGATTGACGCAGGTGCTGTCACATCACATTCTGAGCGAGCAGTTTGAGGGACCTTATGCATCGGACCATTACGCGCTACTGGCCGAAGTCAGGCTGCGCTAGACTTTGAGCACAGGAGACGGTATGACGATAAAAGCAGGGGCGCGGGTAGGGCACTGGACGGCGTGCCGCGATGGTCTTGTGCGTCTCGCGCTGGCGGGTCTGACGCTCGCGCTGGCCTCGTGCGCCGCAGCGCCCGAGGCACCGGGGGGCTGGACCCGGGTCTGGAGCGATGAATTCGATGGGCGCGAGCTCGACCGCAGCAAATGGGACTTCGATCTCGGCAATGGTTTCTACAACTACGGCGAGAACAAGTGGATTGCCGGCTGGGGCAACCGTGAATTGCAGACCTACACGCGCGACACCGACAACGTCTTTGTGCAGGACGGCGTGCTGCATCTGCGAGCGGTCAGGGAGTCGCGCGATGGATTCGGCTATAGCTCGGGTCGCTTGAAGTCGCAAACCCGTGCCGGAACCGACCTGTTCAGCCAGACCTATGGCCGATTCGAGATCCGCGCCAAGCTGCCCAGCGGGCAGGGTTTGTGGCCGGCTTTATGGATGCTGCCACGCGAGCACGGCTACGGCAGCTGGGCAGCCAGCGGCGAGATCGACATTATGGAAGCACGTGGCGCGATCCCGGGCGCCGTGACTAGCGCATTGCACTTCGGCTCAGCCTGGGATGCGAACGCCAGCAGTCATGCCCGCTACCCGTTTCCTGACGGACAATCGATCGCCGATTTCCACGTTTACGCGCTGGAGTGGGAGCCGGGCGAAATCCGCTGGTATGTGGACGGCGCGCTGTACGCTCGCAAGGATTTCTGGTGGAGCAGTCCTCGCGTCCAGACCGGCAAGGGCGCACTACCGCTCAGTGAGGCCGACCTCCATGCTTGGCCGGCACCGTTCAATCGGCCGTTCTACCTCATCATGAATCTGGCCGTAGGTGGCGATTTCGGCGGCAACCCCGATGGCTCGACACCTTTCCCGGCCGAGATGCTGGTTGACTATGTCCGGGTCTACCAACGCCCCGGCGGCTACTCGCACACGCCACCTCCCCGGGGGGCCGGCACACTGCCCTTTTGAGGGCGAGCAACTGGCTCAAGGGGCCCGAACACGGCGCTCCCAGAGGCGCTGTTGTTGTGTTGCGACAGAACCCAATGTTTTGTTCAACAATTTCGCGCGATCGTCATAAGGCTAGGGTTTTCACCAGCTTTACAGGTCTTTACGCGGTGCTAAAGTGGGTCCAAATGGAAACGTTTCCATTTTTTAGACCGAATCCAATTAGACACAAACCGAGATCTAGACCTAGGAGTTACCTCAATGAACAGTTCTGCCACCCCGCGCAGCCAAAGCATCGCGCAGAGACATTCCGTAATGCGCATCAGCCCTGTGGCCGCGGCTTGCGCAAGCTTGCTGCTTGCCAGTGGTTCGGTCTACGCTCAGAATGCCCCGCCAGCCACCGGTGCCAACCTGGACGCGGTAACTGTCACGGGTTTTCGCCACTCCATCGAAACGTCGATCGAAACCAAGAGGAACGCGGATTCCATCGTAGAAGCCATCACGGCCGAAGACATTGGTAAATTGCCAGATGTGTCGATCGCCGAATCCCTGGCTCGTCTGCCGGGCGTTACCGGTGTCCGCGGGCAGGATGGCCGCGTGCAGACGATTTCGATCCGCGGTCTGCCGCCACAATTTGCGACGACGCTGCTCAACGGGCGCGAAATGGTCAGTTCGGGCGATAACCGCTCGGTCGAATACGATCAATTCCCCTCCGAGCTCTTCAGTTCGGCGGTCGTCTACAAGACGCCAACGGCCAGCCTGGTCGGCCAAGGCTTGGCGGGGACGGTGGACATGCGTACGGTCAGCCCGCTGTCTTTCGCCAGTCGTCAAATCGCCGTTAACGTCCGCGGTGAGACCAACTCCAATGGGGAGGCGATTTCTGGTGTCGCAAGCCAGTATGGCAAGCGCTTCAGCGCGTCGTATATCGACCAGTCGGCTGACAAGACCGTTGGTTGGGCCCTGGGTTTTGCCCATCTCGACACACCAACCCAAGTACGCCAGAGCCAAATGTGGGACTGGGCCGCGCCAGCCAATGACTGGGGTTCAAACACGGTCGCCGGACTACCCAAGGCCACCGGTGGGGGCAACGCGCTCATGCCGATGGGGATGGAAGTTACGGCCGATTCCAAGAGCAACAAGCGCGACGGGCTCATGGCCGTTCTGGAGTTCAAGCCGAACAAGGATCTGCATAGCCAGATTGATCTGTATTACTCCAAGTTCGACGCCGTAGATCAGGGATTCAAGTTTGAAATCAGCAATTGGGGATTGTGGAATGGCCCTTCCACGATGCCTTTCCTGACCAATGCCAAGACGACAGATATTGGCGGCAATACCTTCGTCACCAGCGGGACGAGCAACAACAGCCAGACCGTACTGCAAAGTTTCAACAGCAGCCGCACCGACGAAATCACGTCGCTCGGCTGGAATACGTCCTACAAGCTCAACAAAGACTGGAAGCTGACCGGTGACGTGAGCTATTCGAAGGATACCCGCGACGAGAAATACCTTGAAACCTTTTCCGCTCCCTACGCGAGTGGCCAGTGGGTTTCGGGCGCATATAACTTCGTCGCCGACCCGGTCGGAAGGAATCTGATCCAGCTTAGCCCGGCGGGGGGCACCTCCTTCGCTCCTTCGAGTCTGCGTCTGGGTGACCCCATGACTTGGGTGGGTGATGACAATGGATTTGCCGGCAACATCAATTTGCCGCATGTCACCGACACCATGAAGACGTTCCGTGTGTCGGCCGCACGCACAATGGACGGCATATTCAGCGAAGCAGATTTTGGTTTCAATTACACCCAACGCGACAAATCGGTGGTGATGAATCGTTATCGCCTGAATATCGCGAGTCCAACGACCATCCAGGGTGATGGTCGCTACACCTCAACCATTCCCAACGATGCAGTGCTGGGGTTGGTGAGCCTGGACTTTGCCGGTCTGGTTGGCATGCCACGCCTGAATGTGCAAAACCTGGTTGACAACAAAGTCCTGGTTCCGCAGGCAGTCTTCTGGGGCAAGGCGGGCGATGATTCGACCGTGCACGAGAAGGTCAGCACGGCTTATGCCATGGCCAAGATTGATACCATTATGGGCAGCGTGCCGGTCAGCGGCAACGTGGGTGTGCAGTTTGTGCGTACCGATCAATCCTCCGAAGGTTGGGTGTACCTGGGCGACACAGCCAACCCCAATCCATCCAAACTGTATGCGGTCACGGGTGGCACGTCGTACAACGATGTCCTGCCAAGCATGAATCTGCGTTTTGACTTGCCAGAGCAGACCGTGATGCGTGTGGCTGCCGGTCGTCAAATGGCGCGCCCGAACATCAACGACTTGCGCGCTGGTATGAGTGGTCCCGCCGTGAATACCACGCCCGGCCCCAACTACGCCACCTGGTCAGGTGGCGGCGGTGGCAACCCTTCGCTGGAGCCTTGGCGCGCCACGGCCTTTGACTTCTCGCTGGAAAAGTATTTTGGCAAGCGCAGCTACGTTGCCGTCGCAGATTACTACAAGAAACTGCAGTCCTGGGTCTATAACCAACAGGTGCTGGGTGACTTTACGGGCATCCCGAATACTTCGGGTGTGACACCTATTTCGCCCTACGGCTACTTCACGGCACCGGCCAATGGCGAGGGCGGGTCGGTTCGCGGTCTTGAATTGACCGCCTCCATCGACGGTGGGCTGTTCAGCAAGTCGCTCGACGGCATCGGCGTGGTTTTCAACAGAACCATGGCCGACAGCAGCCTCTATGACAAGGATGGCAATAAGGTCGTTCCCGAGGGCCTGTCGGGGTACTCATCCAACCTGACGCTGTATTACGAACAGAATGGGTTCTCCGCGCGGATCAGCGAGCGTTATCGTTCACCCTTCACCTCGACCTATCGCAGCGTGGTGTTTCAGGACGTGACGACCACGATCAATTCGGATAACGTGCGTGACCTGCAACTGGGGTACGCCTTCAATCAGGGTTCCTTGAAGGGTCTGTCGCTGATGCTCCAGGTCAACAACCTGACCGACAGCGCCACGCAGCAAATGGCCTCGATCAATGGACTCGGTGGGAACAACCCAACGCCGAACGCTTCGCAGATGATCACGAAGTGGGTCAATCACTTCGGTCGTCAGGTGCTGTTTGGCGCGAACTACAAGTTCTAGCCCCAAGTTCAACTGATTGATTCCCGGCGTAGAAAAAGCGGCGACTTCGTTCGCCGCTTTCTCTCTTTTGACGTTTGATGGCAGACTCCCGTTGATACACGCACTTCTGTGAGGACTTCCATGTCGGTTCAATATGTTCGTGATGTCGTCATTGCCGGCGGGGGCACGGCGGGCTGGATGACGGCAGCGCTTTTTTCGCGGGCTCTTGGGAGCAACTGCCGGATTCATCTCGTCGAGTCGGACGAAATCGGCATCGTCGGCGTGGGCGAGGCGACGATTCCGCATATTCGTGTCTATAACGAGTTGCTCGGCATCGACGAGAACGACTTCCTGAAGCACTGCCAGGGCAGCTTCAAGCTCGGCATCGAATTTGTCAACTGGGGGCGGATCGGTGACCGCTACACCCACGGCTTTGGTCCGGTCGGTTCCCCCCTCTCCGGCGTACCGTTTCATCACTATTGGCTGAGACAGCGCGCGGCCGGCAGCGTCGCTGATCTTGACGCGTTTTCATTGAACTGCAGTGCTCCGCGTGCGGCCAAGTATCTCAATTCGCAGCCGCAGATGCAGGGCTCGCCTCTGGCAGACCTGCCCAGCGCCTACCATTTCGATGCCAAGTTGTATGCCGCTTATCTGCGTAAGTACGCCGAGGCCCGTGGTGTCAAGCGCACTGAGGGCAAGATTGGTTTGGTCGATCTTCACCCGCAGTCGGGCCACATCCGCGCGCTGGTTTTGGAAGGCGGCGAGCGCATTGAAGGTGATTTCTTTATCGACTGCACCGGCATTCGCGCCATGCTCATCGAGGGCGCCCTGGAATCTGGCTACGAGGACTGGCGCCACTGGCTGCCCTGCGACCGGGCGCTTGCCGTGCCGTGCGAATCGGTCGAGCCGCTGCTTCCGCTGACGCGCTCGACGGCGCACAGAGCCGGCTGGCAATGGCGCATTCCGCTGCAAAACCGCATCGGTAACGGCCATGTCTATAGCAGCCCCTACATTTCCGACGACGAAGCCGCCTCGGTGTTGATGAACAACCTGGACGGCAAGCCTCTGGCCGAGCCGCGGCTCATCAAATACACCACTGGGCGACGCAAGACGTTCTGGAAGAAGAACTGTGTGGCCGTCGGCTTGTCGAGCGGCTTTCTGGAGCCACTCGAATCGACCAGCATCCACCTCATACAGACGGCGGTGATGCGAATTCTTTCCAATTTTCCGGATCTTGGTTTTGCCCAGGCGGATATTGATCATTACAACCGTGAAACCCGGCTGGAATACGAAGGGGTTCGGGATTTCATCATCACGCACTACCAGATCACCGAGCGAAGCGATTCGCCGTTCTGGAATTATTGCCGAACGATGGAAATCCCCGACTCTCTGGCTCAGCGCCTGGAACTGTTCCGCAGCAATGGCCGGATTTCGCGCGAACTCTTCATCCAGCTATTTGCCGAATCGAGCTGGGTTCAGATCTTGCTGGGTCAGCGCTTCATCCCGCAAGGATGGCACGCGCTGGCGGGTTTGATTCCTGCCGACGAGCTTAGCGCTTTTATCCACGACATCGAGTTGGTCACGCAGCGCTGCGTGGCCGCCATGCCCAGCCATGCCGACTATATCAAGGCCAACTGCGCCGCTGGCTGACGGCCACGTTATAGTGCGTGCACCACAGGAGTTGACATGGCGACGATCAAGGATGTAGCGCGACTCGCTGGCGTCGGCGTCGGGACCGCCTCACGCGTGGTCAGCGGCCACGGCTCGGTCGCTCCGGCCACTGCACAGAGAGTGCGCGAGGCCATCGCCGAACTCGAATTTCGGCCCTCGCATGCGGCTCGGACCCTGCTGTCCGGCTCCTCGCAGATGATTGGTGTTTACATACCGATGCTGGTGGGGACGTTTTACACACCTATTCTTGGGGCCATCGACACCGAACTGCGTACCACCGGTCGGCACATGGTGGTGGCCTTTGGTTGCGGTGACGGCGACACGCGCCAGCAGGCGATCGAAGGAATCGATTTCCTGATTGAGCGCGGTTGCGATGGTTTGGTGGTGATGAGCAATGCGCTACTGCAAAAGGACATCGAAGCGCTAGGACCCAAGCAAGGCAAACTGGTTCTCCTGAACCACTATTTCAAGAAGTTTGCTGACCAGTGTTTTCCCGCTGATCACGAGCGCGGCGGCATGCTGGCTGCGCAGGCTTTGCTGAAGATGCAGCATCGCAGGATTGTGGTCATTGCAGGGCCGCGCTCCTCACCCGACAATGTGGCACGCATCGACGGTTTCATGCGCGAACTGCAGCGTGAAGGTATTGACCCGGCGCAGGTGGTGATGTTGGAGAGTGACTTTTCACCGGCTGGCGGATGGGCTTCGGCGCGTTCGCTGGCCTCATCAGGCCATGAATTCACCGCGTTGTTTTGTGCCAACGATGAAATGGCGGTGGGGGCCCTGGCCTTCTTTCAGCAAGCCGGAATTTCAGTACCGGGAACCATTTCGGTGCTGGGCTACGACGACACCCACAACGCTGAATACTCGGCACCCCAGCTAACTTCAGTGCACATTCCTTGGCGCCAGATTACCCTCAACGGCCTGCGCTGGTTGCTCAACCAATGCTATGGCGAGACGCAGCTTGTGCAGCGGAAATTTCCGGTCAGTGTGACCTGGCGCGCATCGCTTGTCATGGCAACGGCCGAAGCGCAGCCCAAAGCCACTGCACGAAAAGCCCGTGCGCGCGCCAGGATTTAAGGACTCGAACTAAGGGTAGCTACGAATGTGGCTTGGCATTCCTTGTGCCTACAATTGGAAACCTTTCCACACGATCGGTAATTGCAGCAATTGAAACATGACGAACACAAGAACCAACGATCTACCGATTCTCAAACGCAGTGACTTCGCCGCTGACTTTCGCTGGGGGTGTTCCACCTCGTCCTATCAGATCGAAGGCGCGGTGCAGGAGGATGGTCGTGGCGAATCGATCTGGGATCGCTTTTGTGCCACGCCCGGTCGTATTCGTGATGCCTCCAGCGGCGCCGTGGCCTGTGATCACTACCGTCGTTGGCCGCAGGATCTGGACATGGCCGCCAGCCTCGGCACCAATGCTTACCGGTTTTCCATTGCCTGGCCCCGCATCTTCCCCGGCGGTCGTGGCCGGGTTCCCAACCAGAAGGGTCTGGATTTCTATGCGCGTCTGGTGGACGGCATGCTTGAGCGCGGGTTGGAACCCTGGGGCACGCTCTACCACTGGGATTTGCCGCAGGCATTGCAGGATCAGGGTGGTTGGGCCCATCGCGATACCATCGCGGCCTTTGTGGAGTACACGGATGTTGTGAGTCGTCATCTGGGCGACCGCATCAAACACTGGATCACACATAACGAGCCCTGGTGCACCGCCTTTATCGGCAACTACGAAGGCGCTCACGCGCCGGGCTTGAAGAACTTCCAGACTGCGTTACAGGTTTGCCATAACGTGATGGTGTCACATGGGCTGGCGATACCGGTAATCCGGCGCAATGTGGCGGCTGCCGAAGTCGGCGCCGCGCTGAGCCTGCACCCGCTTTACCCTGCGTCGGACAGTGCCCGGGATGTGGCTGCAACCCTGCGCCACGATGGTTTGCGCAACCGCTGGTTTCTTGATCCCCTGCACGGCCGCGGCTATCCGCCAGACATCTGGGACCTTCTGGGTGACAAGGCGCCTGTGGTGCAGCAGGGGGATCTGCAAGTCATCGCTACGCCCACCGATTTCTTAGGGGTCAACTACTATTTCCCCGAGGTCGTTGCCGATGCACCGGGCCAGGGCGTGATGGCGACGCGCGTGGTTGAGTCTCCCAACGTGGAGCGCACGGCGTTTGGCTGGGAGGTCTCGCCGGACGGCATGGTCGCGCTGCTCAGCCGCGTCGCCAGGGACTACCAGCCGGCAGTGATTTACCTGACAGAAAATGGCTCAAGTTACGAAGATGTGGTGTTACCCAACGGTGAGATTGACGACGGCGAGCGGCGGCGCTACCTGGAGCGTCACCTGCTGGCGCTGCGCGAGATTGTTGCCAAGGGCATCCCGATCAAGGGATATTTTGCGTGGAGTCTGCTCGACAACTTCGAGTGGGCCGAAGGCTACATCCGGCGCTTCGGTCTGACGCATGTGGATTTCGATACACAGCAGCGCCGCCTCAAGCTCAGCGGGAAATGGTACCGGTCCTTCCTGAAAGGTGAACTGTGAAGCTCAAACTCTTGACGCTGGCGCTTTCCACGGGATTCGCTGCGCTGGCCCATGCGGCCGGTCCCAAGGCAGAAGTGATCCACTGGTGGACCTCCGGCGGCGAATCGGCCGCCGTCAAGACATTCTCCGATGCCTACAATGCGGCCGGTGGCGTCTGGGTCGATACAGCGATCTCGATTGGTGAACAGGCGCGTTCCGTGGCGGTAAACCGCATCGTGGGCGGCAATCCGCCGACTGCCGCGCAGTTCAATACATCGAAGCAGTTTCTGGACCTGGTTGAACAGGGCATGCTCAACAATGTGGACGATGTTGCGCTGCGCGACGGCTGGGACAAGTTCCTGCCAGAGCCGGTGCTCAACGTGGTGCGGGTCAAGGGCCACTTCTACGCGGCGCCGGTGAACATCCACATGCCGACCTGGTTCTGGTACTCCAAGGCAGCGTTCAAGAGAGCCGGCATTGCCTCAGAACCCAGAACCATGGATGAACTGTTTGCCGTGCTGGACAAACTCAAGGCGGCGGGTTTGATACCGCTGGCGCATGGGGGTCAGCCCTGGCAGGAAAGCATCGTCTTCACGGCCGTTCTGGCGAACGTGGGCGGAGCCGATCTGTACCTCAAGGTGCTGCGCGACCGCGATGCCAAGGCGATCCAGGGTGATTCGTTCAAGAACGTGCTGCTGACCTTCAAGCGCCTGCAGGCCTATGTTGACAAGGCTGCGCCCGGTCGCAACTGGAATGATGCAACCGCGCTGCTGATCACCGGCAAGGCGGGTGTGCAGATCATGGGCGACTGGACCAAGGGAGAATTTGCCCAGGCCAAGCAGTTACCGGGCAAGGACTATGGCTGCATAGCCGGTTTTGGGCCGAAGTCGCCGTACATCATTCAGGGTGACGTTTTCGTGTTTCCCAAAACCACGAATGCCGAAGCCATCAAGGCGCAGAAGATGATGGCCGGTCTGATGCTGGCACCGACCACCCAGGTCGAGTTCAGCAACAAGAAGGGCTCGATTCCGGTTCGCACCGATGTCGATGTGTCGAAGATGGACGTCTGTGCCCAGCAGGGCTTGGCCATCATGAAGGACAAGTCGCGTCAACTGGGCAATGGCGAGGTCTATCTGAACCCGGACCAGAATGGTTCGCTATCGGATATCCTGACGGCGTACTGGAACAAGAATGTGCCGGTGGAAAAAGTACAAAAGGACATTGCTTCAGCCCTCAAGAATTGAAACTGCTTTGCGCACGGTCATGACCCTCAAGCCCAAACAACTGTTTCGACAGTTGGTGTCCTGGGCCGCGCTGCTGCCCCTGGCCAGCACGGTTTTGGTGGCCTATCTGGGAACCGTCTTGTGGTCCCTGAAAATATCGTTTACCAACTCGCGGACCTTTCCGTCGGACCAGTATGTTGGTTGGGCCCAGTACCAGCGCTTGTTTGACAATGACCGCTGGTTGCTGTCCCTGCAGAACCTGGCTTTGTACGGCGTCCTGTTCGTCGCTGCGTGCATGGTGCTGGGTTTTCTGCTGGCGGTTTTCATCGACCAGAAAGTGATGGCAGAAGGCGCCCTGCGCACCGTATTTCTGTACCCCTACGCCATGTCGTTTGTTGCCACCGGACTGGTCTGGCAGTGGATGCTCAATCCCGGCAACGGTATCCAGCAGGCGGTGCGGCAGATGGGTTATCCGGACTTCACATTCGACTGGATCATCGATCAGGACATGGTGATCTACACCATCGTGATCGCCACGGTCTGGCAAGCTTCCGGCTTGGTGATGGCGCTGCTGCTGGCAGGTTTGCGGGGCATTGACGAAGAGATCTGGAAAGCTGCGCGCATCGACGGTATTCCGACCTGGCGCGTTTATGTTTCGATTGTCCTGCCCATGCTGAGCCCGACCCTCATCACCGTTTTTGTCCTGCTGTTCACGGCGGTGGTCAAGGTGTTTGATTCCGTTGTGTCCATGACGCAGGGCGGGCCGGGTACTGCCAGCGAGGTGCCGGCAAAGTTCATCATGGAGCATCTGTTTGGCCGCGCCAACATTGCACTGGCTTCGGCTGGCTCCATTGTGTTGTTGCTGACGGTCTTGCTTCTGGTGCTGCCCTTCATGCTGGTGCGCAACCGGTCCACCCTGGCTCGGGTTGAAAAATGACAGGCGGCACGCTTGCCGTCAGGCCGCCGCTTCGCCGCCCGTACCGGCTGCGCCCGGCCCGCGTGGGCGTTTACGCATTTCTGCTGACGGCGGCGCTGTTCTTTTTGCTGCCGCTCTACATCATGCTGGTTACTTCGGTAAAGTCGATGGACGAGATCCGGATGGGCAATATTTTTGCGTTCCCGATTCAGGTCACACTGGAACCATGGGTCACAGCATGGACATCGGCCTGCACCGGGGTCGCCTGCGACGGCATCCGGGGCGGCTTCTGGAACTCGGTCCTGATTGTGATTCCGAGTACGGTCCTGCCGATTCTTCTGGGGGCGCTCAATGGCTATGCCCTGTCGTTCTGGAAGCCGCGTGGCGCCAATGTGCTGTTTGCCATCCTGATGATGGGCGCCTTCATTCCAGTGCAGGTCATGATGTACCCGCTGGTGCGCATTCTGGCCACAATCGGGCTTTTCAGTTCGCTGCCCGGAATCGTGCTGGTCCATATCATCTTCAGCATGCCGGTGATGACGCTGTTGTTTCGCAATTACTACCTGTCCATTCCGCAGGAGTTGTTCAAGGCGGCGCGAATTGATGGCGGCGGATTTTTCCGGATTTTTCTGCAACTGATGCTGCCGATGTCGACGCCCATCATCATCGTTGCGGCCATCATGCAGGTCACCGGTGTCTGGAACGACTACATCCTGGGCCTGGTGTTTGCCGGTCGCGACAACCTGCCGATGACGGTGCAACTCAACAACGTGATCAACACAACGACCGGAACGCGGCTCTACAACGTGAATATGGCAGCGACGATACTGACTTCGCTGGTGCCGCTAACCATCTATTTTGTTTCCGGGCGCTGGTTTGTGCGTGGCATCGCCGCCGGGGCGGTAAAGGGCTAAGCCATGAGCAGTGTCAGCATCCACAAATTGTGTGTTCGCTTCGGCGCAAACGAAGTCATCAAGGATCTCGATCTTGATGTGCAGCAGAGCGAGTTCCTGGTGCTCCTCGGGCCTTCGGGTTGCGGCAAGTCCACCTTGCTGCACAGCATTGCCGGCCTGATCGATGTGAGCGACGGACGCATCGAAATTGGTGGACATGACATGACATGGGCCGATCCGACCGACCGCAATATCGGCATGGTCTTCCAGTCCTATGCCCTCTATCCGACCATGAGCGTCGAGCGCAACATGTCGTTTGGTCTGCGTATCAAGGGCATGCCCAAGGCCGAAATTGAACGCCGGGTTCAGCGGGTTGCGCAAATGCTGCACCTGGAGCCGCTGCTCAAGCGCAAGCCCGCACAGTTGTCCGGCGGGCAGCGTCAGCGTGTGGCGATTGGCCGGGCATTGGTGCGCGAGGCGGGTGTTTTCCTGTTCGATGAGCCCTTGTCCAATCTGGACGCCAAGCTGCGTGCCGAATTGCGACGTGAACTCAAGCTGCTGCACAAGAATTTGCGTTCGACCATGATCTACGTGACCCATGACCAGGTCGAAGCCATGACGCTGGCCACGCGCATCGTGGTGATGCACGCCGGCAGAATTCAGCAGATCGGCGTTCCCTCCGAGGTTTATGAAAAACCCGAGAACCTGTTTGTAGCGGGCTTTCTGGGTTCGCCGGCCATGAACTTTCTGCATGGGCAAATCAAGCCCGCAGCGGACTCGATTCTGTTTGAGTCGCAGGGGCTCACGCTCGATGTAACGCCGTATTGCTGGCGCGCCCCGTTAGCCACCACCCTGGAAGTGGTTCTGGGCATTCGTCCGGAGAACCTGCGAATTCATGCCGATGGACAATTCCAGGCAACGGTTTGCCTGATCGAACCGATGGGTAATCACCACGTCGTGTGGCTCGAATTTGGCGGCAAACTGCTCTCCAGTGTGGTGTCGGGTCCTTTGACCGTTGGTGTTGATGACGCAGTCCGTTTCGGGCTGGATGCAGAACGGATTTCGCTATTCGACCGGGTTACAGAGCAGCGCCTCTAGGGCGGCGCAGGCGATAGCGGATGGAAGTTCATTGATGCACAAAGGGGGGATGATGATGCGAAGTTTGACGTGGCGGGTGTTGACGCCAGCGCTTGTCGGGATGGTGTTGCTCGGCTGCGGTGGTGCCGCCCAGACGCAGCCGATGGTCATCGGTCCGGCGGTTCAGACCTGGGTCACCTTGACCGACCAGTCCAGGCTTCTGGCGTTGGAGACGGGCAAGAACTTTGCAAGCAACCGGTCGGCCTTGCCCCTCAATATTGCGGTTGACCCGCTCCAGCGTTACCAGGAAATCATCGGCTTTGGTGCCAATATCACCGATGCCTCGGCCTGGCTGATTCAGAACCGCATGAACGAGCAACAGCGCAGCGCCTTGATGGCCGATTTGTTCGGCAAGCCACCGGGGATCGGTTTTAGTTTTACCCGGCTCACCATTGGTGCCTCTGATTTTTCACTGCGGCATTATTCACTTGATGACGTGCCGGTCGGGCAGACCGACTACCCGCTGGCAAAATTTTCGATCGATCCGATGCGCGCCGATGTGCTGCCGGTCGTCAAGAGCGCTCTGGCAATCAACCCGCAGTTGCGTGTCATGGCAAGCCCCTGGAGTGCGCCGGCCTGGATGAAGAGCGGTGACAGCCTGATCAAAGGCACACTGCGTCCCGAGGCTTACGCTGCGTTTGCCTCCTACCTGGAAAAGTTTGTCGACGACATGGCGGCCGAAGGGGTTCCGATGTTTGCATTGACAGT
>Ga0194052_1001211_pt1 | contig 15224 bp, 10 predicted proteins | sample SepL226m_MetaG_FD_160117 | JGI IMG/M metagenome (GOLD analysis project Ga0194052, IMG submission 160117) | Anoxic zone freshwater microbial communities from boreal shield lake in IISD Experimental Lakes Area, Ontario, Canada - Sep2016-L227-6m | ecosystem: Environmental > Aquatic > Freshwater >... | reverse complement strand
ACCCAATCAGTATCAGCCACTGGCTGGCAAGCCTATGGTGCTGCACACGCTGGCGGCCTTTGCTGATGTCAGCTGCATCAGCAGCGTCCTTGTGGTGGTTTCCCCTGGTGACTCCTTTTTCTCATCGCACAAGGGCGCTTGGCGCGTTGCTGATTGCGGTGGCACCAGCCGGGCGCAAAGTGTGAGCCACGGCCTTGAATGGCTGCTGCGGCAGGGCGCTTGCGGGGACGATTGGGTGCTGGTCCACGATGCTGCGCGCTGCCTCATTACGCCCGCCCAGATCAGCAATCTGATCGAAGCCTGCGAAACCGATTCAGTGGGCGGTCTGCTGGCTCACCGATTAGCCGACACGCTCAAGTGCGCGCTGGACGGGCGTGTGACTTCGACCCTGCAGCGCAGCGACAAGTGGTTGGCACAGACACCCCAGATGTTTCGCATCGACCTGCTCAGGCGGGCACTTGCCCAAGCCGGCGCGGAGGTGACCGATGAGTCGAGTGCCATTGAGAGTATCGGTTTGCGGCCACTGCTGGTGAGCGGCAGCGCACAGAACTTCAAGGTGACTTACCCGGAGGATTTTGCGCTGGCGCAAGCGCTGCTGGAGGCGCGCGCGGCAGGTGGCCATGTTTCGGACAGTCTGCCGACAACCGGCGGGAAGGGTTAAGGAGATGAGTTTCAGAATCGGTGAGGGCTGGGACGTGCATGCGCTGGTGGCGGGGCGCAAGCTCATCATCGGAGGGGTGGCCATTGATTTCCATCTGGGGCTGCTTGGCCACTCCGACGCCGATGTGCTGTTGCATGCCATCACCGATGCACTGCTGGGCGCGGCGGCGCTAGGTGATATCGGCCAGCATTTCCCGGACAGCGACGAGCGTTTCCGGGGCGCTGACTCGATGGTCTTGCTGGCAGAGGCGTCGCGCCTCGTGAGGCAGAGTGGCTTTCAGATCTGCAACGTCGACAGCACGGTGATAGCCCAAGCACCGAAACTGATGCCCTACCGCACCGCGATGTGTGCACAGATTGCGTCGGCCCTGGCCATCTCGGTCAATCAGGTCAACGTGAAAGCCAAGACGGCCGAGAAAATGGGACCCGTCGGGCTGGGTCAGGCGATCGAGGCCCGCGCTGTCGTGCTGTTGACCCCTTTGCGATGATGGCGCTGGCCAGCGCCTAATTGGGCAGCGTGAAGAGCGGGATATCCTTGTCCAGGGCCAGCGCGTCAAGGGCGCTGCGTGTCATGCCCTGCAGGTAGGCTGCGATGGCCTGATGGGTTTGTGCCGACAGCATGGTCAGGACATTGACATAGGGAACCTGCGCTGCGGCGCACAGGCTTCTGGCAAAGTGGGGTTCAAGCGCTGCCAGCGCCACGCGCCCGTCCTGGCATGCGTAGACACGGTAACCGGCGTGGCCGCCACCGACGGCTGCTCCGGCCTGCGTCAGACCCCAGTTTCGGGGCAAGGCCAGATAGGCCGCGGCTGACGAGAGGGCCACTTCAAGGTAGCAACTTTTTCCGCGCTTTTGCATCAGCACGGCTTGCAGGACAGATTCAGACGCCATCAGTGAGCCGCCCATATCGGCGTACAGGGTAGGAGGCAACTCCAGGCCATTGACAAGATCGTTCTCTGCCAGATAGGTCAGATCGTGCCCCGGTTCCTCAGCGCGGGAACCCGGTGCGCCAACGATGGCGACTTGCGACAGTGTGGGATAGCGCTTATGCAGGACCTTCCACTCTAGTCCAAGCTTCTTCAGAGCCGATGGGCGAAACGAGGTCAGCAGAATATCGGCCTTGGCTAACTCGCGCTGCAGTGCCTTTTGACCCTTTTCGGTTTTCAGGTCGGCCACCAGCAATCGGACGCCGCGATGCAACACATCAAAGGCTGCGCGGTTGTACAAACCCATGGGATCGCCGGAAGCGCCAGGCGCTGATCCCTCTGGTGCGGGCGGTTCAAGCTTGACGCAGCTTGCCCCCATCTGCTGACATCGCATCAGGGCCGCCGGACCTGGCAGATTCAAGCTCAGACTGAGTACGCGTACGCCCTTGAGTGGCTGGTTCTGGGTTCTGGATGGATTGGCCATTTGGAAAAAGTGTCTATGACAATGCTGTTTAATGAAGAGGCTGGCTAGTGAGAGCGAATGCAATCTAACACGGAGCGATCCCAATTTACTGTATTGAGCGCGGCAGGACTGTCACCAACGCGCTTTTCGAGCAAATGGTGGAGGGCCGGGAGGTAGAATTCAACGCATGCGAGACCAGTCAGGTTCGCGATTATTTTTTCTCCCTGGGCTTGCTTGGGCAATCAGTCAAGACGGCAGCCAGGTCTGGTAATAGGCCCAAGGAATTGAATGAAACGTGTTGATGACTTCCGCCTGAAGTTCGGAAATAAAGAGTTCGTGCCAATCATGATTGGCGGGATGGGAGTTGATATTTCAACCGCTGAACTCGCGCTGGAGGCGGCGCGACTGGGTGGCATAGGGCACATCTCGGACGCCATGGTGACCGATGTATCAGACCGACGTTTTGACACCAAGTTTGTCAAGAACAAGTTGCAGATCTACAAGCACAACATTCACAATTCAGACAAGTCGATCATCAAGTTTGATTTGGGCGCGCTGGCCGAAGCAACGCGCCGGCATGTCGAGTCAACCATGCAGGCCAAGAAGGGTGAAGGCCTGATCTTTGTCAACTGCATGGAAAAATTGACGATGAATGCACCGCGCGAAACCTTGCAGGTGCGCATGGCATCTGCGCTGGACGCCGGTATTGATGGCATCACCTTGAGTGCTGGTCTGCATCTGGGCTCGTTTGGACTGCTTGCCGAGCATCCCCGGTTTCGCGATGCCAAGCTTGGCATCATCGTATCGTCGGTGCGCGCGCTGCAGTTGTTCCTGCGCAAAAACGCCAGGCTGAACCGCTTGCCCGACTACGTGATTGTGGAAGGCCCGCTGGCCGGCGGACACCTTGGTTTTGGTGCCGACTGGGCGCAGTACGACCTGGCAACCATCATCGCCGAGGTGGTGCAGTACCTGCGGACGGAACAACTCGCCATTCCCGTGATCGCTGCCGGCGGCATTTTTACCGGTAGTGATGCCGTATCCTTTCTGGAAACCGGCTCAGCAGCTGTGCAGGTCGCAACCCGTTTTACCGTCGCCGACGAATGCGGCCTGCCGAAGAAGGTGAAGCAGGAATATTTCAAGGCCAGTGAAGAAGACATCATTGTCAACACGGTCTCGCCTACCGGTTATCCGATGCGCATGTTGCGCAACACGCCGGCCATCGGTGCTGGCACGCGTCCCAACTGCGAAGCGTACGGGTACTTGCTCGACGGTAATGGTGGTTGCGCCTATATCAACGCCTACAACCGTGAGGTGGCGCTGCATCCGGACCTCAAGACACTTTCAGTCATGGACAAGACCTGCCTGTGTACCCATATGCGCAACTTCAATTGCTGGACCTGTGGGCAGACCACGTACCGGCTAAAAGATACGACGCATCGCCTGGAAGACGGCAGCTACCAAACCTTGAGCGCGGAACATATCTTCAAGGACTACCAGTTCAGCGTCGACCAGAAGGTGGCCTTGCCTGAAATATCGCAGTAACTGCGCGGCGTGTGTGCCTGTCGTTGCGGTAATTGAGGTGCGCCATGGCGCACCCCTTATTGCTTAAGAAATTTCGACAATCTCGGTTACAGCAAGCGCAGCAATGTCGCGCAATTTTTCATGGCGCGGTGAATTCAGATCGACCAATTCCGACACGCGCGAATAGGACGAATGGACGAACACCTCGTGCTCGTCCCGGCTCTGCCGTTTGACTCCGAAGCGCACGGATTTGCGTTCCTCAGGAGTCAATTTCCCCATCAAGTTCTTGGTTGCCCACAACGAGCCGTGACGAGCCAGGTCAGACAGTCTGGCAGCATGGTTGATGGTGTCGCCCAGGACGGTGAACTCAACTTTGGTTTCGATGTGAAAGATTCCTAACCATTCCTGCCCCTCGTTGATACCGGTGTTGAGGTAGAGGTCGTTTACCCAGTTCTTGCGCAATTGCCATTCTTTGCTGATCTTGCGCATCGCTTCGCGAATTTGGTTGGCGCAGCGCAGCGAGTTATAAATGTAGTTGCTGTCGGGCTGTGGGAAAAAGTAATAGACCAAGCCATCGCCGACATGTTTGCCATGGGTACCGTAGTAGCTGCGGAAGATGGGCTCCATGGTTGCCCAAATCTGGTTGATCAACTCAAAATATTCTTCCGGTGGCAATTCCGAGCAAATACGCACGGAATTTTGCAGATCCGCCACGATCACTGCAACATCGGTAAGCACCGGCAAACGCTTCTTCAGCAAATTGCGGATCACGTCGTCGCGGCGTTCCAACAAGCCCAACAAGCCCTGGTGAGCGTCTGTATCGTCGGTAAACACGACGAGTATGCCTTCCCGGAAGTAGGAAGCGTAAACTCGATAGTGCTCATTCTCGCCGTCTGGCGAACGGAGATTAAGTGGCCACTCTGCGATGGAGCGGGAGGCCTTTTCTGCTTCGCGAGATCCACTGTTTACGGTTTCGGGCAGACGCTCACGCCCCATCTGCTTGTGCAGTTGTCTGAAGGCTTCGAAATTTTCTACGCTCTTGCCATAGACCCCACGGGAAAAGAAATCAAGAATGTAACGTTCCTTGGTGTCGGCAGGTAGACGGTCAAAATCGCCCAGCAGAGTCACCTTGGCTTCTTCGTTGTACCAGGCAAGCTCCAGGTTGTAATTGAGCATGTATGCCGGGTAGGGCAACTTGTCTATGGTGAGTCGCAGTGGACCAGTTTCGGCCATTGGAGCCGCTGTCGACCTCGACACAGCGGTGTCTGCCGAGCGGTTGGCGCGTTCTCTTTCAAAACGAGGCGTGGCTGTGGTCTGCGTTGGCGAACCTTCAAACCCTTCGCGTGACATATGACGGAAGATGTCGGCCATGGTGAGTCCTTCTTTTTTCATAAGTTTGATGCGTTCAATACGGTCAATGGCGTCTGGTGGGAAATAGCCTAGTTGTCTGGCGCGCGTGTTGGAACTGTCATCCGGATTTCGGATTATCGGTTTCGGCAATAAACCAAGGGCTACGTAATTGTGCAATGTAGCGCGCGAGATGCCTGATGTTTCAATGACTTCCAGACTGCTCAACATAACCATTTGTACTGTACAGGTGCACTCCACATATTTAGACAGCCCGATATTGACGCCGACCCGGTACTGCTGTCAATCGCCGCTCACATTGTTATAGCGTTAGGGCTTGACTGTGTTGCGAACCAACAACAATTTGGACGCTACAACCATCATGTGATTAGACTGGATCGCAATGTCACTTAGACAGTTCAACTATTCAAACGCCTCCCGTTTGACGCATTTGAGGCGACGAAAAGCCGGTAAGCGCAACTAGCTTTTTGTTGTCTGAACCATCTTCATGGCCGAGGCAATCAGCGTCGACACCTCGGTCATATTGCTCGGAACAATCAGCGTCGTGCTGGCGCCTGAAGCAACTTTGGAATAGGCCTCAACGGCTTTTTCGGCTACCTTGAGCTGTACGGCCTCGGCACCGCCAGGTTGGCGGATGGCCGCAGCAATTCTCTCGATCGCCTCGGCTGTGGCCTGGGCCACCGCAGTGATCGATTGTGCTTCTCCCTGCGCCCGGTTGATGACGGCCTGCTTTTCGCCTTCGGAACGCTGAATGAAGGCCTCGCGCTCACCGGTGGCAATGTTGATCTGCTCCTGACGCCTCCCTTCGGATGCGGCAATCAGTGCGCGTTTTTCACGTTCTGCAGTAATCTGCTGCTGCATGGCGTGCAGTATTTCTTTGGGCGGCGTCAGATCCTTGATCTCGTAGCGCAGCACCTTGACGCCCCAGTTCAAGGCCGCCTCGTCAATGGCCTGCACGACCTGGGCATTGATGATGTCGCGTTCCTCAAATGTCTTGTCGAGTTCGAGTTTGCCAATGACCGAGCGAAGCGAGGTCTGCGCCAACTGGGAGATCGCCGTGATGTAGTTGCTCGATCCGTAGCTGGCGCGCATCGCATCCGTTACCTGGAAATACAGGATGCCATCGACCTGCAACTGCGTGTTGTCGCGCGTGATGCAGACCTGGCTTGCGATGTCCAGCGGAATCTCCTTGAGCACGTGTTTGTAGGCCACCTTGTCCACAAACGGCATCAGAAAACTCAAACCCGGGGTCAGTGTTCCGTTGTATTTCCCGAGGCGCTCGACTACCCAGGCGTGCTGTTGTGGCACGACCTTGACCGACTGCGTGATGAAAACGACGGCGATGACGAACAAAACAAGGGCGATTTCCATCAATTTCTCCTGTCACAGTTTTCTGACAATCAATCGGCTTCCGATCACTTCCACGATGCTGTGCTTGCCCGGCGCGGCACTGGCACCAGATACCAGAGAAACGTTCCAGTTGGCACCTCGGTATCGCACCGTGCTGTTGCCGTCGCCGTCCCAGGCTTCAACCTGCACGGTCTCGCCAATGTCAAGGTTCACGTCATGATTGGCGGCGGCCGGCGCTGCGGCGGGTTGAACCTGTCGATAACGTCGCCAGGCGATGACCGAGCCACCTCCAAGGGCGGCAGCCACCACCCACTGGACAACCAGGCTGGCGCCCAGATGTGCCGCGATCGCGGCGGCAACCAAGCCAATCGCGACCATCAGCAGGTAGAAGGTGCCCGTCATGAGTTCGGTGGCAACAAGCACCCCTGCAAACACCCACCAGATTGTGGATTGGCTCATATTGGCCTCAGTTGTGTTGGTATCGCCACATTTTGCGCCAAATGCTTCTGCGCGCCAAGGGTAAGGTCGATTTAGTCCTTACACTTCGCGCCTGTTTATGTAATTTTGTGCGCCTGGCTGGAGATTTCAATGAAGTTTCGTTTTCCCATCGTCATCATCGACGAAGACTTCCGTTCCGAAAACACCTCCGGCCTGGGCATTCGCGCACTGGCTCAGGCGATTGAGTCTGAAGGGTTTGAGGTGCTGGGGGTGACCAGTTACGGCGATCTCAGCCAGTTCGCCCAACAACAGAGCCGTGCCAGTGCCTTTATTCTCTCCATTGACGACGAAGAATTTACGCCCGGGCCCGATCTGGATCCGGCGGTTCTTAACCTGCGCCATTTCATCGAAGAAGTGCGTCGCAAGAACCTCGATGTGCCAATCTATATCTACGGTGAAACGAAAACTTCGCGCCATCTTCCCAACGACATTTTGCGTGAACTGCATGGCTTCATCCACATGTTTGAGGACACGCCGGAATTCGTCGCCCGCCACATCATCCGCGAAGCCAAGAGTTACCTCGAAGGCGTACAACCACCGTTCTTCAAGGCATTGCTCGACTATGCTGAAAATGGTTCCTACTCATGGCATTGCCCGGGCCATTCCGGTGGCGTGGCCTTTCTGAAGAGTCCGGTGGGACAGATGTATCACCAGTTCTATGGCGAGAACATGTTGCGCGCCGATGTGTGCAATGCGGTCGAAGAACTGGGCCAACTGCTGGACCACGACGGGGCGATTGGAAAGAGTGAGCGCAATGCAGCGCGCATCTTTAATGCGGACCACTGCTTTTTTGTCACCAACGGCACCAGCACCAGCAACAAGATGGTATGGCATCACACGGTGGCTCCCAATGACGTGGTGGTGGTCGACCGGAACTGCCACAAGTCGATTCTTCATGCGATCATCATGACCGGCGCCATTCCGGTTTTCCTGAAGCCTACGCGTAACCACTTCGGCATCATCGGGCCGATTCCCAGAGGCGAATTTGAGCCAGAGGCGATCAGGAACAAGATCCGGACGAACCCCCTGATTCGCCAGCATCTGGCTGGCGCTGATATTGGCAAAATCAAACCGCGCGTGCTGACGCTCACGCAGTCGACCTATGACGGTGTGCTCTACAACACCGAGACCGTGAAGGGCTTGCTCGATGGTTATGTGGAGAACATCCACTTTGATGAAGCATGGCTGCCGCATGCCGCTTTCCATCCGTTTTACGGCAGCTACCATGCGATGGGGAAGAACCGGGCACGTCCCAAGCATGCCATGGTTTATGCCACGCAGTCTTTGCATAAATTGCTGGCGGGCATCAGTCAAGCCAGTCACGTCCTGGTGCAGGACTCGCAAACCGTCAAACTCGACAAACACCTCTTCAACGAGGCCTACCTGATGCATACCAGCACCAGTCCTCAATACAGCATCATTGCCAGCTGCGACGTTGCAGCAGCCATGATGGAACCCCCTGGCGGTACCGCGCTGGTGGAGGAGAGCATCGCTGAGGCGCTGGACTTTCGCCGCGCCATGCGCAAAGTCGATGAAGAGTACGGCGACGACTGGTGGTTCAAGGTCTGGGGGCCGGACAAGTTGGTCGACGAGGGCATCGGCCGCGCAGACGACTGGATCATCAAGGGTGAGTCAGCCAAGGCGAAGGCGGGCGTCAACTGGCACGGTTTCGGCAAGATGGCAGCGGGCTTCAATATGCTCGATCCGATCAAGTCCACCATCGTGACCCCTGGCATGGACCTGAGTGGCAAGTTTGCCAAGACCGGTATCCCGGCCAGCGTCGTGACCAAGTTCCTGTCCGAGCACGGGGTGGTGGTCGAGAAAACCGGGCTCTACAGTTTCTTCATCATGTTCACCATTGGCATCACCAAAGGTCGCTGGAACAGCATGTTGACTGCGTTGCAGCAGTTCAAGGACGATTACGCCAAGAATCAGCCGATGTGGAGGATTCTTCCGGAGTTCTGTCAAAAGTATCCCAAATACGAAAACATGGGGCTGGCCGACTTGTGCCAGCATATTCACCAGCTTTACGCCAAGTACGATATTGCACGCTTGACCACCGATATGTACCTGAGCGACCTGACGCCGGCCATGAAGCCCAGCGATGCCTACGCCCATATTGCGCTGCGTAAGACCGAACGGGTCGAAATTGACGATCTTGAGGGCCGCATCACGGTTGGACTGGTTACGCCTTACCCGCCTGGAATTCCCCTGCTGATACCCGGCGAGGTATTCAATCGAAAAATTGTTGACTACCTGAAATTTTCACGTGAGTTCAACGCACGCTGTCCGGGCTTTGAGACCGACATCCACGGACTGGTGGAAGAAGACGACCGGGACGGACAACGCCACTACTACGCAGATTGCGTGGTGACTTAGCTCCGACGGTATCCTTCTTAAGCTGCCGCGGTTTCGACAACGGCCACCGCTGTCTGGCTGACACCGCAGTCAACATAGGAAATCTGTCCGGTCATTCCGGAGGCCAGATCGCTGAGCAGAAATGCCGCAACGTTGCCAACCTCCTCGATCGTTACATTGCGCCGCAGCGGAGAAGCATTGGCTGAAATGGACAGCAGACGTCCAAAGTCCTTGATGCCGCTTGCGGCCAGGGTCTTGATGGCACCGGCGCTCAATCCATTGACGCGAATGCCCTGCGGTCCCACGGCATCGGCCAGATAGCGCACCGAAGATTCCAGCGATGCTTTGGCCAGACCCATGGTGTTGTAACTCGGCACCACGCGCACACCGCCCAGGTAGGTCAGCGTGAGCAGGGACGCCTTGTCATTGAGATAGGGCAGGGCTGCTTTGGCCATGGCCGGAAAGCTGTAAGCACTGATGTCGTGCGCAATGCGAAAATTTTCGCGGCTCAGTCCATCCAGAAAGTTACCGGCGATCGCCTCACGCGGAGCGTAGCCAATGCTGTGCACAAAGCCGTCGAAGCGTGGCCAGGTCTGTGCCAGGTCAGCAAAGAGTTTCTCGATCTGCGCATCATCGGCCACGTCACAATCAAATACCAAGCTGGAGTCAAAATCCGCTGCAAACTCGACAATTCGCTCCTTGAAACGCTCGCCCACGTAGCTGAAAGCCAGTTCGGCACCCTGTTGGTGGCAAGCCTGCGCGATGCCGTAAGCAATGGACCGCTTGGACAACACACCGGTTATCAGCAGTTTTTTTCCGCTCAAAAATCCCATATCTTCCTCTTCGATTGACTGTCAGTTCAGCACGCGATCCATGCTAACGGTGAGGAATTGTCGCATGCGGCGCAGTGACTTGCCCTGCTCAAGGCTCAGAGGCGAGGCAGTATGCTAGGGTTATATTTTCTCTTCGTGGTCAATTTATGAAACCTTGTCTTGCGCTTTTCGGGCTTGTGTTTGTCGCACTGGGACTCCAGGCCAGTCCCGTGGCGGTGGAGGGTTTTACCCATGTGAGAACCGTCAATAGCATTGACGAGTACACGCTCAACTCAAATGGTTTGCAGGTCCTGCTGCTACCCGAGCATTCCAGCCCGACGCTGACCTTCATGATGACCTACCGGGTCGGTTCGAAAAATGAGGTCACCGGCAGTACCGGTGCCACGCACATACTCGAACATTTGATGTTCAAAGGCACTTCCGAGCGCGATCGCAGCAAGGGCAATAACGTTGATCAATTGCTCGAACGCACAGGTGCCAGATACAACGCGACGACCTGGCTTGACCGCACCAACTATTATGAAAATCTGGGCAGTGAACACCTCGTGACTGTGGTGGATATGGAAGCTGATCGCATGCGCAAGCTGCTGCTGCGCGATGAAGATCGTCAAGCGGAGATGACGGTAGTGCGCAACGAATTTGAGCGTGGTGAGAATTCACCCCTGCAGGCCCTGTACAAGGAAATCTATCAGGCTGCATTTGTTGCCCACCCCTACCATCACGGCACCATTGGGCATCGCAGCGACATCGAAAAGGTTTCGATCGAAAAGTTGCGCGAGTTTTACGACACCTACTATTGGCCCAACAATGCAACGGTTTCCATCATTGGCGACTTTGAAGTGACCCAGGCGTTGGCCCTGGTCAAAAAATCCTTCGGCGTCTACCCGCGCTCTCCCAAACCGATTCCGACGGTGTATACACAGGAACCCGCCCAGTCCGGCCAGCGACGCGTCACAGTCAAGCGCGCGGGACAACTCGGCTTGCTTGCCGTTGCGCACAAGATTCCGGCAGCAACGCACGCCGACTATGCTGCGCTCGCGCTGCTCAGCGCGATTCTGACCGACGGCAAGAACAGTCGCCTGTACAAGGCCGTTACCGACAAGAATCTGGCTACCGAGGTGGAAGCTGACGCCGGCTTTAACGCCGATCCGGCCCTGCACATCATTTTTGCGCCCCTGGCCCCCGGCGCCAGGCACGATGAAGTGGAAAAAGTGATCCTGCAGGAGATCGAGCTAGTCAAGGCGCAAGGTGTTTCGGAAACTGAACTCAAGGCAGCGATTGCAAAGACCTTGGCCGATGCGGCTTTCAAGCGTGATGGCTCGTTTGCCGTTGCTGGCAATCTTAATGAGTGCATTGCTGCGGGCGACTGGTCGCTGTTTTACACACTGGATGATGCGACCCAAAAGGTTACGACCTCTGACATTCAGCGTGTCGCGAGGCTTTACCTGAACGAAGATCAAAGTACCACCGGCTGGTTCGTACCGACGACAGCGGGTGGAGCCGGCGCGGCCACAACCAAACCGTCCCGCGTTGACGGGCCGTACTACTACCGCAAGCCGGAGAACGCCATCGCTGCGACGGATCCGGCGTTGCCGGGCGGCGCTGTGGTCGCGGACACGGGTGCGAAGATTGCCCCCAAGGCCAAACGGCTGAAGATTGCCGGGGTCGACGTCATAGCCTACGCCACAGGCGTAAGAAATGTGGTTTCCTTGCGCGCTTCCTTGCCGGCCGGCAAGGGGGCCGGCGCGACCGGCAATCCGAGCATCCCCACACTGACTGGCATGCTGCTGGACCAGGGAACGCAGAAGCAGGACAAGTTTGCCATCGCCGAAAAGCTCGAAGCGGTCGGCGCAAGCATCCAGTTCAGGGTTGGAGCCGACTTGCTCGAAATCAGCGCCAAGTCCCTGAGCAAGGATGTGCCACTGTTAATCAGTCTGATCGCGGAGCAGTTGCGAATGCCGGCTTTCTCGGCGGAGGAATTCGCCAAAGCCAAGAAACAGTTTGCCGGAAGTGTCAGGCGCAGTCTGGAGAACACCGATTTCCGGGCCGGTGATACTTTTTCCCGAGCCGTCTATCCACTTGGCCACCCCAATCGGCACCCCGAGCCCGAGGAGTTGCTGGCAGCCATTGAGTCAGCCCGTCTTGAGGACGTACTGGCCTTCCACAAGGCCTGGTACGGACCGGAGCAAATGACGCTGGTTTTAGTTGGTGATCTCGATCTGGATCGATTTCAGGCGGAACTCGGCAAGGCGTTTGCCGGCTGGCAGGGCGGCAGGAGGCCCGTGCGCGCCGCCCCAATGGATCCTGGCAAAGTGCCACAAAATCAGGAAGTAGCCATTGCAGAAAAGACAAGCGTTTCGATCGTTTTGGGGCAGCCCAGCGGTTTGCAGTACAGCGACCCTGACTATCAGGCTTTACGCCTCGGCACCGCCATTCTGGGCAGCGGCTTTACCGGTCGCCTGATGGCCAATGTGCGTGACAAGGAAGGCTTGACCTACGATGTAGGCGCCAGATTGGGAAACGACATGATCCATGCGGGTGACTGGAGAATTACGGCGTCTTTTGCCCCTGCCATGCTCGAGCAGGGCATTGCGTCAACCCGACGACAGCTTGTGCTGTGGTGCGAGCGTGGCGTGACGGCTGATGAAGTCGAGGCGCGAAAGAGCAGTCTGATCGGCGCATTCAAGGTGGATCTGGCAACCAGCGATGGCATGGCCAACGCCCTGTTGGCAGCTGTCAATCGAGGGTACGACCTGAACTGGCTTGACGACTTCCCCTTGCGGGTCAATGCATTGACGCTGGAGCAGGTCAACGCTGCGATCCGGAAGTATCTCAAGCTCGACCAGATGATTCTGGTCAAAGCCGGTACCTTGCCGTAAAATCGCCTTGAAAATCATGGTGTTTACGACGTTTTAAGATACAATCCAGTTTCACGACCAAACGGGCGGGTATCTACCGCCCGTTTTTTTTGGTCGATTGTTTTTGCATGCATCTGTATACAAGTGGCACTGAAAGAAGTTATTGAACAAACGGTAGCCGGTTTGGGCTATGAATTGGTGGAAATTCAACGTTCCGCCGCTGGCTTGCTGCGTGTCACGATGGATCTGCCCTGGAGCGCAGTGACCGTGGCAGTAGCGCTTAGCCCTGTTCCGGAGCAGTTTGTGACAGTTGAAGACTGCGAAAAAGTCACGCGTCAGCTGCTGTTTGCGCTGGAAGTGGAGGGGATCGACTTCAAGCGGCTGGAGGTCTCTTCACCGGGAATTGACCGCCCTTTGCGCAGCGAGAAGGATTTTGAGCGCTTTGCAGGGCAGGTTATTGATGTAACGCTGAAGGAGCCTGTCGGGACGCTGGTTGCAGATGGACAGGTCAGTGCCACTCGAAAGAAGTTTCAGGGCAGGCTGGAGCGTAGGCAGGGTGAGGACGGCAAAGAGGCTGCGCACGGCTGGCAGATCGTCTGGACAGATGCACCAAGCATCAAGCCGGGCCAGAGGGTGAGCAAGAAAAGGTTACCGGCACCGATGCGTGCCTTGGGATTTACGCTAGACGAGTTGCGAGAGGCGCGTCTGGCGCCGATTGTCAGCTTCAAGGGTCGCGCTTCCGGGGGAAGCACAGAGTCGAACACAGATTGAATTGAAACAGGAGAGTCATGGCATGAATCGCGAAATGTTAATGCTGGTGGAAGCTATCTCACGCGAGAAGAACGTCGAACGCGATGTTGTATTTGGCGCGGTTGAGGCAGCTCTGGCGCAGGCGACCAAGAAACTTTACCCGGGCGATGTCGATATTCGGGTATCGGTTGATCGCGACAGCGGTGCCTATGAGACCTTCCGGCGCTGGCACGTCGTGCCGGACGAGGATGGCCTGCAATTGCCCGACCAGGAAATCCTGTTGTTCGAGGCCAAAGAGCAGATTGCCGATATCGAAGTCGATGAGTACATCGAAGAAACAGTCGAGTCGGTGCCTATCGGTCGCATTGGCGCGATGGCGGCCAAGCAGGTCATTCTGCAGAAGATACGGGACGCCGAGCGGGAAATGTTGCTGAACGATTTCATGTCGCGCGGCGACAAGATCTTTGTCGGTACCGTCAAGCGCATGGACAAGGGAGACATCATTGTCGAAAGCGGTCGGGTTGAAGGCCGCCTGCGCCGTGGCGAGATGATTCCAAAGGAAAACCTCCGCATGGGTGACCGTGTTCGTGCCATGATCATGGAGGTTGACCTCACGCTGCGTGGCGCGCCCATCATCCTGTCGCGCTCGGCACCGGAATTCATGATTGAACTGTTCCGTCAGGAAGTGCCAGAGATCGAGCAGGGCCTGCTGGAAATCAAATCTTGTGCTCGGGACGTCGGTTCTCGCGCAAAGATTGCCGTTCTCTCGCATGACAAGCGGGTGGACCCCATCGGAACCTGTGTCGGCGTCCGTGGCACGCGGGTCAACGGTGTCACCAATGAGTTGGCCGGTGAGCGTGTCGATATTGTGTTGTGGAGCGAGGACCCGGCGCAGTTTGTGATTGGTGCACTGGCGCCGGCCAATGTGTCATCGATCGTGGTCGACGAGGAGCGTCACGCCATGGATGTCGTGGTGGACGAAGAAAACCTCGCCATTGCCATTGGTCGTGGCGGTCAGAATGTGCGCCTGGCGTCTGAGCTGACGGGTTGGAAGATCAATATTCTGGACGCTGCGGAATCTGCACAAAAGCAAGCCAGCGAAACCGACTCAGGCCGCAAACTGTTCATGGAAAAGCTGGACGTGGACGAGGAAATTGCCGACCTGCTGATCGCCGAGGGCTTTACCAGTCTGGAGCAGGTGGCCTACGTGCCGCTGGAGGAGATGCTTGAAATCGAGAGTTTCGACGAGGATACGGTCAACGAGCTTCGTACCCGTGCCAAAGACGCGCTGCTGACCATGGAAATTGCCCTGGAAGAGAGCGCGCAGGCCGTGTCACTCGATTTGCGCGACCTTGAAGGCGTGACCCCCGAACTGATCGCCAAACTGGCCGACGCTGGAATTCACACCCGCGACGACCTTGCCGATCTGGCAGTTGACGAACTAATCGAAATATCAGGCCAGTCTGAGGACGCGGCCAAGACCTTGATCATGAAAGCACGCGAACATTGGTTTGCCAATGAAGCAGTTTCTCAAGCTTAAAGTAAATGTCATGAATACAAAGTTTCAGTGATGGCTAACAAATGCCCGCAGAGCTTGTTATGCCGAACTAAAGGTTACACAACAAATGTCCAGTACGAC
>Ga0194052_1001208_pt1 | contig 15255 bp, 18 predicted proteins | sample SepL226m_MetaG_FD_160117 | JGI IMG/M metagenome (GOLD analysis project Ga0194052, IMG submission 160117) | Anoxic zone freshwater microbial communities from boreal shield lake in IISD Experimental Lakes Area, Ontario, Canada - Sep2016-L227-6m | ecosystem: Environmental > Aquatic > Freshwater >... | reverse complement strand
CCGTCGGTGACGACGCCGTCGGTGGCCACCCGCTCCCCCGGGCGCACCACGATCACGTCACCCACCACCAGGTCGCCTACCGCGATGCGCACCTCCCCGCCGTCGCGCACGACGACGGCGTCCTTGACGCCCATGGACAGCAGCGCGCGCAGCGCCGCACCGGCGCTGCGTTTCGCCTTGGCTTCGGCGTAGCGGCCGGCCAGGAGGAACACCGTCACCGCGGCGGCGACTTCGAAGTAGACGTGAGCGGCCATACCGGTGACGACCACTACCGCCGACCACATGTACGCCGCGAGCGTGCCCAGCGAGACCAGCGTGTCCATGGTGGAGGCGCCGTGTCGGGCGCTGCGCAGCGCGGCGCGGTGGAAGGGGTAGCCACCCCAGAAGACGATGGGTGTGGTGAGCGCAAGTGCGAGCCACTGCCAACCGGAGAAGTGCAGCGCCATGATCATCGACAGCGCCACCACCGGGACGGCCAGGATCGCCGACCCGATCAGCCGCGGACGCAACTGCTCAGTGGGCAGATCGTGGTTCATGTGGTCGTGATTCGTGCCCTCGTGATTCATGCCGTCGTGGTTCATGCCGTCATGGTCGATCAGCGAGGCCTGATAACCGCACGACTCGACCGCGCGCACGAGATCCTCAGGCGACACCGACGCGTCGTGGTCGACGTGGGCCTGCTCCACGGCGAAGTTGACCGTCGCCGCCACACCCTGCAACTCGTTGAGGCCGCGTTCGATCCGCGACGCGCAGGAGGCGCAACTCATGCCGTGCAGGCGCAGATCGGTGGCGGTCATGCCGGTGACTATACCCCTAGGGGGTATAGTCGGCAACCCGCCGGCGGCGCATCAAGCCGGCCACCCCGAGAACCGCCAGCACCCCGGCCGCGGTGCCCAGCAACCCGGCCAGCACCAGCATCGGCGGGTCGTAGACCACTGAGACGGTCGCCGGCTGACCCTCGGTCACCGGCGCGACGTCGACCAGGCTCGTAACCGCGAGCCATGCCCGCACCGCGCCCGCACCGGAGGCGGCGGCGAGAACAAGTTGCAGGACATGCTTCACGCCGGTGTGCCTCATGCGCCGGCCCGTTCGGCGACGAGTCGGGTGAGTTCGGCCTTGAGCGCCTCGTGGTCGCGCGCCCAGGCCTGCGCGGTGCGATCGTTGGTGAGCTTGAGCCCGATAGCGGTGCGGCCCTTCGGTATGCCGGGTAGCTCCCCGAGCGTGCGTGCGATCTGCCAAGGCTCCTGCGGCTCTGCCGATTTCGGTTTCTTCGGCTCCTCTTGGAACACCCTGAGGATCTCGCTCACCAGGATCGTCTCGGTGCCCTCGCGCAATGCGGTGGGGGTCAACTCGACACTGGTGTGCAGACGCGCCGCCTTCACCTGCAGTGTGAACACGGCGGTGAGCAGCACCAGGAAACCCAGCGGCACGAGCGGGGATCCGGCGCCGGCGTTGTACTGGATCAGCGACATCGCCGACGCCGCCAGTGGGCCGCCGATCAGCCACCACCAACTGGCGCCCTGCTCGGAGAACAGCACCCGTTGATCGTCAGGAGTCATAGCCGGATTCCCGAGGGGCTCGCGGCGGGTAGGGAGCCGCGAACCATGTGACGGCGTCGTGCCGATTGAGCAGCAGCACCCCCACGATGATCGGCAGCAGGCTCAGCAGCGCGAGGATGTGCGCGCCGGAGAACACCGCCGCCCCGCCCGCGAGCACCACGATCGCCAGCGCCAGACCCAGCAGTGCGCGCCGGAAGCGGGCGTCGCGGCCGCGGGTGCGCATGGCCAGGAATGCCAGACCCGCGCCGGCGACGGCGAACAGGGCGCCGGTGCCGCGGTAGAGGGTCAGATAGGAGCGGACCGATGCGTCCGACACCGAGGACGGCGCGACCCGGCGCAGGGTGTCGAACCCGACGGTCGCGGTGGCCAGGCCCCCGGCGATGAGCATCGCCGCACCGAGCAGCAGCAGCCAGGTGGCCACCGAGACCACCGTCGGACGGGCGTCGGGCGCATCGGATTCCGGCGGCCAGGGTTCGGGTGCCGTCATGTCGGGCAGCCTATTCACCGGACGAAATGCTGCTGGGAGTCGGGGCGGTGCAGTGCGAAGACACCGCCGGCGATGAGGACCGACCCGATGATTCCGGTCACCGCATAGACGATCGCGCCCAGAGTCGGGCGCGCAACCCCGAACAGGCTGACCGCGGTGTAGACGATGGTCGCCACCCCGCCGGCGGTCAGCACGGTGCGGGCCCATCGGTAGCCCTCCCGCATCAGGAAGAGCATGGTGAGCACCACCGCTGCGAGGATCACCGCCAGCAACGCCGAGATGACGACCATCGTCGTGCGGTCGACCGGAGCGGGTGTGGATACCAGGAACGTATCGGCGAGTTGCCCGGCCAGCAGCAGTGGCAGGGCCGCCAGCCACAGCCAGAAGCCGGTGTCCACATCGGCCGGGCGCGCGGTCATAACCAGCCGGCAGCCTCGGCCGCCCAATACGTCAGCACGATGTCGGCGCCGGCGCGGCGGATGGCCATCAGCGACTCCAGTGCGGCGGCCCGCCCGTCGATCCAGCCGTTGGCGGCGGCCGCGCTGATCATCGAGTACTCGCCGGAGACCTGATAGGCCGCGACCGGAACCGGGGAGACTGCGGCTGCGGCGGCCACCACGTCCAGGTACGCCATCGCCGGTTTGATCATCACGATGTCGGCGCCCTCGGCGATGTCGAGGGACACCTCTCGCAGCGCTTCGCGGGAATTGCCGACGTCCTGCTGATAGGTGCGACGGTCACCGGACAGGCTGGATTCCACGGCGTCGCGGAACGGGCCGTAGAACGACGACGCGAACTTCGCGGCGTAAGCCAGGATCACCACGTCGGCGAATCCCGCTGCGTCGAGTCCGTCCCGGATCGCCGCGACCTGACCGTCCATCATGCCGCTCGGTCCGACAACGTGAGCGCCGGACTCCGCCTGCGCCACAGCGAGTTTGACGTACTGCGCGTTGGTGGCGTCGTTGTCGACGCGGCCGCGGGCGTCAAGGAGTCCGCAGTGACCGTGGTCTGTGAACTCGTCAAGACAGGTGTCGGCCATCAGCACGCATCCGTCACCGAGATCTTTGGAGAGATCACGCAGTGCGACGTTGAGGATGCCGTCGGGGTGTACGCCGCAGGAACCGGTTGCGTCCTTGTCCTGCGCGCGGGGCACGCCGAAGATCATCAACCCTCCGACGCCGGCCTGCACCGCGTCGGCGGCTGCGCGGCGCAGCGAGTCACGGGTGTGCTGCACGACACCGGGCATCGACGCGATCGGCCGCGGGGCGTCGATGCCGTCGGCGACGAACATCGGCAACACCAGATGCCTCGGCTCCAGCGAGGTCTGCGCCACCAGCCGGCGCAGAGCCGGTGTGGATCGCAGCCGCCGCGGGCGTTGCCGGGGAAACATCGAGGCGACCGTTACCGGCGGCGGCTCTTCTTGCGCGGCGGCGGCAGTGCGCCCTCCGCGCGCAACCGGGCCGCGTGCTCGGCCAGCGCGTCGACGAGCGGGCCGACCGCGGCAACCTCGGGCTGTACGTCGACCCGCAACCCGAACTCGGCTGCCGTCTCGGCGGTCTTGGGTCCGATGCAGGCGACGATGGTGCGGCTGTGCGGCTTACCGGCGATGCCGACGAGGTTGCGCACCGTGGAACTGGAGGTGAAGCAGACGGCGTCGAACCCGCCGGTCTTGATCATCTCGCGGGTGTCCGCGGGCGGCGGTGCCGCGCGCACCGTGCGGTAGGCCGTCACGTCCTCGATCTCCCAGCCGCGTTCGCGCAGGCCTTCGGCGAGGGTTTCGGTGGCGATGTCTGCGCGCGGCAGCAACACCCGGTTGACCGGGTCGAAGATGCTGTCGTAGTCCGGAAACTCATCCAGCAGGCCCAGCGACGACTGCTCACCGGAGGGCACGAGTTCGGGGCTGATGCCGAAGGCGCGCACCCGATCGGCGGTGGCCTCACCGACGCAGGCGATCTTGACCCCGGAGAACGCCCGGGCGTCCAGGCCGAACTCGCCGAACTTCTCCCACACCGCGCGCACGGCGTTGGTCGAGGTGAACACCACCCACTGGTAGCGGCCGTCGACGAGTCCCTTGACGGCGCGTTCCATCTGCGCGGGGCTGCGCGGCGGCTCGACGGCGATGGTAGGCACCTCGATGGGCACCGCGCCGTGGGCGACGAGCCTCTCGCTCATCTCCCCGGCCTGTTCCTTGGTGCGCGGCACCAGCACGGTCCAGCCGTACAGGGCGCGGCTCTCCCACCAGTTGAGCTTGGCGCGGTGGTTGACGGCCTTGCCGATGGTGATGACCACCGGCCCGGTCAGCGGGCCGGCCGGATCGGAGTTCAGCGTGGTGCGATCGGTCAGTCCGGACAGCGTCGACTCCACCGAGCGCTGCGAGCAGGTGGTGCCCTGCGCGGTCACCACGCACGGGGTGCCCTCGGCCAGCCCCTGGTTGAGCAGGTTGCGGGCGGCCTCGGCGACATGCGAGGAGGTCGCGGTGAGGATCAGCGGCGCGGGTGCCGACGCCAGCGCCGCCCAGTCCACTCCGGCTCGGACGTCGGCGACGGTGTGGGTCGACCCCAGCGGCAGGCCCGCGTAGGTGGGCACCGCGACGCTCGAGGGCAGCCCGGGCACGATCTCGAAGCTCAGGTGAGTCTTGGCGACGGCCGCCACCTCGGTGGTGACCGCGTCGACCGACAGCGGATCACCGGCGACCAGGCGTACGACGTCGGCGCCGGTCTTGGCCTCGGTGGCCAGCGTCTTGGCCACTTCGGCCGGCTCGCCGAGTGCGGGCCGGATGTCGGGGCCGACGGAGACCACCGGCGGCTTGGTCCGGTCGGCGGCCTCTGCGGCCGAACCCTGCGGCGCCGGAGCGGGGCCCGACGCCGGCGGCAGTTCGGTGCCGACCAGTGCCAGCACCGCCTGCGGTACGTCGGGGTCGGTGAACACCAGCGCGGCGTTGGCCAGCACGCTGCGGGCGCGCGACGTCAACAGGCCCGGGTCGCCCGGACCGGAGCCGACGAACGTGATTCGTCCCGGCTTCGCCTTACGCCCTCTCGGGTGACCAGTCATGCTCACTCCCGTTCCGTCGACATGAGTTCGCGCGCACCGAGATCGACCAGCTCCGCGGCGACCGAGAGCCCCAGCTCTGCGGCCCGGCCGGGAGTGCCGATTCCGGACGCACGGATCACGTCGGATCCGTCCACCGCCGCCACGCAGGCGCGTAGCGACAGCTCCTCGAAGACGCGGCCGTCCTCATCGATGGACTCGACCACCTCAGCGATCGCACCCACCGGTGCCGAACAACCGGCCTCCAGGTCGGCGAGCAGGACACGCTCGGCGGTGACCGCGGCGCGGGTGTCGGAGTCGTCAAGCTCCGACAACAACGCCACCAGACCCTCGTCGCCCGCTCGGCATTCCACCGCGAGCGCTCCCTGAGCCGGTGCCGGAAGCATCTGCACCGGCTCGAGGGTCTCGGTGACGTCACCCAGTCGTCCCAGGCGGGCCAGGCCCGCCCGGGCTACCACGATGGCGTCGAGATCACCGCTGCTTACCCTGTTCAACCTGGTGTCTAGGTTGCCTCGCAGGGGCCGGATTTCCAAACCGAGACCCAGTGCTCTAAGCTGCGCGGCCCGCCGCACCGACGAGGTGCCGATGACCGACCCGACCGGCAATTCCCCCAGCACCATGCCGTCCCGGGCGACCAGGGCGTCCCGTGGGTCGGCACGCGGGGGGACCGCGGCGATGACGAAGCGGGGGTCCGGCGCCGTCGGCAGGTCCTTATAGGAGTGCACCGCCATGTCCACCCGGTCATCGGCGATGGCCTCGCGCAGAGCCGCGGTGAAGACGCCGACCCCGATCTCGACGATCGGCTGCTGCGAGCGGTCGCCCTCGGTGGTCACGATCACCAGTTCGGCGCGGTGTCCGCGCGCGATCAGCTGATCGCGGATGAGGCCGGCCTGGGTGGTGGCCAGCAGGCTGCCCCGGGTGCCGATCCGGATGACCGAATCACCGTCGGGTGCCAACAGTCCTACTCGCAGCGATCGCCGTCGGCCGCCTCGAACCCACCTGCCGACAGGGGTCCACCTGCCGACAGGGGGATGTCACCGCCGGCCACCGCATCGACAGCCTTGGGATCGAGTTCGAAGAGCTCCCGCAGAGCTTCGGCGTAGCCTTCGCCTCCCGGCGAGCCTGCGAGTTGCTTGACCCGCACGGTGGGCGCGTGCAGCAGCTTGTCCACCACGCGGCGCACCGCACGCGCCACCTCCTCGCGCTGGACGCCGTCGAGTCCAGGCAGCCGGTTGTGCAGCCGCAGCAGTTCGGCGTCGACGAGGTCGGCGGCGCGCTGACGAAGAGCGGTGACCGTGGGGGTCACCTCGGCGATCCGCTGGCTGGCCAGATAGGCCGCGACTTCCTGCGCCACGATCTCCCGGGCCGCCTCGGCGTCGTCGGCGGCGGCGCGGGCCGAGGGCTCGCGCTGCACACGCTCCATGTCCACGACCATCACCCCGGGCAGGCCGGATACGGCGGTGTCGATGTCGCGCGGCATGCCGAGGTCGCACAGAACCAGGGGCTGTGTGTGTTCGTCGCGGTGCGAATCGGCGAGCGCGTGATGGACGTCGGCGAGCGTGACGACGGGCCGCACCGCGCCGGTGCAACTGATCACCAGATCGGCGCCGGCGAGTGCGGCGGGAAGCTGATCGAGGGTCATGGCGCGCGTCCCGACACCCTGCTCGGCGAGGTGCTCGGCGAGGTGCTCGGCGCGCGGCAGCGAGCGGTTGACGACGTTGACGTGGCTGACGCCGGCGCGCACCAGATGAGCGGCGGCGAGGCTGCCCATCGAGCCGGCACCGATGACGGTGGCGCTCCGCCCGGCCAGAGCGGTGTAGGACGGCCCCAACTCCGGCCGGTAGAGCCGTGCCGCGGCGATGTGCAACGCCACCGAGACCACGCTGGCTCCGGCGGCGTCGATCGCGGTCTCGTTGTGCACCCGCTTGCCCACCGCGAGCGCGCGCTGGGCGAGATCATGCAGGACCCGGCCGACGGCCTGATTGGATTCCGCGGCGGCGTAGGCGCGGCGCACCTGGCCGAGCACCTGCTGCTCGCCGACGACCGCGCTGTCCAGGCCGCTGGCCACAGCGAAGAGGTGCTCCACGGCTGCTTCGCTGTAGCGCACGTAGGCGTGTTTGGTCAGCTCGCCCATCGACAGGCCGGAGTGCTCGGCGAGCACCTGACCGATGGCCTGCAGACCGCCGTGGAACGCGTCGACGACCGCGTAGACCTCCACCCGGTTGCAGGTCGACAGCATCATCGCCTCGGTGACCAACGCCGACTCGAGGACCTCACCGATCAGCTTGGCCTGATCGGATTCGCCGGTCGACAGCCGCTCGAGCACGCTGACCGGTGCGCTTCGGTGAGACACCCCGAACAACAGGACGCTCACAGCCTGTTCACCTGACCTGCTCCCTTAACGACGGCGGCGCCAGAGTAACGCTGCGCAGAGGTTGAAAACTACTCCCAACGTTAGGCGTTTGGCGCTGGTGCGACCAAATTCACCGGTTAGCGATATCGGCCCGTAACCGGGGCTCGTCGACGTCCCAGTAGCTGTGCTCCCGGCCGTCGAGCAGGACCACCGGCAACCGGTCCCCGAACTGGCCGCGAAGGCCCGGATTGCCCGCCGCGGCTGCGGCGTCCACGTCGGTGGCCGACAGGTCGAAGTCCAGTTCGGCGGCCAGGGCCGTCAACCGTTCATGCACCCGGTGGCAGATTCCGCAGCCCTGCCGGGTCAGCAACTCGACATGTGCGCGATCCATGGCGCCTCAGTGTGGCAGCCGACCGATAGGCTGGAGGACATGGGTTCCGGGGATCAGGCCCGTAGCGGGGAGGATGCGCCGCTGGATCTGACCGCGGCGGCATTCTTCGACGTCGACAACACACTGGTTCAGGGATCGTCGCTGGTCCACTTCGGCCGTGGCCTGGCCGCCCGCAAATACTTCCGCTACGGCGACGTCTGGAAGTTCATCTACGCCCAGGCCAAGTTCCAACTGACCGGCAGGGAGAACAGCGCCGACGTCGCCGAAGGCCGGCGAAAAGCACTGGCGTTCATCGAGGGCCGCTCGGTCGAGGAACTCAGCACGCTGTGCGAGGAGATCTACGACGAGATCATCGCCGGGAAGATCTGGGACGGCACCCGCGCGATGGCGCAGATGCACCTCGATGCGGGCCAGCAGGTGTGGCTTGTGACCGCCACCCCCAAAAACCTCGCCGAGATCATCGCGCGGCGCCTGGGACTGACCGGAGCGCTGGGCACCGTCGCGGAGTCGGCGGACGGGGTGTTCACCGGTCGGTTGGTCGGCGACATCCTGCACGGATCAGGCAAGGCACATGCGGTGCGCGCACTGGCCGTGCGCGAAGGCCTCAACCTGAAACGGTGCACCGCATACTCCGACAGCATCAACGACGTACCGATGCTGTCGCTGGTTGGCACAGCCGTAGCCGTCAATCCGGACTCAGATCTTCGCGACGTCGCCCGCGAACGGGGTTGGGAGATCAAGGATTTCCGGACCGCGCGCAAAGCCGCCAAGATCGGCGTCCCCTCCGCGCTGGCGATCACCGCCGTCGGTGGAGCGCTGGCAGCGGCGGCGTCACGGCGCAACGACAGCGCCTGATCACATACGCGTGTTGGTAGGCTCGCCGAATGTCCTTCGCCAGCGACATCATCGGCACGCACTATCGCTACCCCGACTACTACCTGGTCGGGCGCGAGAAGATCCGTGAGTACGCCACGGCGATCCAGTCCGGCGATCAGATGCACTTCGACGAGCAGGCCGCCAAGGAAGCCGGCTACCCGGATGTCGTGGCGCCCCCGACGTTCATCGCGGTCCCGGGTCGGCAGGTGCAGCTGGACATCTTCCGCAACTTCGACGTCGGCATCAACATCGCCCGGGTGATCCACCGTGACCAGAAGATCACCTTCCATCGCCCGATCTGCGCCGGTGACCGGTTGTACTTCGATTCCTGGCTCGAGGACGTCATCGAATCCCACGGTGCGGTCATCAGCACGCTGCGAACCGAGATCACCGATGAGAACGGCGAGCCGGTGGTGACGACGCTGATCACGATGCTCGGCGAGTCCGGTGGCGCCGAGGAGGACAACGCACAGGTCGCCGCGATCGCGGCCGCAGCGCTGGGCCGAAAAAACTAGGGCCGAAAGAACTAGGGCCGAAAGAACTAGCCCAGGAACGGGTTGCGGCGCTTGGTCAACAGGTCGAACAGCGTCTGCTGGATGGTCTCGCGGACCTGGTCGGTCAATTCGAAGGTGACCATCGGGTCATCGGCGGCGTGCTCGTCATAACCCGTGGTGTCGATCGGGGTGCCGAACGCGATGTGCCACTTCGACGGCAGCGGCACCAATCCCGCCGGTCCGGCCCAGGGGAACAACGGAGTCACCGGGAAGTAGGGCAACCCCAGGACGCGGGCGAGGAGTTTGACGTCGGCCAGCATGGGATAGATCTCCTCGGACCCGACGATCGAGCACGGGATGATCGGGGCGCCGGTGCGCAGCGCGGCGGAGACGAATCCGCCGCGGCCGAAGCGTTGCAGCTTGTAGCGGTCCCGGAAATTCTTGCCCAGCCCTTTGTAGCCCTCGGGGAACACCGCGGTGAGCTCACCCTGGGACAGCAGGCGGTTGGCGTCGGTGTTGCAGGCCATGGTGTGTCCGGCCCGGCGGGCCATCGAACCGACCACCGGCATGTCGAACACCATGTCGGCGGCAAGGAGTCGGACGTTGCGGTGGCCGCGATGGTGATCATGTACCGCCACCGACAGCATGGGTCCGTCGAAGGGGAGCGTCCCGGCGTGGTTGGCGACGATCAGCGCGGCCCCGGTCTCGGGGATGTTGTCGATACCGCTGACGTCGACCCGGAACCACTTCTCGAAGAAGAACCGCAGCACCGGCATCACGACCGCGTCGTTGTACTGGGGGTCGAATCCGAACTCGTCGACCTGGTACTCCCCGGTCAGTCGCTTGCGCAGGAAATCAGCGGCCCCGGCGATGCGCTGGGCGAGGTCGGAGGCCGGTGACTCCCCCGCCGGGGCCTTAACCGCCGAGGTGCGCTGGCCGAACTCCCGGATGACGGCCTCGATCTCCTCCTGCGTACCGATCGGGTCGGTAGCCGCAGAAGGATGGCGACGGGTGGCGGCCTGTCGGGCGGCAGTGCGGTTCTTCGTGCGCTCCGAATTGCCGTGGAGTGGAATGATTTTCGCTTTGGGTTCCCCAGCCATCATCCACCTCCCCTCAGCCGAAGCGCTCAGCCAGGGCAACCGCCCTGTTCTCCACTGAGACTACCCACTTCGGGTCGAGGATCGGAGTCAGGCCACGCCCGCGGACGAAGTCGTCGAAGGCCTCGGCTGTCGTCCACTTGGGCTCGAAGCCCAATTCGGAGCGCATCCGGGTGGTGTCCATCACACGGCCGTAGGTCAGGTAGGCCAGCTGTTCGCGATTGAGCTCGCTGTTGGTGGTGGCCTTGCGCAGCGAGTCGATCGCCCGAACGGCGAAGGTGGGCACCGGCAGGGCCAGGCGTCCGGCTCTGCGTATCGCCTGGGACATCATGATGATCCCGTCGGCTCCGATGTTGAAGGTGCCCGCGCGGCCTGCCATCGTGGCGCGTTCCAGCGCTCCGAGTGCATCCTGCTCGTGGAGCAACTGCAGTCTGGCGTCGTGGCCCAGCGCGGTCGGCACCAGTGGACCCGCGAGGTAGCGGGCCAGCGCGGTGTCCATCGCCGGACCGATCATGTTGGCCAGCCGCAGGATGGTCACCGCGATGTCGGGCCGGCGGCGGCCCAGACCGCGGGCGTAGCTCTCGATGTCGATGCTGTCGCGCGCGAACCCCTCGCCGGGTGGGCGCCGGCTGCTGCTGTCCTCGGTGTGCATCACCCGATCGTGCGGGTCGGAGCCGTACACCTCCGATGTCGACTTCAGAATCACCCGTCGCACCGAGGGCGCCTTCTGGCAGGCCGCGAACAGCTGCATGGCACCCAGCACGTTGAGTTCCTTGAGCGTGGCGCCACCACCGGAACGGGGCGCATAGGAAGCGGCTGCCGCGTGCACGACGGTATCGACGTCGCTGTTGCGGATCACCTTCGCGATGAACGGGTTGCGGATGTCGGCGCGGACGAACTCGGCCCGGCCCATCCTGCGCTGGAGGTCCTTGCTCGGCGGAATCGCGTCGACAGCGATCACCTGTTTGATCAGGGGGTTCTGTACGAGGCGAGCGGTCAGGTATCCGCCGAGGAACCGGCACGCGCCGGTGACGAGCACAACCCTGGGGTAGTGCGGAGCATCGGAGGTGGCGGATGGCATGCGGCCAGCCTAACGACCACCGCCGGTGGTGGCGCGGTGAGCGACCCGGGAGATTACTTTCCGAGTTTTCTGCGCTGGACCCGGGTGCGACGCAGCAGCTTGCGATGCTTCTTCTTCGACATGCGCTTGCGCCGCTTCTTGATCACTGAACCCATGGGTGTCTCACTACCTAATTCTCACAAGCCAATTCGTACAAGCCAATTCGTACAGGCCATTCTTAAAGGCACCTGCAGTGCGGCTCACTTTACCGAAGGCCGCACCGGAGCCGTTAACCGGCGTCGAAGTACGACGTCTCCAGCAGGTCGTGAACCGCCTTGGCGTGGACGCGGAATGAGCGACCGACACGTACGGCCGGGAGTTCGCCGTTGTGCACCAGCCGATACACCGTCATCTTCGAGACCCGCATCAGCGCGGCCACCTCGGCGACGGTGAGGAACTGCGTCCGGGCGATCGGCTGACCTTCAGCCGCGCCGGCATCCCGTGCCGATTTCCCGCCAGCGGAATCCCGCCCGCTCATAGACGTCATCGCAACCCATTCCGGTCAGGCGCGGGCGGCTCCAGCGGCTTCCCCACCGCTGGCCCCCACCCGTGCTTACATGAGGACAATAGCGTGGCGGATGTGGTTAGTGCGACGGGTGTTTGTTAATCCGCCAGGAATTTCTCAAACTACTCTGATGTAATTCCTAGCTGCTCAGAGCGTGTTTTTGCAGCCTCCACCGCCGAGGCCACCGCGGCCCGCAGCCCCGCCCGCTCGAGTTCACGCAGGCCAGCGGCGGTGGTCCCACCCGGCGACGTCACCATCGCGCGCAGCTCGGCCGCCGCGGTGGTCGGCCCGCCGTGACCGGAGCCCGCCGGCGCTTCGAGCCGCTCCAACAGCATCTGGCCCGATCCGGCCATGGTGCGCACCACCAGATCGGTGGCCACCGGCCGGCTCAAACCGGCCGCCACGGCTGCGTCGACGAGCGCCTCGACGAACAGGAAGAAGTACGCCGGGCCGGACCCGGACACCGCGGTGACCGCATCGAGTTGGGATTCCGGCACGCAGACGGCACGACCGACGCTCTGGAAAAGCTCCGCCGCCTCGGCAAGTTGATCCGGTGTCGCGAAACGGCCGGCCGCCAGTGCGCTCACGCCGGCGCCGACCAGGGCCGGGGTGTTCGGCATCACCCGGATGACCGGGGATCCGGCCGGCAGGCGTGACTCGAAGAAGGCCGTCGGGATGCCGGCTATCACACTGATGAGAACCTGCTCGGCTGCGTGGCCCTCGGCACGCGCGGCCGCCTCGGCGATCTCGTTGACCACCGTCTCGGTGTCACCGGGCTTGACCGCGAGGATCACGAAGGAGGCGTTCTCGACCGCGTCGGCCACCGAGGCCAGCCGCACCTTGTACGTCTCCGACAGGTACTCCGCCCGTTGCCCGACGTGTTCGGAGACCACAAGGTCCTTGGCCTGCCGACCCGACCGCAGCAGTCCGGCGAGGATCGCTTCGCCCATGTTGCCGCCGCCGATGATCGCGATTCTGACCATGGGAAAGACCCTACCGACCTTCGGCTACAGCCCGGGCACCAGAGCGAGCTGGCGGGTCTGAACGACGATGCGCCCACTGGAGTCGAGCACCGTGTGGTCGGCGTCGAACCAGTCCTGGCCGATCTGGGTGGCGGTGCACACCACCCGCAGCCAGCCGTCGGCCGGCCGGCCGCGCAGATACGCGGTGAGCTGAACGGTCGGCGCCCAGCCCCGGCGGCCCACCGCGTAGGACACCGGCAGCGAGATGTCACCGCACATCAGCGCGAAGAACTCGTCGACGTGATCGGTACGTGGCCGCACCCAGATCCGGAACTCCGGAGCCTCGCCCGGTGCGAGGGTCTCGGCGATCTGCGGGTGGATCAGGCAGCCGCGGGCGAGGTTGTTGATCGCTGCGCCCGGGTGCCCCGGTCCGATCGCCGGCACATCGCCGGGTGGGACGGGTGTCATCGACCGCACCGCGGGATGGACCGACATCAGCGGCTCGCTGTCGTGTTCGGCCTCACCGAGGGTGACCACGGCATGCACGCACGCACGATCGCCCTGCATCAGTTCGACGTCGAGGAGTCCGATCCGGCGGCCGCGCTTGCGCACAGCCGTGCGCAATCGGACCGGACCGGGGTCGGGAGCGGACAGGAAATTGACCGATACCGCCACCGGGTCGGCTGTGTCACCGTCGCGCCGATACCCCAGGGTCGCCGCTTTGGCGCACAGCGCGACCATCACGCCGCCGTGGATCTTCGGGCCGATGGTCCAGTGCTCGCTGAGATGGCCGTCGAACGCGCCGTCACCGGCGGGGTGCAGAGTCATCGCCTCCGAGAACCGTGGGATCGTGGAAATCGTTGCGGCCCTTCCTGGACATCAACGCAGCAGATGCGTGCGGGCGAACTGGAGTGATTCAGACAGAAGGCTCTCACGTTCGGCTTTGGTGGTCGCGTCGGAGGTGGTCACCTCCAAGATGACGTGACCGGTGAAGTCACTGCCGGCCAGCATCTGGCACACCTCGACGGTGGGCTGGGTGCCGCGGCCGGGCACCAGATGCTCGTCGGTGGACGCTCCGTTGCCGTCGCACAGGTGCAGGTGCACCAGCCCCTCCCCCATGCGGGCGGCCATGTCGAGCGCATCTGAGCCGGCCGTCGCGGTATGCGAGAGGTCCAGCGTGTAGTGGGCGTGGTCGCCGTCCAGCGGGTCGTAGGACGGGGCGAAGGCGGAGATCCCGACACCGGGGTGACCGCCGCGCCGGCGCATCCGTTCGATCGACGACTGCCCCGAGCCGAAGAAGCGATCGGCCCGGAACGGGAACATGTTCTCCACAGCCACCATGACGTCGCTGCGCTCCTCGAGCTCGGCGACCTGCTCGCTGAACCCGGCCGCGTACTTGCGCTGCCAGCGGAACGGCGGGTGCACGACGACGGTCTGCGCGCCGAGCCGTTCGGCGGCGTGGACGCTGCGCGTCAGTTTGGGAATCGGGTCTGCGCCCCATACGCGCTGCGAGATCAACAGGCACGGCGCGTGCACGGACAACACCGGCATCTGGTAGCGGTTCGACAGTTTGGCTATCGCCCCGACGTCCTGGCTGGCCGGTTCGGCCCACACCATCAGCTCCACACCGTCATAGCCCAGCTCGGCAGCCAACTCGAAAGCCGCCTCGGTCCGCAGCGGATACACCGACGCCGTCGAGAGACCGACCTTGATCGCTGGGCGCACGCCGGGTCTCAGGTCGATTGCAGCAGGGCCAGCGGCCCCAAAGTCACCAGAGCGCCGACGGCGACGGCGATCAGGGTGCTCGCGATGTCCTCGGTCTTGCGGACCACCCGTACCGCCACCACCAGACCGAGGATGACGAGGACTGAAAGCACCAGCGCCACAAGGTTGTTCCAGCGCCACAGCTGATCGAAAGCGATGAAGAGACCCGCGCCGAAGATGACCGCCAGCGCCGACTGACCGAAGGCGATGGCGGCGTGTCGAAGCGCGGCGCCCCTTCCTCCCTCCAGCCGCGGCGCAGGCCTGACCCCGCCGGCGATGGTCGGGAGATCCCGACCGTCGGCGTCGGTGTCGACGCCGCGGCGAGCCAGATCGTCGGCCATGCTCTGCCCGCCGAACAACGTGCCGCCCGAGGACTTCAAATAGGTCCGTAACTCCTCGACGTCACCGTCCTGAGCGGCCACCAGTCCGGCCAGATCGACGGACTGGTCGACCGGGTCCGGCGCCATCTCCTCGGCGCCGATACCGCGGCGGGCGGGACGGGGATCGTGGCTGAGCTGTGGGCCGCTGTCTCGCCGCGGCCGGGGGTCCTCCGACGCCGGTGGGGACGCGACCGCCTCGTCGTCGGTCTCGCCTTCGTC
>Ga0194052_1001206_pt1 | contig 15277 bp, 14 predicted proteins | sample SepL226m_MetaG_FD_160117 | JGI IMG/M metagenome (GOLD analysis project Ga0194052, IMG submission 160117) | Anoxic zone freshwater microbial communities from boreal shield lake in IISD Experimental Lakes Area, Ontario, Canada - Sep2016-L227-6m | ecosystem: Environmental > Aquatic > Freshwater >... | reverse complement strand
CATTATCCAATGCTGAATGCCAATGAGTTTTTTGAATAGATCAGCGCAGAAATTTATTTTAGTACTTTTTATCGGCGAAACCGAGCCAGCCGCCTGATGAAACCAGAGCTTTGTCGAAGTCGCTTATTTTGAACTTTATTGATTCAGATTCATTGTCGGAGCAAATTTGAATTTCTTCTCTTGCTATATCAACTTTAGCAAAAGTTTTTTTGCCTGAATATTTCTTGAAGAGAGACTCAATTTGTTCTGAAGAAAGTTCAATTGCAAGCATTCCGCAGTTGAAGTTATTTTGACGAAAAATTCTGGCAAAACTTTCGGCAATAACAACATTGATATTATTGACTTCCAAAGCCCATGGAGCGTGTTCACGGGAAGAACCACATCCAAAGTTTTTTCTGGAGATAACTATTTCCTTGCCTGCAATATCCTTTTTAGGGTCGAAAGTGCTTAGCGTCAAGTCTTCAAAAAGATGGGGTTTCAGAGCTTCCTTTGAAACTTCTGTTAGATATTTTGCAGGAATGACTTCATCAGTGTTGATATCTGACCTGTCCAAAAATAAAATTTTACCTTCAAATCTTTTCATAAATGTTTAATCCCCTTGGGTTATCCTTTGTAAAATGGAGAGTTTGTAATGCATCCATAAATAGCTGTGGTTGCCGCAGTGGCTGGACTCATAAGATGAATCATGCCGCCTTTGCCCATTCTGCCGTTAAAGTTTCTATTTGTGGTTGCTGCGCAGACTTCGCCATTGGCAAGGACGCCGTTGCTCATTCCCAGACATGCGCCGCATGTAGGATTGGTTACGCAAAAACCGGCATCCATAAAAATTTTAATTATACCTTCTGCCAGAGCTTCGCTATAGATTTTCGGTGTAGCCGGAGAAAGTACGCCTCTTACTTCAGGGCTGATTTTCTTTCCGTCAAGAACTTTAGCTGCTATTCTCAGGTCTTCAATTCTGCCGTTTGTACATGAACCGATATAAACCTGATCAACTTTTGTTCCTGTGGCATCGCGGACAGTCTTAACTTCATCAGGTTTGAAACCAAATGTTACCATGGGTTCGAGTCTGCTTAAATCATACTCAATTACTTTATCATAAGAAGCGTCTGAATCGGAGGTATATTTACCATAGAATTTGTATGCAGCTTCTTTAGATGCGAATTCGGCTTTAATGAAGTCCCAGAGATAGTCAACAGTTTTCATGTCAGGATAGCATATTCCGCAAGTGCCGCCTGCTTCGATAGCCATATTACAAAGAGTCATTCTGGACTCCATGGACATCTCATCAACTACTGGGCCGGTAAATTCCATAACTCTGTCGGTGGCTCCGTTGACTCCGATTTGCGAAATTACAAAGAGGATAACATCCTTGGCATACACGCCTTCAGAAAGTTTGCCATTAAGAACAAACTTTATTGTTTTTGGATATTTGAAGGAACAGACGCCTTTGAGAATACCTACTTCAAGGTCAGTGGTTCCAATCCCTGCGGCAAACGCTCCGAAAGCGCCGTAAGTGCATGTGTGAGAATCACCCATAATAGCCGTAAACCCAGGGCGGATATAGCCTTTTTCAGGGAACAATGCGTGGCAGACTCCATTGTGCCCGATATCGAAGAAGTCCAGTCCATGTCTTTTTGACCAGTCTCGCAGAATCTTGCCTTGTTCCGCAGTCTTTGAGTTTTTAGCAGGTGTGACATGGTCAATAACGGCTTTGATTTTTGATGCATCAAAAACTCTATCCATGCCTCTTGAAATAAGGTCATTTATGGCGATAGGAGTGGTTATTTCATGGCAGAAAACTCTGTCCAGTTTTAGAACAAAAGTCCCTTCAAAAGGTTCATCAACCAAATGTTCTTTAAAAATCTTTTCAGCAATGGTTTTTCCCATACTTTGTCTCCTTCTTTAGTCAAAAAATTTAAGTCTTAAAGCTTCAAAAAGGATATTCTAAACGACTTGTTTTCAACTTGACTTCCAAATAAATATATGGTTTTTTGCTTTTGCTCAGTTCGTTTTTGAATAGATTTCAACTAGAATACTAGCATATTGCTATCAAATACAAGTCATATTAAGGAGAGCCGTTTTTATGAATGAGTGTGGCGCAAGACTTGCAGAAGCAGGACTAAAAATCCATGCGATGAAACTTAACACCGAGCAGCCCTTTCAGTGGGCGTCGGGTTTCTTTATGCCGATCTATAATGATAATAGAATGTTTCTTTTCTATCCTGAGTTTAGGAAATTAATTCTTAATGGTTTTCTTGAACTCATTAAGTCCAATAATATCTCAATAGATGTCATAGCAGGGACGAGCACTGCCGGAATCCCTCACGGCGCATTGCTTGCCGATGCTCTGAAGTTGCCATTTATCTACATCAGAGAAAAACCAAAAGCACACGGATTAAAGAACCAGATTGAAGGCATTGATGCTGATAAGGATCTGGGCGAAAAGAAAGTCCTTGTGATTGAAGATCTTATTTCGACTGGCGGAAGTTCTGCCAAAGCTGTCCAGGCCGTCAGGAATGCTAATGGTGTGGTAGATTACTGCCTTTCGATCTTTAGTTATAATTTGCTTACCGCGTTAAATGAGTTTTCTAAACTCGAAAAGCCATGTAAAGTTATGTCAATTCTTGATTATGATACGCTTATAGATACAGCAATAAAAATGAGATATGTCACTACAGATGAGCAAGAAGCGCTGAAAGGGTGGAGACATGAACCCTTTGAGTGGGGTGAAAAGCGCGGTTTCCCAAGAATAGTGAAGTAATAACCTAGACAGGAGTAATTATGCCTTTAACTCAACAGGAAAAGATGGCAAGAAATAGAGTTTGCCTTCCATTGGACGGACTCAATACTCTTGCAGAAGTCAAAGAAAGAGTAGCTGAACTCAAAGAAGTCGTAGGGCTTTTTAAGGTAGGAAAAGAATCTTTTACTAAGTTTGGACCGGCTGTAATAGAGCTTATTCACAATTCGAAAAGAGAAGTCTTTCTGGATCTTAAATATCACGATATTCCAAATACTGTCAAAGGTGCAGCAGCAGCAGCTACCGAACTTGGCGTGCTTATGTTCAATGTCCATTCATCCGGCGGACTTGAAATGATGAAAGCCGCAAAAGAAGGAGCTTTGAGCGTAGCTGAAAAAAAAGGCATGAGATGCCCGAAAATTCTTGCTGTAACTGTCCTTACAAGTATTGATGGCAAGATCCTTAGAGATGAACTTGGAATACAAGAAAGTGTTGAAGAGCATGTTCTAAGGCTGGCAAAATTAACAAACACGGCAGGTTTAGATGGGATAGTCTGTTCTGCGGCTGATTTATATGCTATTAAAGATAAACTCCCTGAAGACTTTATGTTTGTAACACCAGGGATAAAAGGAGTTGACGGCGAGGCAGGATCAGACCAGAAAAGAGTGTTCACTCCCGGAAATGCTATCAGGGACGGCGCGACAATTCTTGTAGTTGGAAGAACTATAACAGGATTTAAGACTCCTGAGGAAAGAATTGAAGCTGGTTATAAGGTTTTGAAGGATATGGCTAAGTTTATTTAATTCGCTACTTTAAAAGGTGTACTGGATGGCTGCAACGAAAAAAATCAGAGTGTTGATTGTAGAAGACTCTTATGTAAAGAGAGCTGTTCTTAGTCATATTCTGTGTTCTGCTGAGTTTTTTGACATAGTAAAAATGGTGGCAACAGGCGAGTCAGCTATTAGTTACATCAAATCGAATGAAGTTGACATAATTACCATGGATATAAACCTCCCTGGTATGGATGGTTTTGATACTGCAAAAAACATATTGGCAATCAAAAAAATACCAATAGTGATAATCAGCGCCATACGAGATAAGTCGAACGAATATACTCTGCTAAAGGCCATGAGAGAGAATGGCGCTCTTGCCTTTCTCGATTCTCCTCCTGCTCTTGGATCGCCTGACTTTGAAAAATCGGCAAGAAAAATAATAGCGACTTTAAAAACAATGGGCGACACTTCGTTTCTGAACATAAATGCACCCCTTCCTTTCAGCACTTCTATATTAAAAACAAAGTTTGCTTTTTCTGAAACAAAGATCATTGCAATAGGTGTATCTACGGGCGGACCTGCAGTTATCGAGAAAATACTTTCGGCGCTTCCTGCCAATTACCCGATACCGATTGTTATAGTCCAGCATATTCTTAGAGGGTTTGAAGAATTCTTAGTAAATACGCTTCAGAAAAGCTCTTCCATTAAAATTAAAGTAGCTCAAGACAAGGAATACTTGAGGCGTGGAACTGTTTACATATCACCTTCAGATAAAAAAATATCAATAACTAAAACTCAATGTATTGCGCTTACGGAGTATCCGGAAGAAGTTTTAATACTCAATACTGCGTCGCATATGTTAGCATCAGTAGCAGATAGTTATGGAGACAAGGCTGTAGGAATAATTCTTACTGGCATGGGAAGGGATGGAGCCAAGGAGATTAAACTTCTTAGAGATTTAGGGGCTTACACTATAGCTCAGGATAAGGCAACATCAGCTATTTTCGGTATGCCCGCTGAAGCAATCAGGCTTGGAGGCGCAGTTGATGTGATGTCACCAGATCAGATAGTGCACAGACTAATTCAGATAGGCGAAGCCGTTACTCTCGTCTCAGATTAGCAGAATATGAAAAAAATAAGTCTAAATAGCTCGTCAGGAATGATTTTAATAGTTATTGCTGCTGTTAGTTGGGGCTTGGCAGCTGTAGTTTTCATCCCGAATCTTTACAATCTGCCTACGGCATTTGTCGTCTTTCTGCAAAATTTCATCTCCTTAGCATTGATGAGCGTATTATTCCCCAGAGAATATTCTACGCTTGCCAAGTTGCCCCGCAAGACGCTCTTTTTTCTTTCATTAATAGCGTTGTTTTCGGGAGTAATAGGCACTCTTGCGATAGTCAAAGCTTTATTCCTTGTAAACTTTAAGCAATTGTCAGTAGTAGTGCTCATCCAGAAAGTTCAGCCTGTTTTTACTGTCATTCTTGCATTTATTTTTCTTAAAGAGAAGTTGTCTAAAAATTTTATCTTATGGAGTTTACTGGTTTTCTTCGGGGTCTATCTCATTACCTTCGGTTTCCACCTTCCTGACTTTGCAATGAATCATGATCACATCCTTGCTTATCTTTTATCCGTTATTTCAGCTATGTCTTTTTCGACTAACACTATTCTTGGTAAATACTTATCAGATTCTATATCATTTTTGACAATAACATTTAACAGATTCTTATTCGCGACTATTTTTAGTCTGATTGTTTGTCTGGCAACAGGAACGCTTTTCTATTTTGATGCAATAACTTTGAACAATTATGCTTTTTTTGCCGGACTTGTTCTGATAGGAGGCCCGCCTTCAATGTTTATCTATTATATGGGTCTCAAGCATGTTAGGGCAATGGTTTCGGCTATATGTGAACTAGCCCTTCCGTTTAGTGTGATAATCCTGGATTACTTCATAAACAATAATTCACTAAGTTTAATCCAATGGATCGGTGCGCTGATAATTATTTTCGGGATTCTTAAAATTTCGAATTCACCACCAAAGCAACCTGCAGAAAAACAAAAAAATCAGGTACCCTTATGAGTGTCCAAGAACAAACAGAAACTAAAGCCAGGCGTATTCCTCCGCTTCTATGGGTTTTTTCTACCTTTTTTATGGAAGGGTTTCCCGGACTGATGATAATGACCGTAACTACCATAATGTACAAAAATATGGGAATTTCGAATGAAAAAATAACTTTCTACACTGGGATGCTTATGCTCCCATGGGTAATAAAGCCTTTTTGGGCTTCTTTTATTGATATAATCAAAACCAAAGCCTGGTGGATTTATACTATGGAAATGTGCGCATCAATTGGTTTTGTCGCTCTGGCTTTTTCTCTTCAGACGCCATTCTACTTTACGCTTTCACTTACCTTTTGCTGGGTCATAGCCTTTATGTCCTCAAGTCATGACATCGCTACTGACGGATTTTATCTAGTAACCTTGCCGCCCGAACAGCTGTCTTTGTTTCTTGGATTTCAATCAGCGGCTTATCAGGTGGGGAAAATCTTCGCCCAAGGGCTTATGGTAATGATCTCCGGTTATCTTTTTGCAAAACTGAACAATTATTTTACTGTCTGGACAATTGTTATGCTTATTACCGGTGTAATTACTTTTGCAGTAGGTATTTATCATAGATTTATACTTCCAAAAGCTTCGCCTGTTCAAGAGCTTAAAGAGTTGCATTCCTTTAAGAGCGCAATGAAACAGTTTGTCCTAGTTTACAAAGAGTTCTTTGCTATGAAAGGATTGGTATTCTCAATACTTTTCTTAGCTTGCTACAAGGTGGGCGAAGCTATGCTCTTAAATATCCTGCCTCTATTCCTGCTTGATCCTGTGAGCAAAGGTGGACTCGGGCTTAATAACCAATTTACAGGATTCGTTTACGGGGTTACATCACCTATTGCCATACTGCTTGCTGGTCTTCTCGGCGGTTACTGTATTTACAAAAAAGGTTTGAAATTCTGGATCTGGTGGATGCTCATAATAATGAATGTGCCGCATCTTCTCTATGTGGTTCTGGCAAAATTTCAGATACAGAATCATGCCGTTGTCCTTGGATTTATAACTGCCGAGCAATTCTGCTTTAGTTTTGGCTATTGTGCTTACAGTATATTCTTGATGTACACGGTTAGAAACAGCCGTTTTAAAACAGCGCACTACTCATTTTTTTCAGGGATAATGCTTCTTATGCTTATGTGGCCCAGAATGATAAGCGGCTGGCTGCAACAATTGTTAGGATACGAACATTTTTTTATCATCGTCTTGTTCCTTATAATCCCTGCGGCTATAGTAGTTAAAATGCTAAAATTAGAACCATCTTATGGTAAAAAAGTAACAAACAAATAAAGGAGAATTATTATGAAAATCAGCGCAAGAAATGTATTCAAAGGCAAAATAGTAAAAATTACAGATGGAGCTATTAACAGCGAAGTCATCATAGAAATTGCCGGTGGAACAAAGATTGCTTCAGTTATAACAAAAGAATCCGTAAAAAACCTAAATCTTCAGGTTGGAAAAGAAGCCTACAGTATTATCAAAGCTTCAAATGTACTGATTGCTATTGATTGATTTTTTTTGAAGCAAGGGGTAAAAGGATGAAATACATTGGCGCTCATGTCAGCACAGAAGGCGGTGTTTTTAATGCTGTTCAGAACGCTGTTGATATAGCTGCCAAATCCTTTGCTCTATTTGTCAAAAACCAGAGACAGTGGAGTGCAAAATCCCTTGAACCTTCGACTATTGAGAAGTTTAAAACTGCAATGCAGAAGAACAAGTTCACATCTAACCTTGTTCTTCCCCATGCGGGCTACCTAATAAATCTGGGAAACCCAAATCCCGAGAATAGAAAAAAGTCCGTTGAGAGTTTTGTCGATGAACTCGAGCGATGCAAAGCTTTAGGTCTTGACTGCTTAAATATCCATCCGGGCAGCCATCTTGGAGAAATATCCGTTAACGAGTGTATTAATCTTGTAGCAGATAGCATAAACTATTCGCTTGATTCTGTAAAAGGGATAAAAATCATTATCGAAAATACAGCAGGACAGGGTTCTAACTTAGGTTCAAATTTTGAAGAAATTGCTCAGATAATTGACAAGGTTTCTGATAAAAACAGAATCGGCGTATGTCTTGATACCTGTCACACATTTGCCGCAGGGTATGATATAAAATCTCCGAATACATACAAAGATACGCTCAATAAGTTTGGCGATTTAATAGGATTTGAAAATCTTTCCGGAATACACTTAAATGATTCAAAAGTCCCATTGGCTTCGAGAAAAGACCGTCATGAAAGTATCGGCAAAGGATATTTGGGGTTGGACTTCTTTAAACGCTTTGTTAATGATTCAAGATTCGACAATATTCCAATAGTCTTGGAAACTATTGACGCAACTATTTGGAAACAGGAAATAGAGCTTCTTTATTCGATGATAGATTAGAAACTTAAGATGCTCCGAGTAGTTCCCTAGCTTTTTTGTTTAGATCCACCATGGTATATGGTTTTTTAACGAACCCGTGCATGCCGTTTGCTATAGCTTGTTTAACCTCATCATTGTCTCCATCGTGTCCTGATATAAGCAGAGCTTTAATGGAGGGGTTAATTTTCTTCATTTCATAGAATGCCTCGATTCCCGACATATTAGGCATGCTATTGTCAAGAAAAACGCCAGCGATAGAATTATACTTTTCTTTGTAAATATTTACAGCCTCATCGCCATCGTTGGCTACCAAAACTTTATATCCAGCCTTTTCTAATACCACTTCGGCAACTCTTCTCATAATTATATCATCATCTACGATTAGAACAAAATTTGCCTTGCCTGTGGTCTTGAGAGCGCCAGCCATACCTGACATAATGGCTGAATTGCCGCTTTTAAGAAGTGAATTGGACAAATCAAGTTTCTCTTTCTTGGGTTCGTAAACCCTATATTCTGGAAGGAAAAGCTTAACTTTAGTCCCACTTCCTAGTTCTGATTCAATTTCAAGAAACCCTCCATGATCCTGTATGATATTGTTTGCTACTGAAAGACCTAATCCATCTGGATTTAACGCTGACTTTCCTTCAGTAAAGAAAGGTGTGCAGACTTTCTTAATAAGCTCTTTTTTAATGCCAACTCCTGTGTCTGCAATGGTTATGCACCAGTAACTTGATTTGGTAGCCTTTGGATGCAAAGCTCTGTAAGCCTTATCTGCTTCGACATGGTCAACTGACAAGGTTAAAGTTCCACCTAGATTGCTATTTTCATTCCCTCTCATAATCGTCATGGAGTGGACAGCATTTTCGCAAATATCTCTAAGTGAAGTTTGTATGAGTGACGGATCTATTCTTGCCATAGATTTTGCAGATAATATTTCAGCGTCAACTGTAATTATTGCATCGAGTTTGGATAAATATCCTATGTAGAGGTTTTTTATAATTTCATTGAGATCAACTTCTTTGAAAGCGATATTTACTTTAGCCGAGAACGAGTTAAGTTGTGAAATCAGATCTGCGGCTCTAACTACTGATTTATCTATAAGGTCAAGATAGCCCGCAAATTCATCCTTGACAGCTTTGTCCGTAAGGACTTCAGTAGATGTTCTGAGTATTGAAGAATTGCCATTTATTGCGCCAAGTATGTTATTAAAATTATTGCAGATACTTGCAATCAGGTTGCCCAACATCTCTTTCTTGTTAATCATCTGAGTGCTTTGTGAATCCTGTAAAGAACTCCTTCTGATAAAAATATACAATTCACTGAACGATGGTATGAGAAAGAGTTCAAAAGAAGCTGTTGTCCTATTTAGAATCATGGCATTAGATATTTTTTTGGGTTGATTTGTTTGAATAGCAGACTGAAACAAATCAAGATATAGATTTAAGCCGTCAAAAATTTCAGTAAGGTTTCTATCTATAGGAGATTCAGAAGTTAATGAGAATTTTTTGAGGGCGACATCATTACAAAAAATAATTTTGAGATCTTTCGATATGACAATAAAAGGGAGAGCATCTAAATCGGCGAGCGATTTAAGAAGAAGAAATGAAGGTTCATTGTAATCCATATTTCATTATCTCAAGGAGTTGATACTTTCTATCTAGTTAAAAAATTATAGTTAATTTTATTTTTTAAACAATATCGGAAAAGCAGCATTCTTTGTGTTACTTTAAAAAAAGCCAAATTACATGTAACCTGGGAATCAATATGCCTGACAGAAAATACGCATCTGTTCTTACTGTAGGATGCAGACTTAATCAGACAGATACTGCTTTGATTTATGCTCAATTGAAAAAGGGCGGGTTTGAAATTGAAAAGCCTGAAACAGAAAAAAGGCTTTCTCTTGTTATTGTTAACACATGTTCTGTAACATCATCGGCTTCTCAGAAAAGCCGTCAGTACGCAAGGGCAATTAAGGAAAAACACCCAAATGCGATCATAGTAGTAACTGGCTGTGACATAGAAGTTGATAAGGAAAAATGGAAAGAAGTCGGAGTTGATATAGCAATACCTAATTCAGACAAGACTAATGTTCTTTCATATCTGAAAGACAAATTCGAGATTCCTACAGAAAGGCTTAATCAAAACCATTCAGAAAGTTTTGAAACTTTTAAAGAAGATTCTGCCGGGTTATTCCCTTTTAAATCGAGAGCAAATCTCAAAATTCAGGATGGATGCGACTCTTTCTGTACTTATTGCATAGTTCCTTATGGAAGAGGAAAACCAAGATCCAGGGAATGGGGCGATACACTTAGGGAATTCAGAGAACTAGTCGAAGCAGGGTTCAGCGAGATAGTCCTTACCGGAGTGAATATAGCTACATATAATGATCATAATAGGAACTTGGTTGACCTCATGGAAGAAATGGTTAAAGCCGAAGGAGATTTCAGAATAAGACTGGGGTCTGCAGAGCCTCAGTTTTCCATGAAAGGCCTCCTTGAAATAATGGCTTCAAGTAAAAAAATCTGCCGATTTCTGCACCTTCCTCTTCAGCACGGCTCAAATAAAATCCTTAAAGCAATGTCTAGAAATTACACACAAGAAGAGTTCTTTGCCTTCATCCGTAAAGCTGTACAATTAATTCCTGATATCTGTCTTGGCTCAGATGTAATAGTCGGGTTCCCCGGAGAAACTGAAGCCGACTTTGCAGATTGTAAAAGTTTTCTGGAGTCACTTCCTCTGGCGTATCTGCATGTTTTTAGTTATTCTAAACGAGAAGGGACGCCAGCGGCGTCTTTTGATAATCAAGTGCCGTCAAAAGTCTCAGCTCAAAGACATAAAACTCTAACTCAGCTTGGTGTTGAGCTCTCATCAAAATTCCTTATGGCACAAATCAATAAAACAGCTTCAATAATTCCTGAAAAAACATCTGATGGCATAATCACTGGATGGACAGATAATTACATCAAAGTAAGTGTTCCTATCGCTGAAGAAAAGATTGATAAATTAATGAGCAAATCTTTTCTGAAAATTAAGCTAATCAAGCCCGTTGGCCATCGTGAAATGACGGGTGAATTAGTTTAATTTCTGTTTAGAAAGGATAAGATTTTTGTGGCCAGTTTTTCTCCAACTATTTTTGTTTTTTTATGTATTTCTTCGGGTGATGAGCGTTTTATTTCAGTGATTGAAGAAAAAGCCTTTAATAACGCATATTTTCGCTTTGCACCGATATCTTCTATGTCGTCCAGAATGGATTGGCTTATTTTTTTAAGTCTTATCTCGCGATTGAATGAAACTGCGAATCTATGGGCTTCATCCCTGATTGCTCTCAGAATATTTAGCGCAGGATTTGTCTTGTCTAAAATTATCGGCTCACTTTTCCCTGGAACAAATATCTCTTCATTTCTCTTTGCCAGTCCTATCACAGGAAATGGGGTTATTTTTGATTCAAGAAGCGCATTCAATGCTGAAGAAAGCTGTCCTTTTCCTCCGTCAACCAATAACAAGTCAGGTGGTTGCTTGTCTTCTTTAACTATTCGGCTGTATCTGCGCGATATCACTTCATGCATCATGGCAAAGTCGTTGATGCCTTTAACAGTTTTAATCTTGAATCTACGATAGTTTTTTCTGTCAGGAAAACCATTTTTAAAACAAACCATGCTTGCTACAGCCAGATTATCTGAAAGGTTTGATATATCAAATGCTTCGATTCTTTCGGGTTTATTTTTTATCTGAAGGACTTTTTGTAGTTCATCAAGAGCCTTATTAGTAAGGTTAAAATCTATATTTGAACGGGTAAAATTTCTCATCCTTGTTTTTAAAAGCGAATTAATATTATCCAGAATGTCTCTTTCTTCAGCGGCTTTTTCAAAGTTTAAGTTTGCTGAATATTTTGTCATATTGTCCTTAAGAAACTTCGAAACTTCCTCAGTTTTGCCGTCAAGAATCTCCATAAGTTTTACAATTTTTGTGTCATATTCCTGCTTCGAGATTTTTCCAACGCAGGGTTCAGAGCATTTTTTAACTTTGGCGTCCATGCAGTATTTTCTCTCCTGCTCTCCAGGGTTTGAATAGGGGCATAGTTTTAGTTTGAAATAATTCGAAAGAAATGCGGCCGTGGATTTAACTGCGCCGCCGTTAGGAAACGGGCCATAGTATTTAGCTCCGTCATCCTTTTTTAGCCTGGCTAGAGTTATTTTAGGGTAATTCTCTGGCAAGGTAATCTTAATCATCAGAAAGCGTTTGTCGTCGCGAAGAAGGATATTGTAGTATGGCGCATAATCCTTGATGAGTTTAGACTCAAAAAGCAGGGCCTCTTCTTCATTGGCAAGGACTGCAAAGTCCAGAGAAACAATAGACTTAATCAATGATCTGAATTTAGGATTAGCGCTGCTCTCTTTTGATGGATGAAAGTATTGGGAAACTCTTTTACGCAAATTCAGAGCTTTGCCGATATAAATTACCTTATCGAACCTATCTCTAAAGATATATACCCCAGGTTTTGCGGGTACATCGCCTGAATAAAAATCAACTTTATCCATGATTGTTTAATTCGAAAACTAGGCGGCGCTAGTTTTAGGCGTTGTTAGATAGACAAATAATAGAGCAAAAGGAAGGCTTATCGGGGAAAAAATTATCGAAAATAGTAACCAGATAGTGATGTCCAATTTGCCGCAAAACCACAGAATAAGGGTTGTTATAAGAGCGCTCAAGTAAGAAACTGCAATATAATAAACAATAAAACCATAATTAAAGTTTGCATACAAAATATAGAAGTCCAGCAGTGCTAATGCTATTACAAATACAATTGAAGAGTACATGGTAATTTTTCCAGCCGTGACTCTGATGAATGCCAGAAAAAGAAGCAGAAATGGTACATAATAGAAAAAGTGTAAAGATAGTATGATCCAGATCAAAGACATTTAATATTGATAGTTAGGCTTATTCTTTAGGTGGTTTAGCTGGAGCCGGAGTTACTTCAGCAGGGTGCTGATCTATTATCGCAAAAGAGATCTCGCCGTATGAAACGAGATCATTTTCAACGAAAATTTCACCTTTTCCTTTGCCGAACTTTCTGGAAGGAGGAAGGTTGAGCTCTATTCGGAGCTGGTCTCCAGGGTGAATAGGTTTATAAAATTCAGCCTTGGATATTGTCATAAAATAAGCGAGCTTTCCTTTGTTTTCAGGGGAAGCCAGCGTGTGAGCGCATCCTGCCTGAGCAATAATTTCGCATTGGATTGCGCCTGATAGGACAGAATAACCTGAAGAATAGGAATACATTAGCCATTCATTATAGGTTATATTCTTTATTGCAGTAATGAATTGACCTTCAGCCTTTACTATGTAGTCAATGAAGAGAAATGGATAGCGATGCGGAATGTAGGACTTGATGGTATCTAAATCCATAGCAGGAGTTTCAGTCCTATCGAATTTTGTAAAAAGTTCCGGCTTCTTGACATCATAAACGCAAGGTCTTACTCCTAATGTAAGCTCTACTTGACAGCAGACCCCAGAGTTGTTTTTGTTTATGGCTTTAACTACAGCTTCGGTTTCTGTTATGCTGACAATATCGATTTCTATAAGCAATCTATCGCCTGGGAAGGTAGGCTTTCTGAATTTAGCATCTTTGATAGATTTTACATAAACATCGAGAGTTTTTGACGGATTAAGTTTATTCGATACTGCCAGCGCTGCAAGCTGATAAGTAGCTTCTATTTGAAGAACTCCAGGCATAATAGGACGGGCAGGAAAGTGACCGTTGAAGAATTCTTCGTTTGCAGTAACATTTTTCAGACCGAAAAACTTGGTTTCCGACTCCTTCCAAGCTCTATCAAGGAAAAGCATCGGGTATCTGTAAGGAAGTAAATCTTTTATTTGCGCTGTGGAATAAATCTCAATTGACATAGTGTGTTCTCCAAATTGGGTTCTTATGTATCATTAAATGCAAATAATATAAGATATATTCAATTTTAGCAATATAATTGGATTTTTATAAATAGTAGTTTGTATAAAATTTAATTTTTTTATAAATGGAAAAGAACATTAAGGCAATTGTCATTACAGGTCCTACAGCTACGGGAAAAACTTCTCTTGGCGTAAATATTGCCTATGAATTTGATGGAGAAATAATAAGCGCTGATTCAAGGCAAGTTTATAAAGGTATGGATATAGGAACTGGCAAGGATTTGTCGGAGTACAGTAAAGAAGGAAAAACAATTCCTTATCATTTAATAGATATAGTTAACCCATCGGCTGAATACAATCTAAAAGAGTTTAGCTTAGATGCCACTCAGAAGATAAAGGAGATTTCAGGGAGGAAAAGATTGCCAGTAGTTATAGGCGGAAGCCCTTTATATATAGATTCATTAATCTCAAAATATAAATTCCCATTGCCTCCTCCAAGCGACTCCTTAAGACTAGCTTTAAAAGAGAAAACAGCCGAAGAAATAGGCCGGCACATCCAAACTAATTATCCTGAAGAATATGCTACTTTGGAAAATAAACTAAGCCGACCCAGACTCATAAGGCTTCTCGAAGATATTGAATTAAAAACTAGCTGCCACTCTTTAAATCCAACTGCAGACTTTGAATGTGACTATCTTATTCTTGCGCCTTATTATGAGAGAGCTCAAGTTCATAAACGAATTGAACTTAGGCTCGATGAAAGACTAAATAATGGAATGGTCGAAGAGGTAGCCATGCTTCATTCAAAAGGCGTAACATGGGAGAGGCTTGATTCCTTCGGTTTGGAATACAGATTCGTAAGCAAATATCTTAAGAAAGAACTTACCTGCACTGAAATGCGGGACGCTCTTTTGGCTAAAATAAGGCAATTCGCAAGGCGACAGGATATTTGGTTTAGAAAAATAGAAAAAGCTGGACATAATATCTATTGGATCAGGGAAGGTAATATCAGTGAATCTTGCATTTTAGTCTCAAGGTTTCTTGAAGGTAAAAGCCTTGAAAAGCCCAAAATTAGAATAAGCGAAATAACATACGGGAAAAAACAGAAAAACTTTAAGGATTTTTAGAATAGAATTTGACTTAGATATTTTATAGAGTATTCTAAAAGTCCTTTTGAGTTCCCATCGTCTAGAGGCCTAGGACACCAGGTTTTCATCCTGGTAACAGGGGTTCGAATCCCCTTGGGAATACCACTTCATTTAGCTTCAAATAAAGAGCCAAATATCGGCTCTTCCCCAACAACAGGGGCCGTTATTAATTAAGCGCATAGCGCTCTAACTCTCAAACGATAGTTTTCAAAATTCCTGAATCCGTACGCTCTTCTGGATATCATTTCCATTTTTGTATGGAAC
>Ga0194052_1001205_pt1 | contig 15278 bp, 11 predicted proteins | sample SepL226m_MetaG_FD_160117 | JGI IMG/M metagenome (GOLD analysis project Ga0194052, IMG submission 160117) | Anoxic zone freshwater microbial communities from boreal shield lake in IISD Experimental Lakes Area, Ontario, Canada - Sep2016-L227-6m | ecosystem: Environmental > Aquatic > Freshwater >... | reverse complement strand
AACGAGGGCCTATACCTTCAATAACACCAGAGTATAAGGGCGATCTATCAAGCCCGGCACGAATAATGTCGTGTGTTTTAGTATTGGTGCGAGTGATATGACAGGGTATTTGTCTAGGGTGCTGTGCACGAGTACCCATGAAAGAGAATACAGGGACTGGCGTATCGCCATGCTGTTCTTCCAGTTTACTAAAGTCAATAGTTCGGCCATCAATCCGTGGGGGTGTACCCGTTTTTAAACGATCAATACGGAAAGGAAGTTCGCGGAGTCGATCTGCCAGAGCAATAGAAGCCGGGTCTCCTGCGCGACCACCGCTGTAATTTTCCAGGCCGATATGAATTTTACCGCCCAAAAAGGTACCCGTTGTAAGCACAACCGCTTGCGCCATGAAATCCAGCCCCATTTGGGTCTTAACCCCAGCTACTTTATTACCAACAACAATCAAATCAGAGACCGTTTGTTGAAATAAAGCCAGATTGGGCTGGTTTTCTAAGGTAAACCTAATTGCCTGTTTATAGAGTTTACGATCCGCTTGTGCGCGTGTAGCTCGAACCGCTGGGCCTTTGCTGGCGTTTAGGGTACGAAATTGAATGCCGCCTAGATCTATCGCTTTCGCCATGATCCCGCCTAAGGCATCTATTTCTTTAACCAGATGGCCTTTGCCTATCCCGCCAATAGCAGGATTGCAGCTCATTTGCCCCAGCGTATCAATATTTTGCGTTAACAATAATGTTCTCGCACCACTTCGAGCAGAGGCTAATGCGGCTTCTGTACCAGCATGACCACCCCCGACCACAATCACATCAAAATCTTTTTTGAATTTCACAAGCTTTTTTTACTCTGAGTCGCTATATTAATGTCTGTCAAGTAAGACCTATTTCTGACTATTATAAGAGGTAAACAATGAAAAAACGTAACAAAACAAAAAAAATAGAGTGTGTTCCTGTTCAAAACCCGGTTGCAAAGTTTGCACACCAGTTTAACAAAGCACTTGTCTATGCAGATAAAATCCAATATCGTCGCAATGCAAAGCACCGGAAGCAGGAGGCTTCTTTAAGCATTCTAAACAGAGTGATTAAAGAAGTTTCTTGTTTAATGGGTAGGGTTATCACTTATCCAAACCTTATCAGTACACCGGCTTAGCCTATGTTATCAAACGGGCGTCATTTTCTTAAAGATGATATATGGCTCTTACAGGAGCAAAAGCTACCGTTATTTAAATCTCTCTTCATTAAATCGCTAAAAGTCATTATCCTTTCTGCACAAGGTTTCTCTCGTGACCTTTGTCCACTCAGGGCTGCTGCCTTAACGTTATACAGCATTCTTTCTATCGTTCCCGTTATCGCGATGCTGTTCGGCATAGCCAAGGGCTTTGGCTTTGAAACCCTGTTCGAACAACAATTATTGCAGCATGCACTTCATCAGGATGCAATGGTGCTGCAACTGATTAGTTTTGCACACAATTTGTTAGAAAGCGCTAAGGGAGAAGTCGTTGGCGGTATTGGCATTATCGTTTTATTTTGGACGATTATTAACGTCATTGGAAATATCGAAGAATCCTTTAACTTCATCTGGAAAATAAGCAAAGGCCGCTCAATCAGTCGTAAATTTAGTGATTACTTGTCACTGATGCTGTTAGCACCGATTTTATTAATTGCGTCGAGTAGTATGACGGTATTTTTAACTACCAAGATTGCGTGGTTAATTACAGTGATTGAGTTACCCGCTTTTGGAACCTGGCTAGTTTTAAAAGCCTTGAACTTATCGCCTTTGGTATTGATGAGTACGCTCTTTTCAGTGACGTTTATTTTTATGCCGAATCATAAAATAAATTATAACGTGGGTATTATTGCTGGAATCATTACAGGCATTTTGTATCATTTGACCCAGTGGCTTTATCTAAGCTTACAGATTGGAGTCTCCAATTATAATGCTGTATACGGTAGCTTTGCGGCATTGCCATTGTTGGTGGTTTGGTTGCAAACATGCTGGATGATTGTTTTGCTGGGCTGTGAAGTCGCATTTTTTTTACAGAATTATGATATTTATCGAAATAACAATCGCTTTGCGGATTTAAGCTTCTCCTTAAAAAAAGTGTTGGCTTTACAAGTGGTGCATTTGATAGTCAAAAACTTCATTGAGTTTCAAAAACCATTAACGGCTACAGAAATAGCGACTCGTTTGGTGATGCCGATAGCCATTATTCAAACCGTGTTATCGAATTTAATGATCAGTCATATTCTTGTCGAATTTAAAGAGCAAGATGACAGTGATGAGGTCTATCAACCCGCAGTCGATATCAATATTCTTACTATTGCATATGTTGTGACAGCCTTGGAAGAAAGCGGACAAAACCAGTTGCCAGAGGTTAATCAAGAACACTTATTTATGGGCGTGGTTAATGAGTTTAAAGCCTTGGCTAAAGCTTCTGAACAAAACCGGTTGTTGAAGGATATTAATTTAGAGAGAGGAGCAAAAGGTCAAGAGCTCAAAACCATTACTTCACGGATCTGACTTCGAAATGAATGCCGCTGTGGGTTTGAAGATGTGAGATCACCGCAAACAGGTTTTTAGCCAGCGGATTACCTTTCTGACTAAACATACGCATAAGGCTTTTAGATGGCGTATTTGTAGCTTCACTAAGATTTTCAAAGCCGATTGTCGCGTTAATATAGTCACGCAAAATAGCCTTTCCAGTATCTACATCACCCGTTAACAAACAATCGATGCCCTCACGAAAAAGCGCATGACGAAACTCCTCGTCTTGTTCGATACGAGCCATCACAGTTTCTTTAAAACTCCGCGTTAATGTCATTTTCCACCTCTGTTTTTCTTGCGTTGTTTGTAATCTTCCCATCTGGCTTGGGCTACTTCGATATCTTTCTGTTGTCGCTTCTTTGTGCCACCTGCCAACAAAATAACTAGTCGTTCGCCGTCCTTTCCAAAATAGATTCTGTACCCAGAACCAAAATCGACGCGATATTCCAAAACGCTCGCTCCAACTCCCTTTACATTTGAAAAATTGCCCTGCTCCAACCTAATAAGCGCAGCAGCAATCTTGGCTGCAGCGGAAGCATCCAATTCATTGAACCAATCCGCAAAAGGGCTGCGTCCATCCGTGCTTGTGTATTCCTGAAGATCAATCATTGGTAATAGTAACCTATACGTTACTGTATTTCAACAGAAAAACAGTTTGGTATTTATGGACACAGTATTCTATCTGAATTGAACAATGTGTTATTGGTGGTTTGGTTACAAACATGCTGGATGATTGTTTTGCTGGGCTGTGAAGTCGCGTTTTTTTACAGAATTATGATATTTATCGAAATAACAATCGCTTTGCGGATTTAAGTTTCTCCTTAAAAAAAGTGTTGGCTTTACAAGTGGTGCATTTGATTGTTAAAAACTTTATTGAGTTTCAAAAGCCATTAACGGCTACAGAAATAGCGACTCATCTAGTTATACCGATAGCCATTATTCAAACCGTGTTATCGAATTTAATGATCAGTCATATTTTTGTCGAATTTAAAGAGCAAGATGACAGTGATGAGGTCTATCAACCCGCAGTCGATATCAATATTCTGACTATCGCATATGTTGTGACAGCCTTGGAAGAAAGCGGGCAAAATCAGTTGCCAGAGATTAATCAGGAGCATTTATTTATGGGTGTGGTTAATGAGTTTAAAGCCTTGGCTAAAGCTTCTGAACAAAACCGGTTGTTGAAGGATATTGATTTAGGAGGTGAGGCAAATGATTAATACCATGCTACATTTTACCCACTTTGACGGTAACTTCTCATTAATCTCAGGTAAAAATCTAAGAGTCCGGTTAGAATAGCCGTATGGATAATCTCAAGCCGTAATTACCGAAAATCAGTAACGAAGAGCGTACACCGTTAGTCGATGTACTATTTTAGAATATAGTGCTATTTTATTGTCTCATTTTTCAAGGAACAATTATGTACGCTTATAAAGAGATTATTACTGTGGACAATCTTCAACAGTTAACACTCAGTAAACCGTTAAAGCTTCCGATAGGTAAAAAAGTTGAAGTGTTAGTAATTGCTGAAGATAATGGCGATAGCCTGGAAGACATTAGGGACTATATAAAGCAACAGGAAATTACCGAAAGCATGATTAAAGAGGCTATTGAATGGGCTAGAAAATAATGCGGATTGTTTTTGATACAAACACATTAATTTCAGCATTGCTTTTTCGTGGTTATTCAAGTTTTTTAGTCGAGTTATGGCAAAACAATCAACTAACAGTTTTAGCCAGTAATGATTCTGTTTCTGAGTTTTTAAGAGTTCTTAATTATCCAAAATTTAATCTTTCAGTGTTGCATATAGAATCACTTGCTAACGAATATTTACCCTATGTGGCGTTTATTCACATAGAGAAAACGCAATTGCCACATGACCTGCCTCAATGCCGTGATATTAAAGATCAGCAATTTATTGATTTGGCCTATTTTGGAAAAGCTGATGTACTGATAAGTGGTGATTTGGATTTGCTGGTTTTAAATGGACAACTACCCTTTAGGATTGAAACACCTGCGACTTTCAGAGAGAGAATCCTATAAGAAAACCATCGTAGAAGGAATAACTGGAATAACTGACTGGAATAACTGGGAATAACTGGGGTCAGAGTAAACTTAAATATTTGGTGTTCTACAATCTGACCTCTGAAACAATTTATATGTTGCAAACAAATAGGGTTGCCGTAAGGCAAGAAAAACAATTGAAACGGGAAATGAATTTAAGTTTACTCTCTATGACCCCCGTAATAACAGGGGTCATAAGTTTACTCTTACCCCAGTTATTCAAATTATAGGGTTAAAACAACCTGTTTGTCGGGTCTTTTAAATCACTAATAGAATTTTATTCAACTTCATTGTCGCTCCTTGACGTGGTTTTGAAAGCTTCAGCTAAATTTAGTGGTTGATGAGCTGACAAATCAGGTTGTCGTAGAATATCAACCTAATTCCACGATAAAACTACCGGTTAACGCTATAGGGTAATCCTGTTACATGACTAAATAACCGGTTACGACATTAGAATTACCGGTTTACGTGACAAAAATACCGGTTACCACGTGACGAATACCGGTTTACATAACGAAATTACCGGTATTCATGGCGAAATTACCGGTTCACATGACATGATAACCGATCATTATCTCGTAAAAACCCAACCCATTGACAAAAAGTCTGATTAACATCGAAAAGTTACCGGTATTCATGACAAAAATACCGGTTACCACGTAACAAATACCGGTTTACATGACGAAATTACCGGTTGCCAAGGTAATTGGGTATAAAACATAACTGACTCTGAGCCCAGATAGGTATCGATTTGTATAAGTATCTTACTTTTTGATCTGTTATTTTGCGGTAGGGTTTGCAGGCTTAGGCACCTCTGGAACAGGCACCGGCACTGGCTCATGAACAACTGTTTCAGCAGCAGGCTGTAGCGCTACTTTCTCAAGTTTCTCACGTCTTAGACCTTCTCCATACAGCGTTGCTGTGATCATGAATAATACCGTACATATAGCAAGGATCAAAAATCGGTTGGGCTTCTCCATGAAAAATAATGGCCATTTTGGTTTATACATGCCTAGCAAGAAAATAAGCACTGTAATGACTAATAAATTAATAGCACCGGGTATCATTATATTGACCTAATTAAACTGTTATTTGGGGGGAGCATTATTGTTATATATACGACAGATTGCAAGCTTTGCAAGGATAATTCATTAAACGGTCTAGACAAGTTTGTTCCTCTTGATTTAAGAGCTGTTTTCTCAAACAGTCCCATCATGTATCATGTGTTAATAAAAAATGCGTACCCTACTCTATAAAATACTGATTATTTATGAAGATACTCACCATTCATTTTAAAAACATTAATTCCTTAGAAGGCGAGAACGTCGTTGATTTTCAGCAGGCGCCTTTTTCTGAAACTGGCGTTTTTGCAATTACGGGGCCTAATGGATCAGGCAAATCGAGTATTTTAGATGTCATTACCTTAGGTTTATATGGCGAAACCTTTCGTTTTGATAGACCTTCAGATTATGTAATGACGCGGCATACAGCCGATTGCTTTGCCGTGGTTGAGTTTTCAGTAGACGGTGAAAAGTATAAATCAAGTTGGCATGTGCAACGTGCAGAAGGTGAGTCGGCACGTGAATTATTATCACCTCAAATGCGTTTGGTTCGCTTGTCCAATGGTGATGTGTTAGCGGATACACCACAATTGGTTTGTAATCGGATTGCCGAAATTACAGGGATGAACTTCCGCAATTTCACCCGCTCGATTATGTTGGCGCAAGGGGATTTTTCTGCTTTTCTAAATGCGCTTGATAATGAGCGGATGGATATATTAGAGAAAATAATTAGTACGGATATCTATGCAGATTATAAAAAAGAAGTGCTTGATAATGCTGAAACCGCTCAGCAGCAACTGGATTTTTTAAAACAGAAGTTAAGCACGATCCAGATGATGCCCCCTGAAAAGCAGGAGGCCAGTGAGCAGGATTTAATTGATTTCAAAGACCAATTAGTCGAATTAAAAAGTCAGAAAAAGACCTTAACCCAACAACATGATTTGTTGCAGACGATTGCGGCTTTAAAAAAGCAGATTACTGATCAGGAAAATTATTTAGAAAAACTCCAGAAGCAGGTTAATGAAAGCCAGAATATATTGAGTCGAATTGATGATTCTAAAGAGGTACTGCTCTTTAAGGATGAAATTGATGCGGTCAAGGATAAGCAGCAGCTTATTCGACAAAGTCAATCAATGCTGGATGATTTACAAAACGAACTGGGTTTTTTAAAAAAGCAGCTAGTTAATGTCGATGTTGCTTCATTGAATTTGATTAATCAGTCCTTCTCAGAGCAGCAACAAAAGCTGGGAGATATCAAAGAGAAGTTAAACCAGTCTATTCATCATAAGCAGTTGGACACCGAGTTCGGGCAATCCTTAGCTGTTCAGTATGCTGAAAAAGAGTCGGCTTTAACTGCTGTTTCGAATTGGTTAGAAGAGCATAAAGGCGATGAAATCTTATTAACGGATTTACCCGAAGTGGGTAAGTTAAAGAAACTACGCTTAGAGCTTGGTGAATTAAGTGGAAAGCAGAAGTCATTTTCCAGGCAAACTAAAAAGATCATCTCAACACTCAAAAATAACACAGCCGTTCTTGCAAAAGAACAAAGTCAGCAGGGAGAGTTCGCGCGTCAGATAGAAGCCGATGAAAAAGAGCTGGCTGAATTGTCGCAGGGTAATACCTTAGAGTATCTTGACAGTTTAAGACAAGAGCAGCAAGAGCGGGTCAACAATTTTCAGTCGCTTTATAATCTGGCTGTTAAGCATGAAAATCTCGCAGGAGGTACGGGTTTCTTTTCATGGTTTAAACCAAAAGAAGAACCTGATTACGATGTTGAAGCCTTGACTCTTGAGCTTGAAAAGTTAAATCTCAGAATGAAAAGTGAAGAGAACATACGCCTAACTCTTCAAGAAGCGGTTAATTATGAAGCGCTCTTGAAAAAAATGGCACCGGATCGTGTTCATCTTGTGCTGGGAAAACCGTGTGCTTTATGTGGTGCTTTACAGCATCCTTATGCAAAGTTTCCACCTGTAGTCAGTAATTCTAAACAAGCATTAATTGATCAGAAAGCCAAAATAAGACAGGTTAAGGAAAAGATCGCTAATGTGAGTTCTGAAATAACTCAAGCTGAAAAGAATTCTGAAAGAAATAAGACTAAAAAAGCTCAATTAGCTCAATTGAGAGGTCAATGGCAAAGTTTATGTAATCGACTCAATACAGCCAGTTATGACCTTGATATCAATAAGTTGAGTTTGATGAAGGAAATGATCAAGAAAGAGAACGATGAGTTGTCTGAGATTCTTACTTTAATAATAAAGATTCGCGCTAAAAAGACCAGTATTGAGAAAAACAAAGCGTTAATAGCTAAAGGCTTAGTGACTATCGAGCAATTGCAGGCAAACACCGAGCAGTTGAGTGCCAATAATCAGGGTGTTTCTCAGGAACAGCTTGATTTTGATAATGCATTAGTTCGTCTTCAAGAACAGGAAAAAGAACTGGCCGATAAGATATTGAACCAGTTAACGGCATTGGGTGAGAAAATGCCCGCTAAAGGTCAAGAAGACGCCCTTTTTGATAAGCTTAACAGCCGTCGCCAGGATTATCATGGCTATAGCTTTCGGTATAAATCATTGACTGAAGAGCGTGCTAACATAGCTGCAAAACAGGTGGCGTGCCAGAATGAAATCAAGCATTCTGAACAGCAGATAGTTAGCTTTACCCGTCAGCTTAAGGAAGAAGAAGCGCTGGGCTTACATTTAGGATTAATTGAAAAGCAAAAACTAATTGCTGAAAAAGAACAGTTCCTAGTGCATTTGGATCTTGAAGTGGCAAATTTACAAAAATCACTACAAGAGAAAATAGCAGGCACTCATTTTACGAGTGTGCAAGAGGTTATCAAGTTCCTGGAGTTTGTAGAGAATCAACCCGAACTTGAGCGTCAGCAATCAGCTTTAGTTAAGGAGCTTGAGACTAAAACGCTTGAACTCAGTGCAAATCAAAAACTGTTAGACGAAGCTTATGCGGCATCATCGGATACCCTTCTCAATAGGTTAGAAATTGAAGAACAATTAAAGAGCGTAACAGAAAAAATCTCTATAACAACGATGGAGGTTGAGTATTTAGAACGTCTTTTGGACGAGCAGCAGCAACTTCAGTTAACGCACAGTGAGCTTTTACTAAAACTTCAACAACAAGAGTCGGCTGCGCAGGGTTATTTTGCAGAAGCCGCGTTGATTACAGAAGAAAGTGGCATGGCGTTTCGTAAACGGGTTCAAAGTCAATTGGCCGATAAGTTATTGTCACAAACCAATGCTGTCCTGGAAAAAATCAGCGGTCGTTATTATTTACGCCAAGCGCACAGTGAACAAGGATTGGCATTGGAGGTTGAAGACACTTATCAAGCCAATGTCCGGCGTTTACCTAAGACGTTATCCGGTGGTGAAAGCTTTATAGTCAGTCTGGCATTAGCCTTGGGTCTATCAGAGTTGGCTAATAACGGGCGCTCAGTTGACTCATTATTTCTGGATGAGGGTTTTGGTAATCTGGATGCTGATTCGCTTTATACCGTTATCAGTACTCTGGAAAATCTGCATACGCATGGCAAAACAGTTGGCGTGATTTCTCATGTTGACGCAGTTCAGAAACGCTTTAAAGCACAACTCCAAGTGGTTAAAAAGCCGAATGGATTAGGTGAACTAAGAAAGGCTTCTTAACGCTAAAAATAAAAAGAAATCAGCGTTGTGAAATATAGCCGCCTCGAACACCATTTTTTGATAATACAATCTGCCAGAGCTGATTACTCCGTGCCCTAAATGCACCCGCACAGGAGAGTAAGTAGTATTTCCACATCAGGAAAAATCTAGGGTCATAATTATCTTTTAGGGTTTCCCAATTGCCCGAGAAATTTTCATACCAGCACATTAACGTCTTATCGTAATCTGCACCAAAATTATGCCAATCCTCAACAACAAACTTTCCTTCTATCGCTTTTGCTATTTGTTTAATGGAAGGTAGTAAGCCGCCAGGGAATATGTATTTTTCCATCCAGGGATCAACGGCTATGACCGATTTATTCCCTCCGATGGTGTGCAATAGAAACAAACCATCATCCTTGAGACATCTTCTAGCCACATTCATATAGTGACTGTAATTCTTATAGCCGACATGTTCAAACATGCCTATTGAAACGATGTGATCAAAAGTCTCATTAAGGTCCCGATAATCAGCAAAGCGTATTTCTATAGGCAATCCTGCACATAATTCTCTACAGAGTGTTATCTGTTCATGAGAAAGGGTTATACCTACACAAGAAATGCCAAATCTTTCTACCGCATATTTCATGAAACTTCCCCACCCACAACCGATATCGAGAATTCTTTGGCCAGGTTGAATATTGAGTTTTCTGCAGATTAAATCAAATTTATGTTCTTGAGCTTGATCCAGAGTTTTTGCTTCTTTCCAATAGCCGCAACTGTAAGTTAATCGAGAATCTAACATTGCGCGATATAAATCATTGCCGATATCGTAATGGTGTTTCACAATGGTTGAGGCGAGTTGTTTGCTCTGCCGATTGATAAAATACGCCCAAAGCCCATTTTTTATCGATTGGGGGTCTAGTATGACTCGTCTTTTAACTTGAGCAGAGCAAAACTTACTAAATAGTTCATCAAGTTGGTCAGAATCCCACCAGCCATCCATGTAAGCTTCACCTAACCCAAGTGAGCCTTGAGTGAGTATTCTTTCATAAAGCTTTGGATTATAAACAGTGATATCCCATGGATTGCTGCCGTTAAAAACAATACCTGTGCCTTCTAGCAATTTATCGAGTTTAATTTTGAATTTATTTGGCGGTGTGATTAAAGTTGTTACTATGCTCATCTTCTCTTGTGACCATAAGCTCTAAGTGTGAGAGAATCTCAGACAATTGAAAAAACTTGAACATTAAGTTTAAGATTTACCCAAAAATGAGATTACTTTGTTTATAGGGTAGTATCGTGCTTAATTACTCGGTTGCTGAAACAGTTAGATCAAAGAATTCCGAACCAGCGAAAAAACCGCTAACATTTTGATCATGGGACGGAGAAATTTTATGGGCAGCTTCTGGGACTCTTTGCCGGGTATATGCTAACAGTTCTGCAATATTAATACGTTTGTCATGATTTCCACCCAATTCTTGATCTGCTTTGCCATTCAACCCATCTAACAACACGGCGGTGAAAACACCGTGACCATTGATTCCATCCAATGCTTCTTGATCATTACTCGTTCCGGCCAAAACGAATCGACCTGTATTTTGAGCGAGTGATCCAGTCCAGGCTCGATCTTGCGAAGAGTGTTGCATTACACTGCCTAAGACTGCGAAAGCACCGGAGTTACAGGAGTCGATTAAAACGGCTACCCGAGAGGTTGGTAAAGCCGAAAGTAATTCAGACAGGTTTTTTTGAGTAAGTGCAGTTGCTTTAATTTGTTCCTTAAGGTTGTTGCCTTCTAGTTTTGCATCGTATGGCAGAAAATAATAACGTCCCTCTATTGAAATGCCGTGACCAGCAAGAAATAAAACCACTAAATCATTTGGTTTTGCTGTTTTACCAACTTGAATGAGAGCCTGTTTTATTTTAGCCAATCCAGCTTGCTCATCTAATAGCGCTATGGGTTTGATATCAGTGAACAACCCTTTAGTATTGTTAGAAAGTATTTCAATAATACCTTTGGCATCGTTCACTGCATTATCTAGTTTCTGGAGTTTATCAGAGGCAATATATTGATCAATACCTACGCTGACAATGTATAAGGTTGATACATCGGGTTTTTGGGGATCATATTCAATAGGCAGTTTTATGGCATCTCCTGCATCAACGGACTCGTCAGCATCAAATGCAGTTACTGTCACTAAATTATCGCCGGGTTCCAGGAGTATTTTTTCTTCGACAATAGCTTCTGACGCTCTGTTTTTTGTTGTCTCATCTCGTTTTAAGGTGCGGGTAGCGATAGTTGCCTTATTGCGACGGATTACGACATTGCCAATGCCACTTCCCGAATCTTTTAAAGCAAAACGAAGAGTCACTTCAGCGGAGTCGACATTGCTTTTTTGTAGTGTATTGTTGTTGGTTGTTGCCTCAGTGCAATGACCTTGCGTACACCAGGAAACCAGTCTTACTGACGGAGCAATATGTTGAGCAACAATAGTTTTTGCGTCGTTAGAATCGGTTGTCGATGGCGTAACTGGCGCACTTCCAAATATTGCATTGCCGATAAGATCAGGACGATAAAAGCGCTCGTGGATTTGCTCGGAAGAAATAAATTTGGGGCTCTCTTTTTTACCTTGGTTAATATGATAACCAATTAAATTGGCCGCACCATCACTGTGGTCAAAATAACCTTCTGGTGTCCATGCAATCCAGCGCTCATCTGTATTCACTAATAAGGCAAGTAACTCTTGACCCTTTTTTGTATCGTACCAACGCAGTGTACCATCACCTAAAGCTGCCAGAGCAAAGCGACCATTTTTGCTCAAATTAACCGCCCACGCTGAGCTAGGCACTGTAATGTGCCAAGTCAGTTTGCCTGCTTGCCAATATTGAATAGAAAAATCAGCACCGATTAATGTACTATCTGTTTCTTCCAGATAGGCTACCGAACGGCTTTGTTCATTTTGATCCAGGGCGATAGGCGTTGCGTTCAATGTGGTGTGGGCTTCATTACGCCAATGGTTTAAGCTCGCTGGAATCACGGGCTTGTGCATATCATTACGTGGGGATAATTCATGAACTAATGTTCGGTTGAGCAGATTAAAACGTAGCGGTGAGCGGCCCTTTTGTAGCATACCAGAATCTAGGGTGGTGCCATCTTCTGATAGGGCAAATAGGCCTTCGAAAGCGTCTCTAAAATCAGCTATAGAACGTTTGCTGGAAGTTACTTTAAAGGTGGTTGGATCGACAATCCCTAAAGTAGGTTCTGCAGTGACATAAGCCAATTTTCCATCGGGAAATGGCGTCAAATCAGTCACTGTATCTTCGGCTAAGGGTAACTCATGGGTTTGTTGATTGCTAGTATTCCAGATACGGAGATATTTAATGCCTTGGGCATTGCCGTAAGTTCCAGCGCCAAATACAGAGTCCCCAATCCATGCGACTACCGATAGATTACCGTGTTGTTTACTGTCACCAGTTAATTCAATGACAGGCTTCAGATTATCTAATGAAAAAATGGTTATCTTCGCAGTATCCAATGAGCCTACCGCAATTTGATCTTCTTTTGGGGAAACAGCAAAACGCCACGGTCTTTGATGTTCAGAAAACTTATAATCAGCTAGTGGCTGGAAGTTTGCGCTATAGAGTTGCATAGCGCCATCTAAACAGGCGGTCACTAGACGACCATCATGTAAAAACTTAGCAGCAACTACCATATCTTGGCAAACTGCACTATCCAACGCTAGCGATTTTCCTTCAATATCTATAATGCGTAGCCAACCTGTGCCAGATCCAATCGCTAGATAGTGTCCATCTTGAGAATACGCTAATACTCGAATTGAGCCTTGGATGCCGGTTATGCGCCCTGTTATTTTCCCAGTATCAAGATCAAAGCCATACACTGAGCCAGCTTTATCCCAGTCAATACCGGTTGCCCCTCCGACCACTGCACTATTTTTAGTTGGCGAAACAGCTATTGCATATAAGGCGCCTTCGGAGCGGGGGCCAATAGGCACCCGTAATACTAGTGACTCACCCTCTATTGATCCAGCAGGCCATAATCGTGCTGTTTTATCATCCGAAGCTGTCAGCAAGCGCCCATCGTTAGTGACAGCTACTTGGTTGATTACGGCTGTATGTAATCCTGTTTCTGGTCTAGGAACAGGCGTTTCATCTGGCATGTCGATACTGGGCGATGTGTTACTTTGAACAGCGACAGGCGAAACAACTTTCTCTGGCTGAAGTTGTTGCCCTGTTAGGGTATTGTTTGAACTAGTCGATTGCGAAAATGAAATTAAGCTAGCAAAATCATTCCACTTAAAATAATCAAGGTAAAACGCTAAACCACTTAAACTTGCCAGACCTATTAGACTGGCAAGCAATGTGATCCACAGATAGCGTTTAGAGTCCACAGACTAATATCTCTGGAGTAGCTTGACTCACCGAACCTTCCAATGTAAAAGCTACTTTGGCTTGGGCTTTAGCTTTATCAATTTGATCAACAAAAGCTTTTTGCTTAATTTGATTGGTCTCTGTTATATGAGCCACTTCAACAGCAGGTGAACTTACTGGAGCCAGAGGTTGCGCGGAGGGAATGGTCGCTGCTTTATTCTTCAGAGCACTATCAGTAGTTATCTGATCAGTATTTGTCTTCTTTTTAGATTTCTTTTTGGCGTTTTTTACTACTCCTGTTGGGGCTTTCTTTCCCTCAAAACCACTAACTGTGTTAGGCGTTTCAACTTTGCTAAGTTTCTCAGCATTTAGGATAGATCTTGCGTTAGGATCATTATCTAAAATCCTGTTGTTAGCATCTTGGAACTCAGTCATGCGGCTATTCATTTTTAGACCTAACTCCTGAGCCATTTGAATATCCTGATCGAATTGGATTTTTAGCTCATTAAGCTGACTGAGAGCTTTATCTCGTGGCAAACGTCCAGCTTTGTAATCCGATTTAATCCTTTCTGCAGTAGAAAAACGACAATCGCGTAATCTTGCAAATGCTACGGCTGTTCTGTCTATTTCTCCATTCTCCACTAAAATGTCGCTTTTTACTGATGCCACTAAAGCTTGTTCATCTGCGATATCCTTCTGTTTAGCGAGATAATATCCACCTACGCCACCAGCCACTACACCAACTCCCCCCCCTATTAATGCGGCTGTACTAACATTACCTCCACCAATAAATGCACCCAAGGCTCCTGCTCCAGCTCCAAGCAGTCCGCCGACAACGGCACCCTCAACAATCGATTTTGAGTAATAGTGCTCCGATTGCCTCAACTCATTTCTTGAGGTATAGCAAATATCGTTTTTGTTATCATAGTTAACACTCAACGCCGAACAACCTGACAATAGACAAACACCTATTATCATTAAGTGGTTATTATTACGTCTGGATAGGGAATTAGTGATTGTTTTCATATTCTTAAATGACGAAGGTTGAAAAGGAAGTAACCAGGTTTATTTCATTCATCTTCAAAAAATTCAGGACATATTTTCATTTTGATGTACATCCATCAGATATTAGATGGTAGCACCAATATTATGGAAATTGCCAACAATAATGATAAAAAAATCTCAATAGGTTTATTTTCTGTTTCCAAATGAATTCGATTTATACAGTTAGCTTGTGAGCTATAATTAGATCATAACTAATTGATCGGCCCACATAAATTAGCATTTATTTAGTTGATCTAACTTTTCCTAATGGCAGTCTGGTGTAATGAGGGTTATCATAAATATCGCAATAACGGTCGAATTGCGACAAAGATATTAAATAATAATTAACGACCGATAAGGTGTAACTAATTAAATTAATGAGGAGTTAATGGTGGAACTTGAGAACAAATTTACAGCCTTACAGCTGGCTATTATCAATAATCAGGCGGCGCTTTATAACTGCGCTTGTCCGGTGCATATCAGTATGCAAATTACCAATCTGCGTAAGTTATTTGATTATCAAAAAACGTGTATTGATTTGCCTTCAGAA
>Ga0194052_1001204_pt1 | contig 15281 bp, 13 predicted proteins | sample SepL226m_MetaG_FD_160117 | JGI IMG/M metagenome (GOLD analysis project Ga0194052, IMG submission 160117) | Anoxic zone freshwater microbial communities from boreal shield lake in IISD Experimental Lakes Area, Ontario, Canada - Sep2016-L227-6m | ecosystem: Environmental > Aquatic > Freshwater >... | reverse complement strand
TGATCGAAAATGGCGAAATCTGAATATGTTCCCCATATTGTTCAGCAGGCGTTAAATCAGCGGGAGATTGACTATCTCTGCCCGATTGGCGCATTCAGTCAACATGGAATTCGGCGTGTTTCAGATTTGCATGAAGACACCGATTTCCGTCAGTCGTTTTCGATTGATGGAGATCGGATTCTCCACTCGCTGGCTTATACACGGTATATCGACAAAACTCAGGTTTTTTATCTGGTTCAGAATGATCATATCACTCACCGGGTGCTTCATGTGCAACTGGTCTCCAAAATTGCACGAACCATCGGCCGATTTATAGGTCTGAATGAAGACCTGATTGAAGCCATCTCCCTGGGTCACGACATCGGCCATACGCCTTTTGGGCACGATGGCGAAACATTTTTATCTGAAATTTGCCGAGCAAACGGAGTCGGTTCTTTTCTTCACAATCTTCAAAGTGTCCAGTTTCTGGATCGCGTTGAACGCAAGGGAAAGGGATGGAACCTCTGCCTTCAGACATTGGACGGCATTCTCTGCCATGATGGCGAGATTCATAATCAGCGGCTTGAGCCCTTGCGCGCCAAGACTTTTGAAACTCTTGAAAGTGAAATGGCTGCAAAACAAAATAATCCGGCCATTGGGCTGACACCCATGACACTTGAAGGGTGTGTGGTTCGCATGGCGGATACCGTCAGTTACATCGGCAGGGACATTGAGGACGCCATCCGCCTGAACATGATTCGGCGATCCGATCTTCCCCCCCAAAGCGTCAAGGTTCTGGGAAGCACCAATGGAACCATTGTCTATCGTCTGGTAATGGATATCATTCAAAACAGCTTTCAAAACACCTACACAGCCTTCAGCCCCGAAGTTTCAGATGCCCTTGAATCTTTAAAAGCTTTCAATCTCGAGCGCATCTATATGAGTCCTAAAATAAAAAGCCATACTGTTGTTATTCGAAATCTTTTTCATCTGTTGTTTGAGCGATATCTTCTTGATATTGAAAAAGAAAATCAAAACTCTGTTATTTTTTCAGGGTTTCTGAAGGATATGTCAGATGACTATCTTAGCTGCCAACGTCCGGCTGAAATCGTGCGGGATTTTATTGCAGGAATGACAGACCGGTATTTTCTGGCCCAGTGCCCGGAAAATCTTAGGCCATCACCGCGACCTTTTTAGCACGATTCATTCAGAGTACACAAACGTTGCAAACATCAAAAAAAGGAAAACAGCATGAAAATATCATTTATAAGTGTTTTTGGCTTTATTATCATGATGTTTACATTGGTTGCATGGACCGCGCCTGTTCCGGATACTGAGCAGACGAGAGGCTCAACAACCGCAAAAACCACAGCGGAAGACAATATTCAACCGAAACCGCTGACGATGGAGGGTAGTGCTTCCATGCGTGTCTTGTGGACAGTTTCCGGATATAAAATAGGCGCAAATGCGCTGTGGGGGAATGAAGAAGCACGCAATATGCTTTTTAAGCCGTTGGACATAACTGCAACTACGATTACCTTTGATGGCAATAAATGCAGCAATGTCATTTTTAAAAAAGAAATAGTAAAGACTAAAGAATACTTGGATAATTTCTTTCATGCCACACCTCCACTTCTTGATATTGCAGGTGATACAGTTGAAGTGATGAAGACAGATTGCAATCTGCCCGGATTTGCAGAATACTTGCGTTTGAAAGACAGGCGATTGGTTATTCATATAAACGGGGTTTTCTTTTACTTTGAGCCGACGGTAAATTACTGATATAGTCGTGATAAACTCCCCGGTTTCGTATTATTCCCGGCCGCTGGCTGCCATGCTTGGGGCCTTGATGGTCGGCATTCTGACAGGCTACTGGGCTCCGGACCATTGTTTATGGGTATGGCCAGTAGCTCTGGCCGGAATATCAGGAATCCTTTACGGAATTATTCGCAGCTCACCGATATGGTTTTCGCCGCTTGTCCTATTTGTTGCCGCAGGCTATTTTTCAATTCAGCCGTGGGTAACTTCCCAACTACCAGATCGCCATATTTCACACTTTACCAACTCTACCCCGTTGAACATAGTCGGCAGCATGGACTCTCCCGCCTGGACTGATAACCAGCGCCAGAAATTCGATTTAACGGTTGAAAGCCTGGGAAGTGGCGACAGCATTGTTCCGGTTACTGGCAAACTCCGGGTGACCCTTGAGGGTGAGCCATTGGCACTGAACATGGGGGATAGCATCTGCTTTACAGGCAAAATCCACCCGCTTCGCAATTTTCAAAACCATGGCGCGTTCGACTACCGGCAGTACATGGCGTTTAACGGCATTTACGGATCTGTTTTTGTTCAAAATAGCGAGATCAAACAGACAACGCCACGTCGGGGCGGTTTTTTTCAGTGGATTTACCGCATTCGAAAGACAGTATCCCGAACCCTGGACAATATCGGCGAAGCAGATGAACGGGCGGTGTTAAAAGCCCTTCTTATAGGGGAACGCAGCGATGTTTCAGACCGGATAATGGAGAATTTCAGCAAAGCCGGAGTCAGTCATTTACTGGCCATCTCCGGGCTTCATGTCGGGATTGTTGCAACGACTTCTTTTTTCATATTTCGATGGATGCTCAGTTGGTTTCCATTATTCCTCTACCGCGCCTGGACGCGAAAAGGCGCCGCAATCCTCTCCATGATACCGGTTCTGGGCTATGGCCTTGTTTCCGGCATGTCGCCATCGACTCAACGAGCTGTTATCATGATCGTCATATTCCTGATGACATTTCTGATTTATAAAGAACACGAGTCGTTAAACACCCTGGCCACAGCGGCAATCCTGATTCTTATACTTCACCCACCCTCCCTTTTCGCCATTTCTTTTCAACTTTCCTTTGCATCGGTTTTTGCTATTCTCTATTTTCTTCCCAGGTTCTGGCAACCGGACGATGATGCCCCAAATATCCGAAAGCGCATCAAGAATTACAGTTACTCATCCCTGTGGATGACCCTGTCTGCAACCCTTGGCGTTCAGCCGCTCGTGATGGTTTATTTTAACCAGATATCCCTGATCAGCCCGATTGCCAACTTTATCCTGGTTCCGCTTGTGGGTTTTGGGGTGGTCCCACTGGGACTGGTCTTCGCCTGCATATCGCTGATTTCACCAATAGCTTCCCTGTGGGGACTTGAACTTGGTGCTGCAATTCTGAAAATGTCACTGAACATCACTGATTTTTTTGCGAACCTTCCGTTTTCCGCTGTTAAGACAATAACGCCTTCCCTGCTGGAAGTGATTTGCGCTTATACACTGCTATTGACGTTGATCACATTGAAGCAAAAACCTGTTTCTGATTCACAGATGCTAAGATATCTTACACTGCGAAAGAAGGAAGGCTTGTCAACTGGCGTAAAAAACATTTTGATGGTTCTGTCTGTCGCCTCGGCAATCATACTCGGCATGGATGCAGTTTACTGGGGATATCAACGATTTTTCCGCTCCGATTTCAGGGTGACAGTCCTGGATGTCGGTCAGGGGACCGCCAGTCTTCTGGAATTTCCCAAGGGCCAGGTCATGCTGATTGATGCCGGTGGTTTTGCGGGTTTTTCCGCGTTTGATATGGGGAAAATGGTAGTGGCGCCGTTGTTGTGGCGGAAAAAAATCAGGTCAGTGGACATTCTGGTACTGTCCCATGCCAACAGCGACCATGTCAATGGAATGGTCTATATCGCCGAGCATTTCCATGTGAAAGCCGTGTGGGCCAACACAGAGTCTGAAAACAGCTCTGGATACCAGCGGTTTATGGATGTCCTTCAGCAATACAGCCTGTCTCCCGTGGATTTTAAAACCTTTCCCCGACATCATGAAATTAATGGCGTGTTCTTGGACATCGTCAACCCACCGCCGGATTTCATGGAGAGGCAGGAAACCTGGCGGGATATCAACAATAATTCCCTTGTGATTCACGCCAGTTTTGGAACTATCGCCATGCTTTTCCCAGGAGACATCAAATCCGGGGCTGAAAAAGAAATGCTCACCCTGTATGGATCTCGCCTTCAAAGCCAGGTTCTGATTGCCCCGCACCACGGCAGCAAAACATCGAGTACCATAGCTTTTGTTGAGACAATAAGGCCGGATACTGTGATTTTTACAACCGGCTTGAAGAATCGCTTTAATTTCCCACATCCATCAGTTGTAAATCGTTATCAGGATATGGGCGCAACACTGCTGAATACCGCAATCAACGGTGCGGTTCAAATCTGCACAGACGGAAATACGCTGACAATTCAGCCACTCAAGAAATAAAGATGCCTGATTTTTCAAATTTCCTTAACAATCTTTATTTTGTGCTGAGTAAAATAATCTTGACGGCGATCTTAATAATTGTTACGTATTTGCCAACTGAACAACGGAGATTGTCTATGAAAAACACCCTGTCCCTGTTGAAAGCCCTTTCAGATAAAAACCGCCTGCGGGTGGTGGCCGCCCTTCTTTCCACCCACGAACTATGCGCTTGCCAGATCAAGGAACTTTTGAAAATCACCGGCGCCACAGTATCCCGCCATCTGGCCTTACTGATACAGGTCGGGCTGGTTGATAGCCGAAAAAAAGGCAGATGGGTGTATTATCGGCTTAGGAAAGACCTGCCTGATTTCAAGGTATTGCTCCAGTGGTTGGAACATGAAATCGGCAACACCGCTGTTGTCAAAGCGGACAGGATTATGCTGGATGATATCGGTTCCTGCGATATGATTGAGATGTGCAGCAAACAACACCAATCCGGTTCCAATCCCTGATATACTGTGAACGGTCATGATCTGCACTTTCCTTATGCTCCCTCCACCAGCGGGTGAGGGTTTGTGTGTGGGGGGGAGCCAAAACGCTAAATTATGCTCGTTCGCAGTATAGATTGCTTCATGGTTTCATTCCCGGCAATGAGAATAAGGATGGGATTTTTTTCACGACAATAACAGGATTCAGGGGGGGGCAATTTGAAAATGCTTCCAGAGTCAGCCAGCATCGCAGTTGAAAAACGGCGCAGTCCGGATTATGGTCTGCGAAAGGTCATCGAATCGGCTTGCCGGGCGCAGATATGTCGATGCTGGGCCTGCGCTTCCTGTGATGGTGAGTGCCCGATCAATATAGCCACCGGCCGCCTTCGGCCCCAGAGAATCGTCCGGTTGGCCTCTCTGGGCTTTATTGAGGAATTGCTGGATTCACCCGAAATCTGGTATTGCCTGACCTGCATGCGCTGCCTTCAGGTCTGTCCGAACCAGGTCAAACCGTGCGATGTAATTGATTATGCCAGGCAGGAGGCAGTTTCCAGGGGTATTGTCAGCTATGCGTCCACATGTCGGCTCCAATTGCTTTTCACCCAATTTCAGCGTGTGCGATGGCGCGCGGTCGAGCAGTGCCTGAATAACAGTTTTGCCCCCCTGTCACGGGAACTGATCGACCATTGGCTGGCTGATCCAGTTCCGGAAACTGGCCATCTGGTTTCACCCCAAGGAGTTCTTCCCGGTGGTTCTTTTTTCGGAAAATCCGCGACCGCCACCCGATCCGCTTCATGCTTCACCTGCGGAGAGTGTAGCAGCGCCTGTCCGGTGTCCGGAACACGAAGCGTTTTCGATCCCCGATTCATTATTCGCATGGTGAACTTCGGGCTTGCAGAGGAATTGGTGAGATATCCGTCCATCTGGCTGTGTCTGTCCTGCGGCCGCTGCACAGATGCTTGCGGCCAGCAGGTTGATGGCCGACAGATTATTCAACGCCTTCAGGCAGCCGCCATATCCGATGCTGTGGCGACACCGCTCGCCATTTTTCGCATGAAGGAATCCGAATCATTGATCTTTTCGCATTTTCTGGATATGGTGGATGATATTTTCAGTTTCAAACGATCGGCGGCCTCTTTCTGAGCTGCCTTTCGCCACCATATATCCGTTGTCCGGTTTCATAAATCCCTCAGCATTTTCAGCAAAGCTCCTTTGGGAGCAACGTTGTCCCCGTCCATTCTGGCTACAGTCGCCTCAGGAAACAGCGATTTGACGGCAGCCTCAATTTTTTCCGTTCCCATTCCCAGAAGCTTGATGCGCGAAGATCCGCAAGCTGTGCAACTCGTCACTAAAGCTCTGGAAAAACCGCAGTCATAGGATATCTTCATGTGCAAAAAGTGTAAACTACTTTTGGGTTGTTATGAAGGATACCCTTTTTTCTTGACATTCGCACCATAATTGCATACTATGAGTAGCAATAGAAACAAAAGAGGTAATTGATGTTTGCTACACCAAAAAAGCAAAAGGGAATTTACGAGAATGTGACGAAGCAAAAAGCCGAGGGAGCTACCTTCACCCCAAAGCTTTTAGCGGATTTTGTAGCTATCGAGATTGTAAAGGCGGCTGGACTCATCGCAAATAATGATGTGATCAACATTTTTGACCCGGCAATTGGGGATGGGCAACTGCTTGATAGCCTATTAGAGCATCTTCCCAAAAGAGATATCAAGAAGATTCATGTCTATGGTTGTGAGACAAATAAAAATGCCCTGAATAACGCCACAACAAACTTATCGACAAAATACCCAGGCATATCTTTGCATCTGCAACTCGAAGATTTTCTATCATATGTCTTGGGGCATTACGGCTCTTATGATCAACCTGGGCTGTTTGACCAAAAGGCATCACTGAAATTTGATCTTATCATTGCTAATCCACCGTATGTTCGGACGCAAATACTGGGAGCTGACAAGGCTAAGATACTTGCAAGGGAATTTGGCTTGAATGGACGTATTGACCTTTACTATGCGTTCATTATCGGCATGTCAAAGATTCTTCAGCCCCAGGGGGTTGCTGGTATTATTGTGTCCAATCGTTTCATGACAACAAAATCCGGAACTGCTGTCCGTAAAGAAATTCTGAAGAGATATAAGCTTCTGAAAGTTTGGGATTTTGGCGACACCAAGTTATTCAACGCATCTGTATTACCTGCTGTTCTGCTAGCTCGTGGTGTGAACGGGGAAGCAACCAAGGAGCCAATTTTCATATCCATCTATGCATCGGAAGAAACCCCAGAAGCGCAAGCAGCAAATCCGATTGCAGCACTTGCTGCCGAAGGAGTTGTAAAACTTGAAGATGGTAGAGTGTTTAAGGTACAGCATGGCATCTTGGACAGTGGGGAATCACACGACAGTGTGTGGCGCATTGCCACACAGTCAAACAACGATTGGTTGAACACTGTCAAAGCCCATACATGGAACATTTTCAGGCAAATTGGGAAAATAAGGGTAGGTGTCAAGACAACTGCGGATAAGGTTTTCATCAGGTCTGACTGGCAAAACGTTACTGGAAGCAAAATGCCGGAACTGTTAAGGCCGCTCATAACACACCACGTAGCAAGGCAGTTTAAGGCGGCAAAGCCGAAGGCGGAGATGCAAATCCTCTATCCGCATGAAGTTGTTAATGGTGTGAGGCGTTCCGTGGATATTTCGTTGTATCCTAATTCGGGAAAATATCTTTTTAGCCATCGAGAAAAGCTTGAAGGGCGTGAATACGTTATCGAGGCTGGTAGAAAGTGGTACGAGATATGGGTGCCGCAAGATCCCGGTGCTTGGGAGACCACGAAGCTTGTTTTCAGGGATATTTCAGAAAAACCTACATTCTGGATTGATAAGAGCGGAGCTGTTGTAAACGGTGACTGTTACTGGCTTATCAGCGAGGATGGGAAGACTGATTTGATATGGTTGGCGGCGGCTATTGCTAATTCCACTTTTATCGAGTTGTTCTATGATTACAGCTTTTGTAATAAACTTTATGCTGGAAGACGGAGATTCATTACCCAGTATGTCGAAAAACGCCTGTCCAGTTGTAAGGTAGAAATGTGTTAGAGTTACTTCTCTTCCATCTGTAACGGCCACAGTGACGCACCTGCTGTCTGTTCAACATCGGTATGTTCAGAACAGTCGTGCTATCAGGTGTTACCAACCCAAGGTCTATTGTCGGGGAAGTCTGTAGTTTTACCTCCAGAAGCTGGTGAAGGATGTCAGGGAATTGTCCATTGTCGTGGTAATTGTCGTAACCAAGAGCTTGGCAGACTAAACGATGAAGATCCGCACCACGATTACGTTCCTGGTCACGACCTCTATCGGCAAAGCGCTGACCGATAAGCGGTGTTAGTCTTTCAAAAATTGTTCGTATCGGCAGCAACTCCCCGCTGGATGGATAATCGGTTGGGTTATAGTTACTCAGGATAATGGTTGGAGATATATATGGAGATAACATCTCAGAAGCAGTATTGGTAATCAGTTCACTATGAGAAGCTCCAGTAATGAGTCGAGCCTGATACTTTTGTGTCAGGGTTCCCGTTGTATCCAGATGGGCCAAAACATTACCAGAAATGACTTTGACCTTGGTGATAATACTGCTTTCCGAAATACGGATAACAGCGTACCTTCTGGTTGGCGTAATCTCTTCATTCCATATCTGAAGGTTATTCGATTTTTGCGTGTAAGTATCAAAATCCTGTCCTGGGAAACGGGGCTGAGTCTTTTTGAATGACCGGGGGGGTGAATATCCTAACGCAATACACACATACTCTTTTACAACCTTCGACCTTGTTCTGATAGGCAAACCTGCCAAGCTGATTCCGGCAAGTTCACGATCCAGAAGCATCTCCAAAGCAGACGTTGGTATCCATAGTTCACTACCAACTGAAATATGGGAGTAAATTGAAAGTCCATTTTTTCTTATTGCAGCTACATACTCATCCGGATTTTTGGTTTCTATCATCATCGCCCCATAGGCTCTTGGTAAGTAGATTCGGGACGCTGACTGATAGGGCATTAGCAAGCAGCTCCAATGTACTCAAGGTGACGTTTCGCTCTTCCCTTTCGACTGAACCGATGTATGTTCGATGAATTCCGCAAAGTTCTGCAAGATTTTCCTGTGACAACCCTTTCTGTTTTCTCAAAAAGCGAAGATTTTGAGAAAGTATCCGGATCAGTTCTGTACTGGGTTTTCTTAAACTCATTTTGCATCCTATTTAAAATGTATGGGCGATATCGTATAACAACGCATATAAGTCAACAGACTATGAGTAGCATTCAATTGGCAATGGAGAAAAACTGATGAAATGACAGGATGTTAAAGTATAGCGCGAAATTGAATCGATTACTCTTTTCACGCCCATCAAAGCATAAATACTGGATCTACATCAAGTGTTACAGTTACCTGCGGATGATGAATATCTTTTCTATGCGTGGTGATCAATTCACGAGCCATTCGGCGAAGCGGAGTGGTTCGTACGCTTTTGAGCAGGATCTGCCATCGGTAATATCTGGCGATTCTGGGCAGATAGGATTCAATCGGCCCGAGAACCTCGACAGGATGCCATGATGAATTATTTTTTTTAAGGCTGCGACATAGCTCGCCGAGTTTTAGCGCATGACTGCGGGTCTTTTCTTGATCTTTTCCGGACAATTTGATCTGGATCAGCCGGGAAAACGGGGGGTATTTCAAACTTTCACGAAACTGAATCTCCTTTTCATAGAAAGATGCATAATCCTGACGGGTTGCCGCTGCAATGATAAAATGCTCCGGGTTGTAGGTCTGCAGAATGACCTGGCCAGGCGACTCTCCCCTGCCAGCCCGGCCGGATACCTGAAGCAAAAGCTGAAACATGCGCTCGCTGGATCTGAAATCCGGGAAATTGAAGGAAATATCGGCGCAGATAATGCCCACAAGGGTGATGTAAGGGAAATCATGGCCTTTTGCCACCATCTGAGTGCCGATCAGAATATCCGTTGTCCGGTTTCTTAAATCCTTCAGCATTTTCAGCAGAGCTCCTTTGGGAGCAACGGTGTCACGGTCCATTCTGGCTACAGTCGCCTCCGGAAACAGCGATTTAACGGCAGCCTCGATTTTCTCCGTTCCCATTCCCAGAAGCTTGATGCGCGAAGATCCGCAAGCTGTGCAACTCGTTACTGAAGCTCTGGAAAAACCGCAGTAATGGCATTTGAATACCTGATCTTTCTGATGAAGGGTCAAGGAAATAGAGCAGTTTTTACATCGCACCACCTCGCCGCAGGACGCACATACCGGAAAACTGGCGAATCCCCTGCGATTTAGAAACAAAAGTACCTGCTCACCTCTGGCCAGCGTCTGTTTCATGGCCTCATGGAGCTGCGGTGTGATGAGCTTCCAAATACCGCGCTGATCCCGCAGTTGACGCAGATCAACGACCAGGGTTTCGGGAAGCGGACGATCTTCTATGCGTCGCGACAGTATCAGACCATAGAATTTTTGGGTCAGCACATTATGATAAGACTGAATGGAGGGGGTTGCTGAACCCAGAAGTGCTACGGCGTTGTCCATTTTGGCGCGGACCAGCGCGATATCCCGCGCATGGTAGTGAAGGCCGCTGTCCTGTTTGTATGAAGTATCATGTTCCTCATCCACAACGATTAGACCCAGACGTTCAACAGGCGCAAAAATAGCAGATCGTGTTCCAATGACAATGGGGGTAAGATGGCGCAGTATGCGATCCCACTGGTCAAATCGCTCGCCTGCGGAAAGCCCGCTATGAAGAACCGCCACACATTCCCCGAAACGGGCCCGAAAACTGCGTTCAATCTGGGAAATCAGCGCAATTTCGGGAACCAGAACCAGAACAGATTGGCCTTTCTGCATCATCCGGTCTGCAAGCTGAAGATAAACCTCTGTTTTTCCGCTGCCAGTGACACCTTTCAGCAAAAACGGCTTGTACCCTTTGCCCATTGCAAGTTCCACCGCAGAAACAACGTCCTGCTGCTCCGTCGTCAATTCTGGCGGGTGATCCGGCTGAACTGTTTCGCCAAAAGGATCACGATACAGAATTTGGGTGCGGACCTGAATCCACCCGGCCTCTTTCATCGCGGGAAGTTTTCGGGATGCTGACGGGATTTTCCGGTTCAGTTCCCGAACAGGCATTCCGCCGTAAGACCGAATGGTCTCCAGAATGCGTTTCTGTGAACGAGAGAGGGACGCTGTGTCAATTTCATCAGACGGAAATACATAAAGTTCCTGCCTGTGCCGGGTGGTCTCGACCTTCACCTGGCGATCCTTTTCAATCCATCCGATTTTTTCCATGGACAGCAGCAGCGATGAGGAAATACTGGTTCCGGCAGCTCCAGTCAATTCTTTGCAGGTTCTGGGTTTATCTTCGAGGAGCCGAAGCACCATCTGTTGCAGCGCAGGCAGGGAAACATCAGTCGAATGGAGTCTGCCGGCCGATGTCAGTGTGTAGCGGGTAATATCCTTTCGGGTTAATCCGGAGGGAAGGGCGGACTGAATCACCAGGCCCAAAGGGTAGAGGTAATAATCAGAAATCCACTCAAAAAACGGAATCATGGAAGCTGGAAACAGCGGGGATTCATCCAGAATATCCAGAATGAATTTAACCGCATCCACACCCATCTCCATCTTCGTGCTTTCGCCAAGAATATACCCGGTAACACTGCGTTGACCGAAAGGCGCCAGAACGCGCATTCCCGGCGCAGCCAGAAATAACAGATGCTCCGGAATCCTGTATGTAAATGTTGCGGCGACAGGAAGCGCAACAGCAATTCTGACATACGCCGATATTATCATAGTGTAGCGTCAGTATGAGGATGTTGAGTAGAATGAGTGTGTGTGAGGAGATGAGAACGTGTGAGAGTGGACAGGAAAGCAAACAGGAATTGGCTCATCTTATTCCTGAATGAGTTTGATCCGGTATTGCTTCACACGGTTCCCGTCCATTTCCTGAACGATAACCAGAAAATCGCCAATGGGGATTTCATCGTTCACCATGGGAATTCTGCCAGTTTGATTCAGAACATATCCAGAAAATGTGTCAAATTCCTTGGAATCCGGAATGTCCATGGGAATTAACTCATTCACCTCATCAATATCGGATTTTCCAGGCACAATCCATTCGTTGTTCTGAACCTTGATAATTCGTGGCTCTTCCATATCTGTTTCATCGCTGATTTCGCCCACGAGTTCTTCCAGAACATCTTCAAGGGTTATCAGGCCGGAAACCCCGCCGTGTTCATCCACAACAATTGCGATGTGATTTTTTCGTTTTTTGAACTGGCGCAGCAGCGAATCCAGTTTCTTGTTTTCCGGAACAAAATATGGCGAACGCATGATGTTTCGAATATCAATGGCCGGAGCCGGAACGGATTGCTGAACAGATTGCTGAACGAAAATATCCTTGATGTTGACAATTCCTATTATGTGATCAATGTCGGCTTCAGTGACCGGAATCCGCGTAAATCCCGAACTGGCGACCGTCTGAAGGTTCAGAGGCTGCCCGGCCTCCACGACAAACATGTCCGCCCTGGGGGTCATGATTTCAGATGCATTGGTATCGTCAAATTCAAAGATATTATGAATCAATTCACGTTCTTCCTCCTTGATTTCCCCTTCTTCCTCAACGACCTCAACTATTGTCATCAGCTCTTCTTCGGTGACAATGGACGTTTTTTGAACTTTTCCGGTCAACAGCGGAATAAAGTTCAAAAATTTTGAAATGGGAAAGAACAGGATGGAACACCAGTAAACCGGATAAACCGTCAATCTGGCGACTGCCACATTGTTTCTGGTGGCCAAAGACTTTGGAAAAACCTCGCCAAAAACCAGAATCAACAGGGTCATGATTCCGGTTGCAAGGCCAAGGGCATAATCGGGAAAGGCATTCAAGGCGACCGCCGTGGCAAGAGCGGATGCCCCGATATTGGCTACATTATTTCCAATAAGAAGTGTGGTCAATAAACGGTGAGGGTCTTCCTTCAGTTGATGAATCAGCACGTATGGCTGATGGTTATCTTTGGCCAGATGCCTTGCCTTGGTGCGGCTGATAGAGAAAAAGGCGGTTTCGGCGGCAGAAAAAAAGGCGGAAAAACACAGGAGAAAACTCAATATGATGATATCGACAAACATAACAGATTTTATTACCACGATCACCGAGGGGAATCAAACAGAAATCCTGATTATCCGATGGACGGACGGAAAAACAGAGCCACCAGGAGTTAGCAAATCATCATGGATTGAATGAATTCGGGCCGCATGCCGACAACCCAAAGGGTGCTAACATCACTTGGCGATACCACCTCGACAGCCACCTCCATATTTTCCGGCGCCTTGCTGTAGCCGGCGCAGATGGATGCCGCCTGATGTATCTCGTCGTTTCCAGCCCCCAAGGGAACCAGCACGACCGGGCCTGGAATCTGCTTTGTTTTTAAAACCATGTCCAGTAATGGATCATGGTGGTCAAGAATGGTGATATTGTCCTGAAGCGTCCGGCCCACAATGATTTTAATCTGCTCGTTCAGACGGATATGCCTGCCATATTTAAGCAGGTGAAGCTCGTTTTCCGTACAGTCCTTCTGGTGACCAAAAAGATCTTTCAGGCGGTTGCTGTAAACGGATTCCGTCAGAAGACATCCGCCTGCAGGTGCCGGATAATCGGTAATCCCCCACGTTCTGGCAAGCTGTATCTGCGGTTTTCGAGATCTGCCGGAAAACCCAAGCAAAAGACTGCGGTCCACAAGACCTTTTTTTTCAGGAAGGGTTTCTTCCAGGAGCTTTGCACTCAGCGGCCGGACAATCAAATCACGGTATCCGGAATGCTTTTCAACATAGCGAAGCGATGAGCGGGTCTGAGACATGGGACGCTGTCCCAGCACTTCACCGCTGAAAAGAAAATCCATTTGCCTGTCCTTCATAACTTCGCCAGCCAGGCGAAACATGAGGGTATGACAATCGATGCAAGGATTTATATGTTTGCCATAACCACGAGAGGGATCGCGGAGCATTTTCAGGTATGGCTGGGTGATGTTTTGAACGATCAGCGGAATATGTAGCTGAGCTGCAGCCCGGCGGGCTTTTACTGACGAGAAAAACGGGGTTTCAAAACTTATCCACTCAACAGCAATCCCCTGATTTCCAAGAACTACCGCCGATAGAATGCTGTCAAGTCCGCCGGAACACAGCCCCAATGCTCGGACTTTATTTTCTTGATTATTCATGGTATGGTCACAATAAAGGAAACAGTTTACAGGATTATGGAATTATGGGTTCATCAATCATGACACTGAAAGAAAAAGCCGACAAAGTACGTCTGATACTATGTACCACCTATCCCGATGTCAAGACGCAACTGGATTTTAAGACTCCGTTTCAGTTGCTGGTGGCCACCATTTTGTCGGCCCAGTGTACGGACAGACAGGTTAACCAGGTAACGCCGATCCTTTTTCTCCAACTGGCCAGCCCGCAGGATTTTGCTGAAGCAGACGTTGAGACCATCGAAAAACTGATTCGTCCGACTGGCTTCTATCACAACAAGGCCAGAAATATCCGGCTCTGTTCCGAAATGCTGATCAACCGGTTTCACGGCATGGTGCCTGATACGCTGGAGGATCTCATTCAACTGGCTGGCGTGGGACGAAAAACAGCCAATGTGGTTCTGGGTGCAGCTTTTGGAAAACCCGGAATTGTGGTGGACACCCATGTAGCCCGCATATCCGGACGACTGGGGCTTACCCGGAACCAGTACCCGGAAAAAATCGAGATGGATCTTATGTTACTCATTCCCAAGAAATCCTGGAATGAGTTTTGTCTGCGCTTGATTTATTTTGGCAGGGCGATTTGCAAGGCCAGAAAGCCCGGATGCGTATCATGTCCGCTTCTGCATCTGTGTCCATACTCACTGCAAATAAATTCGGTACGACAACAAAATTGAGGAAATCGCCAATGGATGTCGGACAGGTTGCATTGCAACTCGGACTGGAAAAAGATGATGTTTATGATGTGCTGGAGCTGTTTATTCATACAGCTCCTTCTGATCTAATGAAAATGACTACAGGCTACAAAATACAGGACACTGCTCAGATAGGAGCGGCAGCCCACTCCCTGAGAGGGTCCACCAGCGCATTGGGGTTTATGGATATTTCCAATCATGCGCAGCTCATAATGAAGCAGTCCCGCAATAAAAAAAATGAAGATCTGACGCAGTCGGTTCCGCTGTTCCTGAACCAGATGAGGGACTTGCTTTTAGAACTTGAGGAAGTCCTTAAAAACAGATGAAGGCAGGCACTCATAATGAACACACCAACGGAAAATACACCAAAAGCCCCGACAAGACGTAAAAAGCTTGGAGAACTGTTGTTTCAGGCCAATCTGATTGATCAGAAAACGTTGGAAAATGCTCTGACAATCCAAAAAAAACAAAAAAAGAGAATTGGTCAGATCCTCATGGATATGGGGGTTATTGATGATGAAATGATCGCAAAAGCACTGGC
>Ga0194052_1001201_pt1 | contig 15298 bp, 17 predicted proteins | sample SepL226m_MetaG_FD_160117 | JGI IMG/M metagenome (GOLD analysis project Ga0194052, IMG submission 160117) | Anoxic zone freshwater microbial communities from boreal shield lake in IISD Experimental Lakes Area, Ontario, Canada - Sep2016-L227-6m | ecosystem: Environmental > Aquatic > Freshwater >... | reverse complement strand
GCTCAGAAGATCAAGTTGAAGCTGTGAAGTGGTGGCGAAAGTCTGCTGAGCAGGGCTCATCACCATCTCAGGACGCCCTCGGGAATTGTTACAAAGCAGGTTCAGGTGTTCCGCAAGATTGGGGTGTGGCGGCCAAGTGGTACCGTAAGGCTGCAGAGCAGGGTTACGCTTCATCCCAAGAACAATTGGGGAACGCTTACGGATATGGCCGAGGGGTTTCCCAAGATTATGTAGAGGCGGCCAAGTGGTACCGTAAGGCCGCAGAACAAGGCTCGACCTTTTCTATGTGCCAACTTGGGTTATATAGCGAATCTGGTAAAGGAATGCCACAGAACCTACCTGAAGCAGTTAGGTGGTATCGCATGTCTGCAGAAAATGGTTACGCCATAGCCCAGGCTGCTTTGGGAGCTTGCTACGGCATGGGCACTGGTGTCGTTCAGGATAATCTCCAGGCCTACATTTGGATATCTATCTCTGCTAGTAATGGCTATGAGATAGCTGTCGGGGTGCTGGATAAATTTGCAAAATTATTAACACCACTAGAATTAACCGTTTCAAAAGCAAAGGCGATGCAACTCATTAAGGAAATCCAGGCAAGAAGGGGTGCCAACCCATGAAACGCTTTGCCCTCCTTCTCCTTATCGTGATTACAATCCCTATGGTTGGGGCATTAATCGGAACATTTGCAAAATACAGATCAGAAAGCACCTATTATGAACTAATTAAGGAGAAGTGGGGAGAAATTGATGCCAAGGAAATGGTCGAAGGAAAGTTATCACTCGAACATGTTTCAAATCTTCCTGAGTTTGCAAATGACTCATTTATTGAAAATTACACGAATGTCAGGATGCTCCAGAAGGGTAGCCTTGCCACGATAGCCGTGGGGTTGCTTCTTCCATTAATTATTCTGTTTGCAGGATTATTAGCATCGATCCATAGAAGGCTCTTACTGCTTCTCTTTTCGCCTGGTTTGAAACTTGTTCTATTGGTCCTCTTTGGAATTATCCTGGCCCAGGGAGCTATAACTACGTACAGTATTTACATTCTTGAAGTCACGCTCATTAACCGATTCCACCCCTTTCTCATTGGAAGCATCGGGTTAGCAGCAGCAGCAGGTGCTTTCTCCATGATTGTTGCTGGATTCTCAATTTCCAAAAGGGTGTCACTCACCATCACTGGAGTTCGGCTCTTGAAGGCCGATGAGCCTGCGCTATGGGACTTTGTAGAAGGGATCGCCAAGAAGCTCGGTGCGACCATACCGAAAAATATTGTTGTGGGCCTTGATCCGAATTTCTTCGTAACGAGTGCAGATGTGGCCCTCTATCCTGAAAATGCCAATTTTTCAGAAGAAACCCTCTATCTCTCACTTCCATTCATTCGCATTTTTACTAAAGATGAACTTAAGGCGGTTATTGGTCACGAATTGGGCCATTTTAGAGGCGATGACACTAAATACAGCCTGAAGTTCTATCCAATATATGCTGGTACTAACAAGGCCATCCAGGCCCTGACGCCCGGGAACGATTACGAGGCAGGAAGTCTGCTTATCCTACCGGCTTATGCTGTCCTTATCTTTTTTATGGAGCGGTTTGCAATCGCAGAGAACAAGATCAGCCGCCTTCGAGAACTACAAGCTGATAAGGCAGGGTCTGATGCGTCCTCCTCTATGGCCCTCATCAGTTCCCTGCTAAAGCTAGGTGCCCTTGCAGGAATGTGGTCGAGTGTCAGGAAGTCTATGGTGGACGCACTTAATCAAGGGAACGCCATTGTCAATGCGAGTTCACTCTATGCCGAGGCAGCCTTTGATTGCCTCGACATAGACATGCTAATGAGTAGCGTTAACGCATCCATCCCACATCCAACAGACTCCCATCCTACTATCAGCCAACGAATGGAGAATCTTGGGCTAACACTTGCTGGATTTAGATCCACCTACTCCACTCCTGAAACACATGATTCAGCCTTTGAGCTTTTGAGTCATCCCATTGAGATTGAAAAGGGGATCACCATTTTCGAGCATCAAGTGATCCTTGCAATGGGCCAAGCGAAGCTACCAGAGGAAGAGCCTCAACTGGAAAGTGAAATGGGCAATTAAGCAGGCCATCCGATCCAGGTCTACCCGCTTCAAGTTCCTGCCCCGAGCACACGGCTCATTTGTCTAGATTTTTAGCAAGGCCGATCTGATTCCCCGGCTGTTACTGTCCATAGCAGCAATTCTGGACCTATCAGCAGGGGGGTAGATTGCGAGAACGAGTTGGACGCCGCTTCAAGTTACAGATGCCTAGTCTTGTCTCTCCAACTGCAGAGTTGAAGCTACAAATAGCCCTTGCCGATCTGGCAGCTGGGATGTTCGATCCATGGGCTGACGGATTCATGTGTGAGGTTGACGCCCCCAATGTGGTCCCATTCAAGGGATTGACCACTTCGGGGAGGGCTACTGATTCTTCGCCTAAGCCACCATCCCCCCAGGAAGGCCCCTTCCCTAATCCCTTGGCCCCATGAACAGCCCTGTCAACCTATAGGAACCACCCTTGGAGCACCCCATGGAAGCGCCTGAGACCCTGACCAAGGCTGACCTCTCCCGACACCTCATGGAGCAGCTTGAACTGGGGAAGAAGGATGCCGATCTCCTGGTGGCCACCTTCCTGGAGAGCATCATCCAGTCCCTTAGGGCAGGCGAAGGAGTCGAGCTTCGTGGTTTCGGGAGCTTCCGCCTACGGGATCGGGCAGCGCGCCAAGGGCGCAATCCCCGCAGCGGTGAGGCGGTGGAGGTGCCGCCCAAGCGGGTGGCCTATTTCAAGTTGGGGAAGGAACTGCGCAGCAAGCTCATTGATGAGTAGCCTCAAGTTCACCCGCATTGAAGCATTGAAGGAGGTCCAGTGAAGGCGATCCTGTGTGCCCTGCTGACATCATTCGGACTGCTGAACTTGAACGCAGAGACACCCGGTGCATCCACACGCACAGCAGTCCTGGCCTCAAGAATGCTTGATGTTAGTTCAGGAAAGATGATTGCAAACCCCGTCCTACTCATTGAGGCGGACCGGATTAGCAAGGTGGGTAGCAATCTTGAGGTCCCCTCTGATTACCGGATCATAAATCTCGGAGACGCAACCCTTTTGCCTGGGCTCATTGACTGCCACACCCATCTTTGTTCGATCATGGACCCGAACACCTCAGAGGACGACAGCCTTCCACTCAGGTCAGTCAGGATGTCCACTGCGGACCGAGCCCTGTTGGGTGCCGCAATGGGAAGGGAACTACTTGAATCAGGTATCACTACTGTTCGTGATGTAGGGAATTCTGGCCTTAACGCTGATGTGGCTCTTCGTGAGGCAACAACAAAGCTGTGGGTGGTTGGACCGAGGATGTATGTGGCGACTCGTGGCCTTGCTCCAATAGGGGCTCAATTCCCACGCATCCAGCCAGAGTTGCAAGGAATGATTGGGACCGAGTACTCAGTGTTGACCGGGGCTGATGAGGCGAGGAAGGCTGTTCGTCAGGCATTTTTTGACGGTGCTGACTTCATCAAAGCCTATGCGATAACTGGGATGTCCTATGAAGAACTGAAGGTGATAGTGGAGGAGGCTCATCGGTTGAAAATGAAGGTTGCCGTTCACGCCACCAAAGATGCAGCCATTAGGCAGGCTGTTGAGGCCGGATGTGACTCTATTGAGCATGGGTACCAGATGTCTGATGAAACACTGCGGCTCATGGCCTCCCGAAAGGTTGTCCTGGTCCCAACTACTTATAAAGTCGAGTTTTGGAAGTGGTACCAAGGCCTTAGGGGACTTCCGGCTGAGAGCAATGACTCTGAATGGGCCATGTATGAACCCTTTGCTCAAATGAAAATGCGAACTCTGGCCAAGGCAGTGACATTTGGTGTTCCAATTGCCGCTGGTTCCGACATGTACATAGACCTACCTGGTCTGACTCGCGGTCAGGCCTCCCTACTGGTCTTTCGAGCCTACACAGAAGCTGGAATGACTCCGCTCCAAGTCATCAGGGCAGGAACGATGAATGGTGCCGACCTAATCGGTGAAAAGGCAATGTGTGGGCGACTTGAATCAGGGAGGTTCGCCGATGTCATTGCAGTATCCGGCGACCCCATTTCAGACATCAGCGAACTAGAAAGGGTCAAGTTCGTAATGTCGCGAGGGAAAGTTGTGCGAAATGACCTTAGGGCTCCTTCAAAGTAGATCAGAGACTTCACGGGTATCTCAATAACGGTGAGTTTCTAGAAGGCCCGGTCCACGAATACTCTTTGACCAAGAATCAATCAATTGCGGTTCTCGGAACCCCATCTCGAAAATCCCGATGCTCAAACCGTATATGAGTAGGGAATCGAGAGGTGAGAAATGGAGATCGGGTATGCACGGGTCAGCACCCAGGATCAGTGCCTTGACCTACAGGTCCAGGCACTTGAAGGTGCAGGTTGCCAGAAGATCTTCATAGACAAGATGACCGGTACACGAGCCGATCGCCCTGGCCTCCTAGAGGCGATGGGGCACCTTCGGCCAGGGGATACTCTGACCGTCTGGAAGCTCGATCGCCTGGGCCGTGGGGTCAAGGGCCTGGTAACCCTGGTGGGAGAGCTTGAAGCCAAGGAGTGCCAGTTCCGGAGTCTCACGGAATCTATTTCAACTTCGTCAGCGGCTGGGAGGCTCTTTTTCCATGTTCTGGCGGCAGTTGGCCAGATGGAGCGGGAACTTACAGTGGAAAGAACCAGAGCAGGTTTGGAGGCCGCTCGGCGGCGGGGCCGCACTGGCGGCAGACCTCGAATAATGACCCCAGGCAAGGTGGAGTCTGCCCGTGAGCTTCTGAACTCGGGGATGCCACCTCGAGATGTTGCCAGCAACCTGGGTATCTCTGTCCCGACCCTCTACCGCTGGGTTCCTGGATCCAGTCGGAATTGAACGCAGGCTTCGAAACCATGCCTCGGGCTCGGCCCAGGGTTCCATATGCGGGACGATCGGCATGCCACCTCTGATAATGGAAGGTCCTTGAAGGGTAGTCCCCCCCTTCCGGAACAAGTCAGGACATATTCGCCCCGTCTCCAGAGTGCCCCGGCAAAACAATCGCTACCGCCTCCCTTGAATATCGTTTGACTGCCACACCCTCGCAAATCGCAGGTCTAGGGACAGTCCGCCCCCCCCTTTTGGAGGTCAGACGATTCATGGTAGTCATATCTCGCAGGAGAATTTACCGCCCCAGACGAATACTCTCTGACTGCTCTGCTCGTGAATTCCCTAGGGATTCTTTGTTAGCGCCCGAGGTGAATACCCCCTGACTACGAGGAGGGCCGAAGCAGTCGCCACAGGGCTCTATTCCCTTTCCGTAGAGCTACTCCGGTGGCTTAGGCCCCATCGATGTCCACACTGATTGCAGTGCCAGGAGGGGTCATCTAGTCCAAGGGTACAGCCCCCAAGGGCAAGCTCACCGCGATCCAGTGCCTCTTTGAGATCATCGCTCCAGATTAGATACCCATACTGAATCCTGGCTGGGTGGATTTCTCCACAGGCTGGACAGGGCCCAGGGTGTCCACTGTCTTTCTTACGCTTGGTCATTCTGGGCCTCCCTGGTGAACCAGACTCCAATTATCGGACACCGAAGGGGTCATCCACTGTCCATTCGTCTGTCCTATGCTGCTCGTTCCCTAATAGACACTTTTTGTCGTATAGATTGCTTCAGCATTTTCAGCAGGGAATCTAATGCCCAATTCAAACCTCAAACACCGAATAACCAACTTTTACAGGAAGGAGATGGAACCCCTAAAACAAAAGGTCGAAGCCAAGCACTTCAAAGGGGAAGATGGCCGAGAAGGGAGCTAAAGTTCCAACGGGAACGGTTTTATCACCCTCCTCTTTGATGACGGTCAAATGGTTATCCTGCGAGAAACGGGGTCGAAGGGATCAGACTCCTGTGACTCCGATGACACCCCTTTCTAAAATTGGCCTTAGGAGACACCTACGACAGGCTTGAAGTGGGTCTGGATGGTAACGGCATCAAGCCAACCGCCTCTGGAAGGCAAGGTCAGGCAGGACTACAACCTTAGGCACCAGGTCCTTCCGTCTGATCTTCTTGTGCAGGATGTAGTGCTGGAAGGCCCGAGAACCCTGGATGCCTCGCAGGGATACCAGATTCGTGGTGGTCTCCACATCGCCAGGGGCACGGTGGGCGACCCCCTTCTCGGAGCAGAAATGCCTGCTGAGGCATTGTAGGGCCGTGGAGCGGATAGATGGGTAGAGCCTCTTCCATGGGATGCCCCGACAGGTGCAGCCCCAGGTGTAGCCGTGGATCTCGGGGACCACCTGGGCCACGAAGCCCTTGTCGAACCCACTGTTGTGGGCGAGACAGATGTCGGCGGCGGCAAGCAGACCATTGCAGGAACGGCCATCTATCCGATGCCCCCTCACCATCCCATCAGTGATCCCGTGAACTGCCATGGCATCAGCGGGGATCCTGCGGCCAGGGAATATGAACCCCCACGCTGGGCCCGGAATTCACAATGCTGGGACTTATTTGTCGATCTCGCTGAAGAAGTCAATTACTCCAGACTAGACAGCCCTCCATCAGATGTCCCGATGTAACATGAAACGAATATGACACCCTAGCCCCAGAGAAGGAAATCGATGCTGCATCTAGAAGGAAAACAGTTACCACTCTTCAACCTAGACTCCCAAGAGCCTCAGATGGCGGATTGGCACGAGCAGATCCTCTCAGCTCTAGAGGTCCCACAGGGACCAGCTTGGCCTGACCGTTTTGGGAAGGCTCTTCGATCATGGCTTTCCGCGCATGGGCATCAGCCAATTAAGACCCTGAGCCTGTTTAGTGGTGGTGGTGGGCTGGATATAGCATTTCACGATGCTGGCTTTGAAGTGCTGGAGATGGTTGAGATAGAAAGACAATTCGCTGAAACGCTGACCTCAAACGCTATGCCTGGAAGAGCTTTTGATGGTGCGCGTGTCCGCTGTGTAGATATCCGGGAATATGAACCCCCACCTGGCCTTGCGGTGGATTTTGTAATTGGAGGCCCACCTTGCCAGACATTTTCCGCAGCGGGGAGAAGGGCGGCAGGGGTAAAAGGAACGACTGACCCACGCGGAACCCTCTTCGAGGAATATGTTCGCCTTCTAGGCATTCTTCGCCCGAAGGGTTTTCTATTTGAAAATGTTTACGGGATTACAGGCGCTGAAGGTGGGGACCCATGGCGCGAAATCCAGAAGGCTTTTCGTGAGGCCGGATATGTCATTAATTTTCGGGTTCTCGATGCAGCCGATTACGGAACGCCACAACATAGAGAACGGCTCTTTATTGTTGGTCTTAGGTCAGATATAGCCGCACAGAAGCAATATCTTTTCCCTGTTCCTACTCATGGCCCAGACTCTCCAAACCACCGTCCATTTTATAGCGCAGGTGAAGCGGTAGGCGGGGCCGACAGAACAGAAAACCCTAGCCTAATAATTAATGGACGCTGGGGGGGCCTAATTGCAGATATACCACCAGGATTGAACTATTCATTCTATACAAAAGAGATGGGTCACCCTATGCCCGTATTTGCCTGGCGGTCAAAGTTCAGTGATTTTATGTACAAAGCTGATCCCGCCGTGCCAGTTAGAACTGTAAAAGCCCAAGGAGGCAACTATACTGGACCATTTTCCTGGGAGAATCGGCATTTTAATGTGTCTGAAATGAAACGGTTACAAACATTTCCAGACGATTATGAAATTTTTGGGAAACGGCAAATTCAAATTCATCAATTAGGCAATTCTGTGCCACCACAGGTAGGGCGGATATTGGCTTTATCCATCCTAGACCAGATATTTGGTGTCAACCTTCCATTCCAGATGCATTATCTTCACAATGCACAAAAACTCGGATTCCGCACCCGTAAAAGGTCCTTAACTGCAGAATACGGATTGAAAGCTAGAAAGGCTATTGCAACCCTTCAAACCGACCCTACCTTCGGGCTTGCTATGGTAGGTTTCCCTGTTGATGGGGTGCGTTACTTGTCGCAAAATTTTGCCTTTAAGCCCACCCCTGGGCCTGATTCCTTTGCAGCTCATCTAAGCTATAAAATAAGCGACCTGGAATTATTGATAACCGCAAATCCAATTATTAATGGGAAAAAGAAAGCGTCAAAAAATTCTTATACTATAAAAATTTCCCCAGCTCCTGGTTCAGCGTGGAACATACCGCTAATGAATGCCACCCTTGTTGGAAAGGGTGAGAATCCTGAAATTTTCACCGTTTTATGGAAGGCATTCGAGGAGTATGTCAATAACTATCACAAAGTAGACGACTTGGTGCAGTTATCTGGCTACTACCAATACACCTCCCAACTTACTGCAAGTCTAAATTTATCGACCAAGTTTCCTTTGACTACATTGTGGAAAGTCTTGGGCATGGTTGTATCTGGAGTAGGTGTTTCTAGTCAGCTGCCCCCGAAGTCACTGGCCGACCTATGGGGGGTAGATATAGAGGATGTCGTTCCAACCCTGCAACAGTTGCGGGATTTAGGCTTCGAGGTGCGGAACCATAGAACAAACCCCCAAATCACAAACGGCGAGTACCTTATCCCATATGGCTTCCCCACCCTCACTCCTCGCAGTGTTCAACTAAGGAAGAAGTTATAGCTATGGCAAAAACATTGGGTAAAGTCGTCACACCTAGACCAGAGCCTGTTACTAGCCCGGGTGAGTACCACCTTCGAGTATATCTAGATAAAAGTATCCTGGTCCTTGCAGAAGGAAACGAGACCCCATTTGTAGAAGGGGCTAATAATGTAAGAACGAAGGTTCGTTATAAAAATATCATAACGGCATTAGAGGGTGGGTTTTTAACTAATCAAATAAAATTTTGTAAAGAGAATCCTAAAGACATTCAATTCGATCTTCTTTCTGATGAAGATAGAACTCTTATTGACGGCCTAGTCGATTCAATGACTTCTGAGGTAGGACGGGCTCTGGTTGGCCTATCCGTTCTTCAAATTACAGTTAAAGCCATTCAGCCTGATCAAAGTATCCGACTTCATAAGGGCGGTAATTCCGCAAAGAATTTTGGCTGGCAAGATGGAATTTCAATGAGAACTCTAGACGCAAGTTATATCACTCCTGTATTAAGAGGTGAAGGTTTAGTAAAGCTGAATGCTTTTGGATTTATGATGACCCGTACTCTTGCAGAAAATTACCCATACACCCGGGTGTATAAGGCGGCAATGAGGGGGGCTAGAGATCAGTGGATAGGATTAGTAGAAGGACTTGAAACAGGAAGAATTAAACCCCTCCCTGCACTGCATTGTCTTCTCTCAAAGCTATTGAACAATGCTCAGAGATTCGAAGATTTGGCAACCATTACGATAGATAGGTTGAATATATTAACCAAAAAGGGCGTATTCTCAAACCATCAGGCGATACTTTTGATTATTAAACAACACATGAACGCTTCTAATTATGCTGCGAGGATAATGGAAATTGCCATGCATTCTCTTATGCAGGCTCTTGAAGAAATGGGCGTTTTAGGCGATCTGACAGTGGTACCACTCTCTCAGATGAGAAGTGCCAACAAAAAGCATGGAAATATTGGAGATATAGAATTACTTGATGGGAAAAGTATTTCCGAGTCTTGGGATGCAAAATATGGGAAAGCATATCTACGTGATGAACTCGAAGAGCTAAATGACAAACTTGAATATCATTCCGACCTCGTAGTCGCAGGATTTGTTACTTCTGAAAAACCCCAACAATTAAAAGAGCTGCAAACACGGATTGCTGATATAGAAGCGCTTCATGGCATTCCTGTTAAAATATTATCCTTAGATGGATGGGTGAAGGCGCAAATAGAACGGTCAGAAGACAATTCCAAGGCCTTTGAATCTGAAGTTTCTAAGCGTTGGATAAAGGCCTATACCGAATGTTTGGCACAAAAACGCACACAACAAGCACCGATTGATGAGCCTTGTTTCCAATGGATATCTTCCCTTAACGACATACTCCTTGGCATAAAAGGCTGATGGAGTAGTCGGTCCTGCCGCCCATGGCGAAAGGCCGTAATCTACCGCCTAGCCATCCCCTTGCCTGCTTCAGTGCTCAGATACTCTTCATCGGGATCGATACCCACCCGGCCTAAGTCAAGCCTGTCAGCGTCCCAGCAGCAGCCGATGGTAGGATCCGTGGTCGTCTCCCCGTCCGTGTGGTGGGTGCAAGCGTAGCGAAGCAGCTCGAACTGGGCATCGTTCAAGTGGAGAAGGTGAGTAATCCTCATGCTGCCAGCTAACTCTGCCCCACGGCGGCCGTGGTCTGGATCCCAGTTCTCGTTCTCCCGCCGGTAGTCGTGGAACAGGGCGAACATATGAACGACCTCCCGGTCGGCACCAAGCGTGGCCTTGGCGAGTTTCAGGCCCACCCTGGACACCTTGATCCAGTGGCGAGGACCGTGTAGCCCTTCGTTGGGTAGCTCGTAGCCCTCTAGGATCATCCTAAGCATATCTTCCATACCCTTCAGGCTACCTCACCGATGTGCCCATAGGGGAGCCTCGCAGGATGGGCTGGCCGTGTGTCAACCGTCAAAAATATTGACCCCCCTCAGCGACAAAACTCCTAACCCCCTAGTTGTGATGCAGGCGGGGCCAACCTCTCGAAAATCGCAGGCCATGTGACTTCTCTTTTCACAGAGCGCCAAGGTCACAAGGAGACCACCATGCAGTCCCAAACTCTCAATCCGAAACAGAACCCCGAACTCCAGGAGGCCCTTGACCGTGTATCCCGCGCGGCTAAGCACCTCGAAGCACTCTTTCAGGACCGATCTGAGGATCAAGACTTCTCTCAGGTGGATCGGAGGGCCTACTTGGATGCCGCCAAAATCGCGGAAGAGATCTCAGGGATACTCCAAGGTTGATCCTCGGAAGCTAAAGGCAATGCCTGCGGGGTCCAATTTGAGCGTAGATGTAGGGATTTAGTTAACTACGGCCAAGATAGGACCCAGCCAGATCAGCATCCTTTTTAATGGATTCAAAGTAGCTATCTAGTAATTGAAAATCAACAATATCAATAAGAAAGAATTCATTCAGATTGGAGCCCTTCTGGTCTGTGAAGGCATAATTGACTTCAAGCTGGAAATTCCCCTCAATACCGACAGGATCATTATCGTTATCAATATTAACTGCATACAAATTATCAAATGCATTACAAACAATTATCGGATAATTCAGTATAAATTTTGTACAGTCGTATTTTGGAGGTGAAGTCGCTACGGATTTTTTATCTCTGTAATAAATCATCGAGTTCAGACCTTGGGTCAAAGCCTTATAGAAGGTTTCATTGTCTGCAGCCTTAGATTTCTCATCTGCGAAGAGTTTGGCCACCCGGGGGTTTGAAAGGTAGTGGTGGTCTTTCGTATAAATATTGTCAAGCCTGCATGGTGTTGCCTTCTCAACAAGCTTAAGTGTTTTTTCTTGATCCTTATCGTGGAACCAAAAGACTGTTTTTTGAGGAATGTACTTGCATTCTATGAATAATCTTACATTTACATCACCGGGATGCTGCCCGTATGGATCAGGGATCTTAAATAACTTCTCTGCGATCAAATCTATTTCTCGCGGTTTGCCTGACAAATTATCGTTGTAATACGGACTCACCAAAGTATTCCATTTGTTTGCCTTCAAATATTGGATGACTTTGCAATGAAATGAATTCCCGCTTCTTGAAACGATCTCCCTAACTTCCTCGATGTCGCTGGCCATGCGTACTCCTGGGGAGGAAGATGGATGGGTGGGTGCCTAATCATGAAGCAAACTGGTCCAGCCTGCACAGACCTAGGCCTCCCTTAGGGCCTTCTGGATTGCTGAGATCAGAGCCTGCTTGGACCTACGAGCTTCAACTAGCTCATGCAGGGCCCCCTCCGAGGGAGTTACACGAATTACCTGAGCTTCACCCTCTTCAGGAATGAGTCGGGGAAACTCCACAGAGGGCTTCTTTCCAGGTGCGTGGCTGAAGATGGGCTTCATCTCGCTACCTGGCTTAAAGCGGAACACGGTTGACTCACCCACTTCCTTGAAGGCATCTGGCCCAGCGGCGACCCGTGGGTTCCTGACTCTCCGCGCAGGCTTCTGGACAGGTTTGAAGCCTCCGAAACCAGTGAGCATGACCTCTCTACCCTCCCGCAGGGCATTCAGGATCAACTGAAGGAAAGCTTCAAGGGTCTCCCGAGACTGCCTCTTGCTGAGCCCTGTCCCAAGGGCCATCAGGAGAGAGATCTCCTCTAGGCCCATACGGTGAGGGTTCACTTGCTGGAGCTTTGTTATCTTTTCTGCGGGTGTCAGACGGACTCGTTTGAAGTAATCCATGGCGGCTCCTGAGAGAACTTAGTCTCTCTAGAAACCTTCATCCTTCCGATTCTGGCAACTGGCCACCTTATGCTCTTGGGATGCCCGAACTTCCCGAAGTTGAAACCACTCGCCTGGCCCTGATCCCTCTCTTGGAGGGCCGCCTAGTCACTGGGGTGACCTTGCGGCGGCCAGATCTGCGCTGGCCAATTCCTGCAGAGGTTCAGGCGCTTCTCCCAGGCCAGAAGGTGCTTGGCCTCCGCCGCCGCGCCAAATACCTATTGCTAGAGCTAGCTCCAGGTAGCGCCGTCCTGCATCTAGGCATGTCAGGTTGCCTGCGGGTGGTGCCAGCGGCAACTCCGGCGGGGCGGCACGACCATGTGGACATTGGTTTGGATTCTGGCCAGGTCATCCGCTTTAACGATCCTCGCCGCTTCGGCTGCCTACTCTGGCAACCCCAAGGGGAGACCCATGGACTCCTTCAGGGCCTTGGCCCAGAACCTCTCTCCGAAGGCTTCAATGGTGACTATCTGTTTGAGCGCAGCCGCAAGCGCACCGCCAGCATCAAGACCTTCCTCATGGATCAGGGCATTGTCGTGGGGGTTGGCAACATCTATGCGGTTGAGACCCTCTTCCGTGCTGGCATCGCCCCTGGTCGGTCGGCTGGAAGGGTGTCCAGAGGACGCTATGCCAGCCTTGCCAAAGCCGTCAAAGAAATCCTCGGCCAGGCTATCAAGTCCGGTGGGACGACACTGCGGGACTTCCTCCACCCTGATGGCATGCCTGGGTACTTCAAGCAGAAGCTGTTTGTCTATGGCCGCGAAGGGTTGCCCTGCCGTCAGTGCGGACGCCCACTCAGTGGGGACCGCCTAGGCAACAGGGCAACTGTCTGGTGTGCTCACTGCCAGAGGTGACCAATTCCTAGCGGCAATGCCTCATACACTTCAGACATGACTGAACAGAAGGAAGTCCGATTTCATCCCCCCACAGTGAAAACCTGCCTGGCCCTGGCCAGGTCCATTCAGCAGGCTCGGTTTCTCAAAGGAGATATGGATGGTGCAAAAGCTACGGGCAATGCGCACTGCGTTCTCCAACACTGCACGTTCAGCAGGACTGAACTGGTTCTATCGGAGCACTACAAGCAGCGCCTCCTCCATCCGAATGGCGTGGATGGCTTCCTTCCCAAGGTCGCGGTAGTTGTCGTGCGTCATCGTTGGCCCTCCTGCTACAGCCATCTTCTTCGGCTGGGATGGGGCAAGAGTTCACTTCCGGGCGGAAAAAACCCGCATGGATTTTGCTCCGCTATGGCCACCGTATCAGGCCATATGTCCCTTGAAGGCCGCTCAACCCCCTACAGGGGGTAAGGGTCAACCAGTTTCCAGATGGCCCTCGAAGCGTCCCAAAAAATCTGTGCTGAATTCGCCCCGCAAGCTGCCGGATGATCCTACAGGCAGGACCAGGGGCCTCCAAGGGCGATTCCTGAGCCCCAATTGAGGTAAGCCGGTGAGAACACAGCCCCCGCACCGGGGCCCCGTCCGGCTATCTCTAGAGGTCGCGGGGCCCCAGGAAACTTAGGCCCCGGCGATCTTGAGGGGGGCCACCCTCGGAGCCTCCCCGAGACCTAGCTTTGGGGCTAGTTTGCGGATCGCCTCAACAACTGCGCTTGGGGATAGATGACCATAGTGCTTCTCCGTCATCCGAGTATCCCTGTGCCCTAGCTGGGCTGCGATAATTGCCATCGGAACCCCAGCATTGACTAGGCCAGATGCATAGGTGTGCCGAAGCTCATGAAAAGTTGCCTTGGGCACCTTTGCAGCCTCGCATGCTAGAGCCATGAAGCGGGTTTGATCTGATACACCCCAGCCTCCAGCCACCTCCATACGCTTTCTTCGTTCCACCTCATCTCGTAGGAACATGAGTTCATCGGAAGGACGCCCCGCAGTAATACTCGTAAAGAAGGCCCAAGATTCATCGTTCAACACGATGTCCCTGGGCTTACCACTCTTAGAGATGTGGATGCGGACGCTTCCATTCAAGGCGTTGAAGTCTTCTACCCGAAGGCGGCACAACTCTGAATATCGGGCTCCGGTAAAGAGTGCGCCATGGACTAAACGGCGGAAGTCCGGAGGGCAGACATTCACTAGCCGCACCTGTTCTTCAGCACTCAGAACCCTGATCCGGGAGCTAGTCGTACCCTTATAGGGTCTCACTGCCTGCCATGCCTCACCATGCCTTATCCGGCCACGATCAAGAGCATGATTAAGGGCCGCTTTGAGGGTAGAAAGCACTCGATTTGATGTGTCCTTTCTGGCCCGTTTTTCGTCATCCGAGATGGGCGGTGCAGGCTTCGGCGGTGGTGGATCATCCTTTGAAGCCTTCTTTTTGTGACTCTTCACACCCGCCTTGGCGGTGCGTTTCCGCTTCGGAGCTTCTGCGAGTTTTTTCTGCCATGTCTCGATCTGGCGGCGAGTCAACTTGGCAACTTCCAGAGCCCCAAGCTCTGGGAGTATCCACAATGCTGAGCGTTGCCGATCACGATCCAGACCCTTCACACCCCGGCGCTCAGCATCTTCAAAATAGGCGGCCATGGCATCCGCCACTTTGAATGGCCCCTTGGGTAGCACTTCCCCTCCAGCCAGGAGAACCACCTCTTGGCTAGCCTGATCGAACCATTCACGGGCTTTTTCACTTGCCTGGGCCCAGGTGAGGATCTTGTCCCCATCGGCTTCCGTGAAATCATCGGCGAAACCAAGAGTCGCCTGCTTCCTGGCTCCTGTCTCAACATCTCGAAACTTGGCCACCCAGGAACCCGCCGATTTGGACTGGGGACGGTAGTAGCCGATGATTCGACCCTCCACCAGCTTGGTCCAATAAGGCTGCTTCTGTGGCTGTTATCGGGCGACAGCCAAAACTGACCCCCTGGCGACAGAACTATTGACCCCCTGAGTCGCCGAGGAGGCGGCATGGGCAGGGAATGGA
>Ga0194052_1001200_pt1 | contig 15300 bp, 7 predicted proteins | sample SepL226m_MetaG_FD_160117 | JGI IMG/M metagenome (GOLD analysis project Ga0194052, IMG submission 160117) | Anoxic zone freshwater microbial communities from boreal shield lake in IISD Experimental Lakes Area, Ontario, Canada - Sep2016-L227-6m | ecosystem: Environmental > Aquatic > Freshwater >... | reverse complement strand
GAAGGGTTCAGCCAAGGGACGCTACGGCCTGCAGTTCATGGTGGAGCTGGCGCTCCAGGCCGGGCGCGGACCGGTGCTGGTCACCACCGTGGCCGAGCGCCAGGACCTGCCCCCCAAGTTCATCCGGGTGCTGCTCGGCAGCCTCAAGAGTGCCGGACTGGTCAAGGTCCAGCGCGGCCCCAGCGGCGGCTGTGAGCTGGCGCGACACCCGAGCACCATCAGCGCCCTTCAGGTGCTGGAGGCCCTGGAAGGCCGCCTGGGTGCCGGCGAGGCCGAGCCCGGCAGCACCTCGGGCGCGCGGGCCGTCCGCGAGCTCTGGAACCGCAGCACCAGCGCCGCCCGAGCCGTGCTGGCCCGCACCACCCTGGCCGACCTCGCCGCCCGCCAGCAGGACCTGGAAGTGGACACCCAGGGCTACTCCATCTAGGCCGATGGGTGAGTCGCCTTCTCCTTGAATTTATGTTTTGAGCGCAGCATTCGATAAGAAAAAATTGCGTAGACTATCTATCTAGCCTTTCAAATTGCCACCGGGATCCCTGCGCGGCCATTAGCCTCCACGGATTGCCTTTCCGTCCGCAGTTCTCGTGCCAGCCGAGACTATCCCATGAGATCCCACAGACCCTGGTTGCCCCTCCTGGCGCTCCTGATGGGACTGGCGCTCACGTTCGGATTCTGGCGGCAGGCGCTCGCCATCCACCGGCAGACGCTGAGCTCTGCGCTGGAGCGGCACAGCCAGGAGGCCCAGTCTCGGATCGCGATTCGGCTGCGCAGCTACGAGCGCTCCCTGCTGGCCACGCGCAGTCACTACCAGGCGAGCCCGGCGGTCACGCGACAGTCCTTCGCCACCTTCGTGGGCGGCCTCGATCTGGAGTCGGGCATGCAGGCCATCGGCTTCGCGACACTGGTGCTGGCTGGCGAAAAGGACCGCCACCACCGGGAGCTACGCGCCCAGGGCTTTCCGGGCTACCAGATCCGCCCTGAAGGGATCCGGGAGGTCTACTGCCCGGTGATCTACCTCGAGCCCTTCCGGGACCGGAACCTCCGGGCCCTCGGCTTCGACATGCTCTCCGAGGCCGTCCGCCAGGAGGCCGCCTTCCGCTCCCGGGACTCGGGCCACCTCGCCATGTCGGGCAAGGTGCAGCTGGTCCAGGACACGGGGACCCACCCGGGCTTCCTGCTATACGTGCCGGTCTATCGGAAGGGGGCGCCGATAGGCACCCTCGAGGACCGGCGGCGGAACCTGGCGGGGTGGGTCTACACCGCGTTCAGGGTGGACGACCTGATGGGTGGCGTGCTTGGAGAAGCGGATTCGCAGCTGGTCGATTTCGAGCTGTTCGATGGCGCCCGGCGACCCGAGTCCCTGCTCTTCGACCGGGACACCACGCTGCATCCCCTCTCCGACTCGCCCACCCAGGGCCTCAGCACGCCCCTGCTGTTCGGGGGCCATGCCTGGACCCTGGTGACCCACGCCCTGCCAGGCCTCCTGACCAGCCACCCGGACTACTCCAGGACCATCCTCCTCCTCGGCAGCCTGGTGAGTCTCCTCCTCGGGATGGTCCTCTATCTGGGCTCCCGGCAGTTCCGAAAGATCCGCCAGCTCAACGAGAGCCTGGAGCACCGGGTGCAGGAGCGGACCCAGGAGCAGCGCGAGAGCGAGGAACGCTTCAACACGGCCTTCCAGTTCACCCCCATGGCCCTGGGGATCACCACCATGGAGGAGGGGCGCCTGGTGGTAGTGAACAAGGCCTTCGAATCCATTTACGGCTACACGCCCGAGGAAATGGCTGGGCGCATTGCCAGCGAGGTCGGCATCTGGGCAGACCCTGCTGACCGCGAGAAAGTGATGGCCCAGGTCCGGCAGGGGCTTACCGTGCGGGACTTCGAAACCCAGATCCGGCGCAAGGATGGCAGCCACCGCTGGGTCTCCTATTCCGGCCAGCCGGTGACCATGGGCAATACCCCCTGCCTGCTCTCCGCGGCGGTGGACATCACCCAGCGGAAGTGGGCGGAGGAGGCGCTGCGCGACAGCGAAGCCCGCCTGCGGCGGGCCGAGCGCGTGGCCCTCATCGGCAACTGGGAGCTGAACCTGAGCGAGCGGAAGGTGCGCGCATCAAAGGGTGCCAAGAACCTGTTCGGTCTGCTGTCTGAGGAGTGGTCCCTCCAGGAGATTCAGGCCCTGCCACTCCCGCAGTATCGGCCGGCCCTGGATGCGGCCCTGGCCGGGCTGATTGAACGCGGCCTGCCCTACAACATCAAGTTCCACATGCGGCGGCCCGACAACGGCGAGGTGCGCTACATCCACTCGATCGCGGAATACGACGCCACGCGAGGGGTCGTCTTCGGGGTGCTCAACGACATCACCGAACAGGCCCTGGCCGAGGAGGAGCGGACCCGCCTGCAGAACCAGCTGCAGCAGTCGCAGAAGATGGAAAGCCTCGGCAGCCTCGCCGGGGGCGTCGCCCACGACATGAACAACGTGCTGGGGGCCATCCTCGGCATGGCCTCGGCCTCCATGGAAATGCTGCCTGTGGGCAGCCCAACCCACCGCGCCTTCGACACCATCACCCAGGCGGCGACCCGGGGTGGCAAGATGGTCCGGAGCCTGCTGAGCTTCGCCCGGCAGAGTCCCGTGGAAGAGCGCGTGGTGGACATGAACGCGGTCCTGCTCGACGAAGTCGCCATGCTGGAACGGACCACCCTGGGCAAGGTCCGCGTCGAACTGGACCTCGCGGAGAACCTCCGGCTGGTCTGCGGCGACGCCGCCGCGTTGACCCACGCCATCATGAACTTGTGCGTCAACGCCGTGGACGCCATGCCCGAGGGCGGCACCCTGACCTTGCGTACCCGCAACACCAGCAGCGACTGGATCGAGGTCGTGGTGGCCGACACGGGCATCGGCATGTCCCGGGAAGTCCTGGAGAAGGCCATGGATCCCTTCTTCACCACCAAGGAGGTGGGCAAGGGCACGGGACTGGGCCTGTCCCTGGTCTACAAGACCGTGCAGACCCACCGTGGCCACATGGAGCTGGACAGCGCGCCCGGCCAGGGCACCTCCGTCCGCCTGCGGTTCCCCACCTTCGAGTCTCCGGCCCAGGAGGTGGCGTCCGAGCCCGCGCCCACCACCGCGCCCGCCGCTCGGGCCCTCGAGGTGCTCGTGGTGGACGATGACGATCTGATCCAGAGCTCCCTGCTCACCATGCTGGCGTTCATGGGGCATCACCCCGAGGGCGCCCTCAGCGGCGAAGAGGCCCTGGCTCGGCTTGAGGCGGGCTACGAGCCAGATCTGGTCATCCTGGACATGAACATGCCCGGGCTGGGCGGTGTTGGCACCCTGCCGAAGCTCCGCGCCCTACGGCCGACCACCCCGGTCCTGCTGGCCACGGGCCGGGTGGACCAGTCTGCTTCAGAGCTGGCCCGGACCCAGCCCTTTGTCACCCTGCTCTCGAAGCCCTATGGCCTGGAGGAGCTCAGGCAGCAGATGGAGTCCCTTCGTCGCAGTTAGGCCCCTCAGGGCTGGAAGGCCACCACCATCCCCTGGGCGTCGGCGTGGCCCTTCTGCTGAACCTCGGCGCCGCGGTAGAGGGTCCAGCCGGGGAGACCCCGGGCCAGGCTCTTGGTCATGGCCCACTGCTGGATCCGACTGTTGGCCAGGATCACCAGAAGCATCCGCTTGGGATTCCAGGGATTCGGGAAGGCGGCTACCAAGCCATCGTCGGCCCGGCCGTAGGTGCGGCCCTGCCACTGGAACCAGCCGGGGCCCGCCGTGAAGGGCAGCTTCCCCTCGACCAGCAGGCGGGCCATGAGGCCGTTGTCCGCGGGTCCCCCGAAGACCACCAGGTCGCTGGCAGCCAGGTCGGCGTCGCTGACCTCTGCATCGGGCCTCACTGGCAGCAAGACCTCGGTCATATTGTCCGCCAGCAGGTCACGGTACTGCAGGGCCAGGGTGCGCTGGGCCTCCACCTCCCGAGTCGTGCCGCAGACCAGCAAGGTGGCGCTCCAGTCGTCCAGCAGGTTGCTGGGCACCCAGAAGTCCGCCCGCGCCAGGGGCAGGTCTCGCCCGGCGTTGAAGGTCAGGCGCGTGGGTCGGGTCTCGCTGCGGAAGGTGTCGGTGTCCTTGGCGCCGGTCAGGGTGATGCGCTCCAGGCGGGCGCCCTTCTCGGTCTCCACCGTGACGAAGGCCACGAGGGGATAGGCGAAGCCTGGCTGTTCGACGTCAATCCGGACCTCGAAGCCCTCCCCGGCTTTCTCCACCCGCGCCTGGATGACGGGCGCAGGCAGATCGGCGCGCTCGAGCCAGGGCTTCAGGATCGGCGCCACATCCTTGCCTGCCCCAGCGGACAGAGCCGCCAGCAGGTCAGCCGTGGCGGCGCGCTTGCCCCGGAACTGGGCCGAGACCGCCTGCATGGCCTTGCCGAAGGCCGCGTTACCCAGGTGCAGGCGCAGCTGATGCAGGGCGAAGACGCCCCGGAGGCGCGGGATCTGGTAGGCACCGTAGCGGTCATAGTCCGTGACCGTGGCCAGGGGGGCCTTGACCCCCTCCTTGGCGGCCAGCCACAGGTGGCGCGTGCCCAGGTCGGCCAGGGCGGCGCTCTGGGTCTCGAAGGCCTTGGCCCCGCTGCCCGCCAGCTGCTTCAGCTGCTGGTGGTAGGCCGCCGAGCCGCTGACAAACCAGTTGTCGGCGTCCGAGGCAGGACGGATCGTGCCCGTCCACAGGCCCTTGGTGTCGTAGCTGAAGGCCTCCTTCACCGCAGCGTTATCCGGCACAGCCACAGCCTTCAGAGTCTTTTCCTGTCTCCAGGCTGCGCGAGCAGCCTGGAGCCTGCTCGAGATCCAGATAGGACTGAAGGTCGTATACCCATGGGTCAGGTGGGGCGTGGCCAGGGGCAGGTCCGCGATCCAGCGGCCGCCGACCATCTTTTCGCGCTGGGTGGTCTTGCCCTGGTGGGCGATGAAGACCATGGCCTCGGCCATCTCCGCGGTGGTCAGCTTGGCGTCGCAGGCGTGGGGCCGGTTGATGGGGCTGCTGGCCAGCATGCGCGTGGCCGAATCGATGTCGAAGCCGCCCTTGCCGCTGGCGCGGAAGGCCTCCTGGAAGGCGATGTCGCGGTTCCAGGTGTTGAAGGCCAGGTCCACGGGCGCGCCGTCGGGGTTGGCGCCGTACTCGCCGCGCACCTCGAGGTCGCGGTTATTGTTGTTGGCCCAGATGAAACCCAGGTGGTTGGCGGGCGTGTCCGCGGGCTTGCCCTTGCTGCCCGTGCGCCAGAGCTTCGTCTTGTCGGTGCCCAGCAGGAAGCAGGCGCCCTCGTCGGTCTTGGTGTCGGCCATGGTCCAGTCGTTGGTGTAGAGGCCGTTGTTCTGCTTGAACAGGATCGCCGCCGCCTCGTCGATGCCCGAGGCATACTGGGCGGCCTTCCGGATGCGGTTGCTCTGGGGCGTGCCGTCGGGATTGAAGGGGGTCTGCCCCACGGTGGTCTCGCCCATGACCAGGCCCGAGGCGTTCAGGTACCAGTCCGTGCCGCTGTGAATGCCACCGGCGAAGGTCTGCAGCACCAGGCGGTGGCCCTTCTCAGGCACGATGTCGAGCATCACGTTCCACTCGGTGCCGGTGTAGCCGCCCCACATGAAGACCTGGCCGAAGACGAAGCGGCCGCTCCGGGTGGCTTCCTTGGTGGCCACGAACGAGGAGCAGTGGTCCCCCTGCCCGCCCTTCGCCACCTCGTCATCGGCCGACATGAACGTGCGACCGCTCAAGGAATTCGTCGTATTTGGAAGAGCTGAATGGAGATAGCTTTCATCGACGTCACTATTCAGCGTGACAATGTCCAACAGGTCCAGGTCCCGGCCCTTGAACTTCACCCCGGCTTTCACGGCGCCATCGGCGATGCCCTTCATCTCCTCCAGGTATTCCACGTCGTACTTGCGGAGGAACAGCGCGTCCGCCAGGTGGCGCTTGTCGGTCCAGCCCCGGGCGGCGTCCGCGGCGTCCTTCTGGAGGCCCAGCTTGGTCATGAACCGCACGATCTCCTCGGCCATGAGCTCGCCGTGCTGGCGGCCCCGGGTGTAGGGCGCACCCTCGATGTGCAGGAAGGTCCAGCCGCCCATCTCGTAGCGGAAGCCCTTCCCGGCCCAGCGCACGGTCTCCAGGGGCACGAAAGCGGTGACGTCCTCCACCTTCTCCAGCTTCAGGTCGCTGAAGGCGGCGGTGCCCGTGACCTGGCCGTTGCGCCCCAGGTGCAGCTGCGCGCAGTCCGTGGGGCTGGTGGCGAGGAACAGCACCGAGAGGCGGCGCTCGGCGGTGCCAGCGGCGCTCTGGGAGGCGTTGGTGAAGGGGAAGCTCTGCATGGACAGGCAGGCGCCCAAGGCGGTGGGGTAGCGCGGCAGGGCATCCACCTTGACGCCCTCGGTGCGGACCGTGGCGCTCAGCCGGTAGAGCTCGCCGACCTTCAGGCTCAGCGGCGCCGACACCAGGGTGCCTTCGGCGCCCCCGGCCGCCTCCAGGCGCAGGCCCACGGCCTTGGCGGTGGAGCCCGGCTTCAGGGCCCAGCCTCCGAGCGACAGGTCGGCCGCCGAGGCGAAGACCGCCAGGACCAGCACCAGCAGGGCACGGAAAATTCGGTTCATGGGACCTCCACCCCCCCAGTCTGCCAAAGCCGATCGGGGTTTGCCTCGTTAATCGATGCCAAGGAGCTGAAACGGAATTAGGCCGGGCCATCGCAAGACTGCCGGCTCAGGTCCGTCGCAGCATGAGCAGGGTTCGGTCATCCAGATAGGGGGCGCCCTCGGTGAAGCGATCCAGCTGCCCCAGCAGGGCCGCGTCCAGGGCCGGCAGCGGTTCGTGGCGGCGGGCTCCCACCAGGGCCGTGAGGGCCTCTGCGCCGAACTCCTCCTCCTCGGCATTCGCGGCCTCGGTGATGCCGTCGGTGTACACCACGAGGAGGTCGCCCGGCACCAGACTCAGCGTGGCCTCGCCATAGGGCTGGCCGGGCAGCATGGCCAGGGGCAGACCCTGGGCCTCCAGGGCCTGGGCCGGCCCGGAGCCGTGCAGGAGGAGTGCCGGATTGTGGCCGGCATTGGTGTAGGTCAGCGTGCCTGTCTCCGGATCCAGGAGTGCCAGGAAGGCGGTCACGAAGCGGCGTCCATCCGTGTGGCGGGCCAGATTCCTCGACAGCTGGAAGGCCAGCTCCGAGGTGCTGAGGTCCCGCTCGGTCCAGGCCTCCAGGGTGGCCTGGAGCGAGGCCATGAGGAGGCCCGGGCCCAGGCCCTTGCCGCTCACGTCCGCCAGGCAGAAGAGCCACTTCCCGTCGCTGCGGAGCCACCAGCCGAAGAGATCGCCGGAGACCTGGCGGCTGGGCAGGTTGTTGCCGTAGAGCTCGAAACCCGGGATGTCCGGCGGGAAGCCCGGCAGCAGGTCCTGCTGGATGCGGCGGGCCAGGTCCAGCTCCTGATCCACCTTCTTGCGGGCCATGGCCTCCTCGCGCATGCGGGCCTGCTCCAGCTTGGCTGTGGCCAGATGGGCAAAGGTGCTCGCCAGGCGCAGGTCCTCCTCCTGGAAGGGCTTCCGGGGCGGGCGGGAATCCAGGTAGAGCAGGCCCTTCACCACGCCCTGGTGCTCCAGGGGCGTCACCATGGCCGAGGTCACGCCGCTCAGCAGGAGCGAGGGTGAGGCCAGCCCCGGGTCCTCTCCAGAGTCATTGAAGAGCACGGACTCCTTGCGCTCCAGGGCCGCCTCCACCAAGCTGCGGGCCAGGAGGATGGGCTGATCGCCCTCGGGTCCGCGGGAGGCCACCGTCTGCAGCCCGACCCGATCCTGGATCAGCACCGCAGCCCGCCAGGGCCTCAGCAGGGTCCAGAGCCGGTCCAGGAGGTGGGCCAGCAGCTGCTCCGGCGGGCTGTCCTCCAGCAGTTCCAGGGAGAGGGCCTCGATCTCGCGGATCACCTCCCGGAGGTGCAGGGTCTCCGGGGCCTCGCGGCGACGCTCCGGGTCCGCGCGTAGGGCCTCCAGGGGCAGGACGATGGAGCCTGCGGAGGAGGAGTCGCCCGGATCCACGCTGATGCGAACCCTGGGTCCCTGGGCGGGCGTGCCCAGGCGGAGGGGCACCTGGCCCAGTTGCAAGTCATCGTCTTCAGCGAGCGGATGGGGCACCGTGATCCGCTCGCCGTTGAGGGTGGTGCCGTTGAGGGAGCCCAGGTCCTCGATGAAGGGAACGCCGTCCTTCAGGCTGATGCGGGCGTGGAGGCGGCTGAGGCTCGCGTCGGGGATGGTGATGTCGTTCTGGGAGGAACGGCCCAGGGTCCAGACCCGGTCCTCGCCCTCCAGGAACAGGGGTGGTCGGCCGGGGATATGCAACACCAGGGTCTTCATAGGTCCTTCAGAAATCTTCTTGATACGAGCAGAGAGATGGTTAATTTAAGTTAATGTATATCATTTTACGTAACAATGCTTGACCGATGATCGGATGCCTCGAAGCGCGCCCGATCATACCCGACGAGGCCCCGATGGAGCCAGGCAGGATGCACCCTTGAAGCCCTTCGAGTCCCAGGCCGACACCCTGGCCGGGGCCGCCTCGGCCCTCGGGCCCGGGGGGACTGGCCCCCGCGCCGTGCCGGACTTCCCCGTGAAGGACTGGGACCGCTACGAGTTCCTGGGCTTTCTGGGCCAGGGCGGCATGGGGATGGTCTTCCTGGCCCGGGACCGCCGCCTGGGCCGCGAGGTCGCCATCAAGTTTGTGCGCCTGGAAGACGAGCGGCACCTCCAGCGCTTCCTGGTCGAGGCCCGGGCCCAGGCCCGGGTGGATCATGAGCATGTCTGCAAGGTCTTCGAGGTCGGCGAGGTGGAGGGCCGGGTCTTCATCACCATGCAGCACATTGCTGGCAGCTCCCTAGAGCAGGCGGCCCCGGCGCTGAGCCTGGAGCAGAAGGTCATCGTGCTGCGGGACGCGGCCCTGGGCGTCCAGGAGGCCCACAAGGTGGGGATCATCCACCGGGACCTGAAGCCCGCCAACATCATGGTGGAGCGGGCCGAGGACGGCGCCCTGCGGACCTTCGTCATGGACTTCGGCCTGGCCCGGGAGTGGAACCAGGACGTCACGGAGACGGGCTCGGTGCTGGGCACCCCGGCCTTCATGTCGCCGGAGCAGGCCCGGGGCGAGTTGCACCTGCTGGACCGGCGCACGGACGTCTACAGCCTGGGTGCCACCCTCTACCTGGTGGTCACCGGCCAGGCGCCTGTCCCGGGCAGCAACGCCCTGGAGGTCCTCAGCGCCATCAGCTCGCACGAGGTGCAGCCCATGCGCCTCCACGGCCCGGGCATCCCCCGGGACCTGGAGGCCATCACCCTCAAGTGCCTGGAGAAGGATCGCTCCCGACGCTATGACTCGGCCCGCGCCTTCGCCGAGGACCTGGACCGCTTCCTGGGGGGGGAGCCCGTGCGGGCCCGGTCCACGGGCCTCCTCTACCGCCTGCAGCGGAAGCTCCTCCGCCATCGCCAGCTCGCCTCGGTGGCCGCCCTGGCCCTGCTCCTGGTGCTGGGCGCCCTGGGCACCGCCCTCAAGACCCGCCGGGACGCCAGCCGCCGCGAGCGCCTGGCCCAGCAGTTCACGGAGTCCATGGGCCGCATCGAGGCCCTGGCCCGCTATTCGGCCCTGGCGCCCCTGCACGACATCCGCCCGGACCTGCAGGCCGTACGAGCCCACATGGACCTCCTGCAGGCGGACATGCGCGCGGCGGGCACCCTGGCCAACGGACCCGGCCACTACGCCCTGGGCCGGGGCTACTGGACCCTGGACGATGCCGAGGAGGCCCGGGAGCACCTGCAGATGGCCTGGGACGCAGGCTACCGCGAGCCACGGGTGGCCTTCGCCCTGGCCCTGGTGCTGGGCCGCCAGTATCAGGAGCAGCTGCTAGAGGCGGAGCGCATCCCGGTCCGAGACCAGCGGGAGGCCCGGCGGCGACGCATCGAGGTCCAGCTCCGGGCTCCGGCCCTGGCTTACCTCCGCCAGGCCCGGGGCGCGGACGTGGCTTCCCCCGCCTACCTCGAGGCTCTCCTGGCCTTCTACGAGGGGCGCCTGGACGAGGCCCTGGCACACCTGAAGGCCCTGGAGGGCGAGCTGCCCTGGTTCTTCGAGGCCCCCCTGCTGCGGGGCTCACTCCTGCAGGCCCGGGCCTGGTCCTGGTGGAACCAGGGACAGCCCGAGAAGGCCCAGGCCGACTTCGAGGCCGGCCGCCGCGACCTGGCCGCCGCGGCCGCCAGCGGGCGCAGCGCCCCCGCGGTCTACGCGGCCCTGGCGGAGCTGGAGCTGAACGCCCTGACCATGGAGAAATACAGCCAAGGCCAGGTGCAGCCCGCCTTCGAGCGGGGCCTGGCGGCGGTGCAGCTGGCCCTCCGGGCCCAGGCGGACCACGCGCCCTCCCTCATCCTCCAGGCGGCCCTCCTGGGCCAGTACGCGGACGCGCTGACCAGCCGCGGCGAGCACCCAGAGGCCCTGGTCCAGGAGGCCGTGACCGCGGCCCTGAAGGCCCAGGCGGCGGGACCCACCCGCGCCGATGCCTGGGCGGCCCTGGGCAAGGCCTACTACCAGTGGGGCAATGAGCGCCTCGACCAGAACCTGGATCCCACCGAGCAGCTGGCCCAGGGACTCCGGACCCTGGAGTCCCTGGCGCCCTCGAAGCGCGACTACACCGTGGAGAACCACCTAGGCCTCATCCATCAGACCTGGTCTGACTTCGAGGTTCAGCAGGGGCTGGATCCGCGGCCGCACCTGGACGGAGCCATCGCCGCCTACGAGCGGGCCACGGCGATGGAGCCCCTGTCCCTGCCCGCCTGGATCAACCTGGGCACCTGCCTCCAGCAGCGGGCGGTGCTGCCGGGCAGCGCGGATCCTGAAGCAGACCTCCGGCGGGCCCTGGAGGTGCTGGAGCGGGCCCACACCCTCAACCCCCGCCACTTCGTTCCCTTCTTTGTGCAGGGCAAGGTGCGCTACAGCCAGGGCCTGCGCAAGCAGGAGCGGGGCGAGGATCCGACCTCGGACCTGCAGGCCTCCCTGGAGGCCAACCGCCGGGGGCTAGCCATCAACGCCGAGGTGCCCCACCTGCACAACGGGGTCGGCGTGGCCCAGCTGCAGGCGGCCCGGGCCGCCTGGGAGCGGGGGCAGGACCCCCTGCCCGCCCTGGCCGCCGCGGAGCAGGCCTTTCGCCGGGCCATGGCCGTGGCCCCGGGCCAGGTGCTGGGCTACCTGAACCTGGGTGAGCTGCTCATCTGGAAGACGCGGCATGGGCTGGGCTCCCTCGGGCCAGCCAGCCTCCAGGCCATCGAGACGCTGCTGCGCCGGAGCCTGGCGGCCGCCCCCGGGGACCCGGGCACCCTGGCAACCCAGGGGCGCCTCGCGGCCCTGCGTCTGGAGCAGCTGCAGAGCCGCCCCGGCGACTTCCGGTCCAGCCTGGCCGCGGGGGAGGCGGCCCTGGGCGAGGTGCTCCGCCGCCAGCCCCGACATCGGGACGCCCTGCTCTACCTGGGCGAACTGCGCAGCGCTGCAGCCCGCCTGAAGGCCCAGCGCAGCCTGGCCGGTCCGGAGGACTACGAGGCCGCGGACCTGGCCCTGGGCAGGGCCCTGGAGGCACCGCCCGAGTCCCAGGAAGCCCTGCTGGCCCGGGCCGCCCTGGCCCTGGACCGGGCACTCTGGGCACAGGCCCGGGGGCAGGCTCCTACCCACCATCTGGCCCAAGGCGAGGCCCTGCTGGACCAACTTGCCAAGCTGCACCCGGGGATGAGCGAGGCTCTGGCCCTGCGGGGCGCCCTGAAGCTGGCAGAGGCTCAGTCAGGGGGCTCTGCCGAGCGCGCTGTCAGGGCCCGCGAATCCCACCAGGCCTTCCAGGAGGCCTTCACCCGCAACCGTTACCTGGAGCCCACCTGGCGGGCCGTGGCCCAGCAGGCCCGGGCCCTGGCACAGCCTTGATCCACGCTGCGCCCGGTCTCTTCAAGAAAAAACCAGACACCGATGAACACCGATAAAAGCGTGATAAATATAAATAGAAATATTTACTTAATTCTTTCTTTATCAACCTTTAATCGATGTTCATCGGTGGCTAAATATTCTTTTTTCGTGTCGGCCACGATGACCGGCCGCAGCGATCAGCCTGTGACCTTGATGGTACCCGTGCCGCCGATGCCCTGAGCGGTGCTGACCTGATCGCTCAGGCTCTCCGTCTGGTTCTCTTCCGTGCCTTCGGGCGTGGAGCCGTCCGACTCTTCGCTGCTGGACTTGGGATTCATGGGGACCTCCTGAAAGGGGTTGGGGGACGGTCCTGGATCTTGAGTCTCAGAACCTGGAGACCTGAAAGCTGGGGCCAAGCCTAGTCCCCTGCCAGCCCGAATTGAAGAATTTTCTTCGGGTCAACTCGGTTTTTTTCGACCCGGCCTCAGCCGAGAAAGGGAATCTTTTGGGCCGGGAGCTGCGGCGCTCGACCAGGGGACCAACCTCCCTGATTCCCAGCTGCGGACCTTGCCGAGACCCCTAGCCTCAGCCTGGGAGGGAGAGCCCCTCCTTAGGGGCGCACCGCTGCCGCGCCACGGCCACCCGCTCCTGCAGGTCCGCCAGGGCATCCTCCAGGGGCTTGAGGGAGACGTCCTCGGAGGAGGCGTTCTCGTAGTAGCCGAAGGGGTTGTCCAGGTCCCGGATGAGGAACATGAGGAACAGCAGCAGGTAGCTGACCACCACCACGAAGAAGAGCGACTCGTAGAAGGGTTCGATGCGGGCGAAGGCGAGGCCCACCAGCAGGAGGACGGTGGTGGTGCTGGCGATGAAGTAGCCCGAGGAGATGAAGTCCGTCTCGCGGATGGTGTGGATGCGGATGATCAGCTTCCGCAGGGCGCTCTGCTCCTGCTTCAGCCGGGCGATGAAGTTGGCCTGGGTGAGCGGTTCCACGGTCAGGAAGTGGTCGTTCAAGCCCGCGATCCGGCCCATGAGGGCCCCGCTGCGCTCCTGCTTGTGCAGCCAGCGGTGGATCGTGAGCCCGAGCTCGCGGACGTGCTCCAGGGCGGCCAGGGCCGGCGGCGCGCTGGTCCGCTGGTGGATGCTCTGGAACTCATCGGCCAAGGTCGCCAGCGTGGCTGCCACCTCTCCCGGGATGCGCTCGCTCTCCCGGAAGTCCGCCAGCACCCCACTCAGCAGGAAGCCCATCAGAAACACGTTGGCGCCGATGAGCCCCGAGAAGATGGCGTTGATGGAGAGCCGCTCCAGGTCGAAGCGGTGCAGGAGGAGCTTGGCCAGGATCATCACCGCGAGGTAGGGGAGCACCCGGTAGAAGATGCGGTGCTCTTTGCTGATGCGTTTGGCGAGGGCAGCGATCATGGGGGAGGAAACTCCTGAGAAGGTGGAGGCGGCACGACGCGAGTTCCATGATCCGCCACCCCGCAACCTCGGCGGGCGGGGATTTTGTTCCGCTTTCTCGCAGTCCGGCACCAAGCCCCCGTAAGCTGGAGAAATGGCGCTGAGCAAATGGACCTTCACCGTGACACCCGAGGACGCGGAGCTGCGCCTGGATCAGCTCATCGCCAAGCGCACGGAGCTGTCCCGGCGCTCGGCCCGGGAGGCCCTCAAGCTGGGCGGCGTCCAGGTGGACCGCAAGCGGGTGAAGGTGGCGGGCAAGCTGGTGAAGGCGGGTCTGGAGATCCGCGTCGCCTTTGATCCGGACCTGCCCGCGGTGCCCACCATGCCCATCCCCATCGTCTTTGAGGACGCCTGGATCATCGCCGTGGACAAGCCCGCGGGCATCGCCACCCAAGGCACCTGGGCCACGGACCGCCATGACCTGCTGGCCCTGTTGAAGGCCCAGCGCCCGGACCTGCAGACCTTCCTGCACCACCGCCTGGACCAGGGCACCTCGGGCCTGCTGGTGCTGGCCAAGGATCCCAAGGCCAACAAGGGCCTGGCCGAGGCCTTCGCCTCCCGGGACCTAGTGAAGCTCTACCTGGCGCGGCTCTCGGAGCCCCTGGAGGCCTGCACGGTCAAGGTCCCCATCGGCCGCTTGCGGGGCGCGGATCCCGGCCGCTTCGGCTGCGAGGGGGAGTTGATGGATCCCAAGTCCGCGCACACGGACTTCCGCCCGGCCACCGCCGAGGAGACCGCGGGCCTGGTGCCCGGCCACTGGGTTGTGGCGCGCATCCACACGGGCCGCACCCACCAGATCCGCGTGCACCTCGTCCACCTGGGCCGCCCCATCCTGGGCGACGGCCTCTACGGCGGCGCCCCCTCAGACCGCCTCTGGCTCCACGCCTGGCGCCTCGGCCTCAACCATCCCGTCACCGGCGAGCCCCTGCTGCTGGAGGCCCCGCCGGTCCGGTTCCGGGGCTAGGTATCCCTCCAGGCCCCCGAGTCTCATGGTTAGGGGATCTCACTTGGGAACCACAGCCTTGATGGGGGCAGGTCCTTCCTTCTCAAGTAGGGGAACGGACCCCAAGGCAAGGAACTTTCCGGATACATCCACGGTCAACGGAGGCAAGCGACCCTCGGCCCAGAGCCATTGTTCCGTCTCGGGCATTTCCCTCACCAGATTCCCCAAGGTCCTGGGTGGAACCGAAGACAGGGTTCGGGAAGCTGGATCAAAGCGCAGCATGAGGGCCACATATTCAGACCCCTCGTAGTCCTCCGGCTTCAGGGGCCACCGGCCTGCCTCGACCAACCGCCGCTGTTCCTCGGCCGGAAGGGATGCAAACAGGTTTCTCGCGAAGTTCTCTGAATATCGATTTAATTGCCGGACCATTGCGGGAACGAAGATTTCCCCGGAAGTGGAGCAGAACGGCGGTGAAAGAAACGAAGGAGGCTGATCGAGGCTCTTAGGTGACGAGCTAACCGATTCGGTGAACCGCGGAGTGAGCCGCCGGAACAGGTCGCTCTCCAGGTTCGTGGGAGAGCCAGCTGCCGGGTCAATGCGGTAGAGAGATCCATTGGTGAGGAAAAGAAAGAATTCGCCATCCACCGCGATGGCGACTGCCCGAAGATTCCGATGGGCGTCCTGCAATTCCAACAGGGTTCGACGGTTCTGACTGGGCCATTCCACCACATCCACCCGGAACACAGGAGGGCTAGTCCCGTCTTTGGCAACCCTCACCCCCAGGAGGAAGCGGCCAGCAGAGGCGGCCAGCAGGTGGAGAGCCTCATCCTTGAACTGGATGGGGGGATGCCAATACCAGACGGGTCCCTCCTGCTGAGAGATCACCTCGGCGCAACGAACACTGAAAAGTTTCGCTGTCAAGAACTCGGCCTGGTAGAGGCGGTCCCCATCAAAGGCTCGGTCGATCATCCC